>Ga0265314_10005966_pt1 | contig 10875 bp, 10 predicted proteins | sample 4126metaG_FD_203106 | JGI IMG/M metagenome (GOLD analysis project Ga0265314, IMG submission 203106) | Rhizosphere microbial communities from Carex aquatilis grown in University of Washington, Seatle, WA, United States - 4-1-26 metaG | ecosystem: Host-associated > Plants > Roots > Rhizosphere >... | reverse complement strand
CAAGGAGAAGTTCGCGCTCGCCGCCTCGAACAGTGGAAGCCCTGGGGCCGGGATCGCCCAACGCTCGTAGAGCGCGTTCGACTCGTCCTCACCGATGGCATTACCGAAGCTGTATCGGAACTGCTCGGCGGTGAGTGAGACGGCCTTGTGCTTGTTGGTCGGGTTCTTGAACACCGGCAGCGTCGAGTGCAGCGCGGACAGCGGAAGTGGGAGGACTCCCTTGATCTGCGCGGCGTCGATGCCGATCGCGGCTGCACCGTAGTTCTCGCCGAGCAGCTTCTGAGCGATCATGCCGCCGAAGGAGTGCCCGATGATCATTGGCGGTGCGCCGAGGTCCTCGATGATCTTGACGTAGTGCTCGGTGACCTCATCGATGCCACGGTTCGCGAGCGCGTCGGGGTTCTCCCGAGCGCCTGCAACAGTGCCGGGGTCACCGGGCCAGCCTGGGGCGATCGGCGCATACCCGTTCTGCTCGAACAGCGCGATCCAGGGTTCCCATGAGGAGGCGTGGAGCCAGAGACCGTGGATGAACACGACTGGCGTGGGTTGCGTACTCATGTCTCTCCTTCGCCGGTGGTTGACGTTCGTCTGTTGCAGATAGCCACCCACGTCGCGGCGGCGGCCTTGTCGATCAGCTTCGTGACCGCGGTCGGCGTGCTGACCATCGGACGAGGCGAGGTCTTCCGCCTGACGATGCGGGCGCCGGCGTGAAGCTCCATCGCCAGGTGGCGGGCGACCGTAGTCACCCTAATCGGGGGCCTGGTCTTGTCTCCCGGCGGCCTACTCGGCGGGGCTTGGCCGGTCGATGCTGCGGAACGCGGTGCCGAACAGTCCGTCGACTTCCAGCGCGGCTCGATCGACGCCGTTTCGAGGGTCGAGCCAGTGCGAGAACGAGCGGCCGGTCAGGGACTCGAGGAGGCGGATGTCGGCCTCAACCTGCGGGATCAGGAGTTCTCGCTGCTGCGCCGTGAGCGCCGGCCGGGTGCGCTGCTCGCGTTGCAGCAGTGCGGTTGCCGGCACCTTGACCACGTTGCCGAGACCGAACGGCAGGTGGTGGTCCACCTCGTCGGCGAGGCGGATCACCCGGCGCAGCACGTCGTTCACGGTCGAGTGCGACGAGGCCACCGTCACGTTCTCGGTGGGCACCTCGGTGACCACTCCGGTCGAGACGCCGAGGAACGTGCACACGGTGTCGACGGTCTTGGTTGGGTTGTCGCGATAGTCCCGGTACAGCAGGACCAGCACCTGATCCTCGGGAAACACCGACAGCAGATGCTCGAGGTGCTCGCCGTACCGCCCTTGCTCGAGGTATCGCCAGAACGGCGCCCAGCCCTTCTCCTTGCGCGCGTCCTCGAGAGCACATGCTTTGAGGAAGTCGGCTTCTGGCTCCAGGCCAGCTGACCGGAGATGCGTCCAGTTCGAATGGGCCCGGTCGACCGGGTCACGAAGTACGGCGATCAGCTTGGCCTGGGGGATGAGGCCCCGGATCCGGCGGTGCGCCTGGTGGTCGTGCAGGTAGAGGGTCGTCGACTCGCCCTTCAAGGTGCCGGGCGGTGCCGCGTCGAACAACGCCTCGTAGTCGGCACGGCGCCAGACCTGTTCGCGGATCGTGCGCGCATCGCCCGGTCCGCCGCGAGCAATTGGAGCTGCTTCATCGGTGAGGAAGAATTTCGGTTCCTTGATCGGCGACATGAACAGCTCGGGGTGTCGAGCGAGAGCCACATGAAGGGCGGTCGTGCCGGCCTTCGGTGCGCCGACGATCAGGAAGTCGGGCAGCGGCATCGCACTAGTGTAGTGATCCGATCGAGTTAGTGTATATCCGGGCGCGGTGGCTCGTCGGCCACGTGAGAAGGTGGGTTTATGGGCTTCGACGCGTGGCCGGACGCCTTTCCGCTTCCGGCGCTGCGTGAGTCGATCGTCGTGGTCCCGCCGCCCGGGACCACTCCAGGTTCGTGGGCCGGCGCCCCTAGCGTGCTGATGCACGACGGGCTGATCTACCTCGCCTACCGCCTCCGCCGGCCGATCGGTCAGGGCCGTGGATATCGCAACGTGATCGCGGTGTCCGACGACGGGATCAGCTTCGAGCCGGTCGCGCACGTCGACCGCGAGCAGTTCGCGTCCGAGTCGCTGGAACGACCGGCCCTTGTCGTTACACCGGAGGGCCGCTGGCGGCTCTACGTGAGCTGTGCCACCCCGGGCACCAAGCACTGGCGAGTCGACCTCCTTGAAGCCGACCGCCCGGAAGGGCTGTCCAGTGCCACGCCACAGAGCGTGCTTCCGGGCGACGAGACCGTGGCGGTGAAGGACCCGGTGATCATCCGGGACGGTGACCGGTGGCATCTGTGGGCGTCGGTCCACCCGCTCGACCTCCCGGATCAGACCGACCGGATGACGACCGACTACGCGACGAGTGCGGATGGCATCGACTGGGCCTGGCACGGCACGGTGTTGGCCGGCACTGCTGGCTCGTGGGATGCGCGCGGGGTCAGGGCCTCGAGCGTCCTTCCGACCGCTGACGGTCTTTGGATGACATACGACGGCCGCGCGACCGCGGGTCAGAACTGGGAGGAGGTCACCGGCCTCGCGGTGGGTCGACGCACCGCGACCGGCTTCGGCGACCTCACCCGGGTCGAGCGGCCGGCCGTGCGGTCTCGACACGAGCCCGGCGGGCTCCGCTATCTGAGCCTGCTGCCGCTCGAGGCCGGATCGTTCAGGCTGTATTACGAGTACACCCGCCGTGACGGCGCCCACGAGCTGCGAACCGAGGTCGCGGTGGCCGGCGCCGGGGCGAACTCGGCGTCGTTGGTGGCGTCAGCCTGAGCGGTGCGTTGTTCGCCAACCACCACTTCCTGGTCGGTGTGAACACCCACCGGGCCTATCTTGTCCTCGCCGGCCCTGGCTGTCCTCGCGGCAGGTGACGGCATGATGTCAAGGTGGCAACGAACGACGTCCCTCGCGACCTGCCATCCCGCACGATCTCGCGGCGGACCGTTCTGGTCGGCGGTGCGGCGATCGCAGCAGGCGCGGTCGCCGGCGGCAGCACGGCCGTAGCGGGCGCGCAGTCAACGCCCGACCAACCGGACCCTGCGGGCTGGTTCGCTCCCGCCGAGCATCTGCCGCATACCAGAACCTGGATGGCGTGGCCGGCCCGTAAGGACATCTGGGGTAACGCTCTGCCTGGTGTTCGTCGTGACGTCGCTTCGGTCGCTCAGGCCATCGCGCGCTACGAGCCGGTCGCTCTGGTCGCACGACCTGACCAGGCGCGGCAGGCCGCCGGTGCGTGCGGTAAAGGCGTCGAGATCGTCCAACTCGTGAACGACGATCTGTGGATGCGCGACATGGGGCCGGTTTTCCTGGTCGACGGCCGGGGAGGGCTGGCGGGCCTCGACCTGAACTTCAACGGCTGGGGTCACAAGCAGGTCCACCCCAACGACCACAAGATCGCTCGGGAGGTCCTCGAGTTGCTCGGCGTTCGCCGCGTCGTGGCGCCCTTTGTCGCTGAGGGTGGCGCGCTGGAGTTCGACGGGCATGGCTCTGTCATGGCGACCGAGAGCTCGATCATCAATCCCAACCGCAACCCGGGAAAGTCAAGAGCGACGTTGACGAGGGAGATCTGCGCGGCGCTTGGCGCCAAGAAGATGCTCTGGGTGCCGGGGCTGAAGGGCCACGACATCACCGACGACCACATCGACAGTCTGGCGAGGTGGGTACGACCGGCAGAGGTGGTCGTTGACCAGCCGGCCGATCCGCATTCCATGGATGTCTGGGCCGTTTCCGAGCGGCAAGCACTGAGGGTCCTTCGGCGTTCGACCAACGCATCGGGCCAGCGGTTGAGGTGCCGGATCTCGAGAGAGTCGGCGACGATCCCGAAGCACGAGAACCCCAACCTTTTCGTGAACGTCTACATCAACTGGTACCTGTGCAACGGTGCCGTGATGATGCCGAAGTTCGGTGATCACGCCGCTGATCACGCCGCACGCTCGTTGGTGCGCGAGCTCTATCCCGACCGCGACATCGTCCAGCTTGCCATCAACAACCTGGCCGAAGGTGGCGGTGGCATCCACTGTGTGACGCAGCAGCAGCCGGCGGTGTGACGGATCACGAATGATGCGACGGCGGCCGACCGGCCCGCGCTCGAGTAACGCGCCTTCCAGCCGGCGGGAGCAGCTGAACCACCAGTCGCTGTGCGTCGCGGTGCGAAATGCTTGGATGGGGTCGGCGAGGTGATTGACGTGGTGGTATCGCAGGACGTGTTGCCGCAGCGCGCAGGTGCGGCAATCTTCCTGGTGGCGACGGTGGAGGATGGCGCCGAATCGGATGTTCGCCAGTTGCTGGCGGATCTGTCGGGGCTGACGAGGTCGGTGGGCTTCCGCCTTCCGGACCGCGACTTGAGTTGCGTAGTGGGGATCGGCGCTGCCTTGTGGGATCGCTTGTTCGCAGGTCCGCGTCCGGCCTCGCTGCATCCGTTTCACGAGATTGCCGGCGCGCGCCACGTCGCCGTGTCGACGCCGGGCGACCTGCTCTTTCATCTGCGGGCGCACCAGATCGATGTGTGTTTTGAACTGGCGCGCCAGTTGACCCTCCGTCTAGGTGGCCGGGCGCAGATTGTCGACGAGGTCCACGGGTTCACGTACTTCGACCAGCGTGACCTGATGGGCTTTGTCGACGGCACCGAGAACCCGACCGGGGAGGCGGCCGAGGCGGCCGCGTTCATCGATGAGAGCGATCCGGACTTTGCCGGGGGCAGCTATGTCATCGTGCAGAAGTATCTGCACGACCTCGACGCGTGGGACGCGTTGCCGGTTGAGCAGCAGGAGCAGGTTGTGGGGCGTACCAAACTCAGCGACATCGAGCTGTCCGATGAGACCAAGCCCTCGAACTCGCACGTCGCGCTGAACACGATCGTTAGTGAGGGCGGTGTGGAACGCCAGATCGTCCGGGAAAACATGGCATTTGGTCGGCTCGGAGCCGGCGAGTTCGGCACTTACTTCATCGGGTACGCCGCGGATCCTGGGATCACCGAGTTGATGCTTCACAACATGTTCATCGGCAAGCCAATGGGAAACTACGACCGGATCCTCGACTTCTCGACGGCCGTGACCGGCGCGCTATTCTTCGTGCCGAGCGTTGACTTTCTCGACAATCTGCCCGGCGTGCCGACAACGGCGCTGCCGGGAGCGCAACCCGCGAACGATGACGATGTGCAACCGCTCGACCGATCCCTGCGGATCGGCAGTTTGAAGGGGACCACCTGATGGACAACCTGAACCGTGAGCTCGCGCCGATCGCTGACGCAGCCTGGGCCGAGATCGAGGCAGAGGCGCATCGCACCTTCGTCAGGCACGTCGCTGCGCGTCGAGTCGTCGACCTCGTCGGGCCGTCGGGCCCGACGTTGGCCGGCGTGGGGACCGGGCATGCCCGGGACCTCGACCCACCATCAGGCGGAGTGCTCGCCCGAAGCCGCGAGTTCGCGCCAGTTGTTGAGTTCCGGGTTCTGTTCACCATCGACCGGCGAGCGGTTGACGACGTGGAGCGTGGAGCCAAGGACTCCGACTGGCAACCGGTGAAGGATGCAGCCAAGCAGATCGCGTACGCCGAGGATGGTGCGATCTTCGCCGGCTATGCCGCCGCCGGTATCGAGGGGATCAGTGCCAGCACCTCCAACCCGGCAGTGGCGCTCCCGTCCGACGTCCGCGAGTATCCGACCGCGGTGGCGCATGCACTCAGTGGCCTTCGCCTGGCCGGTGTCGGTGGTCCCTACAGCCTGCTGCTCCCTGCCGAGATCTATACCGAGATCGCGGAGACCACCGATCACGGCTATCCGATCCGGGAGCACATCGCTCGCGTCATCGAGGGTGGCGACATCATCTGGGCGCCGGCTGCCGAGGAGGGATTCCTGCTCTCGACCCGCGGCGGCGACTACGAGCTGCACCTCGGCCAGGACCTATCGATCGGCTATCTCTCACATGATGCCGACCACGTGACGTTGTACTTCCAGGAGTCACTGACCTTCATCGTCCAGACCAGCGAAGCGGGTGTCGTCCTCACCAGCGCCGGCTGACTGACAAGGGGCGCTGACGAGGGGCGGACACCGGCACGATCGCGCCGGTCATAGAGATAGACCGACAAGCGAGAAGGAATGTGACGATGGGCGACAGCGACTGGCTGACCACGAGGTTCGAGAAGCACCGACCGCGGCTCTCCGCACTGTCCCGCGACGAGGCGGTCAGCCACTCGACTCACCAGCGGCTTGGGTTCAGCCAGCCTGTCATCGGGGGCTGACCGTCCAAATCCTACCGTCGGGGACAGGAGTGCAGGTCGTGTGACTCTCGGAATCCGCTGCACGGATGGCACTGACGCCAACTCATGATGCCGAACCGTGGTCGCCGTCGCCGCGGTAGTAAGGCAGCACCTTTCGGGCGAAGGACCCGAGAGCAGCTATGGTGCTATCGAGGTCAGCATTGCATTGCAGAATGACTGTATCGATGCGAGCAAGCAACAGCTGATCTAGTTGCTCGCGGACGGGATCGACGCCGAAGTCGGGTGCAAATGCGATGCCGATCGCGATCTTTGTCTCAACAGGAAGTTCGGAGCGAAGCTCGCCCACCTTATGCGCCTCGCGTTGAGCGACGACTAAGCCGGTGGCCTTGCGACGAGCAAGGCTCACTGCGCGGGGGCTTGTCCCACCTATCCAGATGGGCAGTTCTGCTCGCTGCGGGGGGAGTGGTCGCGACACGACTGGCGGTACCTGCCAGTACGCACCGTCAAACTCGTACGGCGATGTCGCCCAGGCCGAACGCATCAACTCGATCGCTTCCTCGAGTCGCCCGGCCGGATGGTCGCTTGCCAGGCCCAGGATCTGCGCCTCCTCCTTGAGCCATCCTGCCCCCAGCCCGAGCTCAAGTCGTCCACCGCAAAGGCAGTCCAGCGTCGCTGCATCCTTGGCGAGTGCTACTGGATGGTGCGCCATAAGCGGGATCACACAGGTTGACAGCCTGACGGTGCTCGTGACTGCGGCAGCGTGGGCGAGCGTGACCATTGCGGTGCCGAAAGCCATGTGCTCGTAGAACTCGGGCTTGCCGGATGGGCTGTACGGGTAGCGGCTCTCGAAGCTCATCGGGATCGCCATGTGCTCAGAGCACCAGATCGAACTGAAACCGAGTTCTTCTGCTGTTCGTGCGACGAGTCGCACGTAGTCACCGGAATATGCATCACCGTGACCCAGCCGGACTCCGAACCTCACGTCACCATCACCTCGTATGGACGGTCGCTCACGGGATCTCTATGATATATGATACTGGTTCCTGTGAGCGGTAGCAGTGCTCCGAGGTCTTCGGGCGGGAATGGTCGAGGATCTGTAGGACATTGAATCTTTCAGAGCCCGAGGTCCCGTCCGATGACCTCGCGCATTATTTCGCTCGTACCCGCCCAGATGCGGCTAACGCGGGCGTCCATCCATGCTCGGGCGACGCGGTACTCCTTCATGTACCCATAGCCGCCCCAGAGCTGTACGCAGGCATCCACGACCCGGTTCTGCACTTCCGATGACCACAGCTTCGCCTTCGCGGCATCGGTCGCCGACAGCTGACCACCCGCGTGAGCCGTCACTGCCTGATCCACGAAAGCTTGCGTGACATCGAGCTCTGTCACGAGGTCTGCCACTACGAACTTGTTGTGTTGGAATGAACCAACTGCGACCCCGAACGCTCGTCGTTCCCGGACCCATGCAAGCGTGTCCGATAGGGCTGCGCGGGCATGGGCAGTGTTGCTGACCGCAGATCCAAGCCGTTCCTGCGTGAGCCGTTGCATGAGGTACCCGAAGCCCTTTGAGCGCTCACCGATCATGTTCTCCAGCGGCACGCGCAGGTCATCGAAGAACAGTTCCGACGTATCAGATTCGGCCTGGCCGACCTTGTCCAGCTTCCGGCCGCGGGTGAAGCCGGTCGCACCGCTTTCGACCACGAACAGTGTGATGCCCTTCGACCGTGATCCCGGTTCGGTACGTGCAGCGACGATGACAAGGTCCGCAGAAGTGCCGTTGGTGATGAAGGTCTTGGCACCGTTGATGACCCAGGCGTCTCCGTCCAACCTCGCGGACGTGCGCAGTGCGGCGAGGTCGGACCCGCCCTCGGGCTCCGTGAGGGCGATCGCAGCCACCGACTCCCCGCTACAGAAGCGCGGCAACCATCGCTGCTTTTGCTCGTCGGTGGTGAGGTCGGTGAGGTATGGCGCCACGACGTCAAAATGGACGCCGAGGCAGGAGGCAAGTGCCGCGCTGGAGGTCGCAAGTTCCTCGAGCAGGACGGCGTTGTAGCGGTAGTCTCCGGCAGCGGAGCCGCCGTACTCCTCTGCCACGTTGAGTCCGAGGAATCCTTGCCTTCCTGCTTCCAACCACACCTCGACATCAATCCGCCGATCCTCGATGAACCGCTCTTGATTCGGGGTGACCGCGCGGGCTACGAACTGCTGGCAAGCCTGGCGGAATTGGCGATGCGCGTCTGTATAGATAGTGCGTTGCACTGAAGCCCCACCTTCTCCTTGCCGAGGGCGCTCGCGGCGGTCGGCGCGGCCTTCGTTGGCGACATCACACACAACGATCGTTTGGTAAAGTACCCCGGACACTCGGCTGGGTCCGCGACGATTCCTTGCTGGCCGCCACGAAAGGCGACGACTGAATGGAATCCTTCCTCCAGCAGCGAGGGATATCGGTCATCGACTGCATGGTCAACGTGGATCCGAACGGTGGGCTCAATCTCGAGTACATCTCGAAGAGAGCCTTTCGTGACCAGGAGAGCCTGGATTCGTGGCCATCGCCCGGAGTTGTCAACTACCTGTTCAAGGGCGCGGCTAGCGATCGAGTCGTTAAGTCAAGTGACCCGCAGTACGTCGTTAGCTTGCTGGACGAGTGGAGCATCGAGCGAGCCGGCGTCATTGTGCAGTCGGACCGCGCACCGGAGACCATCCGGACGCTGCAGAACGTCGGGGATCGCTGGTTCTTCTTTCTGCGGGTGGACCCGCATGATGGGATGCGCGCGGTGCGGAACGTCGAGGAGGTCGTCTCGGCATTCCCGATGGTGCGGGGGGTCGCGATATCGCCGCATGCCCTTGTGCCGACCATCCCACCGAACTCGAAGGAGTACTACCCGATATACGCGAAGTGCGTGGAGCTTGATCTACCGGTATCGATCAGCGTCGGAATACCGGGTCCCCGGGTGCCCGGATGGACCCAGGATCCGATGCATCTCGACGAGGTGTTGTGGTTCTTCCCGGACTTAAAGATCGTGATGAAGCATGGTGGCGAACCGTGGGCTGACACCTGCGTGAAGCTCATGCAGAAGTGGCCAAATCTGTACTTCGCCACATCGGGATTCGCGCCGAGGTACTATCCGGCGGCCGTGATCGACTACGCAAACACTCGCGGCTCCGATCGCGTAATCTTTGCCGGCTATTGGCCGCTGCTCAGTTACGACGAGACCTTTGCTCAGCTCGAAGACCTTCCGCTGCGCGATCACGTCTGGTCCAAGTTGTTCTCTGAAAATGCCCGCAGACTCTTTAAGTTGCCAACGCCGACCTGACGTGTTGGGCCGCACTCCGGCCACGTGGCGGACGCGACCCCGGTCGAGCGCCGAACCGCGCCGACCGTAGTGCAGGGCGCAAAGCCCTTAGCCTTGGCGAGAAGGTCTCCGACCAGGACGGATCGCAGTGGCTGAGCGTCAACGGAACACGAAGAGGTCGACCCAGGATGGGCGGGCATCCGATCGGCTACCCATCGACGGCGGTGGGAAGGAATCGAAGCAGTCACGACCTCGAAGCGAGGAGGTGATTGATGTTGCCGCCGAACTGTTTCGCCGCAAGGGTTTCCTGGGCACCAGTACCCAGGATCTGGCCGACGCCTTGGGGATGCTCAAGGGCAGCCTTTACTACTACATCGATTCAAAGGACGATTTGCTCTTCGCGGTCATGCAGAGTTCTCACGACCACATCCAACAGCGCCTAGCAGAAGCGAAGAACGAGACCGGACCCGTCGTAGACCGGCTGCACCGATTCATCGTAAGAAACCTTGAGTCAAACATCGCTGATCCTGACAAGTCGGCCGTGTTCAGTACGGAGTTCAGATACCTGAGCCGGGAGCGGCAGTCGGCCGTTCTTGCGCTCCGTGACCAATATGAGCACTTCGTTCGAAGTCTGCTCGAGGAAGGTCAAGCGAGTGGCGCCGTGTGCGCGAGCCTTGACCCCCGCGTCGCAACGGCAGGTGTGCTTTCCATGGTCAACGCCGTGGTCAACTGGTACCGGCCATCAGGGCGTACGCCGCGAGGGACCGTCATTTCGAACCTCGCCGAGATGGCGGTCAGGTCGGTGCAGTGTGGTCGGGACTGCACGCACTAATTGCTCGGTCTGAAGCTCCTGGCGCCGTTTACGGCGGTCACTCCCCTGTTGTGCGCTCGCCGCCCGGGACCTTGCTGCCTCCAACATCGTGCGATAGCGTCACAACCAAACGTTCGGTTGGGACGCAGGTCCATGGCCTGTGGTGAGGAGTTGAGCACCGTGCCGGGAAGTCTGATGATCGACACCGATAGCCACCTCAGCGAGCCCCCGGATCTGTGGACATCGCGACTGCCGTCGAAGTACCAGGAGATGGCTCCGCGAGTGATCACCGATGAGCGGGCGGGAATCGACCGCTGGATCGTCGGCGACCGGAAGCTCACCGGCGTGGCCGGGTTCGCGACCGCCGGCTGGACCGAGCACCCGCCGAAGTTTCCTCCGACGCAGGCGCAAGCCGATCCGGCTGCCTTCAACGCGAAGGATCGCCTGAGGAGGATGGACGAGTTCGGAATCTACGCGCAGTGCCTCTATCCCAACCTCTTGGCATTCATG
>Ga0265314_10005965_pt1 | contig 10877 bp, 3 predicted proteins | sample 4126metaG_FD_203106 | JGI IMG/M metagenome (GOLD analysis project Ga0265314, IMG submission 203106) | Rhizosphere microbial communities from Carex aquatilis grown in University of Washington, Seatle, WA, United States - 4-1-26 metaG | ecosystem: Host-associated > Plants > Roots > Rhizosphere >... | reverse complement strand
GCCCGCGGTTTTCCCGGGGTGACTTTGATTCCCGAAGGACGCGAAGCCGAGCGACTGGGGGCTCTGCCGGTGGACGTGTTGCTGGAAAGTTTTTCTTCCGATGCAGTGGAGGCGACGCGCTGGGCGGAAACGTTCGATCGCTGGGGCATCCGTATGCTACGCGCGTTAGCGGCTCTTCCCGAAGTTCCGGTCAGCGAACGCCTGGGGCAGGATGGGATCCGCTTGCAAAGGCTGGCGCGGGGCGCAGTTTCGCGCAACTTGCGCGTGCTCGAACCAAAGCTGATTTTTGCAGAGAGTGCGGAACTGGAATATCCCATTGTGCTGCTGGAACCGCTGGCGTTTTTACTGAACCACATGCTGGAGCAAGTGTGCGCGCGATTGAGAGAGCGGGCGCTGGCGGTGGAGGAATTGCGTTTGGATCTGGAGCTAGCAACGGCGCCGCTGAACGATGCCACATCGCTTACTCACACGTTCACTCGCACGTTGCGGCTGCCGGTCCCCATGCTGGACGCGAAAATATTTCTAAAATTATTGCAGCTTGATTTGCAGGCGCACCCACCGGGAGCACCTATCGTGAAGATTCATTTGTCCGCGCAGCCCGCGCGTCCGCGAGCCCTGCAAAGTGGATTATTTCAGCCCGTCTTTCCTGAGCCTGAAAAACTGGAGCTTACGCTGGCGCGCATCGCAGGCATTGTCGGCGAAGGCAGAGTGGGGTCGGCGGAATTACTGGATACGCACCGTGAAGGCGCGTTTGCGATGCGCCACTTTGCCCCCACGGAGTCTGTGCCCGAAGAGGCCAAAGTCAAACATGACGTGAAGCATTCCGGAAATCGAAAAAAGAATATGTCCGCGCAGGAAGATGACAGCACCCAGCAGATCGAAGAAAAGTACGTAAATGCGGAAGAAAACGCGCAAGAAAAAATGAGCGCGGTGATTGCCCTGCGCCTGTTTCGTCCCCCGCTAGTCGCGAGCGTTACTGTGCGAGAAGCAAAGCCGGTGCGATTACGCTGCCTCGAGCGCGAAGACATTGCCGGCGAAATCGTCTGGACCGCCGGTCCCTGGCGTTCTTCCGGCGACTGGTCGGAACAGGAAGGCTGGTCACGCGAAGAGTGGGATATCGCGATTCCCGCCGAAACAGGACTCGTATTGTATCGCTTAGTGCAAGACAAGCTAAGTGGAAACTGGTTTGTAGAAGGAACGTATGACTAAGAGCAGTTGCCAGTTGCCGGTTGTCAGTTCCCAGTCCAGAGCAACTGACAACTGGAAGCTGGCAACTGGCAACTGATGTACGTTGAACTTCACTCCCGCTCCGCGTTCAGCTTTCTCGAAGGAGCTTCACTTCCCGAGGAACTGATCGCAGTATGCGCGAACCTGGGCATGCCGGCGATGGCATTGCTCGATCGCGATGGAGTATACGGCTCACCGCGTTTCCATCTGGCCGCAAAGAAAGCAAAGCGCAAGGCGCATATTGGGGCGGAAGTAACGTGCAGTGCGTTTTCACCACGGAAGCACAGAGACACGGAGAATTTACTTTCTTTAGATCCCCTCAGTTTCGCAGCCCGCTCGCAAGCTGAAGTTATCGGATTGGAAGTTTCCCAGCATTTCTCCGTGCCTCCGTGCTTCCGTGGTGAATCGCGCCTTCCGCTACTGGTCGCTTCGCGCACTGGATATCAAAATCTTTGCCGCCTGATTACGAAAATGAAGCTACGCGCGGGGCGCAAAGAAGGCGCCTGCGCCTCGGATCTGGATTTTGCTGAGCATGCCGACGGTTTGATTTGCCTGACCGGTGGAGAAGAAGGGCCGCTCGCTGCGACGCTCGCACAAGATGGACCGCAAGCGGCGTTCGAAGCGGTAAAACGACTGACGGAGATTTTTGGCCAACGCAATGTTTACGTCGAACTACAACGGCATTTTCATCGGGACGAAGAGTATCGCAACCGAGTTGCGATCGAGATTGCACAAACTTTGCAACTGCCCCTGCTCGCGACCAACGGCGTGAACTATGCCACCCCGCACGAGCGCGAGTTGGCGGACGCTTTCACTGCGCTGCGGCATCATCGCACTCTGGCCACTGCCGGACGCCTGCTGGCGCGCAATGCCGAACGCTATCTCAAATCTCCCGCTGCCATGCGAGCACTCTTTGCGGATTTTCCGAATGCCATCGCAAACACAGTTGAACTTTCTTCTCGGCTCGAGTTCACGCTCAACGATCTGGGCTACGAGTTCCCGCGCTATCCCGTACCAGCGGGGGAAAGCATGATGTCGTTTCTGCGGGAGCGCACCCGCGAAGGAATGCAGAGCCGCTATGGCCGGGCGGATGCCGAACTGAAAAAGCGCGCGCGCCGGCAAATCGAACGCGAGCTGAATTTAATCGAACATCTCAAACTCCCCGGCTACTTTCTGATTGTCTGGGATCTCGTGCGTTTCTGCCGCGAACAGAACATTCTGGTGCAAGGCCGGGGATCGGCCGCCAACAGCGCGGTTTGCTATTCGCTAGGCATCACGGCAGTGGATCCGATTGGCATGGAATTACTGTTTGAACGATTTCTTTCCGAGGAGCGCGGTGAGTGGCCCGACATTGATCTCGATTTGCCCAGCGGCGACGAGCGCGAACGCGTAATCCAATACGTCTATCAGCGTTATGGACAGCGCGGCGCGGCCATGACTGCCAATGTAATTACATACCGCAATCGCATGGCCGCTCGCGAAATGGGCAAGGCGCTGGGCTTCGATCCCGAGACGCTGAAACGAATTTCGGCGGCGGTGGCCACCTGGGAATTCAAGGACGAAAACGATGCGCTCGATCACCGTCTGCGCGATGCCGGGCTCGATCTTACACATCCGCGGATTCGCAAATACTTCGAGTTGTGTCTGGCCGCGCAGGATCTGCCCCGGCATTTAGGGCAACACTCGGGCGGCATGGTCATTTGCGAGGGCCGTCTGGATTCGGTGGTACCGCTGGAGCCCGCTTCCATGCCGGGCCGCGTGGTGGTGCAGTGGGATAAAGAAGACTGCGCGGACATGGGCATCGTCAAAGTCGATCTGCTGGGTCTTGGCATGATGGCAGCGCTGAAAGATTCTCTCCAACTGATCCGCGATCACTATAAAGAAGAAGTGGATCTGGCGCATCTTCCGCCAGATGATCCCGTCGTGTATTCCACGCTGCAAAAGGCCGACACGGTGGGGATGTTCCAAGTCGAGAGCCGGGCGCAAATGGCGTGCCTGCCGCGCCTGAAACCGGAGAAATTTTACGACATCGTGGTACAAGTGGCGATCATACGGCCCGGGCCGATCGTGGGGAATATGGTCAATCCATTTCTCAAGCGGCGGCAGGGACGCGAAGCCGTCACGTACCCGCATCCTTCGCTCGAAACCGTGCTCGGCCGCACGTTGGGTGTACCGCTGTTTCAGGAGCAACTGCTGCGCATGGCCATGATCACCGCCAATTTCACGGGCGGTGAAGCGGAAGAATTGCGCCGCGCCATGGGCTTCAAACGTTCTGAGGCAAGAATGAAAGGGATCGAAGAAAAGTTGCGCGCGGGAATGATCCGCAACGGAATCCTCGGCGAGACGCAGGAGCAGATCATCCAATCAATTACTTCGTTTGCGCTTTATGGATTTCCCGAATCTCATGCCGCCAGCTTTGCCCTAATTGCGTACGCCAGCGCTTATCTGAAATGCCATTATCTGGCGGCATTCACCGCGGCACTCTTGAATAATCAGCCCATGGGTTTTTACCATCCCGCGACGATTGTGAAAGATGCGCAGCGGCACGGACTGAGAGTGCTGCCGATGGATGTGACGCGGTCGGATTGGAAGTGCAGTCTGGAAACAGTTGCCAGCCGCCAGTTGCCAGTTGCCAGTAAAAGCTATGCTGTGCCGGGCGTCGAAAATCTTGCCGTGCGCCTCGGTTTGAATTATGCGCGCGGGTTGCGCGAGCCGGCGGGGCAGGCGCTGGTTCGGGAGCGCAGTTTGGCTCCGTTTACTTCGGTTCAGGATCTGGCTCGCCGCGTGCCTGAGTTGCGCAAGGATGAGTTGACGACACTCGCGGAGATTGGGGCACTGAATGCAGTTGCCAGTTGCCAGTGGTCAGTGGCCAGTGAAAGTCAAAACATTAAACTTCATCGGCGCGATGCGCTTTGGCAGGTGGAACGTGCGGTACGCTGGTCGGGGCCATTGCTGGATGAGTTGCCAGAAATCGATGGCGAATCTCCGCTAGCGGCCATGACGCAAGAAGAGCGACTGGTGGCGGACTTTCGCGCGACTGGGCTGACGGTCGGGCCCCATCCTATGCAGTATCGCCGGGAAGAAATGAAGAAGATGGGAATCTATCGCGCTTCCGATCTGGCGCATCTCCCGAATGGTCGGCGACTACGAATCGGCGGATGCGTGATTGCCCGCCAGCGTCCAGGGACGGCCAAGGGCATGATGTTCATGAGCCTGGAAGATGAAACGGGAATCGCCAATGCGATCTTCACTCCCGATCTGCTGCAAAAGAATCGCGTGCTATTGATTTCCGAGCGCTTCCTGATGATCGAGGGAATTTTGCAGAATCAGGATAACGTGATCCATATCCGGGCGGAAAAAGTCGCGCCGCTCAGCGTGACGCGCGCAGAGACAGCCTCACACGATTTCCATTGAAGCACACTCAAGGGTTACGCGGTCGAAAGCTTTCGAGCGTTGTGCCGCAGAGAACGGCCTTCGGACAGGCTGTAGAGTTCTTCCGCTAAGTTCTTGGCATGATCGCCAACGCGTTCCAGCGCCTGGGCCGCGAGCAGGATGTCAAAATTCTGTTGGCCGCTAGGACTGTTCGGCTCCGCGAGATGTCTCTGAAATAGCGAGTGACACAACCGATCCACTTTCGGGTCGGATTGCAGAACGCTCTGCGCGTGCGATACGTCACGCTTGACGAAGCCCTCATGCACCTGCTCCAGCATCTCGCAAAGCAGAGAAGCCATCTCGACGAGTTGACGCGAGTCCGCCACTGGCAGTTTCTCGCGACGCGACTGCAACTGCATCACCGCGCTGTAGGCGAGGTCGCCGATGCGTTCGAGATCGGTGATGAACTTCAGACACGCCAGTAGCTCGCGAGCCTTGGCTTCTCCTACACGCGTGATGGCTTCGGGCAACTGGTCGTCAATCTTGCGTTCGATCTGGTCCAGTTCTTTCTCGCAATCCTTGATCGCTAAAAACGCCAGGCGCGAACCGTCCGTAAGAAAATCCCGAACATTGAAGACCGCATCGCGCGCGATCAGGCAGCCGCGCACTACGAGGGCCGTCAGTTCATCGTCGGCAAAATCGTCACTGCCGTTGTGGGCCTGAGTCGAACGGGTCTCCGTCGTTCGAGAGGACGCGGATCCGAAGCGGCGCTTTGCTCGTGGAGCCGGGAGTTGTTTTCGGGCCATGAAAAACTCGCGTGAATCGAGACGTGCCGATTGTGAAGAGGCTAGCATAAGGCGGGAATGTGAAAGGAATATAAATCAGGACCATCCTCGCGAGGATCCAACCTCACGGCGGCAGCGGCATCGAAAGCCGGTGCCGTCACACCCGTTTGCCGCGATGTGCTTGGTTAGCCCGAATCCTTCGACTACTTCTTCTCCAATGCCGCCGCACGCTCTTCAGCGCGCTTCGCGTCTTGCGCCCGCCCAAGTCCGCGATAGGTTCGCGCCAGCAACCGCAGCCCAGCGGCATTGTGCGGATCGGATTTAGTGAAGGCTTCGAGATCGGGCAGGGCCCCCGCAAAATTGGATTGCTGAATCTGCGCTTCGGCCAATCCCAGACGGCCTTCGCTGTTGTTTGAATCGACCAGCAACGCCGCCTCGAACTGGTCAGCGGCGTTCTTGGCGTCTTTCAATTGCAGGTACACCCGGCCCAGCAACAACCGCGCCGGCATTTGGCTGGGTTGCAGTTTCAGGCTCGATTCCAGCGCATTCCGAGCCCCAGCCCAATCGCTGGTCTTGTCCATCGCCTCGCCCAACTCAAACGCGGCAGTGGAATCCTCGGGGCGCAACTCGCAAGCCCGCTTTAAGTGGACAGAGGCCTTGGCGAAATCTCCCGCGGCAAATTCGATCTCGCCGAGTTGTCGGAACGCGGTCGGCGACACTGGGTCTAGTTGCACTGCCTTTTCCAAAAACTGGCGGGCATCGGACAATCGATTGTCGTCGCTCGCGAGCATTGCGTTGTGCAGCAGATTCTGCACTTCGATTTTGTCCTTCGGATCCGGCAGAGCTTGCGCCGGGCTGCCCGCGTTGCCTTGCGGCGGGAGCTTGGCCTTCCACTTCCCCATCTCAGCCTGCAGGGCTTGTGCTCGCGAACTGTCCGAAGCATAGAGATTTTTCAACTCCTTCGGATCCGCCTGCAGGTCGTAGAGTTCCGGCCGTGGAGCTTCAATCAGCTTGGCGTTCTCAGTACGCAAGGCTCGCAGGGGCGCCCATCCCCAGCGAAGAGGATAGTCAGTCTCGCCGAAGAGGGTCCGCTGGCCAGCCGGTTGCGCGTCGGCGGGGTGATCGATGAGCGGTAACAGCGACTCGCCGTTCAGTTCTGCTGGGGCAGCGATCCCGGTCGCCGAGAGAATGGTCGGGAGAATGTCGGTGGTGCGCACCTCGGCATCAATGACGACGCCATGACGCGCGGCTCCCCCGGCCGTGGCGGTCGATTTCAGAATGAGCGGGATGTGCAGCGTCGAATCATAGAGAAACAGTCCGTGTGTATCTTCTCCGTGCTCACCAAGGCCTTCGCCGTGATCGCCGCTGACAATAATGATGGAGTTGTCGTAGACGCCAGCCTTTTTCAGAAATGCAATCCAGCGCGCGACCGCGGAGTCCGCATACGCAATCTCTCCGTCATAGAGATGATCTTTATATTTCTCGGAAAACGGCGGCGGCGGCTCGTAAGGATCGTGCGGATCGAACAAGTGTACCCACACGAAGTGCGGCCCCGCGCGGTGCTTATCAAACCAAGTTTCCGCGTGCTCGACGACTTCCATGCCGCGCCGCTCGACGCGTCCCCAGCGCTCCTTATTTTTGCCTTCGGCATCCTTGCTGTCAGTCTTGGGAAAGTTGTCGTAGAAATCAAAGCCGCGATCGAGCCCGGGAGCAAGCGCATTGCTGTCGAGAATCACAGCCCCGATGAAAGCCGCAGTCTGATATCCGTGCTGCTTCAGCAACTCCGCCGCGGTCACATGCTGCGGCAAGAGAGGAACGCCAAAATCGGTGACTCCATGAATGCTGGGCAAAAGCCCAGTCATGATCGTAGTGTGCGAAGTGTTCGTGATCGGGCTATGCGTGAAGGCCTCGCTGAAGCGGATCCCATCGCCAGCAAGCGCGTCGAGTGCAGGCGTTTCGACCTGCTTGTATCCGTAGCAGCCGACATGGTCGGCCCGCAGGGTATCAATGGTGATCAGGTAGACGTCGGGAGAGTTTCGTGCGGAAGTCTGCGCCCAGCTTGCGGTTCCGGGCCGGGCAACTCCCATGCAGAAGATGCTAAAGAAAATGGCGAAGCGTTTCATGAGCGCCAGCCTAGCACAAACTTCCGCAGATCCGCTGACGGTGTCCCCCCCTCATTCAAAAAACTGGGCGCTCTTGCGAGCGCCCAAAGAACTACCTCCAAAGTTGAGCAGTCTCAGAATTCGAACCGGAACCCGAACTGGCTGCTCAACGACTTGGTTGCCGCCAGTCCGTAACCGGAAACACCGCCGAACGCCGCATTGCTCGGACCGCCACAATACGACCGCGGAGTGTTGAAGGTGGTGCCTGCCGAGACGCTCTGCTCATAGCTGTTGCAGAAGTTCGCACGGTTGAACAAGTTGTAGAACTGCCAATTGATCGTCAACTTGGCTCGTTCGCCGAGCTTGAACGACTTGTCCACGCCGAGATCCATCTCGATATACGCCTTGCCGGTCAGGGTGTTGGGCTTGATCATCGAGCAGCCGGGGGTTACGATCGGGTCCGCCAGAGTGCTGCCTTGGCAAACCCTGTCTATGATGACCCGGCCGTCACCGTCGAGATCGGTTCCCGCCAGGAAACTGTAGGGCCGAGGAGAAGCCGCTTGGAAGATCGGCGCCAATTCAATGCCGTATGGCAATTGGAAGACACCACTGAAGACGAAGCGGTTACGCTCGTCGAAATTGGTACGACCAAACTCGTTGGGCTGGAATTGCTGCTCAGGAGTAACTGCCAGGCCGCTTCCGCCGTAGGATGCAACCGGGAATCCGCCCCAAGAGCGTGACCAGGAGATTACATCGCTCGCCTGGAAAGTGAAGTGGTGACTCATGCGACGCCGGAGTTGGATATTGATGCCGTCGTACATGGAGCGGTTGTTGGTGCTGTAGTCGTAAATCTTATTGAATCGCCCCGGGCCCCCGACATCGTCCGGGCAATTCACGGGATCGCCCACGCAAGGCACGCCAGTCGTGGCGAATACGAAATCCATGAGGCGTGTGCCCGTGCCCGCCACGCACCTTGGATTCTCAGGGTCTCCGCCGAAGTTCGGGTCGCAGACCGACCCAATCGTTGGGTTCATGTTCAGCACCCGCTCTTCGTGAGTGCCCAGAATGTGATGGTAGTCCACCGAAAACGCATAGTCGGGGGAAACCTGCCACGCATAGCCAACTGACATCTGTTGCGACCAGGGATCGGTGATCTTCGGATTCGTCAGTCGTGGAGTCGCACCGAAGGCAAGGTCGACCGTTGCTGGCGGGGGCACCGGCAGCGGATCGACGCCGAAACGGAAACTGCATGCGGCAACCGGACCGGTCCCGGTCTCGGTGCAGCCGAGGCCTGGAGCGGCGGATCCCGTTGCTTCAAACACCGCCTGGTAGATGGTGGATTGGGATTGCTGAATTGACCAGAGCGTGATGTTCTGGAAAATCTGGTCACGGGAAATGCCAAACCCGCCACGGAGCAAGTGCTTTCCGTTACCCGTCACATCCCAGGCGAATCCGAAACGCGGCTGGAATTCCTTCTTGTCGGAAGTCCTGCGCTTCAGATCGCTGGCGTTGCCGACGATTTCCGCAATGCGCTGCGCACCCGGGTCGCTGGTTGGAAAGTCGGGACTCGCCATTACTTGGCGCAGGTCCCAGATTCCCTTATTGCTATCGGCCAGGCTGTTTCCGAGTTGCGATTGCAGGAAGTTCAGGTTGGCATCCCACCGCAGCCCTAGACTCAGGGTGAAGTGCGGAGTCACCTTGTAATCGTCTTGGTAGTAAAGACCCAGCGAGGACCACGGCGGTTGCGCCGTCGAACCGCTTCCACCATTGAGCAGGATGTCCTGTACGGCTCCCGGGGTGGCCAAGCCGTCCGTGTAAGTACCGCCGCTTCCCATCACATCACAGGTTTGGGTGGGGTCTGTGGCGGCGATGCACGTTGGATTATCCCACAAGGAAAGCGTATAGCCCAGTTGCGAGTAGAAGTAGCCACCCATCTTGGCAAAATAGATTTCGTTTCCGCCAAACTTCATGTTGTGCTTGCCAAGCATCCAGTTGAAGTCGTCGCGAAACTGATACTTTCGAATCAAAGTCTGCTGCGGGACGTTGGCGTTGATACCAACGCTGGATCCGTCGGCCAAGAGGATGTTGGGATTGGTGACTGTCCCGCCGCCCACCACCGGATAGGTAAACGTATGCAATGGCGATTGCGGAATGGTGTTGACCATATCCTGGAAATGGAGATTGATCGAATTGACCTTGTTGCTCGCAACCGTGAGGTTGTGCGAGATGGTCAGGTCGTGAAAGTTGTTGATGTCAGAATTCGACTGGGTTCCGTCGGTGATGAAGGGGTTCCCCAGTTGGTCATTAGGCGCCGTCCATTTCTGTCTTCCGTAGCGAACCGACAGGTTTTGCCGGTCATTGATCTTGTAGTCGAGTTTGACCGTCCCGAGGTTATCAATATACGGCGAAGGCAGAGTCTTAACCGGGTACGCGTAGGGACCTCCGGGAAGCTGCTGCGTTAGCGCGGCAAAGGCCGTCAAGTTGTCAAATGTCGCAGGATCAACGGTCAGCGCACCAGGCTCCCGCTTCTGCTCATAGGCTCCGAAAAAGAAAAGCTTGTCCTTCACGATCGGCCCACCGATCGAACCGCCATAGTGATACTTGTGCAAATTCGGTTTGGGACAATGACTATCCGAGATGCCGGCGTTTTCGCATCCCTTGAGAGTGAAGTAGTCGTTCTTATTCAAACCGCTATTCTGAAACAATCCAAACAGCGACCCATGCAACGTGTTCGTGCCCGACTTGCTGATCACATTCACCACGGCCGCGACGGAGTGTCCGGCTTCGGCCGTGTAGTGATCGGTCACCACGTTAAATTCCTGAATCCCCTCCATGGTGAAGTTCTGCACCATGCCTCCGACGACCAGATCTTTGTTGTCGCCACCGTCGACGTTAGTATCAACTTGCCGACCATCGCCGCCGTTCACGCTGATGTTGCCCACTCGCGTCTTCGTCGGATCGAATCCTTCAGCCTGCCGCACGCCGGGAACCAGAGTTTCCAGTCCGGCAAAATTTCGATCCAGCAACGGTAGTGTGGAAACTTCAGCGGGCGAAACCGAGCCCACAACCTGGGAATTGGATGTCTCGATAAGTGGCGCCTGCGAAGTTACTTCCACAATCTCGTTGGCGGCACCGGGCTTGAGCGTTTGGTTGATGGTCAAGACTTGGCCGACCCGCAGTGCGATTGCTTTTTGTTCCACGGTGGCGAAGTTTGGAGCTTTCACCCGCAGAACATAAGTACTGGGCGGAAGAAGTGGAATGCTGTAGTTCCCGGTTGTTCCGGTAACCGTTCTGCGACTAAAACCCGTAGCAGGGTCGGTGACCGTCACTTCGGCATTGACGACAACTGCGCCTTGGGGGTCGAGAACACTTCCGTTGATGGATCCGGTCG
>Ga0265314_10005963_pt1 | contig 10879 bp, 12 predicted proteins | sample 4126metaG_FD_203106 | JGI IMG/M metagenome (GOLD analysis project Ga0265314, IMG submission 203106) | Rhizosphere microbial communities from Carex aquatilis grown in University of Washington, Seatle, WA, United States - 4-1-26 metaG | ecosystem: Host-associated > Plants > Roots > Rhizosphere >... | reverse complement strand
TGTCGTATTGGTTGGATAAAGAGCGCCCAAGGGCCCGTGATCCATCAAAACGTCCCGCTCAAGGTCAAAGCCGCCTGCCTTCGCCGTGATGGCTGAGAAGCGGTGATACCAGCGTTGCCCCAGCGACGAGTGAAACGTATCGACCCAGAGCTTCCAGGGCGGAGAGAGCTTGTCGGTATGCTCGCCGAACTGGTCGTCTGAACTCAGGCGGACCCGGTCCTTGAATTTTTCGTACGCGTCCTGGCCCCGCTGGCGCAAAACCTGATCAAGGGCCCGCTTCAAGCAACTGGTGGCCGCACCCTGGTGACCTGTCCCCCAGTTGCAAAACCAGAGCGGACGCGGATCGAGACTATCGACCGCGGCAATCACAAGTTGTACGCCATCGTCGGTATCCTCATAGCCAGCCACCGTTCGCTGGAGAAGATTCTCCGCCTTGGGGAAACGACGGTCGTGCTCTGTCAAGGTGGGCTGGCATTTGCCGTACGCTTCGACAAATCGCCGAACGATGCCAAGGCCCGTCCGTTCACGATTGAGATTCTCGCCGTCAATGGCCGCACGGCGGTTGGCGATGATTCCTTCGACGTCCCACTCGTTCGTGTAGAGCAAGAAGCGGACGAGTGATTGTTCGTCGTCCGGGTCACCGCCGGCGTCGGTTTCGATCATCAGACGAAGGCGGTTAACTTCACCGATTCCGGTTGCCTCGCTCTCGACCGCGCTTGCACGCCGCGTTGATTCGAGCTGACAAACGGCACACGTGACAACTAATGCCGCATGGATGAACACGCTTCGCAGGCGAAACTGTGGGCGGGGCATGGGCTGTTACCCTTCGTCAGCGTCTCGTAGAGACTTGCCATTCATGGTCGAGCCGTCGTTGCTCACGCGTCTGTTCGGCCTCCATTTCATTGCGGCGGATTGCCATTCCACCAAAGAAGCAAGCCAAGAACAGCGTGATCCAAAGCAACGTGCTCAACCGGAACTGGAAACGGGGACTCGCTATGCGGCGCATTCTACCACCCGCCCGTTTCGCCGGACCAGCCAGGGGCCCGGCCGGGAAGTTTCCTAACAGGTGTGTTGCTGACCGATGACCCGCCGCGATGAACCGGCTGTCTATTCGGCAGGCGGCGATGCTTGAACTGGGGCAGGCGGCTCCGAAGGAGTTGCCCAAATAACGAGGTCTCCGACCGGATAGACTCGGGCGCCACCCAATATCTTCACGTCGGCTTCTTCAGCAGCTCGCCTCTCTCGCCAATCACCGATCTTCACCCCGCCGAACCAGCACGCCACGGCCAGCGTGATCCAGAGCAGCGTGCTCAACCGGAACTGAGGGCGAGAGAAAGCCATTGCCGCATTCTACCACTCGTCGGCCTCGCCGGAACCAGCAGGAAGCCAGCCCTTGCCGTCCGCTCGCCGGCGCGGCATGCTGGTGGGCATGAAACAGAACCCATACAAGTCGCCCGTTCAGCACGGCAAACGTGCCAGTAACCGCTGGCTCGCGTTGATGGCGATCGTCGTAATCGGCGGTTTGCTTGGGCTGTCGGCTCTTCGTCTGTCGGAGGCAACTCAAAATGGTTCCGAGGCGACCATCCGCAGAGGGCGAATCGCGTGTGGCGTGCTGGCTCCCGCATTTATCGTCGCGCTTTTTATGCTTCGGCGTAGGTAGTGCTTACCACGAATTGGGTATCCAAATCCGAATCGCGTTTCGGATTTGAAGCCAGGCGAGCAAGCACGGCCGTCGGCGCGAGGAGCGAGCGGCAAGCGTAGCCCGAGCCGAGGCAGGCCGCGGGTGAACTGGGCTTCACTCCCGCCGGCCTCCAGCGCCACCCGGAGGTGGGTGACGTAGCTGCGGGTGGTGTCCTAATAGCATGTTGCTGACCGGCTGCCTATTCTTTGGGCGGCGGTACCCGAACCGTGGCAAAATCTCGCTCTAAATCGTCGAGCCACTTTCGGCCATCCTTGCTCTCGGCCCATTTCTGGAACGATTCCTGCTCTCGACGACGCTTGCTCTCAGCCATCGCTTTGCGCTCCACAGAGAGGCTAAAGTTTTCCGTCTCTCGCCGTTGCCATGCCATTCCTCCGAACCAGCAGGCCGCGGCCAGCGTGATCCAGAGCAGCGTCGAAAGGCGGAACTGGGGGCGTTTCATGGGCGTGTCTAACTCTATGGCGAGAATTCAAGGTTCCGACTCGCAACGATCCAATCCACAAGGATTCTTGCGATCACAATCGGGGCCGGCGCGAGTATCAATCCGATTAGACCCACAACCCACGCTCGGTTCTTCGCGATCCCATAGATGGAAAGTAACGCCACGAGCAGCGGAGCAACAAGGTAGACGGGCACCAATAGGCACGCCATTCCCATTGGCCGAATACGAGCACCAGGCGGCACCGGCAAAAGCGATGCGGTAATAATGACGGCACAGAGCGCTGTTGCGGCAACAGACAGGGCAACGGCAATACGCTCGGCGGTCAACCGGAACTGAAAGCGGGGGCGTCCCATGGGGGCTATTCTACCACCCGCCGGCTTCGCCGGACCAGCAGCATGTCAGCCCTCCCCCGCCGGCGCAGGATGCTGGTGGGAATGGCCAAGCCCCTGATCGGTTGCGTCCCCGCCGTCTTGCTCGCCAGGAAGAACTCGGACAAGTCCGAATCTTGGTTCCGATTATCCGCACCGCCGCGGCCCCGAGTCCAGCCCATCGGCGCGAGGAGCAAGCGGTAAGAGGAGCCCGAGCCGAGCTGGGCCGCGGGTGGGCTGGGCACGGTTGACGGAAGCAAGCACGCTCTTGCCCTCCTCCCGCCGGCGCGGCATGCTGGGGGGATGGCCAAGCTCTTCGCCAAGCTTGTTACCCTGATCACGCCGAAGCGGGCTTGGTTCCAATTCCGGCTGATCACGGTATTCATCGTCGTGGCGGTGATTTGCGTCTGGCTGTCCATGCAAGTACACCGGGCCAACAAGCAACGTGAAGCAGTTGCGGCTGTAACCGCATCGGGCGGGTGGGTACGGTACGACTTCCAGTTCGTACAAGGGAAGTTCGATCCCGAAGCAACCTCTTGGATGTCAGGCTGGCTCAAACCGAGGCTGGGTGATGATTTATTTCATGATGTCGTCGAGGTGAATCTGGTCTACAACGACGACGCGAAGACGCGTTTAGACAATCACAACGAGTCGGACGAGGTACTGGGCAGTCTTGCCGGTTTCCCGCATTTGAAACGGTTACTGTTGCACGGCGCCCAAGCTTCTGACGATGGTATGGCCCATGTCGGCAACCTGCGTGAACTCGAAGAGATCTACATGTGGGACGCCAAGAATGTCGGCGATAAGGGCATCGCGAGGCTCGCGAGCTTGCAGCGGCTCAAGAAAATACACGTCAGCCATTCGCGGATCACCGATGAATCGCTGCGCGTGTTCGGCCGAATGAGTCATATGGAGCGGCTTGCGCTACAAGACAACCACTTCACCGACCGCGGGCTTGCTCACCTGGCTGGCTTGTCCCGCCTCGATGGTTTGTACATTGGGATCGGTGACTGCCAAGTCACCGACGCCGGACTGGCCCAGCTCGAAGGGCTACCGGTTTTGACAACCCTCGAACTTCAAGGATCGAAAGTCAGCGACCAAGGTATCAAGCGATTGAACGACAAACGGCCCAAGCTGAAGATCATTAAGTAGGCGTATTCTGCATGGCGTGGGGTAAGCCGCCTCCTCGGCGGGCGAGCTCCAGCCCTTACCCACCGCCCGCCGGCGCGGCATGCTGATGCACATGGCCAAGCCGATCGCCAAGCTGCTTTCGATGACGACGCCGAAGCGGCGGTGGGGACAGTTCTCATTGGCCACGATGTTGGTGGTCGTGGCCGGGACGTGCGTCGGACTACCACGGCTATTTACACGGCGCGCGCGTACTCAAGCGATTGATAGTCATCAACCTCACGATAACCTTGCACCTCAGCTCGCTCACGACCCTCGTGTGGCAGCACATTGACAACGTCCTGGTCGGAATAGCCTTCGGGCAGGTTCAGCAGATCAATGTCCAGGCCGCCCGCTAGGTGAACGAAACTGGTTTTGTCAGCAAGCTCCACAACGTAAATGTGATACCCCATCCCAGATTCGCCTGCTCGCTGGACTAACTGTGCAAACTTGACCGGCATGCGACAACGACAGGCGCGAATTTCCATCACATGCTCCGGACTGATCCAGTTGCCCTTGTCGCTGAAGCGTGGATTCTCCCAAGCAAGACAGTGATCGAAAGATCGACCATCGTCCAACGTAACTTCGCAAAGAGTTCCCCAGACACCAGGCCCAATCGCATCAAGTTGCTGAAGGAATTCGGCCGGGGCGAGATTGATCGGCAGAGATTCCACTCAATGGCCTCCTGACGGTCGTCCAATCGCTGAATTCTACCAATTTCGCCCGTCGCTGCGATCGCCGAGCCATGCCGCGTGCGAGCGGGGCGGGCTGCCGGAAAAAGTATATATGACGATCGCCTGGTCTTCCCACCGAGCTGAGTGCCGCCTCCCCAAGCAACCGCACTGCGCTTGCCCAGCCCGTCGGCGTAAATAGCATGCGGCAGCGTAGCCCGAGCCGAGCTGGGCCGCGGGCGGGCTGGACAGGGCTGGATTGTTGCGGCGGTTGGTTTGACCAGTGAACATCGCCTCGACTGGTCCGCGGAGTTCTGTATAATCGGCACCAAGGCTACGCTGTGAGTGAACTGATTGCGTCGCTATAGGAGGTTCCCATGAAGCGCCAACAATTCCTGCTCGGTCTGTTCTCCGGTCTATTACTTGGCGTCGGCACGACAATCGCATCATTCGCTTTGAATTCACACTCCGCCCCGCAAAGTCCGGTCCCACAGCCGGTGACGAATCCGATTCTCCTGGAGACGCAATCGGCTCCTAGCGGAATCCCCCCGGGCGCTCATCGACGCGAATTCAATGGGCGCGTCTACTACATCGTTCCGCTTGCGTAGGCTGTCGGCGCCAAGAGCAAGTGGCAAGGAGAGCCTCAGGTGAGCGAAGCTGCGGGCTGGGCTCGGGCGACTCTTGCCCTATTGCCTCTCGCGCGTCAAGCTGGTGGGCATGAATCGCCTCCTTGTCATGCTCGTTGTTTCCCTTTGCTTTGTCACAACGATCTCATCGCCGGTTCAGTGCCAGGATACTGACGACAAGTCGGCTCCCGAGCAGGCTGACGCTGCGAAAGAGAGCGCTGAACGGTTGGTGAAACTTCGCCATCGCGCAGAGGGGACGCGAGTCTTCATCGTCGATGACGATGGCCGCGAGGAAGTCGAAATGCGTTCCGAGCCGGTATTCCGGTACGCCGACCAGCCGCGAAGCATCGTCGATGGAACGCTTTGGGTCTGGGGCGAATCAGGGAGGCCGGTAGCCCTGCAAAAGGTCGAATACTTTCCGGTGGTCCCCACGAACTGGACCTATTGCCTGGCATCGCTCTCGTCCGGGTTGGTGGCTGCCGAATGGCGAGGAGGCCGTCGCTGGACCGCGACCAAGCCAGGCGTCGAGTTGCGCCCCTGCGATGACGCGCCTCAGGCGGCGGCAAGCAAGTCAGGACGAATTCGGCAGATGAAAGAATTGGCTCGTCGGTTCTCGGTGCGGTCCAGCGAAGGGACCGACCGTAGCGAGCAGTTGCGACTCATGCAGCAGCCGATCCATCGCTACGCCGACCCCGAGCTCGGCTTGGAAGACGGCGCTATCTTCGGCTTTGGTAGTGGGACGAACCCGGCATGTTTGCTGTTGATCGAATTGCGCATTGACGACCAGTCGCCGCCGACCTGGCAGTATGGTTTCGTGGGTATGAGCGCCGAATCGTTGCGAGCCCATCTCGACGATCATGAAGTCTGGTTCTTCCCCGCAGCGGGCAAGATCGGCGCAATTGACTCTTGGATTTGGTTCTTCGAGTCACCCGGCATGGAAGATTGAGAACGGCCCCACCAGACGCACGGCCGTGACCGAGCGAGCCAGCGCACCGTCTTCGCCGAACCCGGCCGCGGGCGAGCGCTCCTGCCATGCCGTCGCGGTGGCTGCTTGTTCCGCCCGACCAGTGGGCGCTGCAGCGAACCAATCTGCGCCCGTTCGTGCGCGGACGGCTCGATCAATATGTCGCATTTCCGTGGAACGGCCGCAGCGCGCTGGGGCTACGGTTGTTGATCGGTTTCGGCATTCAGCAACACATCGACTTTTTCCTCGGCGGATTTCAGTGTTTCGACCGCCGATGCGTCATTGCCTACGATGGAATTCATCGCGTCCGCGATGATCTTCCAAGCTGCGGGCCATCGCTGCAGCATCGGCGCCTCGCGTGCATATTCCATTTGTTCGATCGCCGTCTCGAACGCTGGGTGATCGTGGTAGAAACCCTCAGTCCGTAACAAAGTTCGTGCTGATTCTCGCACGGGTATGTAGCCCATCGTACGGCTCCATTCCGCCGCCTGCGTCGTGCTGATGAACCATGTAAGAAAGGCCCATGCCGCCGCCTGCCGCTCGGCGGAAATCGCTGTCGGAATCACGGCGGCCCCGCCACCCGTAGGCACTGCGTGCTTGAAGCCTTCGAAACTAGGCAGGAATGCTGTCCCAAGTTCGAAACCACACTCCGACGCGAGCCATTGCACCCACGCCGTCGATTCGATGACCATCGCTGCTCGACCCTCCGTAAACTCCGAAATAGGATCGAGACCATATCGAGCCGTCTTGTCACGATGCACCATGTCAGCCCATAGTTGCAACGACTTGGCGCCAGGCTCCGCAAAGGTGGCTTTCTTGCCGACCATCCATTCACCGCCACCACTCCAGACCATGGATTCGAATATCCAGGGAGAATTCCATGGCAGGAATCCATATCGGTTGCCGTCCACGGAAGTCAACGCGCGCGACTTCTCACGGACCTGCTGCCAGGTTTCAGGCGGCTTACTCGGGTCGAGGCCTGCTTCGGCAAATCGCTTCTTGTTGTAATACAGGATGGGGGTGCTTCGGTTCAGCGGTAGTGCATAGAGTCGATCCCGATACCGAAGATTCGTTAGCATTCCGGCAAGCAAATCATCGCCTTGAAATGCTTGATCGTCCTTGATGAATCCATCGAGTGGTTTGATCTGGTTTTCTGCGGCGAAGGAAGCGATTTGGTGGATCTCGACAACAGCCGCATCGGGCAGGTCACCGGTTTCAAACGCCTTCTTCAATTCACGGTACACTCCCCCATATCCAGCAAGCGAACGAATCTTTACCACGACCCGCTCATGACTTTCGTTGAACCGAGCAACCTGTTTCTCGAATGCTTCCCCCAGGTGCCCTCCGACTCCCCACCAAATCTGGATTTGCATAGGCGGTGGCAAATCAGTGGGCAATTCGCGATTCACTTCAGCGGCGTCAGTCTCGGCGTCGAAAGAGGATTCAGCATTCTCCGTGTAAGTCGCGTTCTCGGAACCACCCACGACAAGCCGGGGAACCGTTGATTCGGAAACCGTGCGCGCCTCTCGGGCCTCCTGTGGCGATGCCCGTGCGACCAGCTTGAACCGCAACAGCCCACCAACGGCAAGTAACGAAATCGCGGCAACTAAGCAGAACCGTTTCATGGTGGAATCCTCTTCGAGATGGGGGAGCAACAATCACTGGATACGAAATGAGAGGTCATTTCCATGCACGGCGGCGCGGAATGGCGCCCTGTCGATCTCGGCTTCGCCCAGCCACAACAGGGCTTCTTGGCGTACGTGGTCGTACTCCGAGAATCAAGAAGACGGTCGGTAGGTTTCATGTCAGCCGCCGAATGAATTGACTTCGTTCTTCCCACGCCTAATCGAAGATGTCGCTCCGGTGTTCCCTCGCGCCCAGAACAGGGAGGATCGAAGCTGCGTTGAACGAGACCACAAAGCGTGCCGAAGCTACTGAACTTCGCCCGTGGCCGCCATGTCGTGTCGAGTTTACCACCCGGGCACGGCAGGAACAACTTGCGGCATGGCCGCCCTTGCGGCGAGGCCGGCTCGCCAAGCTTGTTGCCCTGATGCCGCAAGCGACCGCAAGAGTGGCCCTCGCCGGGCCGGCCGCGGTCTTGCCGTAGCCAGCAGGAAGTCAAGTCTTGCCCTCCTCCCGCCGGCGCGGGATGCTGGAGGGCATGGCCAACCGGGCAACCCTTTCGAGAATTTGTCCACACGGCGCGTACAGCGAGGAAGCACGATCCGAGTGCTCCGATCCAAGCCGAGGTTGTAAGCACACGCCTACCAACCGCCTTACAGAATTCGACATTCCAGTCCCAAGAAGGTGTGGGGGGTGTATCATGCCACTAGGCCGAACCAAGTCACGAATGACATCATCCAATATCGAGGAATGAAACACGTCCTAGTTCGCTTCCTAATGCGGCGTGGCCGTCGTGACCTCATTCGTTAGAGACGTCCCTCAGGAGAATGACATGTCGGCAGACAGAAAATCCATGAACCTTAAGAAAGCCGTGCCGCCGGACACTATTCCATCAAGCGCGACGGCTGCACCTGAGAATGTCTCGACATTTTCGATTTGGATTGTGAACGAAATCGGGATTGGCGGGACGCTTCGAACACTACAGGTTGATGGCCCCTTCTCGTTCCGCGTCAATGATGCTGTCATCGGCCCTGTGGATGTGACGGTTGCCGCCGACGGCACGCGCGTAAGCAGTCGGGCAACTGTTTCCGTTTCCGAGACACTTTTGCGAGAACTTGAATCTGACATCCTCCTCCACGAAATGCAGCAAGGCATGAGCGACGAATTCGGTCGAGTGACTCGCTCCCTCTCGCATTGTTGTCGGCGGGTGGTACGATTGCTAGAGCAGGAGATGCGTGTCGAAGATCTTCGGTCTGATTCATTGTTCCACATCCCAAATGGCCTTAGGTGGTCCAGGGATGGCGAGAATTGGCGAATCGTTCGTGGCGGCCACTGCGTCGGCGGCTTACGAACGCGTCCGCTTTTCAAGTTAGACGCTCAATGGCAGCGGAAGATTCAAGCATTGCTCGACAGTGGAGAGGTGCCCCTACTTGCGGTTCGGCAACTCTACGAAGCCATTCGGAGCGGCTCTGCGCGAATAAGTTGGGTCGAGGCAACGATTGCAGCAGAGCTTGCAATCAAGGAGATTCTCGTCAAGATGGAGCCATCCCTCGAAACTTTGCTTACGCACGTGCCATCTCCCCCCCTCCAAAAACTGTACGGGGAAGTTCTCGAATCGGTGTGCGGGCGACGGTCATCGTTCAGGAGCGACCTAGGTAAGGGCGCGACGCAAAGGAACGTGCTTGTTCACGGCGCCGAAGAATTCGATGCGCACCCGCAAAAGGTCGTAGACTACCTGCAGGTTGTGGAAAACGCGATTTACGAGCTGATTGACATGGAACGGCAATGCCGTCAGGCGCTGTCCAACGGGCCAAATCAGAACACCTCGACGACATGATGAATTCGATCGAATCGTCGAGGCCGACCGCCACCGCGAGGCTCCACGGCGGCCGGCGTATCCCGGCGAGTACCACTGGACAAGTCACCACCAGGCGGATCACCTTCGAACCAGTCACAGGGCCACGCTTGGCGAGGGCGCGGACCCGACACTTGACGGAATGACGCGAAAACTAACGGCAGCCTCGCGTCCATTACGGTTGGACGCTACTTTTTCCAGCCCTGAAGCCCTCTGCGGTTAACTGAAAATTGTCTCGAAACTGTTTCGCGAAACCAGCTGTGCGAAGTTCCTCGACGGCCTCCATGTAGTTGGCTTCCTCGGCATGGTCCAGGTTCTCGCCAAGCGACGTATTTCCTGCTGTTACTGACGCACCCCGATGGTTCCCTGCAATTGCGATGATGCCGCTGGACGCGGCGGCGTGTTTCAAGATCTCGGCCGCCTTCGGTGACAGCGGCGGTGTTGGCGGTTTTGACGGCGTGGCAAATGACAACTCTGAAGTTGGTGGTCTGCTGACTATGGGCGGCGTGAAATCGCCCGCCTTCAACCAATCGTCACCGGTGAGTTTGACCGGGCACCCACAATTCATCAGCCGCTGGGCCAAATCCTTGCGGCCCGAGACGTCCTTGGTGCCAGGTTTGTCTTTGACACGGACGGCGTGACGACCAGAAATATCGCTGATGGGTCGAATTTCTCCTATTTGGACGATAACCGTTCGTTCCGGGTGGGAGGCGAGCGCTAATCCAGTTTCGAACAGCACATTTGGTCGCGGTTGACCGGTAAGCTCGATTTCAAAGTCCTTCTCGTTCTCTCCGCGCAAATCTTTACGAAGGTACGCCAGATCGTCCGGGGTATGCAGTGCCACGACTGCTTGCACGCTTTGAAAGCCCTTTGTCAGCACTTCGCCAATATACGGTGAGCCGGTGCCATTCGCGTGGACCAATTCAGTCCACTCCTTCGGATCAAGATTGATCGAACGAAGAAAGTTATACATCGACTCGACCAAATGAGTGTCACGGCCACAAATCACGAAGACTGCACGTGGGTCTGGGATCACGTTGTCGTTCCTTTCTTCGGGTTGGGGACCGGTTCCATCTTCAGTTGATGCCCAGGGGTAATGATTGGCGTGTTTTGCTGCGGTCAGAGCGTTCAGTCCGCGAACCCCTGCTGGTCCCAAGTCGGAGGTGGCCAAGATCATGCACGCGTCCGGTAGCGTCGCATGGTTCATGCACTCCTGAAAAATTCGCGCAATAGCCTTTAGCTCCAGTGCCGCGGCCCTGGGAAGCTTGTCAATTAGGGCGCCAACTTTTTCAAGTCCGAGTGTCAGTTGTGCCATCTCTCCAGCGAACGACCCGTGCAAGGCGCCGGCCAGGTGAGGATCGTTTGTCTCGCGCGCGGGTCGCAGCTTGTCGGTGATCGAAACGGCGAGATGGAATAGTCTCCTCGCCTCAGTGTCCGGTTCCGCCGAGCCTTCGCTGCGATTGG
>Ga0265314_10005961_pt1 | contig 10882 bp, 3 predicted proteins | sample 4126metaG_FD_203106 | JGI IMG/M metagenome (GOLD analysis project Ga0265314, IMG submission 203106) | Rhizosphere microbial communities from Carex aquatilis grown in University of Washington, Seatle, WA, United States - 4-1-26 metaG | ecosystem: Host-associated > Plants > Roots > Rhizosphere >... | reverse complement strand
CAGCGTGGTTCGGGGTTGGCGCCCAGGCGCTTTTCGAGATCGGCCGCGAACGCCGCTTTCTCCTCCGGCGTATAGTAACGGTCGACTGTATCGGCCATCGTAGACAGCGCCTCGCGGCGGTCGTCGAGTAACTTGTCGAGTACCGCATCGTAGTCGCGTGCGCGAGTCATTACTCGGGCATAAGTGGCGGTATCTTCCTTGCTGATGTCGTGCTCGCCTGCACGACGGGCAAAGTCAGCCGCCTGCTTGATGAGACCCCAAGTTTCCAGCTTTGCAGCGATTGCCAGCAGCAGGTCGGGGCGTTCCGGACGGCCTTCGAGGTGGCCCTTGCGTAAGGTGGCGACAGCGGCGTCCGGCTGTTGTTGGCGAGCTTGCAATTCGGCGACCTTATCCAGCCAGTTGGCATCGCGAAAGCTGAGTTCCCAGAGCGCGCTGTACGTCTTCTCGGCATCGGAGAAGCGCGCCAGGCGCTCTTCCAGGGCGCCGCGGCTGGCGTACAGATCGGTGCGATCGGGCCGGATCCGGATGGCGCCGCTATATGCGGCGATGGCAGCGTCGAAATTCTCGAATGTGGTCTGGAGACGCGCCGTCACCATCGGCCAGCGATAATCTTTGGGTGAATCCGCGGCGGTCTTGGCGTAGTAATCGGTCAGACGCGAAGAGAGGTTGTTGCGGGAAGCATAAGTGGCGGCTTCGTGAATGAGTCCTTGGTCCTCGGGATAGCGATTGATCAGCTCGATATACTGGTACACCGCGTCCGCGTACTTATTCATGCGAGTCAAGGCAGGAATCAGGCCGCGGCGAAGACCGGCGATGCGTGTGGTCCGCTCATCGGTGGCGAGCGGAGCCTGTTTCATGGAGTCGATGGCAGCGATGTAGAAAGCGCGCAGGCCGGTGTCGTCGGCCGCCTGCGCGTAGGTATCTGCCGTGGCGGCGAGGTATTGCGCGTTGAAGGGGTCGGCGGCAAGCAGCGGAGCGAGCAGTTGCCGAGCTTCCGGGAATCGCCGGGCGTCCGTGGATTTCCGCGCCGCCTCATAGGTGAATTGACCGCGATACGCGGCATTAGCTTTGCCTGCCGCGGTTGTGAGTGTGGCGATCGCTTCGCCGGCAAGCTTGTGGCGCCAGTAGAAATCGGTGGCCGCCCGGTCCACCCCGAGTGTGGTGGGGTTATCGCGTACGATGCCCTCGAGTGTCTGGCGCGCGGCGGGAATGGCGCCGTGCGCTTCCTGCATGCGCACCAGGGCGAGGCGCAGGCGGATGCGTTCCACGGGATCGTGTGTGGCGACGATCAGCCGTTGCGCGGCGGATTCCTGAATGGCGGCGAAGCCGAATCGTCCGGCGGTGGTTTCAACGAAGTCCAGCGTGGCCGATGCAGTTTCGGTAGCCGCGGCGCGCTGCAGCAGCGTTTGGATGTCCGGCGTGCGCTTCTCTGCTTCGAGCACCGCCACCCGTAAACGCAGCGGAGCCGCGGCGGTGGACGCATCCACCACCGCGCGGTACTTGGGCTTCGCGGCGAGCGCGAGCAGCCGGGCCTCGGCCGGCGAATCGTCTTTCGTATCGCGTAGGTATTCGCGCACCGCGGCGGGGAATTCGCGCTTGCCTTCGTAGATAGCCCCCGCCTCGTAAGCATACAGGCCGGGCTGGTGGAATCGCGTGCGCGCCTCGCCGATGAGGCGGAGCGCGTCGTCGTATTTGTAATAATCCCAGAAGATGGTGGCGGCTTCCAGATATCCATCGGGCTTACCGGGCTCGACTAGCGGGATGCGGTTCCAGTAAGGGCGCGCCCGCGTGAAGAGGTCGCGGTCGGCGAGGGTATCGCCGATTCGCGTAAGCGCCTCGCGATCGCGCGGCTCGGCCAGCGACAGATTGCGCGCCAGGGCGACGGCGTTTTCTGTGCGGCCGAGCGAGCGCTCCACCGTGGAGGCGCGCAGGACAAGCGCAGTGTCGCCGGGGAAGTCAGCAGCAAGCGCGCGGAACTGCGGCGCGGCGGTCTCGAAATGGCCACGCCAGGCTTCGCCCTCGGCGACGAATTGGGCGGCGGCGGGATTGGTCTTCGCGTCGGTGTTGCCCGCGGTGGCCAGTTGGCGATCGAGCGTTCCGGCGCGCGACATCTGCTCGAAAAGCTGCGCGCGAAGCTGCGGATCGTAGAACCAATAAGCGCGTAGCAGCGCGTCGTGCGCCGCCGGATCGGCCGTGTCGTGGCGCACGTACACCGCCAGCAGATTCTTGACGAAGGTGAGGTTGTCGGGGAAACGCTGGTGCGCGTAAAGATTCACTTGCCGTGACAGAGCTGCGTCCAGTGAAGCGGGCGTGACTATTTCGCGAAAATATCCGTCCAGGCCGGTGCCACTGAAGATCTGCACGATCTGACGGGTGAGCTCGGCGAAATCCTGATTGCGGCGAAGGCGCAGGTACAGTCTCGCGAGCTTCTGCTGCCAACCCGAGTCCGGGAATTTCTCCGCCGCATCCTTGTAAACCTGTTCCACTTGGCCGCCGAGGCCGCGCTGCTCCAGGAAACCTGCCAGCTTTTCGTAAAGCTCCTGGTCCTGCGGATTGCGATCCATCTCACGCCGATACAGAGCCAGCGCGTCGTTGGGCCGCTTCAACTCCACCATCCGGGAGACGTACCGGTCAAATACCTGCGAGTATTCCGATTTCAGCCCGTCGTTGCCCGCGAGTTCCTTGAGCAGCGAATCGTAGATCGCCTGTTCGTCGGCCACGTGGCCTTGCCGAGCCAGGGCGCCGGCCACGGTGAGCGCCACGCTGTAGTGCTCTGAGGCTTGCGGATAGGCGGCGAGGAACTTGCGGCCAGCGCGCACCACACCATCGTCATCGCCATACTTGACATACGCTTCGATGAGGCTGGCGTGCAGCGACGGCGCCTCCGTCGCACGCGGAAATCGTTTGTCGAGCAGGTCGAGCAGTTGGGATGCGCGGGCGCGATGGAAGTACGCCACAGATGCCTGATTCTCACGATCGTACTCGTTGCGCGGCGATTCCGTGTTCAGCACCAGCGACAGAATCCCGTTGAGGAAGCCCGGGTGTTGATCCAGCGTGGCGATGTCTTTAAATAAGGAGAGATCGCCGGCACCGAAATGCGTGGGCTGCTCCGGCGCGTTCAGAAGGACGCTGGCGATGGCGGCCAATCCGCGCTCACGCGCCGCGTCGTCGGCGGAAGGAAGGCTGTATAGCGCGTAGTATTGGCGCGCCGCTTCATCCCACTCCTGGACACCCTCGAAGAACTGCCCGGTAGCGTGAAGTTCGTCGGCGGTCCAACTCCTCTTGCGGGCGCGATATTCCTGCAGAACGCGCCGGGCGGCCGTCACATTCTTTTCATTTTGGTAATAGTGGAACTGGCGCGCCACCGGGTCGAGGCTCTCGGGATGTGCCGCCGCCGCGGTCCGCGCACTCGCCAGGAAATCGCGCAGACGGCCCTGGCCGTTGAGTAGATCGAAATAGCCTTTGATCCAATTGGCGGCCATTAGCGGTCGGAACGACTTGTCGAATACCGCGATGGCCTGGTCGATACTGCCGCGCTTCATCGTGAGCCCGACCTCTTCCACCCACGTGCTGTCATCGTCCGGAAATGCGTGGCGGTAAGCTTGCAACTCGCGGTCGGCCGCTGCGAACTGGCCGTGGTCGGTGAGGTGCCGGATGTAGCGCTTGTCGAGATCGCTATCTTTCGGGAATTTCGCAATCCAAGCGCGGTACTGCTCCATCACGGCAGTCTCCGGCAGCCCATCATCTTCGGCCAGTTTGATGGCGCGCTCGAAGGCGGCCGGTGTAGCGACGGCGTCGAGGGCGGCGAGTTCCTGCGTGGTCTGCAGGCGGCGATGGTAATAGTCGGCCAGCGCGAGATTGTCGTTGGCCAATTGGGCGTACGTCTTCCAGTCGGCCTCCGCGGCGGTGAAATCGAGCGCCAGTTCCGCTTCGCCGGCGCGCAGGCGATGAAGGTACGCGTCGTTGGGTGAGGCGGCGATCCGTGTAGTTAGGGCGGGACGCGTTTCGCGGGGCGGGCGGCGGCCATCGATCGTCCCGTAAGGGAGCACCATCGAGCGGAAGAAGACTCCGCGGAGTCCCGTGTCGACCGCGAGGTGCTGCACCCACTCGGAGAGACTGGCGTGGAGGAAGGTGGCGAAGGCGAGAGCAAGCAGGAGCGCGGGCAGGAAGCGACGGGGTCCGCTTGGTTGAAGACGCAGTTGGTAAGGCGGCGCCGACAGGAGTGTCGTCGCTGCAGGCATGAGTGCCTGCGCCACGCCGGCCTTCATCACCCTTGGTGGCCCGCCCCAAATGAGCCGGCTCACGCCGGCCAGGCAAGCTAAAGCATGCCCCACCAAAGATAGAAAGTGGCTACGGAAGGATCTCAATGGGCACCTCCTCGCTACCGATGTTGTGGGCGACGTCCTCGGCGATTACGGTGAGCTGGTATTTTCCGGGGCTCAGTTTGGGCACGTTCAACTCTCCGGTATTCGAGCCGGCCTGCTGATTCCAGTGCAGGTCGACGGGAGTCGCGCCGTACAGGCGCGCCACAATGGTGCGCGCGCTGGCAGACGCGCTGACGCGCAGGTGGATGGTCTCGCCGGCACGATAGCGGGCCTTATCGAGCCGCGTGCGGATCACTGGCGGGTGGCTGGCGATCACGAATGTCTTCGACTCCCGATAGACGCGGCCGCCGCGGTCGCGCAGAATCAGGCGCACCGGATAGGTGCCGTCAGCCATGTCCGCCGGTGCCAGGAAGCGCGTCTGCCACACGTCTTCGTCCTTGAGATAGCGCAGCGGCTTGGTCAACCCAAACGGAAACAGCGCGACTACGCTCTCGATCGCCGGGTCGGTCTTCACGCGGATGAGTGGATCGCCCGGCCGGATCACTCGCGGACGCAGCAGCGAGCGCGGGGCCGCCAGGAAGGATGTGTAGGGCGTCACGAACTTGAATTCGCGCGAGAGCCGGATGATCTCGTCGATGCTGGCGCGGTCTTCGCCTTCGCGTTCGATCTTCGCCAGCAGCGCGTCCACACGAGCCTTGGCCCAGGTGCGCGGCAGGTGCGGATGATCGAGACTCTGCGCCGGGAGAGCGGCCTGCGCGGTAACTCCGGCGGCGGCGAAGGCGACATCGCCGGGCCTGCTGTATTGCCCGATCCACGACGCCATCGAGCCGGGAAAGAAACGATCCTCCAGCGGATACACCAGGCTGACGTCGTCCTTGGGCGTGGTGGTGAGAGCGAGGTTGTCCACCGGCCGCTTCCCTAACTTGCCGAGGAAAGCCGCGAGCTTGAACTCGATAGGCTCGGTGGAACGCACCCATTCGAAAAGTCCGTCGTTCTCGGCTAGCAGATTGAGCAGCGGCAGATTGGCGTCGTCCCCCACCCCGAATACGTAGGTGCGCGGCCGTCGTTCGGCGGGAAGGCGCTTCCACGCCGCCGAGTATTTGGCCGCCAGGCGTGCGTGTTGAATGGTGCCCACCGTCGCGCCGCCGTCGCTGATCAGCACCAGGTACGGCGAGCCGTCACCGTGAGAGGCGAGATCGAGCGCTTTGGCAAGCGCTCCGTCCAGGTCCGTGCCGCCGCGCAGATTGCTCTGCTTGACGAATGCCAGCGCCTTCTCCACCTGCTCGGCGGTCGCCGGTACCGGTGACGCGGAGAAGGGCGTCGCTTCCGAATTGAAGAGCAGCAGATCGAAGCGGTCGGCGGGGCGCAGCGCGTGCAGCAGCCCTTCCAGCGCGCGATAACTGCGCTCCAGCTTTTCCCATTGCATGGAGAGCGAGGTGTCGAGCAGCGCCACTACCAGCTTCGGCGCCTCATCTCTCTGCCGGTTGGCAAGCAGCGTGGACGTTTCGAAATAGCCCGTGGCACTCCGCGAAGGGTCGCGATACGTGAGGACAGAGAGCGTGCCGGAAGACGCCGGGTCGAGCTCCCATTGCAGCGCCAGGTCTTCGGAGAGAGGTACGTTGCGGCCCTCGAAAGAGGCCCGCACGCGATGCGCGCCACGCTGTTCGATCTTCAATCCGTACGCCTGGCTGGCGACGCGGAAATCGCGGAGCGCCGCGGCGCTTTCCAGATCGAAGGAGACGTGCAGCAGGCCGGCGGTTACCGCCTGGTAGACATCCGGCCGCAGCGGAATGGCCAGCGCCGACCGTAAATTCTCCACCGCGATTCGCTCGTGATATTCCATCTCGATGCGTTTGGTGCCGTACGGCGGTATCGGTACGATCTTGGCCGTGAACAGATTGCTGCGCCGCGCTTCATCGGCGCCGCGCTCGCCCTGCTCCAGCAGGCCGGGGTCGATCGCCTGCTGCTTCAGATTCTCGTAGATCTCCTCGGCGCGGCGGCGTTCCAGAATCACGCCGGGGATGCGCGTCAGTTCGTCCCATACGGCGAAATCGGAGACCAGGGCGCGTGCCGGCAGGGCGAACGAATAGCTGCCCTCGGTGATCTGCGGCGTGTGGCTGCCGAAGATCTGCCGGATGGTAACGCGAGCGTCGCCGTTATCCACGCGGATTTCGATGGTCATCTCGTCGAGCGAAAAGATCGCGGCATTCGGCTGTTGCTGTCCCGTGGGGACCAGCACGCCGGCGTCGGCGCTGGCCAAGCGCGCGGCGCCAACGGTCATCGCCAAAACAACCCAAAAGCGTTTCATCGAAGATTCTGCTCCGTCGCGCGCACCAGTCCGTTATCGGTGCCGATGTAGATCGTGCCGCCGCCCTGCGCCAGCGCGGTCACATTGAGGGAGGGCAGTCCGTCCGTCTCAAAATGCCAGCGCGCGGTGAGGCGGTCGAAGATCGCCAGGCCGTTCTCCATGGTGCCGGCGTACACTCGCGTGGGCGTCACCAGCAGGGCGTTAGGGTTGATCACGATGGATCCTCGCAGATCCTGGAATGCACCCCAATCGCCATTGCGCGAGAAGCGGAGGACGCCGGCACCGTAGGTCCCCACGAACCAGTCGTCGCCCACGCGCTGGATAGCGGTAATCCAGTTGTGTTGCAAGCGGGAGTTGAAGGTGGTGTAGCTGGCGCGCACCGTGCCGCCTTCCAGCACCGAGAGGCCGCCGAGAGTCCCGGCCAGCAGGCGATTGTCGTCCTGTGCGAGTGCGTATACATGTTGATTCACCAGGCCGTGAAAGTCGGACACGCTATGTGTCCCGGTTTCGTCAACCGTCGTGATGCCGGCGGGTGTGGCGAGCGTCATACGGCTGCCGTGAAATGTGACGTCGGTCACATCGTCGGCGATCAGCCCCTGTGCCCGGCGGAGCACCTGGCGCTGCGCAGGCCGATTGTCGAACATCACCAGTCCGTTGGCGGTGGCGATGGCGGTGGTGCGGTCGGCCGGGTTTTCGACGATGCGATTGACGCAGAAGAGCGCATCGTTTTCGAAGTGCGAGACGCGGTCGCCATCGAGGACATCAAGCCCATGGTCGAAATATCCGACCCAGATACGTCCCGCGGAGTCGATATCGAGTGCAGAGACATTGCGGTCGGCGAGTTTGCCGGGCTCGGCTCCCGCGACTTCTTTCCACGACGTTTCGCCCGCGGCGTTCGAGTAGAGGCCGGAGGACGTGGCGGCCAGCGTGGCGCCGGGCACACTTACCAGACGCTGAATGGCGCCCATCGGCTGGCGGGCCGCGAAGCGGACGAGGCGGGGAACGCGCGGCGCGAGCGGAATGGTTGCCACGCCATCTTCCAGGCTGCCGGCCAGCAGCTTGTCGCCGTCCACGGCCAACGCCGAAGTGAAGAAGCCGCGAGCGAGGGTGCGATAGAGACGGCCGTCGCGGAATTCGGCGACGCCCATCGGTCCGCCCGCGAAGGTCGCGGCACCGGTCGTGAGGAGGGAGGTGACATTGGCATCAGGCAAGCCTTCGGCTTCTCCGAAATGCGCCGTGACGCCGGCCTGCCAGTGGTACAGGCCGCGGTCGGCAGTGGCGGTCCAGAGGTTGGCGGTGTCACCGGCGAGTGCGGTGACGCGCAGACCGGCGAGGGCGGGATCGAACGGGGCGAGCGTCTTGCCATCGAAGGAGAATACGCCGTGGCCCGCAGTGCCGAGCAGAAGGCGGCCAGTGTCGAGCGGCAGGAGCGCCGTGATTTTTCGCGCGGCCGGATCGGCCGGCAGGATCTGACGGAAGCCGTGGCCGTCGAACGCGATGAGGCCGGCGCCGTCCGTGGCGATCCACAATTCCCTAGCTACCGCGAGATGCCCCAGAGGTGCCGGTGGCAATTCCAGGCCCGCTCGCCAGCGGTGCTTGACGGCGCCGGCAGAGTCGTATTCGATGAGCGCGGCGGGGGTCGACGCGAACATGCTGCCGCCGAACAGGGCGAGATCGGTGAAAGCCGCCGGCGCGCCCATCGGTTCAACCGCGGGCAGCGCGCGATCGAGGGGGCGAGAGGTGAAACTGGAAACGCGCGACGCGGCGACATCGGCAGTCGCCGTCCGCGCAGCTTGGGCGGCTCTCCAGATCGGGACGCCCGCCCATACGCCGAGTGCCGCCAGCACAGCGGCGATGCCTAGTCGAAACTTTGGGACGCTCATACTGCCGACCCACAGTGCACGCAAAGGTCCGCTTTGGTAGGACATGCTTTAGCTTGTCACGGCGAGAGGAACTCGCCTCAGAGCGTTGGCGTTCAATGCCGGTCTAGCTTTGCTCGCCTGGACAAGCTCTCCAGTAACCACATGCTTGAAACGGCAAGGGCTGAAGGCTGCGAAAGCGCCAAACACCTGGGCGAGCGCTGCTCGCCTGGACAAGCTGAAGCATGTCCCACGAAAGCGCCTTATCCGCCCAGCCGCTTTTCGATAATCGCCCACACTGCCGGATCGCAGCCCTTCCACTCCCCGACCGCCTTATTCCCCAGGTAGGGTAGATCGGCGACGCCCGCCTCGCTCGAGAAGAATCCCGATACCGTGAGATCGCGAAAACGATTGAAGAAAGCCACCCAATGGTGGTCCTCCGCGGCAGCCTTCGCAGGCCAGGCGATGCGGTCGAGCAGTTGCTTCTGCTGCGCCACCGCCGCAGCCGCGAAATCCTTGCCGAACTGGCGATGCGACTCCTGATCGAGCCACGACAGCCCGCCCATGATCTGCGACGCCAGCATGTCGGTGCCATCCTCGCGCTTGCGGAAGTCGATCCAGTCGTCGATGAATTCCGGCACGCCCGCCTTGGTCGCGCTCACGCTGCGTTCATCCGCCGGTATGATGAGGTCGCACAGCACCTCGACCGTGTGCCACTGGTGATCGTCGAAGACCTTGCGGCGGTAGGGCGCCTTTGCGGCGGTCTGCGCGGCTGCTTCAGTTGCCGTTGCAGCGGCTAGTGCCGGGGCCGAAGCGATCGTCTGAATGAGGGCGCGACGGCTCACCCCGTGCGATTCGTTGCTGCTCATGTCAGAGATTCCCCTTCTTCATCTGATCGATGATGTAATCTGACGTGCGCCATCCCAGGGCCGTAATCGTGAGAGTGGGATTCTTGTCGGCGTTGCTGATGAACGGCGCGGCATCGGCCACGAACAGATTCTTGCAATCCCACGCCTGGCAGTACGAATTCAGCACCGAGCTCTTCGCCTGGTCGCCCATGCGCGTGGCGCCCACTTCATGGATGATTTCGCCGCCTCGTGAAATCCCCCAGTTCTGCGACTCTCCTGCACTCGAAAGCACCTTCCCGCCGGCCGCCGTGATGATCTCCTGAAAGGTCTCCTGCATATGTTTGGCTTGCAGGATTTCGTCCTGGCTCCATTCGAAGTGGAAGCGCAGTACCGGAATGCCCCACTGGTCCACCGCATTGGGGTCGATTTCGCAATAGCTCTTCTCGTTGGGGATCATCTCGCCGCGTCCGGCGAAGTGGATGTTGGCGCCGTAGATCTTCCGGAGGTTGCGCTTCAAGTCCACGCCGTACCCGCCGCCGAGAATTCTCTCCGAACCGCTCAACGTGCCCGCCCCGGGCTGCCCGCGTCCGCCGCCCAGTTCGATGTGGTAGCCGCGCGCGAACGGCATCTTGCCGGCCTGCTGCGCCTGGTAGTTCCACCACGGCATATAAAGGTGCATGCCGCCCACGCCATCTTCGTTTTGCGGTGGCAGATCTTCCAGCACCGGCAGGTATCCGCTGACAGACGATCCCACTGTGTCCATGAGATACTTGCCCACCAGGCCGCTCGAGTTCGCGACGCCATCCGGCGCGCGGCTGCTTTTCGAGTTCAGCAGGATTCGCGCGGTCTCACAGCAACTGGCGGCGAGCACCACCACTTTGCCGTAAACCATCTGCTCGCTGCGGTCTTTTTTATCGATGTACGAAACGCCGCGTGCCTTGCCGTCGTCGCCCAGCACCACGGCACGCACCATGGCGCCGGTGCGAACCTCCAGGTTGCCGGTCTTCATGGCGGGAGCGATATGTACACCCGGCGAACTGAAGTTGGCGTTCACGGCGCACGCCCGGCCGCACTCGCCGCAGTAGTGGCAGGCGGCGCGCCCGTGGATCGACTTGGTGAGGATGGCCAACCGCGAGGGCACGCACGGGATGTGCAGGTGCTGGCAGGCGCGCTGCACTACGCGTTCGTAACCGCGCGGCGCCGGCGGAGGCAGGAATTTTCCGTCGGGCGTGTTCTCCAGGCCCTCGGCGCTGCCGAAGACGCCGATCAGTTCCTCTGCCTTGTCGTAGTAGGGCGCCAGGTCGTCGTACGTGATGGGCCAATCGAAACCCTTCCCGTCGCGGCTGTACGGTTTGAAATCGTACGGCCCCATGCGAAGGGAGATGCGACCGTAGTGGTTGGTACGGCCGCCCAGCATGCGCGCGCGATACCACATGAAGTTGCTGCCGCCCGCGTTGGTGTACGGTTCGCCAGGCACCTCCCAGCCGCCCAGCAGGGTAGCGTCGTAATAGCCGAACGGCTTCTCCCTGCTGCCGGCCGCGC
>Ga0265314_10005960_pt1 | contig 10883 bp, 7 predicted proteins | sample 4126metaG_FD_203106 | JGI IMG/M metagenome (GOLD analysis project Ga0265314, IMG submission 203106) | Rhizosphere microbial communities from Carex aquatilis grown in University of Washington, Seatle, WA, United States - 4-1-26 metaG | ecosystem: Host-associated > Plants > Roots > Rhizosphere >... | reverse complement strand
GCTTGGCAACGGAACGGGAGGGTTCACGGCAGCCCCTGCCAGCCCCTTCCCAGCCGGAACAGGCCCTTGTTCCGTAGCGGTGGCGGACTTCAACGGGGACGGCTACCTGGATCTCGCCATCGCGAACTACAACAGCAACAACGTAACGGTGCTGCTCGGCAACGGTGTGGGCGGGTTCACCCCCGCCCCCTTTAGCCCGTTCACGGTGGGATCCCAGCCCTACTCCCTGGCGGTGGGGGACTTCAACGGAGATGGCAGGTCCGACCTGGCCATCGCAAACTACGCCACCTACAGCGTGACCGTGCTGCTGGGCAACGGAGTGGGCGGGTTCACTGTGGGCCCTGAGAGCCCGCTCACGGTGGGTTTCGGTCCCACATCGGTGGCGGTGGGCGACTTTAACGGAGATGGCAAGCTGGACCTCGCCACCGCAAATGCGATCGACAGCACCGTAACCGTGCTGTTGGGCAACGGAACGGGTGGGTTCACAGCGGCCCCCGGCAGCCCGTTTGCTGCAGGAACGACCCCAAGCTCCGTGGCGGTGGGAGACTTCAACGGGGATGGCAAGCCGGACCTCGCCGTCACAGATCACTATGACAACATCGTGACGGTGCTTCTGGGCAACGGAGCGGGCGGGTTCACGGCAGCCCCTGGCAGCCCGTTCGTCGCCGGCCCCACCTTCGTGGCGGTGGCGGACCTCAACGGGGATGGCAAGCCAGACCTCGCCGTCGCCAGTGGAACAGACGACAACGTAACCGTGCTGCTTAACAGCTTCCCGCCACTGCCGCCGGCGCTCGAATCGCCAGGCAATGGGGCGACCGGAGTTTCGCTGACCCCGGCGTTGGGCTGGAATGCTTCGGGCGGAGCGACTTCCTACGACGTGTACTTCGGGACTTCATCCCCGCCGCCACTGGCGACCAACACCACGGGAACCAGCTACGCTCCCGGAACGCTGGCGCAGGGAACGCTCTATTTCTGGCGGGTGGTGGCCAAGAACAGCAGCGGCTCAACCACCTCAGCCACGTGGTCTTTCACGACGCTGGTAATTCCTCCGGCAGTGCCCGTTCTGAGCTCTCCAGCGAGCGGAGCGACGGGCGTCACAACCGCGCCGACGTTGACTTGGAACGCTTCGGCCGGGGCCACTTCCTACGACGTGTACCTGGGCACCATGTCCCCGCCGCCACTGGCGACCAATACGACGGGAACCAGCTACGCTCCGGGCACGCTGGCGCAGGGAACGCCGTACTTCTGGCGGGTGGTGGCCAAGAACAACGGCGGCTCAACCACCTCAGCCACGTGGTCTTTCACGACGCAAGCACTTCCTCCGGCAGCGCCTGTCTTGAGCTCTCCAGCAAACGGAGCCCCCGGCGCTCCACTGGCGCCCACCCTGACCTGGAACGCCGCGAGCGGCGCCACGTCCTACGACGTCTACTTCGGGACCCTGTCCACGCCACCCCTGGTGACGAACACGACGGGAACCAGTTACACGGCGACGGCGTTGACCTCGGATACCACCTACTACTGGCAGATCGTGGCCCGGAACGGCTCCGGCACCGCCAGTTCCGCTACCTGGTCTTTCACCACCGGCACCGCACGGGCTGTTTTGCGGTTCGTCCCGGTCACCCCCTGCCGGGTGGCAGATACACGCGGTTCATCCGGTCCGTTGGGCGGTCCCACTCTGACCGCCAGTTCCAGCCGCTCCTTCCCGATTCCCTCGAGCGGATGTGGCATCCCGGCCACCGCTCAGGCCTATTCGCTCAACGTCACCGTGGTGCCGGCGGGCCCGCTCAGCTACCTGACGCTGTGGCCTACCGGGCAGGCGCAGCCTGTCGTCTCCACCCTGAATTCGTTCGCGGGCGCGGTGGTGGCCAACGCGGCTATCGTTCCGGCGGGAACGAACGGGGCGGTGAGCGTCTACGTCAGCGACCAGAGCGATGTGATTCTCGATATCGACGGCTATTTCGACGCGACCGCGAGTGCGGCGTCGTATTCCTTCTATCCCGCCACGCCGTGCCGCGTGGCCGACACACGGAACCCGGCCGGCCAGTTCGGCGGGCCAGCCCTGGTTGCACAACAGGAGCGGGATTTCCCGATTCCGCTCGGTTCCTGCGAGATTCCGGCCACGGCGACGGCCTACTCGCTGAATGTCACGGCGATTCCGGCGACGAACTATCTGGGTTACCTTACGACGTGGCCGACGGGAGCGGCGCAACCCGGGGTCTCGACGCTGAATTCCTGGACCGGGAAGGTGGTGGCCAATGCGGCCCTGGTTCCGGCGGGCAGCAACGGATCGGTTTCGGTGTTTGTCACCGACCCGGCTGATGTGATTCTGGACATCAACGGCTACTTCGGGCAGCCGGGAGGCGCGGGAGAGCTGACGTTCTACCCGCTGGCGCCGTGCCGGGTGGTGGACACGCGGAATGCCCAAGGTGCGTTTGGAGGGCCGGAGATGGAGGCGCAGTCGGTGCGCTCGTTCGTGCTGCCGGCGGGAGGATGCTCGGTGCCGGCGACGGCGGCGGCGTACTCGTTGAACGTGACGGTTGTACCGGCAGGGCCGCTGTCGTTCCTGACGGCGTGGCCGACGGGGGCGGGGCGGCCGTTCGTTTCGACGCTGAACTCATTCGATGGGAGCGTGGTGGCGAACGCGGCGATCGTTCCGGCGGGGACGAACGGGGCGGTCAGCATTTATGTGACCGACCAGACGCAGGTGATTCTGGATATTAACGGGTATTTCGCGCCGTAGAGCATAGCGTCCGCGAGCGCATGACGGACCTGATCCGCTGAGTCCGCTTGCTTACGCGCGCGTTCGGTGCTGGGGGTCCGCACACGCGCGGGTGGTGCTGGGGTTTGCCGTCAGTTGAGTTTGCCGGTATTGCCCGTCACGCTCCAGCGGCCGTCGACCAGGCCGCAACTCACGGGGATCTCGCCGAGCGCAGGCAAATAGAGCGGACGGTTGCGCACGATCCCGGAGGTGGCCATGACGTAGGCCTGCCGCCCGCCTTCGGCCTGCGAATAGACCACAGTCACGCCCGCGGCCAGCGCGTCCGTATCCTTCCAGCGAATTTCGAAGAGTTGCACGGGGCGGCCGGCTTCGTCGCGCGCCGCCGTGCGCGTCGCCGCGGGGAGGGCGGGCATGCCGAGGCCTGCGTAGACCTTCCCGTCGAGTCCGATGCCGATCTGGGCCGTGCGCGCAGGCTCCGGATGGTTGTGCGTGCCGGAGGCGTCCTTGCCAGTCCAGATCTCGAGGTGATCGCTCGCCACCCAGCTCGCGCCCGCGGAGCCCGGCCGGGGGTCGTAGAGCTGAATGACCACGGTCTGGCGATCCGGGGCGGAGACTCGTAGCTCCGCGCGCCGCTCGGGATTGGGCGTGCCGTAAACACCGAAGCCGGGCGCAGCGGCTGTTCCGAAGCGCAAAGCGCAATCGCCGAGCGGCGCGCCGGCCGGATAATGCGAGCGGCTTTCTTCGGTGGGGAGCGGCACGGCTACGCCGGCCACCAGGCCTGGTCCGGGTTGTGCTTCCCAGCCGGCTTTGAACACAGGGCAACCGGGGTCGGTCCCGCGCAGGGCGGGGTCGCGATCGTCCTGTGCCACGGAGCGCACCATCATGTTGGCGATGTCGGTGCGGGTGGCGACGCCGGAGCCGGACGTCGAGGCGCGGTAGAAGCACGAATCGATAGCCAGCGCCTTGGAAGGCTCAAGCTGGACCGTGCGGGTGCTGCTCCAACGATCGTTCGATCCGCCCGACTGGGCATAGATCAGACGATTCTCTCCGACCTTCACGTCGTCCTCGCCCACGCCCGCGGCGCCGTAGCCGTCGTTGCACAAAGCCAACAGCAGGCGCGGCTGCGCGGAGGGAGCGGACAGCCAGTATTCCTCACCACCGTCGTGGCCGCCCTTGTCGTCGAGGCAGCTTTCCTCCGGCGCATCGTCGGGCTTGTCTTTGAGCCCCAGGCTCACCTGAACCACGGTGAGCGCTTGGCCTGCGGCGGACTTGCCGGCCGGCTTCGACGCCACCACGCGGCAGGTGGCGCGGTGGCCGCATACCGGCGCGGACTCCTGGTGGACGGCGACTTCACTCGTCGCAACGTAATGGCCGCCTTCGAGCTTGTAAGTGACCGGGTGTGCCAGGGGCACTCGGATCTGGTCGTCGCTGATTTCGAAAGCGCCATGCGCCTCTCCTTCCACATAGAACACGTCCTGCGGATACCAGCCGTCTTCGTTCTTGCCCCACGGACCCACCGGGCGGAAGCCGCCGGCGGCCGGATCCCAACTCTGGATGGTCAACGAGGTGCCCGTGTCGGAGAGTTGAACAATGGCCCAGCCTATGCGGCCGCTACGATCGAAATCGGCGATCGCTGCCAGCGTCTTCTGGCCGCGGAACAGGAACGGCTGGAGGTCGATACCCGCACCTTTGAATTCGAAGAGTATTTCGCGGCGGCCAGAGGCGGCGGAGTCGGCATCGAGCACCAGCACGTGGTTTCCGAGGTTATCGGAGCCTTCACCGAAGTTGAGAACGGCGAAGACCACGTTGCGGCTTGGCATCAGGCGATCGGTGACTATGCAGACCTTCACCTCTGCCCCGGGCGCGGCTGCCACACGTTTGAGCGCCGCATTGCAGGGAGTATCGCCGGCGGCAGCGGCTGGAAGAGCGAGCAGGCAGAGCAGCAGGATTCGGAGCATTATTGCAGTATACGACCGCCATCGCGGGGAGTCTCCGTTGCGCGGCGCCTGGGGGGTGCGACGGAGAAGTGGAGCCATGGCGCGGAGCGGGGCTAAGCCTGCGCGGGCTGAAGGCCGCCCTCCGGCTTGCGCAGCGGTACGTTCGGAATGGAGCGGTTTGTTTTGGATGCCGTCAGTACAGACTGGGGCGCGCGGAGGCGCCGAGCAGCGAAGTGTTGATGGCGGCGGTGGTGTGGGTGCCTTCGTGTCCGCCCCAGGCGAAGAGCAGCCAGACCATCGGGAAGCCTCCCGCGCGGAGCGTCAAGCCCACCGAATAGGTGTGACGCAGATGCGTGAAATCCAGGTCGCTACGCTGAAGGGCGACTTTCCCTTCGTCCACCATCGCGGTGAGTCCGAACGGGCCGTAGATAGAATGCTCGAAACGCGCTTCGGCCAGAATGTTGTTGGGCGCGCGGAAGCGGTAGTCCTGGTAACTCGCGAGAGCCGGGTTGCCGTCGATATCGGTTCCGCCTAGCGTGGGCTGAAAGTAGAACGGCACCAGATGGCCCGCCGGCGTGAACGATTGGTTCATCACAAACCGCACGGTGACGCTTCCTTCGAGGTTGCGGGTCACGGCGGGGCAGGAGTGCTCGCTGGCGCTCTCGGAGCAGTCGTCGGGTCCATTGAAGGCGTTGGGAAGGAAACGGCGCGTGCGCAGGTAGAGCGGGAATTCGTGGGACAGATCGGTGGTCAAGCGCTCGAACGAGAACGTGGAATCGCCGGCCACGTATTCCTTGAGCGTGACGGCGTAGTTCAGGCGGACGTGTCCGCCAGCCAACGCAGGAGCGAAGCGCACGCCTTCGCCGAGCTGCGCAAACGCCGGCTGGCTAGCGAGGCCGGGCACCGTAACGGCCGAGTACAGTTGCCCGATGGACGGGCTGGACTGGCCGGTGGCGGAGCGAATGTCGACGAAGCGGCCATTGGCCTCGCCGTATAGGGACATGTGCAACTTCTGAAGGAGGGGCCACGTGACGTTCGCGCCGACGACGGTCTGGCGCATTCCGAAGAAGGAGCGGGCGGTATCGCTGGTGTCGGGCCCGATGCCGAAGTAGGTTAGCGTGTTCAGGGAGATGCTCTGCGCGTAGACGTGAAAGACGGGCTCCTCCTGGACCGTGAGGTTGGATGTGCCGCCGCCTCCACCCGGCTTGATCACGATGGCGCGGTGGCGATCCCAAACGGCCGTCATGTAGGCGCCGGCCCGCCAGGATTTGTTGGTGGACACGACGGCGTCGACATCCCAGCTCAGACGCCAGGACTCGTTGGGCGTCCAGTGCGCGACGAACGCCGGACCGAAACCGAAGCCGTTCTGGGGAGCGATGCTGCCGGCCGCGATGTGCATGGGGTGGTCGGTGAAGAGCGTGTAGGCGCAGTTCCCCAGCGCACCGAAGCTGAAGCTGGAACAGTCCTTCTGGAGCGCCTCGCCTTCACGGCGGAAGTCGGAGCCGAGTTGGGACTCCTGGGCGGCGGCCCGCGCCGCGAATAAGGCACAGAAGACGAAAATGGCGGTACGCATGCGGGTGTTTCCCATTTACGCCTTCCCTTGGGGCTGGTGCAGCCTCTTGGTCATACGCCGGATGTATTCGGCGGCCTGGCCCTCGGTGGTGATCGAGTCGAAATCTAGACCGGTCTGGTGCTCGGGCGGGAGGTTCCGCTCAAGCTCGCGAAAGTGCTTCACCTGGTTCTGGAGCAGGGTGTTTTTCGAGAGCGGCCGCTGCGGCTGGTAAGAGCTGCGGGGCGGTCTCGGAACACGGATTACGGGGGGCAGCGCCATGGGGATCTCCTAGTCGAGGCCGAAACTCGGGCAGTCTTCATCGGGCCGCATCGTATCGGTGAGCAGATCGAGAAAGGTCGGCGCGGCTTTTTCGCGCGGCGTGCGCTGGTCATACGCTCCGATGAAATGCTGGGTGATGGTGGCGGGGATCGAAGCGTGCTCGAAGGCGCGCCCGTTTACCGGATCCTCCGGGCCGGGCACCACGGTTGCTTTGGCAATCCACGGCGATATCAGGATCGACGGTACGCGCACACCCAGGCGGTCGAAGGCGAACGGGATGCCGCCGGTGTCGGTGAGCGGGGCGTGGAATCCATCGGGAGGGCAGGCGGGCGGCGGAACGTGATCGTAAATGCCGCCATGTTCGTCGTAGGTGACGAGCAGCGCGGTGCTCTTCCACAAGTCGGGGTTTTGGCGGATGGCGTTGTAGATGGACGCGATGAAGACTTCACCCGCCTGGACGTCGTGATCGGGATGCTGATCGGAGGCCAGGAGCTCGCCGCCGTCGTCGCCGGGGTGATCGCTGTAGTTGGGCTCGACGAAGCTGTAGTCGGGCAGGTTGCCGTTCTTGCAGTCCTCCAGGAACTGGTCGTAGGTGGCGAAGATCTGCGGCTGGTTCTTCAGCAGATTGACCACTTCCTGCGTGGAGCTGGCGGGATCGAAATAGTAGAGCTTGGCGGTATGGCCGGCCGCCAGCATCCGCTCGTAGATGCTTTTGTAAGGCTCGAGCACATAGAAGATATTGAGGCTCGCCTGGCCGAAGGAAGTTCCGTAGTGGGCGAAAGCGCGGTTGCAGACCGTGGGTCCCGGAATGGAAGCGAACCAGCCGTTGAAGACGGCGTAGCTGCGTGCCAGCGTGTGCAGGACCGGAAGCTTGCCGGCCGCGAAGTAGTACATGATCTTGTGGGAGTGCGCGACGTTGTGCTCCTGGTCCGCGTAGCTCTGCACGAAGCCCTGCATAGACGGAACGCCCGGCGGGCCCGGCGTTCCGAAGAACAACTGCTTGTTCACGGCTGGGAAGTGATGGTCGGGATCCGGGTCGAGTTCGCCCTGGAAGGCGGCGGTTGGCTGGACCTGTACCGGCTCGTTGGTGGTGTCGGGATTCGACTCGTTACCGGTGAGGCCGTTGATTCGGGCATCCTCGGCGTGGAGCACGCCCAGCATGTGGTCGAAGGAGCGGTTCTCCATCATGAGGACAACGACGTGCTTCAGAGCATCCAGTCCGGCTGACATCGGCCCCCCCAGGAAATCAAATCAATTGTTCGCATATTAGCAGCTTTTCAGCGGGCTGTGCTACAGGGCCGCCGTCATCCTCCCATTGCTCGAGGGCCGGCCGGTCGGGCTGGCGGACGCCGGCGCGGTCGTAGAATTCGCACCAAGCGATGGTGCGGCAGGCCTGGCAATCCCGGAGCGATTGGGAGTGCTGGGCGAAGAGGAGACAACGGGCTTCGCGGGGGAAGAGGTCGTTGTGGCGGACGCGCCAGCAGTCGGCGGCGGCCGGCCGGGGCGCGGAGGAGTCTTCAGGGAGGGACATACCTGGCGTTTGAACGGTACCATCCCGGCTTGGCGGCCCAGGCACCTACACTCACATAAGTGGCTGAATTGTCGCCGAATAGAGATGCGTGGGGTGGGTGATCCGCAACTTCGCGGCAGCGGAAGGAGACTACGAGTCGGCTCCGGCGCGCGCCTCGGCCTCGGCGAGCCAGCCGCGGCGGAGGCGTTCCGGCGGGACGCTCGAGAGATATGGCTTGAGGTCGAGAATCGGGGTTCCGTCGAGCATGTCGATGCCACGGACGCGGAGGAGCGGACCGTCTCGGCCCAACAGTTCGACCACCGTCAGCCCGATCGGGTTCGGGCGGCGCGGCGAGCGGGTGGCGAAGACGCCGTGCGGGCGATTGTCGGTCGGGGGATTTGCTACCAAGTCGCATCCTTCGGAGCGGTCGAAGGCCCAGATGACGTAGAGGTGGGAAAAGCCTTCAATGTCCTTGAGGCCGGGCTCGAACTCCGCACGTATCTCCAGGATGCCTTCCGCGTCGTGCTTCGCGCCCAGGCCCTTGGGGATTTCGTGACCTTCCCGGTAAGGGCTTCTCACATTCCCGATTGGTTGCATGGATAGCATGGCCACCTCCGTGCCCACATTAGCACCGGTTGGAGGTCCGCTCCCGAACGGTCGCGTTTCGGTGCTGATGGGGGCATCCCCGACGAGATAGATGCCCGGCGCTACTTGGGCGGCCAGGGGCGGAAGCGGCCGCTGACGTGGAGCATGGAGAGAAGGTAGAGAGTTCCGTCGTAGTAGCGCTCTTTTCCCGAGGGGATGGGGCAGTCCCAGAGCGCTTTGACGAACTGTCTGGCGCGGGGATTGGTCGCGGCCAGGCTGGCGACGGCGTTGGTGGCAATCAGGCCCGGAGCGTGGGTTGCGCTCAACTGTTCGCCGGCCGTTGTGAAGATGCTTCCGTAGGTCTCCAACCCTTGTGCGGCGAAGAAGGCTTGAATGCGGTCGCTGAGCTCGCGCTCGCGAGGGTCTTTCGCCCACCACGCCCAGTCCACGGACCAGTTCATCGCCGTGCGCCAGGAATCGAAGCGGAAATTGACGGCGCCGGCGTTCCACTTCAGGCTGTATGGCGTGCCGTCGAAGCTGGCATAGTCCGGCGCCAGACCGGTGGCTGGGTTGGCCACCTTCTGGAAGAAGTCGCGGCTGGCCGCGGCGGCCTCGGCCCAGAACGCACGGTCGGCGGGAGGGCCCCACTCGGCCCAAAGCTCGTAGAAAGCCGGCAGGTGGTAGGACGGATCCGTGAAGCCATTCAGCTCCAGGCCCGGCACAAAGCGCACCATCTTGTACTTCTCGTCGAACATGTTGCCGCATTCGTACGGGCCGCGCGCGGTCCGGCCGCGGAGGACCTCGCCTCGCAAAACCTCGCGATGCAGCATGTCGGTCAGCAGGCGGTCAGCCTGCTCGCGGTAGTTGTAGATGCCGGTGCCGTTGCCCCAGCGCCCGGAAGCGAAGTACAGGGCCGTAACGTAATACTCTTCGCCGTCCGGGGCGGGCGTCTCGGAGTTCGGCGTGCCGTCCGTCTTCATCGACCAGGAGAAGAAGCCGCGCGCGGGATGGTCCGCCTGGGCGTGATACATGTAGGTCTTCGACCAGTTCCAGAGGGCGTCGAATTCGGCCTTCTTGCCTAGTTGGACCGCGATCATCATGCCGTACGACATGCCCTCCGTGCGCACGTCGTGGTGGGCCACCTCGGTGACATAGGCGAGTTCGCCGTTCGCGTTTCTGCCGGCGGCAAAGTAGATGGCCTCGGTGGCCGGATCGCCGCGGAAGAGTTGCTGGAAGGCGGCGTCCAGCTTCTTCTCCACTGCTCTTTTCGGCACGCCGTCCTCTACGAACAGATTCCTGAGGCGGCGGGCAGGCTCTCCCTGCGCTTGAACAGGGATGCAGCCGAGCAGGAGGAGCAAGGGGGCAACCGAACGTGTCATTGTGTTCGCCTCCAGGGTATTACGAGTGGGTGGAACGCGGCGCCATCATGCATAGGCCGTCACGAACATAATGACAGTCGCGATCAGCATGACGACGGCACACGTCCAGCCGAGCCAGCGAAGCAGGACTCCATTTCTGTGCTCGCCCATTACGTCTGCCCTGCTGGTGAGCAGAACCACCAGGATGAGCAGGGGGCCCGCCAGCGCTCCGTTGAGCACCGCCGCCCAGAACAGCATCTTGACGGCGTTCAGACCCGCGTAGTCCAAGCCAAGGCCGAGCGCCATCGCAACGGCGATGACGGCATAGAAGCCGTGAGCGAGTGGAGGATGGACCTCGAGCGAGCCCACCCAGTCGGCCGCTTCCGCTATGGCGTAGGCGCAAGAGCCGGCCAATACAGGTACTCCGAGCATGCCGGCCCCGACCAGACCCAGGCCGAAGAGCCAGTACGCTCCATTGCCGGCCAGTGGACGCAGCGCCTCGGCGGCGTCGCGGGCGCTGGAGATGGTAGTCTTGCCGTGCACGTGCAACGTGGCGGCCGCGGTCAGGATGATGAAGTACATCACCAGGTTCGAAAAGAACATGCCGGTGAGGACATCGTCTCGAGAGCGCCGTATCTCGCGGTGGGAGGCACCTTCCCGTTGTTGGACGGTCACCTTGCCCGAAGCGATATCCTGCTCCACTTCCTGCGCGGCCTGCCAAAAGAAGAGGTATGGCGAGATGGTGGTTCCCAGGATACCGACCAGCGTGGCCCAAAACGCGCTGGTCCACTGGACATTGGGAATGACGGTCGATCGCAGGACGGCGTGCCAATCCGGGTGCGCTAGAAATGCAGCGGCAATGTAGGCAAACAAGGCCAGAGTGAGCCACTTGAAGATGCGGGCGATGAGGCGATAGCTGGTCCAGAACAGCAGGCAGACAAGG
>Ga0265314_10005957_pt1 | contig 10889 bp, 11 predicted proteins | sample 4126metaG_FD_203106 | JGI IMG/M metagenome (GOLD analysis project Ga0265314, IMG submission 203106) | Rhizosphere microbial communities from Carex aquatilis grown in University of Washington, Seatle, WA, United States - 4-1-26 metaG | ecosystem: Host-associated > Plants > Roots > Rhizosphere >... | reverse complement strand
GCTGATGCGTCATTACGGCGAGGAAGGCGGGCGGCTGTGGCGGCTGGCGCGCGGCCTCGACACGCGCAAGGTCTCGGCCGAGCGCGAGACCAAGAGCATTTCCGCCGAGACGACCTTCGACCGCGACATCGGCGAATTCCGCCCGCTCGAGCAGCAGCTCTGGGAGCTGACCGAGAAAGTGTCGGCGCGGCTGAAGGCGAACGCGCTCGCCGGCTCGACGGTGACGCTCAAGCTCAAGAGCGCCGACTTCAAGATCCGCACGCGGGCGCGTTCGCTGCCCTCGCCGACGCAGCTCGCGGCGCGCATCTTCGCCGCCGGGCGCGATCTCCTGACCCACGAAACCGGCCAAACCAAGTACCGCCTGATCGGCATCGGCGTCAGCCACCTGGTGGACGCCGATGGCGACGACTTCGCCGACCTCATCGACCGCCGCGCGGCGGAAGCCGAGCACGCCATCGACAAGTTGCGCTCGAAATTCGGCAAGGACGCGGTGGTGAAGGGCTTGGCGATGGAGGGGGAGTGAAGCTTTAATCCGTCATCCTGAGGTGCGAGCGAAGCGAGCCTCGAAGGATGATCGGCCGCAGGCTCACGGGCCGTCGCCCTTCGAGGGCCGCCTTCGGCGGCCACCTCAGGGTGACGGACCTAAGGACACGCCTTCTGCTTCTTCATCTCCAGCGACGTCAGCTCGCCGGAGATGGTGAAGTCGGAATAGTCGAGGGTGAGCCCGCGCGAGATGCCGTTCTCATAGAGCTCGAACGAGATCGAATAGACCGGCACCTGCTCGCCGCCCATGACCGTCTTCTCGTCCGACTTGTCGAAATAGCTGATGGTCACCGGCCAGCGCGCCATCTTGGCGAGCTCGGGGACATTCGCCGCCGCGTCCTGCGGCGGCTTTGCGTCGGCCGCGACCGCCCGGCCGATCACGGTCAGCGTGTTGTACAGCTTCTCCCCCGTCTCCGAGCCGTCATAGACCGGGAATTCGAGGACGCTGTTGCCGGCGCGCGCGGCGGCGATAATGCGGCGCATGTGCTCGGTCGGAAACACCGCGCCGGCCGGCATCTCGAACGTCTTGTCCTTCGGCTTGCTCAGGCTGACGGCGACGGCTGCGGCCTTGCGCTCGGCCTGCCCGTCGACTGTGTCGGTGGTCTTGTCGTTGAGCAGGTTTTCCGAATTGAAGCGGAATTTCTTGGCCGACGCGTCTTCCCAGGTGGTGGAGCGCAGGTCGCTCACCGCGGCCTTGCCCTCGTCCGAGTCGAGCTCCGACATCTGGCGGAACTGCAGCGCATAGCCCTCGCAGGCGTTGCCGGAAAAATCGTAGACGATGCGGCCGCGCACCGACTGCACGCCGCGGCTGCCTTGCGACTTCTTCAGCTTGAGGTCGTAGATGGCCCGATGCGGCGCGAGCCGCACCTGGTCGGCGGCAGGCTCGGCCGATACGACCAGCGCACTCGCGCCGAGCGCAAGCAGAGCAGCAACAAGCCGTACGAGTGTCGCGGGCATAGTCGCAGGCATAGTTGCGGGCATGGGCGTTGGACCTCTTCGCAGCTTCAAAATCGGGGCGCGCACCAAGAAAGCCGCAAGTTACGGCAAGATAGAGGCCGCCTCGGTAACCGGCAACTGCTTGCGCCGGCGCGTCCGATCCGCCACTTTGCAGTCTAATCCTGGCGAAGCATCGCGCTTCGCCCATTCCTCGAGGACATCATGGCTGGACTGGCTGAAAACAAGTTGGCGGCGCTTGGAATTACGCTGCCGACCCCGGCGGCACCGATCGCCAATTACGTCGCGGTGGTGCGCACGGGCAACCTGCTGGTGGTGTCCGGCCAATTGTGCTTCGGCGCCGAGGGCAAGCTCGTTGCCTCCGGTCAGCTCGGCGCCGGCGTTTCGGTCGAGGACGGCGCGCAGGCGGCGCGCGCTTGCGCCGTCAACCTGCTGGCGCAGATCAAGGCCAATATCGGCGAGCTCGACAAGGTCGTGCGCGTGGTGCGGCTCGGCGGCTTCATCAACTCTGCACCGGGCTTCACCGACGGCCCGAAGGTCATGAACGGCGCCTCCGACCTGATGGTCGAAGTCTTCGGCGACAAAGGCCGGCACGCGCGCACCACGGTCGGCGTCTCGGCGCTCCCCGTCAACGCGGCGGTGGAAGTCGAAGGGCTGTTCGAGGTGGCTTAGAAGATCGCCGAAGAAAGCTTTTGTCCGCTCATTCCCGCGTAAGCGGGAATCCAGTGCTTTGGCCCCTGGGTCCCCGCTTTCGCGGGGACGAGCGGAGGTTGGGGAAATTCGGAGAACCATGCCGGTACTTGACTGGCTCACGGCGCGACCGATCGCGCATCGCGGTTTGCACGATGCCGCCGCCGGGGTCATCGAGAATACTGCCTCGGCTTTCAGCGCGGCCATCGCCGGCGGCTACGGCATCGAGTGCGACCTGCAGCTCAGTGGCGACGGCGAGGCCATGGTGCACCATGACCCGGTGCTCGGCCGGCTGACCGAGGGCGATACCTGGCTCGCCGACATGACTGCGGCCGAGATCAAAGCGGTGCGCTTCAAGGCGAGTGCCGACCGCATCCTCACCTTGGGCGAATTGTGCGATCTGGTTGCTGGCCGCGTGCCGCTGCTGCTGGAGCTCAAGACCTTCTTCGACCGCGACCTGCGGCTCGCCGAGCGCGCGGCTGCGGTGCTTGCCGGCTACAAAGGGCCGGTGGCGGCGATGTCGTTCGATCCGCTATTGGTCGCGGCTTTGCGCCGGGTCGCCCCGCGGCTGCCGCGCGGCATCGTCGCCGAGCGCCATTACACCCATCACGAATGGGACCGGCTGACGCGGTCGCAAAAGCGCAGCCTCGCCCACCTGCTGCATACCTGGCGGTCGCGGCCGCAGTTCCTCGCCTACCGCGTGCAGGACCTCCCCGCGCTGGCGCCCTGGCTCGCCCGCACCCTGTTCGGCCTGCCGCTGCTGACCTGGACCGTGCGCAGCGAGGCCGACCGGACGGCCGCCGGCCGCTTTGCCGATCAGATGATTTTCGAGGGATTCCGCCCCTGATTGGTCTAAAGGGCCGATCAACTTCCGCCCCGTTTGGGCGTACAACGATACTCCCGAAGATACGTCAATGAGCCAGATCGAACTGCGCATCCGCGTCGTCCAGTCGATAGCCGAGGTCACTCCTGCGGCCTGGGACGCCTGCGCCACGAGTCCGCTTCCAGTTAAACCAGAAGATGAGGATAAGTTTTCCACGGACTTATCAACACAAGGATATCCGGATAACCCATTTATTTCGCATGCTTTCTTGTCGTCTCTGGAAGCCTCCCGCTGTGTCGGCGGACGCAGCGGCTGGCAGCCGCGCCATCTCCTCGCCGAGGACGCGCAAGGCAATATCCTCGGCGCCGCGCCCTGCCACCTGAAGACCCATTCGCGCGGCGAGTACGTCTTCGATCACGGCTGGGCCGAGGCCTTCGAGCGCGCCGGCGGCGACTATTACCCCAAGCTCCAGGTCGCCGTGCCCTTCACCCCGGTCACCGGCCCCCGCCTGCTCGCGAAGCCCGGCCCCTTGGCCGAGGCCGTGCGCGGAGCGCTGGCCGACAGCCTCGCCGAGATCACCCAAAAGAGCGGGCTGTCCTCCGCCCATGTCACCTTCCTCACCGAGCCGGAGTGGCGCCTGCTCGGCGAACGCGGTTATCTGCAGCGCACCGACCGCCAATTCCATTGGGAGAACGCCGGCTACGGCTCGTTCGAGGACTTCCTCAGCCACCTCGCCTCGCGCAAGCGCAAGACCATCCGCCGCGAGCGCAAGGAGGCGCTCAGCCCCGGCATCGAGGTCGCCTGGCTCACCGGCTCCGATCTCACCGAGGCGGCGTGGGACGCCTTCTTCGCCTTCTACATGGACACCGGCTCGCGCAAATGGGGCAGCCCGTATTTGACGCGCGAGTTCTTTTCCATCGTCGGCGAGACGATGCGCGACCGCATTCTCCTGGTCATGGCCAAGCGCGCCGGACGCTGGATCGCCGGCGCCATCAACTTCATCGGCACCGAGGCGCTCTACGGCCGCAACTGGGGCGCCGTCGAGCAGCACCCGTTCCTGCATTTCGAGCTCTGCTACTACCAGGCCATCGACTTCGCCATCGCACGCAAGCTCAAGCGTGTCGAAGCCGGCGCGCAGGGCGAGCACAAGCTCGCGCGCGGCTACCTGCCGCACACCACCTACTCCGCGCATTTCATCGCCCATGCGGGCCTCAAGCGGGCGATCGCCGACTACCTCACGCACGAACGGGCTTATGTACAGGCCGACGCCGAGGAGCTTGCGGCCGCCGCGCCGTTCCGCAAGGATTTGGTGGAACAGGAATAAGGGGGCCGCAATGCCGAGCTACGATCCAAACAACATCTTCGCCAAGATCCTGCGCGGCGAGTTGCCCAGCTACAAGGTCTACGAGGACGACAAGGCCTTCGCCTTCCTCGACATCATGCCGCGCGCGCCGGGCCATACGCTGGTGCTACCGAAGGCGCCCGCGCGCAACATCCTCGACGTGCCGCCGGCCGACCTCGCCCATGTCGCGACGGTGACGCAGAAGATCGCCAAGGCCGCGATGACCGCCTTCGGCGCCGACGGCATCACCATCCAGCAGTTCAACGAAGGCGCCGGCGGACAGGTGGTGTTCCACCTGCACGTCCACGTCATCCCGCGCAAAAGCGGCTCGCCGATGAAGCCGCCCGCGGCCGACAAGGAAAAGCCCGAGGTGCTGGCCGCGCAGGCCAAGGCCCTCGCCGCGGCCTTGCAATAAGCGTCCCCGCCGAATGCCGCACACCGTCAAGCCGGGCGAGCCCGCTCTTGTTGTCGACGTCGATCCGGCGGCCGCCGGCTGGGAGCCTTATCATGACGAAGGCTTCATCGGCCTGGTCGGACCGTTCTGGATGCGCCCATCGGGCGACAGCTATCTCTATGCCTTCAAGGCCGAGCCGAAGCATCACAACCGCCGCGGCGTCGTGCAGGGCGGCATGCTGATGACCTTTGCCGACCGCTCGATGGGCATGACCTGCTGGTATGCCAACGGCCGCGTGCCGCAGGCGACCGTGCAGCTCGACGTGCACTTCATCGGCGCCGTGCAGATCGGCGACTTCGTCGAAGCCAAATGCCGCGTCGTCCGCCGCACCCGCTCGCTCATCTTCATGAGCGCCGACCTCGTCGTCGGCACGCGCGTGGTCGCGACCGCGCATGGCGTATGGAAAACGCTCGGCGCCGGCAATCCCGCGCCGAGCGCGGCGACGGAATAAGCGATTAGGCCGCGACCGGCGTGTCCGCCGCGCCGTTGGTGTGCGCGGGCGCCTTCACCGCCAAAGCCTGCTCGGGCCGCCCGTTGGCCTTGCGCGGCTTGCCGAGCTTGTTGGCACCGGCCGGCTTGCTCTTCTGCGCCTTGCCCGAACGCCGCGCTTCCAGATCTTTAAGTTTCAGCCGGCGCGTCTCGAGATCGGCCTTTTCGGCGGCGATCTTCTGATCGAGCACCTTTTCGGCGTTCTCGATCAACGTGAGAAGGTCCTCGGGCTGCATGCTGGTGAAATTCGACGCGTCGGCCATCACTTTCGCTCCTCGATACAGAATTCGGAAATGACCTTGGTTTGCCGGCCGCTGTCGCGCAAGGCCTGTCTCGGAGTCATCCACCGGCAAACTTGCGCACAATTTTAGTGTGCAAAAATGAGACCGCCCACGACCAGCGCCGCTTCGCCGGCCAAGACGCCGGCGAACACCGAACGCTTCATCAGCATGAATGCGACGAAAGCGCAGGTCGCTGCGACGAGCCGCACCGTCAGCGGGATTGAAGCGAGCTCGCCGGTCGAGAACAGGATCAGCTTGGCGATGACGCCGGCCAGGATCGCGTTCGCCGCTGCGCGCGACCAGATCACCAGCTCCGCATCTTCGTCGAGGCCACGCGCCGTGAGCAATCCGACTAGCCGCCACACTTCATTGGGCAGGAAGCCGACCAGGATCAGCACGAGATAGGGCCCGAGATCGAGCATCGCCTGCTTCATGACGCCACCCGCCGGATGCGGTGAACGATATAAGCGGCCGTGCCGCCAATGAGGCCGGTCCACAGCAGATCGAGATCGACGTGCCAATAGGTGAACAGCGGCCCGACGGCGAACCCGAACACCAGCGCCAGTACGTCGATCAGAGTGCGGCTGTTGCGCACCGTCGACAGAAAGAACGACAGCGGCGTAAGAAATAAGAGCACGCCGGCGAGCAGCGGCGGCAGCCCAGCCGCGAGGTAATAGCCGGCGAAGCCGAACACGACCGCCGTCCCCATGTAACCGGACGACAGACCGTTGCAGAAGGGTACGCGAAAATCGCGGTCGATGCCCGGCAGCAGCCGCAGCGACTCCACCCACATGCTGATCGAGGTAAAGTGCGTCGGCAGCAGCATCGTGCGCAGCCGCGTCTGCGGCGTCCGCACCAGCGGCAGCAGCGCCACCACCATCGGAAACAGCCGCATCGCGCTCAAGGTCACGGCGATCGCCACCTCCAGCAAGGTGCCGCCGAGGCTGAGCGCCGAGATCATGATGAGCTGCGCCGGCGCCGCCCACACCAGGATTGTGGAGACGGCAAGCCACCAGGACGAAAGCCCGACGCCGTGCGCGAGCGCGCCCATGCCGATATAGGTGCCGGCGAGCACCACCATGAACACCGAGGTCCATGCCGAGCGAACGCCTGCGACGTAGGCGGCCAAGGATGAACTGAAGGTGCGCGGCGCGACCATGGGACACGACCTGTCTCACAGCACCGGCACAGGTGCAACGGCGGCCGCCGCATGCACGCCTTGCAAAGCAAAAGGCCGGGCGTTGCGGCCCGGCCTTTTCGTTTGTTCAAAGCGCTTGGATCAGGCCTTGAGCAGCGGCACCTTCGGCACCGATGAGCGCTTGGTGCGCGGCCGCGGGCTGCGGCGTTTGGCCTTGGGCGCCACCGTCGGCAGCTTCTCCGGCTTGGGCGTGATCGGCCCGTCGAGGAACTGGAAGCCGAGCTTGTCGCGGCCGGCCTCGTCCTTGTCGACGACCACTTTGACGTGGCCGCCGCCCTTCAGGTGGCCGAACAGCACCTCGTCGGCGAGCGGCTTCTTGATGTGCTCCTGGATCACCCGCGCCATCGGGCGGGCGCCCATCAGCTCGTCGTAGCCGTTGGCGATCAGCCAGCGCGAGGCCTCTTCCGAGAGCTCGATGGTGACGTTGCGGTCGCCGAGCTGCGCCTCGAGCTGCAGCACGAACTTGCCCACCACCAGCTTGATGATCTCCTGCGACAGGTGCGCGAAGGTGATCGTGGCATCCAGCCGGTTGCGGAACTCGGGCGTGAACATGCGGTTGATCGCCTCATGGTCGTCGCCCTCGCGCTTGCTGCGGGTGAAGCCATAGGCGGCCTTGGCCATGTCGGCGGCGCCGGCGTTGGTCGTCATGATCAGGATGACGTTGCGGAAGTCGACCTGCTTGCCGTTGTGGTCGGTGAGCTTGCCGTGATCCATGACCTGCAGCAGCACGTTGAACAGGTCCGGATGCGCCTTCTCGATTTCGTCGAGCAGCAGCACGCAATGCGGATGCTGGTCGACGCCGTCGGTCAAGAGGCCGCCCTGGTCGAAGCCGACATAGCCCGGAGGCGCGCCGATCAGGCGCGACACCGTGTGCCGCTCCATGTACTCCGACATGTCGAAGCGGATCAGCTCGACGCCGAGCGAGACAGCGAGCTGCTTGGCCACTTCGGTTTTGCCGACGCCGGTCGGGCCGGAGAACAGGTAGCTGCCGATCGGCTTCTCCGGTTCGCGCAGGCCCGCGCGCGCCAGCTTGATCGAGGCGGACAGCGCTTCGATCGCCTTGTCCTGGCCGTAGACCACCGACTTGAGCGTCTGCTCGAGATGCTGCAGCACCGCGGCATCGTCCTTCGACACCGTCTTGGGCGGGATGCGCGCCATTGTGGCGATGGTGGTCTCGATCTCCTTGATGCCGATGGTCTTCTTGCGCCGGCTCTCCGGCACCAGCATCTGCGCCGCGCCCGACTCGTCGATCACGTCGATCGCCTTGTCCGGCAGCTTGCGGTCGTGGATGTAGCGCGACGACAGCTCGACCGCCGCCTTGATCGCTTCGTTGGTGTATTTGAGCTTGTGGTATTCCTCGAAATACGGCTTGAGGCCCTTGAGGATCTCGATGGCGTCGGCCTCGGTCGGCTCGTTGACGTCGATCTTCTGGAACCGGCGCACCAGCGCGCGATCCTTCTCGAAGTACTGCCGGTACTCCTTATAGGTGGTCGAGCCGATACAGCGGATGGTGCCCGAGGCGAGCGCCGGCTTGAGCAGGTTGGAGGCGTCCATCGCGCCGCCGGAGGTGGCGCCGGCGCCGATCACGGTGTGGATCTCGTCGATGAACATGATCGCGCCCGGATAGGCCTCGATCTCCTTGATCACCTGTTTGAGCCGCTCCTCGAAGTCGCCGCGATAGCGCGTGCCGGCGAGCAGCGTGCCCATGTCGAGAGCAAAGACCGTGGCGTTCTTGAGCACGTCCGGCACTTCGCCGTGAATGATGCGGCGCGCGAGGCCTTCGGCGATCGCGGTCTTGCCGACGCCGGCCTCGCCGACGAACAGCGGATTGTTCTTCTGCCGGCGGCAGAGCACCTGGATGGTACGGTTGATCTCGTTGTCGCGGCCGATCAGCGGATCGATCTTGCCGTCCTTGGCCTTCTTGTTCAGGTTGACGCAATAGGCCTCGAGCGCGTCGCCTTTCTTCTTCGGCTCGTCGCCGCCTTTGGTCTCGGCCTCGTCCTCGACGCCGCGCGCCGGGCGCGCCTCGGTGAGACCGGGCCGCTTGGCGATGCCGTGGCTGATGTAGTTGACCGCGTCGTAGCGCGTCATATCCTGCTCTTGCAGGAAGAAGGCGGCGTGGCTCTCGCGCTCGGCGAAGATCGCCACCAGCACGTTGGCGCCGGTCACCTCCTCGCGGCCGGAAGACTGCACGTGGATGACGGCGCGCTGGATGACGCGCTGGAAGCCGGCGGTGGGCTTGCTGTCTTCCGCGCCGTCGGTGATCAGGTTTTCCAGCTCGGATTCGAGATAGGCGACCAGGCTGCGGCGCAGCTTGTCGAGGTCGACGTTGCAGGCGCGCATGACGGCGGAGGCGTCCTGATCGTCGATGAGCGCGAGCAGCAGATGCTCGAGCGTCGCGTATTCGTGATGGCGCTCGTTGGCGAGGGCGAGCGCCCGGTGCAGCGATTGCTCGAGACTGCGCGAGAAGGTTGGCATCACGATTCCATTGTCATTTGTATTGGGCGCCCCCCGGCCTTCATTTTTTCTCCATCACGCATTGCAGAGGATGCTGATGTTTGCGCGCAAAGTCCATCACCTGCGTCACTTTGGTCTCTGCGACCTCGTAAGTATAGATACCGCATTCGCCGATTCCATGATGATGCACATGCAACATAATGCGCGTCGCGGCTTCGTGATCCTTGCCGAAAAAGCGTTCCAGGATGTGCACGACGAATTCCATCGGCGTGTAGTCGTCGTTGAGGATGAGCACCCGGTACATGTTCGGCCGCTTGGTCTGCGGCTTGGTCTTGGTGATGACGGCGGTGCCGGGCCCGCCCGGCTCGTTCTTGCGCTTGCGGTCGTCGTCCGCCATCCGCGGCGGAGCCGCTTTGGCCATCCGCGGCGGAGCCGCCTGTGCCACGCGCGGCGCACCCGCGTTGGCCGGGTCGGAAGAGGCAATGATGGTCGCGATCGGCGTCATGGTTTGCATTGGATTTTGAAGCAAGAAGCGTTCCGCACCAACCCGTAGTCCCGGGTCCGGCGCCATCATACTGACGCCTGCCCCGGCATTCCAAGCGGGCAAATCAAATCGAGCCGTCGCAGAATTGCCTCATTGCGGGACAATCGCGACGGTCGGCTGCGGTTCCGGTGAGACCGCTGAGATAGCTATTGGTTACCGGAGCACAACCCATTTCCCGACGATTCGAGGCAATATTGCCCCAAATTCGCCGAGGACTTCTCACGAAATTTCAAGGCTCGGCGCTCATAAGGGAGCCTCCGGATCAGTATGTCCCGCACTCGGGGGAGCGCCGATGTTCATCCGTTTCCTGAAGGATTGCCGGGGCGGCGTTGCCCCGATGATGGCCTTCCTGGCCCTGCCGCTGATGGGGGCCGTGGGCGTGGCGGTCGACTTCTCGCGCGCCAATGCCACCAAGGCTGCTTTCCAGGCCGCCCTCGATTCGACCTCCCTGATGCTGTCGAAGACCGCGGCGACCACGACGGCAGCCAACTTGCAGACGAGCGCCACGTCCTATTTCAAGGCGCTGTTCGCGCATCCGGAAGCCAACAACGTCGTCATCACCGCCACCTACTCCTCGACCGGCGGCTCCAAGGTGACGCTCAACGGCTCCGCCACCATCGCCACCAACTTCCTCGGCGTACTCGGCTACAGCCAGCTCAACATTACGGCGAAGTCGGTCTCCACCTGGGGCAACACCAAATTGCGCGTCGCGCTCGTGCTCGATAACACCGGCTCCATGGCGCAGAGCGGCAAGATGGACGCGCTCAAGACGGCCGCCCAGAACCTGCTGACGCAGCTCAAAGACGCGGCGGTGCAGGATGGCGACGTCTACGTCTCCATCGTGCCGTTCAACAAGGACGTGAATGTCGGCAGCGGCAATTACACGGCGTCTTGGCTGCGCTGGGACCTGTGGGAAGCCGTGAACGGCACATGCAGCAACACCAGTTACACCACGCAGTCGACCTGTGTCTCGCATAACAAGACTTGGCGGCCGGACAACCACAATACGTGGAACGGCTGCGTCACCGACCGCGACCAGAATTACGACACCACCAACGACGTCCCGCTCGCCGGCGCCACGCTCTATCCGACCGAGCAGTATTCCTCCTGCCCG
>Ga0265314_10005953_pt1 | contig 10894 bp, 9 predicted proteins | sample 4126metaG_FD_203106 | JGI IMG/M metagenome (GOLD analysis project Ga0265314, IMG submission 203106) | Rhizosphere microbial communities from Carex aquatilis grown in University of Washington, Seatle, WA, United States - 4-1-26 metaG | ecosystem: Host-associated > Plants > Roots > Rhizosphere >... | reverse complement strand
TTCAATTCGCCGAGCTTGCGGTTGGCGAGCTCTTTGCCGCGCTCGATCGCCGCCTTCGCATCGGCGCTCTCGGTATCGACCTTGATCGGCGCGCCGTTGGCGAGGAAATGCAGATAGACCGACAGGACGCGGTTCTCTTCGGTCTCCATCAGCCAGACGGCGCCGGTGGTCGCCTTGGCGTGGCGCATGAGGAATTCCTCGACGCCGAGCACCTTGTTGAGGCGCGGCTCCCACTTCGGCATCGACGCCGCCCAGGTCTTGAAGCTTTCCTTCGGATCGCTGTGGCAGGTGTTGCAGGAAAAGCCGATGGACGACTTCTCCTTCCAGAGCTCCTGCGCCTTGTCGACCGCCCACATGCCGGGGTTCTCGATCGAGTCGAGATTGTCGCGCTTCTCCACCGGCGCCGGACGCTTGTTCGGATCGTCGAGCTCGGTCTTGAACGGCGCGGCGGCCTTGAGCGTCTTGAGGAAAGCGACCATGTCGCTGATTTCCTCGTCGTTGAACACGCCGTGCCCGCCCCAGGGCGGCATCACCGTCTCCGGATTATAGACGCGCGCGTCGTAGATATAGTTGAACAGGTACTCGTCTTCGCGCCCGGCATCGCCGATCCACGACAAATCCGGACCGACATTGCCCGGCAGGTCGGCATTGCCGGCCGCACCCATGACGTGACAGGCGAGGCACGAGCCGCCGCGATTGCGGTCGGCGACGAGCTTGGCACCGTTCGCCGCGTCGCCGGTGAGCGCGAGGCCGGCGAACTTGCGCGGCTCCTTCGGCGCCGGCGGCGAGGCGAGATTGGCCAGCGTGTTGAATTTCGACTCGTCGCGTTGCGGCCAGTTGGCGTAGCGCTTCCACGGCCGCACCGAGGCGTCGCCGGAAAGCTCGAGCGGCGCTGCGCGCTTTGCCTGCGCATTGGCGTCGGAATCCATGGCCACCACGGCGAATACGCCGGCCACGATCAGCACGGCGGCGGCGCCCGCCAACATCCCTGCACGCGTCATCGCATCCTCCCCGAAACTTTATTGTTCAGAGTCTTTATTGTTGTTGTCGAAAGCGCCCCCGCGTCTTTTGCGGCGCGGGGATTCAGCCGTCAGCTCACGGTGATCGTTTCTTCCGCCGTGATCACGCTGCCGTCGTCGTCCGTCCAGGTGAACTTGAACGTGCCGCTCTCCTCCAGTTTGGCGGAGAACTGCAGATAAGGGTTGGCCGCGATCGCCGGCTCGAGATTGGCCGAGAACACCGGCTTGCCGTTGAACTCGGCGGTGAACTTGTTGATGATCTTGCGCGGGATGGCCTTGCCATCCTTGTCCTTGCGCTGACCCGACTCCATGATGTGCGGCATCAGCGTCTTGATCTCGATGATCTCGCCCTTCTTGGCTTCCTTGGGCAGCTTGAGGCGCGGTTTTTCCGCCATGTGAATTCTCCCGAATTAGTTTGTCTTGCGCATGATCTTGTCCGAAAACCGGTACCCACTTTTCGGGATCATGCGCTGTTCAGCCGCCGCAGCCGCCGATGGTGACTTTGACCTGCTTCTGGCCGGTGAAGACCTCGCCCTTGTTCGTCTTGGCGACGACAATGATGTTCTGCGTGGTGGCGAGGCGGATACGGGTCGAGGCTTCCGCCTTACCCGACATCGGCGAGAAGTGGAACGTGGCAACGCCCGGATTGGGATTGCCGTCGGCGACGACGAGGATCTCGCTGACGTAGTTGTCGGCGGTCATCGGCGCGTCGACCGAGACCATCAGCGGCACGGTGTTGCCGTTCTCGGCGATCTCCGGCAGCTCGATCGTCACCTTGGCCTTCTCGGCCGCCTTGCCGCCGGTGAACTTGGCGATGTCGTCGGCCGCCTCCTTGGCGGCGGCGAAGGCGCGGCCGTTCCAGCCAGTGAGCGTGAGCGCCGCACCGCCGGCGCCCAAAGCCAGCGCCGCGCGACGGGATAGCTGTGGCATGTCGTCTCCTCCCCGAATGCTTATCGAGGCTCGTGCACGGCCTCGTCCCTCATGCACCTATAGCGAGGCGCGGGCGAGCGAGCAAATCATATTCTGTAAACAGAATGTATCTCCCGGCGGCGGCCGGACTAATCATTCAGCTCGGCAGCGCCTTGAGGTAGTCGCGGAAGCTCTTGCTCTCGTAGGCCTTTTCCCGCACGTAGCGGAACATGGCGAGAAAGTCGTCCGGCCGGTAATAGCCGGGCGCGCGCGCCACCTCGCGCTTGGTCGGCGCCAGCGTTTTCAGCGCCGCGGCATTCTCCGGGAAGAACTGGAAAGTCGGCGTGAATCGCACGCCATATTTGAGCGCCAGCGCCTTTTCCGAAAGTTCCTCGCCGTCGAAATCGGTCACCTTGCGCGAACCGATGATGTTGAGCTGCAGGATGTCGAAATTCGTGCGGATGAAATCCGCAATGTCGGCGCGGGCGAAATTGACGAAGTGCGTTTCCTTGCAATAGGGGCACCCCCTGAGTTCCCAGGAGATCACGAAGCGCTTGCCGGCCTTGGTGGCGGCCGCGAGATCGTCGCTAAGCTCAAGGAAACTCTCGACAAACCACGGCTCGCGGTAGAGGCCGTCGTCGCTGAGCACGGCCTCGGCGCGCAGCTTGCCGGCAAGCGCCAGGCTCGCCGCGCCGATCAGCAGGTGTCTGCGGGTCGTCCCGGTCATGCTGCTAGGAGTATCGATCCTTGGGCGCGCGGTCTATATCGTTGGAACAATTGCCGGGAGCAAGCATGCAAATTTGGCGTATCGTCGCGTTGGTGCTGGCCCTGTGCAGCGCACCGGCCTTGGCCGGGGAGCTTGCCGATTTCAACGCGGCGGTCGAGGCCGCATCGGCGCACAGCCGCGTGGCGCTCGGTTATCTGCGCACCGGCAACACCGACCTCGCTTCGCTCGAGCTCGACCGGCTGCGGCAGAGCTGGCGCGGCCTCAGCGAGCGCTACGCCGGCAAGCCGCCCGACGCCTTCGTCGGCAATGCGCTGTACGGCCCGCTGTTCACCACCGTGAACGCGCGGCTGGTCGCCGCCGACCTGATGCTCAACGCCGGCCGGCCGGACGCCGCGGCGCAATCGCTCGACGGCATGCGCGACGATCTCTACGCGCTGCGCCAGGCGAGCGGCGTCACGGTGCTGGCCGACTGCGTGCGCGACGTCAACAAGGCCATCGAGCCGTTGATGACCTACAACGATCGCGCCCTCGACTGGAGCCAGTCGCCGACGCGCTACGGCATTGCCGGCAGCGCCGCGATCTACCAGCACGAGCTCGAACGTTGCGATGCGATGGCAAGCGAAGCGGTGCGCGCCAGCCCGGAATTCCGCCGCCTGATCGACGGCGCCAAGGCCGGGCTCGCGCTCATCCCCAAGGCGGTGGCGACGCGCGACGGCGATCTCCTGCACCGCATCCTGATCGAGCTGCGCTCGTTCGACAATCTGCTGGCGTTCAGGTTTGGGTAAGCCGCCCTACTCGCATCAAATACGATCACTTTCGCCGTTTTGAATCTTTTCGCGCCCAGTTAATGACGTAGACGGTGATCGCAAACACGAGCAGCGGAGCACACACGGCCGTTATCGAAAATCCTATAGACCTAAACCAGGTATCGAATGGCGCAGGTGCCACATAGCCAATCTCAAATATGAAGATGCCCACGGTAATTCCAGCGACCGGAACAGCGATACCCGCCATTCTATTTTTGACGAGGACGTCAAGTAGTCGCTCAAGCGGACTGTTCATCGCCCTACGTGCGATCGACGATCGCTTGCCCGCGAACTAAAGTCAGCGAGATAAGCGTGGTGCCGATGGCAAGAAAAAATGCACCACATATCTGAATAAGGTGTGTTGAATTAAAAAGGCCCGCAGCAAGGGCGAGCAAACCAACAACGCTTATTGCCAAACCCACAGCAAAGAATTTGACCAAAGCGGCCGGATATTTTGTGATCTTATTGGTTGCTGAAGCCATTGCGTTCTGCTGATCGCCGTTCACGACGTTGTTGAGCCCAGAGACAAACGCAAGTTTCGCTTCATACGGGGGCCGATACGTCTGAAATAATCGATTCGCCTGCACTTTTGGTGAACTATTTTGTTCTGCCATAACCACGCGCCATACTGAAAATACGAGTTAATTTTGATTATACAACCAGATACCATCGCAATCAGCAAGCGCTGATCGCTGCGTACTTGCTTTGGGCGTGGAAAAAGGATTTTAAACCTTCTGCCGCATGAGCCGGCCGCGCTCGCGGTCCCAGGAGCGCTTCTTTTCCGTCTCGCGCTTGTCGTGCAGCTTCTTGCCTTTGCCTAGCGCGATCTCGATCTTGGCGCGCCCGCGCTCGTTGAAATAGAGCTTGAGCGGCACGATGGTCATGCCCTCGCGCTCGACCGCGCCGGCCAGCCGGCTGATCTGGCGCTGATGCAACAGCAGCTTGCGCGCGCGCTTCGGCAGATGGTTGTAGCGGTGCGCTTGCAGGTATTCCGGGATATTGGAATTGATCAGCCAGATCTCGCCGCCGCGCGCGTCGGCATAGGATTCCGCGATGGTCGCCCGGCCCGCGCGCAACGACTTCACCTCGCTGCCGGTGAGCACGATGCCGGCCTCGAAGGTCTCGCCGATCTCATAATTGAAGCGCGCCTTGCGGTTTTCCGCGGCGATCTTGTAGCGGGGGTTGGGTTTCTCGGCCATGGGGGCAATCGATCAAATGCAGCCGCCCGGGTCAACCGCGCTTGCGCCGTGGGCAGGCAACGGACAAGATCGCCGCAAAAGAACGAGGAATCAGGGAGAGATCATGTCCAAGGCTATTATCATTGTTTCGGTCGCGCTGCTGTGGGCCGCCCCCGCGCTCGCCCAGCAACCCGGATCGGACTTCCCCGACGGACCCGGCAAGGACATCGTGGTCGGCGTCTGCAACGGCTGCCACGACATCAACCGCGTCAAGGCCGGCTACTCGCCGGCCGGCTGGAACATGCTGCAGCACATGATGCAGAACATGGGCGCGCCGATTTCGGCCGAAGATTGGCCGACCGTGACCAGCTATTTGATGAAGAATTTCCCGGAAAAGCCGCACCCGAAGGCGGCGGAAATCGCCGGCCCGGTGCAGGCAAGCATCAAGCTGTGGGACGTGCCGACCATCGGCTCGCGTCCGCACGATCCGCTCGCCACCCGCGACGGCGCCATCTGGTGGACCGGGCAGTTGTCCAACAAGCTCGGCCGGGTCGATCCCAAGACCGGCGCCATGCGCGAATACACGCTGAAGACGCCGCACACCGCGCCGCACGGCCTCACCGAGGACAAGGACGGCAACATCTGGTTCACCGGCAACTTCATCGGCATCATCGGCAAGCTCGACCCGAAGACCGGCCTCACAACCGAATATCCCCTACCCGACCCGAAGGCGATCGACGCGCACACCCTGGTGTTCGATCACGACGGCATCCTCTGGTTCACCGTGCAGCAGGCGAACAAGGTCGGCCGCCTCGATCCGAAGACCGGCGAGATCAAGCTCACCACGCCGCCGACGGACAAGGCGCGGCCCTACGGCATGGCGGTGGATTCCAAGAACGTCGTGTACTTCGTCGAGTTCGGCGCCAACAAGGTCGCCACCATCGACAACAGCATGACCATCAAGGAGTACCTGCTGCCCGATCCCGGCGCGCGCCCGCGCCGCATCGTCATCGGACCGGACGACATGGTCTGGTACACCGACTTCGCGCGCGGCTTCCTCGGCAGGCTCGACCCGGCGAGCGGCAAGGTGACCGAATGGCAGTCGCCGAGCGGGCCGAAGTCGGAGCCCTACGGCATCGTCTTCACCAAGGGCGCGTTCTGGTACAACGAGTCCGGCGCCAAGCCGAACACCATCGTGCGCTTCGATCCGCAGAGCGAGAAATTCCAGACCTGGAGCATCCCCGGCGGCGGCGAGATCGTGCGCAACATGGCGGTGACGCCGGACGGCAATCCGGTGACGGCGAACAGCCTGACGAACCAGGTCGGGCTGGTGGAGATCAAGTAGGCAGCCTAACTCGGCACTGTCTCCGTCATCCTGAGGTGCGCGTCCTTGCGCGCCTCGAAGGATGGCGGCCCGGGCCCCTTCGAGGCTCGCGGCTACGCCGCTCGCACCTCAGGGTGACGGCGACGCCAGTTGCTGCTTCAGCAAATCCCGGATCTCGGTCAGCAGCTGCTCCTGCCGGCTGAGCTCCGGGGCCTTCTTCTGCTCTTCCTTGCTGATCATCCGGGACATGGACCGGATCACCAAAAAGAGCACAAAAGCGACGATCATAAAGTTCAGCACGAGGGTGATGAAATGCCCCCAAGCCAATACGGCGCCTTGCTTTTTTGCTTCTTCCAGGCTTGCGGCCGTGACCTTTGCTGATAGCGGCAAGAAGTAGTTGGAGAAGTCCAAGCCCCCGGTGATCGCGCCGATCAGCGGCATGATGACGTCGGCGACCAGCGCATTGACGATACCGCTGAAGGCTGCGCCGATGATCACGCCGACGGCGAGATCGACGACGTTGCCGCGCAGGGCGAATTTCTTGAAATCCTCGAGCATGGTCTGCAAAGCCATGGTCGCGCCTCCAGCACGCGCGGTGTCAACTGCCGTCCGTCGTAGCGGTTCCCGCGCGCTAATTGATCAGCCCGGCGTGCACCATGGCCTCGCGCACCGCGGCCTGCGCCTTCTCGCTCGCCGGCACCATGGGCAGCCGCAGCGAGTTGCTGCACTTGCCGATCAGCGACATGGCGTACTTGATCGGCGCCGGGCTCGTCTCGACGAACAAGTTGATGTGCAGCGGCTGCAACTTGTCCTGCAGCTTGAGCGCGGTCTTGAAGTCGCCCTTCAGGCATGCCGCCTGGAATTCCGCGCACAGCCGCGGCGCGACGTTCGAGGTCACCGAGATGCAGCCGTGCCCGCCATGCGCCATGAAGCCGAGCGCGGTGATGTCCTCGCCCGAGAGCTGGTTGAAGTCCTCGCCCATCGCCGCGCGCTGCTGCGACACGCGCGCCATGTTGGCGGTGGCATCCTTGACGCCGGCGATGTTCTTCAACTCGAAGAGCCGCTTCATGGTGTCGACCGACATGTCGACGATGGAGCGGCCGGGAATGTTATAGATGATGATCGGAATGCCGATGGCGTCGTTGATCGCCTTGTAGTGCTGGTAGAGCCCTTCCTGCGTCGGCTTGTTGTAGTAGGGGGTGACGATCAGCACGCCGTCGGCGCCCGCGGCTTCCGCGTGCTGCGACAACTCGATCGCCTCGGCGGTCGAGTTCGAGCCGGCGCCGGCGACGACCGGCACGCGGCCGTCGGTCTCGTCGATGCACCATTCGACCACGCGCTTGTGCTCATCGTGCGACAGCGTCGGGCTTTCGCCGGTGGTGCCGACCGGCACCAGGCCGTTGGTACCCTCGGCGATCTGCCAGTCCACCAGCTTGCGGAACGCCTGCTCGTCGAGCTCGCCGTTTTTGAACGGCGTGACCAGCGCGGTGAAGGAGCCTCGAAAGCTGGTCTTGGCGGTCATGGCAGGCGTCTCCGGCGGGAAATGAGAGCCCTCTAGATATCGGGTCGCCGGGGCGCTTGAAAGCCCTCCCGGCAAATGCCGGCATGAATTGCGCTGATGGCTCCGGCCGTTAACCGAGGCCCTGCCCCGCTTTCGCCGCCGTTCCCGATTAAGGATCGCAACAGTTTTGGGGTATCCCTTCAGCAACGAACTTGGCTTAATGGGCAGGCCAAAATTTAAGCGACCTTTGAGTCGGTCGCCGGGACCTGAGGACAAGGGCTTGAATGCAAAGGACTAATTGGCACCTGGGTCTGCTTGGGACCCTGGCCGGTATTGGCGCTTTTGGCGCCGGACCGCTCATGGCTGCGGCGGAAACAGTTCCGCTCCCGCGTCCCCGCCCGGCCATTGTCCTTGCCAAGACCCCGATCCCGGCCCGCGCGCCCAAAACCGCGGCCACCGACCGCCAGGCGCCGCTCCCCCCGCACAATCAGCCGTCCGCCCGCGCCCTCTCCGCCTATGCGCAGGCCAATGTGGGCTTACGCGGCTCGCTCGCCTCCAGCGCTGCACAGTTCGCGCCGCTCGTGCGCCCAACCGCGGGTCCATTTGCCGTCGCGCCGACCCCGAGTACGACGCCGGCCGACATCGAAGCGGTCAGGCTGGTGATCGAGGCGACCCGCAAGGCCAAGGCAGCCGACGCCGAGGCGACCGCCAAGACGATATCCGATCCGGTCGCGCGCAAGCTCGCCGACTGGATCATCCTGCGCAGCGACAACACGCAGCCGAGCTTCCAACGCTACGCCAGCTTCATCGAAGCCAATCCAAGCTGGCCGCACACGCCGTTGTTCCGCCGCCGCGCCGAGAACGCGCTGTGGAACGACAAGCTCGACAACGCGGCCGTGCGCGCGTTCTTCGCCACGCGTCAGCCGGTCACCGCCAAAGGCCGCTACATGCTGGCGCAGGCCAAGCTCGCCGACGGCGATCGCGCCGGCGCCACGGAACTGGTGCGCAAGGCCTGGCGCGAGGACGACTCCAGCGGCGATGTCGAAAAACGCGTGCTCGAGCTGTTCGGCGAACTGCTCACGCGCGCCGACCACAAAGCGCGCATGGAGCAGCGCTTCTATGCCGAGGACGTCGATGCCGGCATGCGCGCTGCCGAGCGGCTCGGCGGCAACGATTTGCTCGTCGCGCGCGCCCGCGCGGCGGTGATCCGCCGCGCCGGCAACGCCAAGGCGCTGCTCGATGCCGTGCCCGCCGCCGCCCGCAACGAGCCGGGCTACATGTTCGCGCGCGTCCGCTGGCTGCGCACCAACAACCAGGCGGAAGAAGCCGGCCGGCTGATCCTCACCGTGCCGAAAGACCCCGCCGGCCTCGGCGATCTCGATCAGTGGTGGCTGGAGCGGCGCCTGTTGGTGCGCAAGCTGCTCGACGACAAGGACGCGCAGACGGCCTATCGCGTCGCGCGCGAAGCCGCGCCGCCGATGAAAGGCAACTACCGGGTCGATGCGTATTTCACCGCCGGCTGGATCGCGCTGCGCTACCTGCACGATCCCGTCACCGCCGCGCAGCATTTCGCCCAGATCCCGATCGGCACGGTCAATCCGCACGCACTCTCGCGCGGCGGCTATTGGCAGGGCCGCGCCTACGACGCGATGAACCAGCGCGCCAAGGCGAAGGAATTCTACGAGCAGGCGGCGCAATACACCGCGACCTATTACGGCCAGCTTGCCCGCGCGCGGCTGGGCCTGCCCGACCTCGGCCTGCGCGGCGCGCCGCAATTTTCCGCCGACGAGCACAAGGTGCTCGACAACCTGGAAGTCGTGCGCGCGGTGGAGATCCTCTACGCGCTCAACGAACGCGACATGCTGGCCTCGATGTATGCCGAACTCGGCGAGAGCGGCAGCGACACCGCCGGCCTCGCTATGCTGGGCGAAGTCGCCGGCAAGCACGGCGACGGCCGTTCGATGTTGCTGCTCGGCCAGGGCGCCTATGGGCGCGGCCTGCCGATGGAGCACTACGCCTATCCGGTCATCGGCCTGCCCGAGTTCAAGCCGATTGCGTCGCCGGTCGATCCAGCCGTGACCTACTCGATCGCGCGGCAGGAGAGCCACTTCAACCAGAAGGTCGTGTCGACCGCGCACGCCATGGGCTTCATGCAGGTGACGCCGGAGGCCGCGCGCGACACCGCCAAGACGTTCAAGGCCGAGTTCAATAGCGGCAAGCTGCTCAGCGATCCCATCTACAACATGCAGATGGGCACCGCCGAGCTTTCCATCCTGCTCAAGGGCTACAACGGCTCCTACATCCTCACCTTCGCCGGCTACAATGCCGGACGCGGCCGCGTGCGCCAGTGGCTCGAGGCCTATGGCGACCCGCGCGACCCCAAGATCGATCCGATCGACTGGGTCGAGCGCATCCCGATCGCCGAGACGCGCAACTACGTGATGCGGATCATAGAAAACTTGCAGGTCTACCGCGCCCGCTTCGGCGGCAACAGCAAGCTGGTGATCGAGGCCGACATCCGGCGCGGCGGCGCCAGCGCCGACAGTTACCTGCTGTCGTCGAAACCCGCGGCCGAGCGTTAGCCTCGGCCGTCATGCCCGCGAAGGCGGGCATCCAGCACTTGGATAAGGCGTCGAGAGCTGGATTCTCCGCTTGCGCGGGGAATGACGGAGTGGGAGTTTTTCGCTTCCGCCATTACAAGCCGCAGCTATCACCATGCTCGCCCCCCACACACCCTCCTCCACCTTCATCACCGCCCGGGACGGTCTGCGGCTGCACGCCCGTTGCCACGGTCGCCGCAGCGCGCCGGGCCTTCCCGTGCTGTGCCTGCCCGGGCTCGCCCGCACGGCCGTCGATTTCGACGCACTGGCCGAGACGCTCGCGAGCGACCCCAAGCGCCCGTGCCGCGTGGTCGCGCTCGACTATCGCGGCCGCGGCCTGTCCGACTACGATCGCGATCCGGCCAACTACTCGTTCCAGGTCGAGATCGCCGACGTGCTGGCGGTGGCGACCGCGCTCGACTGCCTGCCGGCGGTAATCGTCGGCACCTCGCGCGGCGGCATCTTGACGATGCTGCTCGCCACACTACGACCGACGGCAATCGCCGGTTGCGTGCTCAACGACATCGGGCCGGTGATCGAGCCGAAAGGCCTGATGCGCATCAAGGGCTACGTCGGCAAGCTGCCGCAGCCGCGCAATTTCGAGGAAGGCGCCGAGATTCTGCGCCGCCTGTTCGACGCGCAGTTTCCCAAGCTCACGCATGACGACTGGCTCACGGCCGCGCAGCGCACCTTCAAGGACGACGGCGGACGCCTGGTGCCGACCTACGACGTCAACCTCGCCAAGACCATGGAAGGCATCGATTTCGAGCGGCCGCTGCCGCCGCTGTGGAAGGAGTTCGACGCGCTGGCCAACGTGCCGGTGATGGCGA
>Ga0265314_10005952_pt1 | contig 10895 bp, 7 predicted proteins | sample 4126metaG_FD_203106 | JGI IMG/M metagenome (GOLD analysis project Ga0265314, IMG submission 203106) | Rhizosphere microbial communities from Carex aquatilis grown in University of Washington, Seatle, WA, United States - 4-1-26 metaG | ecosystem: Host-associated > Plants > Roots > Rhizosphere >... | reverse complement strand
CGTTCGACAACGGCACGGCGGCCGCGCGCGCGGTGGTCGCAGGCGACATCGACATGGCCTGGTCGCCGACGCCGCCGGTGATCGTGCAGGTGTCCAACGCCGACGTGCCGCTGGTCGCCGTCTACGGCATGCCCAATCCGGACTGGGTCATCGGCACCACCGACGCCGGCAAGACCTGCAAGGACATGGCCGGCCAGGACGTCGCGGTCGACTCGATCAACGGCGCACGCTCGGTGGCGCTGCGCTCGATGCTCGTCGGCGGATGCAAGGAGGTGAAGATCGAGGAGGTCAAGCAGGTGGCCCTCGGCTCGAGCCCCGGGCCGGCGCTGCTCGCCGGCCGCCTGCAATTCGCCGTGCTGCATCTCGACGATCTCGCCGAGATCGAGCATCAGGGCAAGAAACTCAACATCCTGCTCGCCCAGAAGAACACCAACCCGACCAGCCATTATCTGAGCCTGGTGGTGCGCAAGGACAATCTCGACAAAAACCGCGACGCCATCGTGCGCGCGGTCGCCGGCATGGTCGAGGCCGCCCGCTTCATGCAGGACCCGAAGAACGCCGATGCGGTCGCCGATGCGGCCTCCGTCACCGGACATACCAAGGACGTCAACAAAGCCGCGCTCAAGGGCTATCTCGACATCGACTTCTGGGCGACCAAGGACGACGGCCTGCCGAAGAACAAGATCGAGGCGGTCGCCGCGCTGATGAAAAAGATCGGCTCGATCAAGGACGACAAGCAGCCGGTGGGATACGACACGTTCGTCGATACCAGCGTCTGGAAAGACGCCAATGCGATGGTGAAGTGACACGCGGGCGAATGAGTCCGTCATTGCGAGGAGGCGTAGCCGACGAAGCAATCCAGTTAGGACTTGCGACTCTGGATTGCTTCGCTTCGCTCGCAATGACGCGTGGCCGGACGTGACCTCCTACCGCTTTGACTTTTGAAAGACCGAGTCTTGCATCGCTCCCTCCGCCGCCACGCACCGCTCTGGTTCAGCGTCTTCCTCGGCCTCGCGCTATGGGAGATCGTCGGGCGTTCGACCAGCAAGGCCTTCATGGTGCCGTTCAGCGAGACGCTGGTGCGGCTGTGGCAGCTCGTCGTGCGCGGCGACTTCGTCAGGCAGTTTGCCGATTCGAGCGAGCTGTTCCTCACTGGCTTCGTGCTGGCGTTGATCGTCGGCGCGCCGCTCGGCCTGTTGCTCGCGCGCGTGCGCGCGCTGCGCATCGGTATCGAGCCCTATTTGATGACGCTCTATGCCACGCCGATGGTGGCGCTGATCCCCTTCATCCTCTCCATCATGGGCTTCGGCTTCGCGCCCAAGGTGCTGGTGGTGTTCCTCTTCACCGTCTTCCCGGTTCTCTACAACACGGTGGAAGGCGCGCGCAGCATCAAGCCCGAGCTGCTCGAGGTGGCTAAGTCCTATCGCTCGAGCGAATGGGCGCTGTGGCGCGAGGTGATGCTGCCTTACACCCTGCCCTACATGATGACCGGCGTGCGCCAGGCCATCGGTCGCGCACTGGTCGGCATGATCGCGGCCGAGTTCTTCCTCTCGTCGACTGGTCTCGGCCAGCTCATCATGGGCGCCTCGCAAGACTTCGACACCGCCGGCGTGTTCGCCTCGATCCTGGTGATCGGCCTGCTCGGCGTCGGCCTCACCAGGCTCGGCCTGATGATCGAGCAGCACTTCGCCAAGTGGAGGCAATAATAATGGCGGAGCAGGCCCTCAGCGCACCGGTTCCGGCCACGCGTCCGAAAGTCGCGGCGAGCCGGCGCTCGGCTACCTTCCTGCCGCGCCTGCTCACCGGGCTCGCCATCCTGCTGACGTGGGAAATCGTGGTGCGCGCGCTGGCGCCGGCCTATGTTGCCAAGCCGAGCACCGTGCTTCTCGCCATCCCACACGTCATCGTCGACCGTGCCTTCCTGCAACCGCTCGGCGCCACGCTGTGGGCGGTGACCGAGGGGCTGGCGATCACCATCGTCGCCGGCACGCTCATCGGCCTGTGGATGGGCCGCAGCGACGCCTTCGACCGCATGATCCGCGTCTACGTCAACTTCTTCAACGCCATGCCGATGATCGTCGTGCTGCCGTTGTTCTCGCTGTGGTTCGGTTATTCCTCCGGTACGCGCATCGCCACCATCATCTTCGCGGCGATTTTCGCCATCACCATGAACGTCGCCGACGGCGCCCGCTCGGTGCCGCGCGAGTATCTCGAGGTGGCGCGCTCGTTCCGCGCCTCGAAGATGAGCGTACTGACCGGCATCGTGCTGCCGGCCTCGATGCCTTATCTGCTCGCCGGCTTCCGCCTCGCCGCCGGACGCGCGCTGATCGGCGCGGTGGTGGCCGAGTTCTTCATCTCGCAGGGCGGCATCGGCTATTACATCCTGTATAATTCGCGCTCCTACCACCACAACGAAGCCTTCGTCGGCGTGCTGCTGCTGGCCGGTTTCGGCGTCGGCTTCGAGCTTCTGGTGAACTGGGCGACGCGGCGCTTCATGCCGTGGTATAGGCGCGACGAAAAGACGAACTAGCGTTCCCATCCGACAAGGAATCTCCCGCATGTCCGATCCGATGCTCACGGCCGCCATTTCGCATTGGGGCCCGCGCTTCGTCGCCAATGGCGTCGTGCTCACCGACTTCGAGGAGGTGACCAAGTCGATCTCGTCCTACGCGGACTGGTGCAAGGCCTGGTCGGCACGCGCCGCGCATCACGAAGCGCTCGGGCGCGAGGCGCTGGCCAAAAAGCATTTCCTCACCGCCGCCGAATGCCTGTCGCGCGCCGGCGTCTACTACCACTTCGCGTCGTTCCTCTTCGTCATGGACGTGCCGCAGATGAAAGTCGCGCACATGAAGGCGATCGAATGCCGGCAGGCGGCGCTGCCCTATCTGCGCCCGCCGGGCGAGCGCGTCGCCATTCCCTATCAGGGCAAGACGCTGGCCGGCATCCTGCGCAAGCCCATAGGCGTCGAGAAGCCGCCGGTCGTGGTGATGGCGGTCGGTCTCGACTCGACCAAGGAGGAAGGCGAGGCCTACGAAAATCCGTTTCTCGCGCGTGAGCTGGCGACGCTGATCTTCGAAGGCCCCGGCCAGGGCGAGGCGCAGTACGATTTCCCGATCCGCGGCGACTACGAGGTGCCGGTGAAGGCCGTGCTCGATTATGTCGGCACGCGCGGCGACCTGGACGGTTCGCGCATCGGCATGTGGGGCGTCAGCCTGGGCGGCTACTACGCGCCGCGCGCCGCGGCGTTCGAGAAGCGCATCAAGGCCTGCATCGCGCTGGGCGGCCCGTTCAACTGGGGTGCGGCCTGGGACGGCCTGCCGGAGCTCACGCGCGAGGCCTTCCGCGTGCGCAGCCACTGCAAGACGCAGGACGAGGCGCGCAAGAACGCCGCCACGCTGTCGCTGGAAGGCGTGGCGCAGAACATTACGTGCCCCCTGTACATTGTGAACGGTCGCCTCGATCGCATCGTTCCAGCCGCCGACGCCGAGCGCCTGGCGCGCGAGGTGAAGGGTCCGGTCGAGCTGATGATGATCGAGGACGGCAACCACATCGCCACCAACCGCGCCTACCGCTGGCGCTCGCAAAGCGCCGATTGGATGAAGGAGCGGTTGGGGTAGCGGCTATGGCTTCTTGTTCATGCAGTCATTGAGGAAGTCGCCCTGCTTGTGGAGCGACAGCTTCTGCGTCTTGCGCGCCCCGATAAGCTGCTGCTGGCAATCCTCGAACTTGACCTTGTCGGCCGCCCAGCGTTTCTTGGCGGCGTCGAGTTTGGCGCGCGTCCACAGCTTCACGCGCACGGTCAAAGGCGGCTTTTTCTCGGTCTGCGCCTGCGCGTAGGACTCCAGCGCGCGCGTCGGCACGCCGGCTTGCGCCGACAAACTGCCGATCGTCGCAACAATCGCGATACTCGCTACTGTCAACAACCGTCCTGCCCCGCGCATCGCCCGGTCTCCTAGAAAAGCTTTCTGCCTCGGTAAATCATGCTGCGATGGGCGTTTTCGGCAATGACCTAGGTCAAAGCCGCTCTGGCTTGGCCAAGCCCGCGCCGTTAATAAGGTATCGACACAGCGGATGATTCGATGTTCCCAGCCACTCCCGGCGGCTTCAGCTTCACCGTGCCGCTCGCCGACGAACAGGCCACCCGCCGGCTGATGGTGGACATCGCCTGCGCCGTCGAGCCGGGCGACCTGATCACGCTGTCGGGCGATCTCGGCGCCGGCAAGACCACCTTCGCGCGCGCCTTCATCCGCCACCTCGCCGGCAGCGAGGCGATCGAGGTGCCGAGCCCAACCTTCACCCTGATGCAGACCTACGAGCTGCCGCGCTTCACCGTGGTGCACGGCGATCTCTATCGCCTGAACGGAGCCGGGGAACTCGCCGAGCTCGGCTTCGACGATCTGCCCGACAGCGCGGTGACGCTGCTGGAGTGGCCGGATCGCGCCGCCGGAGCCCTGCCCAACGACCGGCTCGACATCGCCTTCACGCTGTCGCCGCAGCAGAGCGAGACCTTCCGCAACGCGCACATCACCGGCTACGGCCGTTTCGCCGCGCGCGCCGAACGCATCGCCATCACCCGCCGTTTCATCGAGCGCGCCGGCTTAGGGCTGGCCGAACGCCGGCGCATCCAGGGCGACGCCTCGACGCGCTCCTACGAGCGGCTGACGCGCGAGGGCGTGGGTTACATCCTGATGAATTCCCCGCGCCGTCCGGACGGGCCGGCGGTGCGCAACGGCAAGCCTTACAGCCAGATCGCGCATCTGGCCGAGGACGTCACGCCCTTCGTCGCGCTGGCGCAGGGCCTGCGCGAACGCGGCTTTTCGGCGCCGGCGATCCTCGCCGCCGATCGCGAGGCCGGGCTGCTGATCATCGAGGATCTCGGCAACGAACTGGTGGTGGCGGGCGATCCGCCGGCGCCGATCGAGACGCATTACGAAGTCGCCGTCGACGTGCTGGCGACGTTGCACCGTCTGTCGCTGCCCGACACGCTGCCGGTCGAGGGAACCGTCACCTACACGCTGCCGCGCTACGACCTGGATGCGATGCTGATCGAGGCCGAGCTGCTGATCGACTGGTATCTGCCCAAGCTCGGCGTGGCGCTCGCCGACAGCCGCCGCACGCGTTATCTCGAAATCTGGCACGAGGTGCTGCAACCGGTCATCGATGCGCCCAAGACCTGGGTGCTGCGCGACTACCATTCGCCGAACCTGCTGTGGCTGCCGCAGCGCGAGGGCGTAGCGCGTATCGGCGTGCTGGATTTCCAGGACGCGGTGATGGGTTCCGCCGCCTACGATCTCGCCTCGCTGTTGCAGGATGCGCGTGTCGACGTGCCGGAGATGCTGGAGATCGCACTGCTGTCGCGTTACACGCGCGCGCGGCTCGTCGCCGACAAAAAGTTCGACGCGCCGGCCTTCGTCCAGCTCTATGCGACGCTCGCCGCGCAGCGCGCCAGCAAGATTCTCGGCATCTTCGCACGGCTGGAACGGCGCGACGGCAAGCCGCAATATTTGCGTCACCTTCCTCGCGTATGGGCCTATCTGCAGCGCGCGCTGGCGCATCCGTCGCTAGCGCAGCTCAATGCCTGGTATCGCGTGAATGTGCCGCCGCTGAAGGCTCTCTAGTAATGGCAATTGTCCCGAAAACCGCGATGGTGCTGGCGGCCGGACTCGGCACCCGCATGCGGCCGCTCACCGACCGCATGCCGAAACCGCTGGTGCGCGTGCAGGGCAAGCCGCTGATCGACCATGTGCTCGACCGCCTCGCCGAGGCGGGCGTCGCGCTTGCGGTGGTGAACGTGCATCATTTCGCCGAGCAGCTCATCGATCATCTCGAGAACCGCGGCGCGCCGCAGATCGTCATCTCCGACGAGCGCGGGCTGCTGCTCGACACCGGCGGCGGCGTGGTGAAGGCGCTGCCGGCGCTCGGCGACGCGCCGTTCTTCCATCTCAACGCCGACACCATCTGGATCGACGGCGTGCGGCCGAACCTGCTGCGGCTGGCCGATGTGTTCGACCCGTCCAAGATGGACGCGCTGCTGCTGCTGGCGCCGACCGCCGGCAGCGTCGGCTATTCCGGCCGCGGCGATTTCACCATGGCGAGCGACGGCACCTTGCGAAGGCGCGCCGAGCGCGAGGTGGCGCCCTTCGTCTATGCCGGCGTGGCGATCCTGACGCGACGCCTGCTCGACCAGGCGCCGGAGGGTGCCTTCTCGCTCACCCGGCTGTTCGACCGCGCCGCCGAAGCGGGCCGCCTGCACGGCCTACGCCTGGACGGCCTGTGGATGCACGTCGGCACGCCCGACGCTATCGGCGCCGCCGAAGCCGCCATCAAGGCGAGCGCGCAATAGCACGACCTCGTGTCCCGGGATCAGCGGCGCACCATTTCATGGTGCACCGCGTCCGGGATACGATTCAGAGTATGCTTGCACAATGACTCGTCCCCGCGTCTTCAACATCCCCGCCTCGGCGCCGTTTCTGCCGGCGCTGATCGACGCGTTACGCGCGGGCACGCTGGTTGACGGTTTCCCCGTCGGCGGCGATCCGCTCGAGCTCGCGCGTGCGACGCTCTATCTGCCGACGCGGCGCGCCTGCCGGCTGGCGCGCGACGTGTTCCTCGAACGCCTCGAAGGCGACGCCGCGGTGTTGCCGCGCATCGTTCCGCTCGGCGACATCGACGAAGACGAGATTGCCTTCGCGCAGGCGGCGACCGGCATCGCGGAGGACGCGCTGATGCTGCCGCCGGCGCTCAGTGGCCTGGCGCGCGCCATGCCGCTCGCCACGCTCATCCTGCGCTGGGCCGAGAGCATCGCGCCGCGCGAACGCGAGGCGGCGCGCCTCGTCGCCAACAATCCGGTGACCGCGCTCGCATTGGCACAGGATCTGGCGCGGCTGATGGACGACATGACGACGCGCCAGGTGAGCTGGGAGCGGCTCGACGACCTGGTGCCGAACGAGCTCGACAAATACTGGGACGTGACGCTCAGCTTCCTCAAATTCATCCGTACGCATTGGCCGCAATATCTCGCCGAGCAGGGCCGCATCGAGCCGGCCGAGCGGCGCGACACATTGATCGAGGCCGAGACGCGGCGGCTAGCCGCCAGCACCGCGCCGGTGATCGCCGCCGGCTCCACCGGCTCGATGCCGGCAACCGCCAAGCTGCTCGCCACCATCGCGCGGCTGCCGCACGGGGCGGTGGTGCTGCCGGGGCTCGACACCGACCTCGACGAAAAGACCTGGGCGATGCTGGTCGACGATTCGGATGCGGCACACGCGCACCCGCAATTCGCGCTGGCCGCGCTGCTCAAGCGCATCGGCATCGCACGCGGCGACGTGCGGCCCCTTGCGCAACCCAAGCCGCACGGCCGCGAGCGCGTCGTCTCGGAAGCCTTGCGCCTCGCCGCCGCCAGCGAGCTGTGGCGGGAACGGCTGGCGGAGCCGAGTTTCATCGACGAAGCGGACGCCGCACTCGCCAGCATCGCGGCAATCGAAGCGGGCAATGCCGAGGAGGAAGCGCTCGCCATCGCCGTCGCCTTGCGCGAAACGCTGGAGACGCCGGACACGACCGCGGCGCTGGTGACGCCGGACATCGCATTGGGCCGCCGCGTCGCCGCCGCGCTGCAGCGCTGGGGCATCGACGCCGACGATTCGCGTGGGCTTTCGCTCGCCGATACCCCGGCGGGCGTGTTCGCGCGGCTCGCCGCCGCCGCCGCGCTCGGCGGTGTGGCGCCGGTGCCGCTGCTCGCGCTGCTCAAGCATCCGCACGGCTCATTCGACCGGCGTGCGGTCGCCGCGCTGGAGCGCGCCATCCTGCGCGGCCCGCGTCCGCAGCACGGCACCGAAGGTCTTAAGGCGGCGCTGGCGAACTTCCGCACCGAGCTCACGAAATTCCGCGCCAAACAGGAGTCGGCGCTGCATCATTCCGATCCGCGGCTGACAATGCCGGACGCGGATCTCGATGCCGCCGCCGCGTTGGTCGAAACACTTCGCTCTGCACTGACGCCCTTGGAGACGCTGCCGCGCGGGCGTCACCCCATCGCAATCGTCGCCGAGCGGCACGCGCAGGTGATCGCGGCGCTCGGCGCCATGACCGAGGAGCTCGGCGACGCCTTCGCCGAGCTGCAGAATGCCGGAGCGCTCGCGGTCTCCCCTGCCGATTATGCCGAGCTGTTCCACGCGGCCATTGCTGATATCAAAGTGTACCGCTCGCCCACCGGCGCGCGCGTGCGCATCTATGGTCTGCTCGAGGCGCGGCTGCAGTCGGTCGACCGGCTGGTGCTCGGTGGACTGGTGGAAGGCGCCTGGCCGCCGGAGACGCGCGGCGACCCCTGGCTCAGCCGGCCGATGCGGCACGAGCTCGGCCTCGATTTGCCGGAGCGGCGCATCGGCCTGTCGGCGCATGATTTCGCGCAAGCGCTGGGCGCGCGAGAGGTGATCCTGAGCCGTGCCGCGCGGCTGGGCGGCGCGCCAACGGTCGCCTCGCGGTTCGTGCAGCGACTCGCCGCAGTCGCCGGCGAGGAACGCTGGAAGGACGCGTTGGCCCGCGGCGCGCGTTACGCCGCCTTTGCCCGCACGCTCGACGAGGCCGGCGCGCCGACGCCGGCACAGCGCCCCGCCCCGACGCCGCCGTTTGCCGCGCGGCCGCGTCGCCTGAGCGTGACCGAGATCGAGGACCTGCTGCGCGATCCCTACACGACCTACGCCAAGCATGTGCTGCGCCTGCCGCCGCTCGATCCCGTCGACGCGCCGCCGGGCGCGGCGGAACGCGGCACGGTGATCCACGACGCCATCGGCAAGTTCGGCAAAGCCTATCCGGACAAACTGCCGGACGAGGCGGCCCGCGCGCTGACCGAGATCGGCCGCGAGCTGTTCAAGCCGCTGTCCGCGTTCCCCGAGGCGCGTGCCTTCTGGTGGCCGCGCTTCCAGCGCATCGCGCAATGGTTCGCCGGCTTCGAGACGGCGCGCCGGCTCGACATGAATAAGCTCAACGTCGAAATCGGCGGCCGTATCACGATCCCGTTCGGCAACGAGACGTTCATGCTCACCGTGCGCGCCGACCGCGTCGAGTGCCTGGCCGACGGCCGCTACGCCATCCTCGACTACAAGACCGGCGCGCCGCCAACCGAGCCGCAGGTGCGCACCGGCCTGTCGCCGCAGCTCACGCTGGAAGCGGCCATCCTGCGCGGCGGCGGCTTCGACGGAATCGCCGCCGGCGGCTCGGTGGCGGCGCTGATCTACGTGCGTCTGCGCGGCGGCGCCGAGCCGGGCGAGGAATGCTCTATCGATTTCAAGGACGGTACGCCGGACAGCCAAGCCGACCACGCACTCGCCGAATTGACCAAGTTGCTCGCCAAATTCGCCGATCCGGCGACGCCGTATTATTCGCTGCTGCATCCGATGTGGAAGAACCACTACGGCACCTACGATCATCTTGCGCGCGTGCACGAGTGGTCGCTCACCGGCGGCGCTGACGAGGACGAGCCATGAGCGCTATGCGCGAGGTTTTTCAATGAGCGCGCCACGCCGTATCCCTGCGGCCGTCATCGCGCGGCAGACGCAGGCCTCCGACCCGGAGCGCTCCGCATGGGTCTCCGCCAATGCCGGCTCGGGCAAGACGCATGTGCTGGCGCAGCGCGTCATCCGCCTGCTGCTGTCCGGCGTCGATCCCGCGCGCATTTTGTGCATCACCTTCACCAAGGCTGCCGCCGCCAACATGGCGAACAAGGTGTTCCAGGACCTGCGCGCCTGGACCATGCTCGACGACGAGGCGCTCGACCAGGCGATGCGGCTCGCCGGCGTCGACAAGATCGACGCCAAACGACGCGTGCGCGCGCGGCAATTGTTCGCGCTGGCGCTGGAGACGCCGGGCGGCTTGAAGGTGCAGACCATCCACGCCTTCTGCACGCACCTCCTGCAGCTCTTTCCATTCGAAGCCAACGTGCCGGCGCGCTTCGAGGTGCTCGACGAGGTCAACGAAAACCAGATGCTGGGCAAGCTCGGCCTCGACGTGCTGCTGCAGGCGGCCGAAGAGCCGGACACGGCCCTCGGCCGTGCGCTGGCGCAGGCGGTGCTCTCGGCGGCCGACGTGACCTTCCAGGAGATGGTGCGCGAGGCGATCCGCGAGCGCGACGCGCTGACGCGCTGGGTCGATACGGCAGGCGGCCTCGCGCCGGCGATGGCGCAGCTCTCGGCCGCGCTCGGTCTCGAGCCGGAGGAAACTCTGGCGGATGTCGATGCCGCGCTGTTCAACGCCAGCCTTATCCCCAATTCGGAATGGGCCGCCATCGGCGCCGCGCTGATGGGCGGATCGAAAGCCGACAAGGAGCAGGCCGCACGCTTCCAAGCACTGGCAACGCTCAGCGGCAGCGAGCGGATCGAGACCTATCTCGATATTTTCTGCACCAAGAAGCGCGAGAAAACCAAGGACCGCGTCGCCACCAACAAGATCGATCCCGGCCTCATCCGCCAACTCACCGACGAGCGCGACCGCATCGGTCTGCTGCTGCAGCGCAAGCGCGCCATCGAGGCCCGCGACCGCTCGAGCGCGTTGTTCACGGTGGCCTACGCCGTCATCGCCCGTTTCCGCGCCGAGAAGGATCGGCGCGGGCTGCTCGACTACGACGACCTGATCGACAAGACGCTCGACCTGCTCAAGGACGAGCGCGCCGCCTGGGTGCATTACAAGCTCGACCGCGGCATCCATCACGTGTTGATCGACGAGGCGCAGGACACGAGCCCCAAGCAGTGGGAGATCGTCAAAGCGCTGGTGAGCGAGTTCTTCGCCGGCGCCGGCGCGCACGAGCGGCCGCGCACCGTCTTCGCCGTCGGCGACGAGAAGCAATCGATCTTCTCCTTCCAGGGCGCGGCGCCGCGCGAATTCGCCGCCATGCGGATGCATTTCGA
>Ga0265314_10005950_pt1 | contig 10897 bp, 9 predicted proteins | sample 4126metaG_FD_203106 | JGI IMG/M metagenome (GOLD analysis project Ga0265314, IMG submission 203106) | Rhizosphere microbial communities from Carex aquatilis grown in University of Washington, Seatle, WA, United States - 4-1-26 metaG | ecosystem: Host-associated > Plants > Roots > Rhizosphere >... | reverse complement strand
TCGCGCTTTAGCCCGCAAGCGCTAGCGATCGTAAAGTTGTTGCCCAAAGCAACTGGCCCTTGCGGACAGACGTCGTTCGGTCCCGTGCAGAAGACCAACGAATATCAGACTCTCGGCCGCATCGACTACATGATCAGCAGCAAGCAGACTTTGTTTTTCCGCTACATGGCCACGGCGTACTATTTGCCTCCAGCCTACGCATTCTCCGGCAACCTGCTCGATTCCGCGACCGGCGGCTTGGACGACCTCGCTCAAACCGCGAGTCTGGGTCACACATACCTGTTTTCGCCGACCACCGTTAACTCATTCCGCATCGCCGTCGACCGCGTGGGCGTACACCGCTTTAACAGCGATTATTTCTCGCCCTGCGATATCGGAGTAAAGTTTTTTTGCTTCGTTCCGCATCAAACCGTGGTGACCGTATCCGGCGGGCCTGCGATCGGAACCGGCACGGCGATTGAAGCCAAGTTTATTCCCACGTATGAGACCCTCGGGGATGACGTCAGCATGGTGAGGGGATCTCACCAGATCGGCTTCGGTTTCTCCGGATTTAAGTACCAGCACAGCCAGTTCGCGAATGTATTTTCCGCCGCTAGCTTCAACTTCGGCGGTCTGACGGCAGGTCTCAACGGTGGGACCGGCGTGGGCATGCTGGATTTCCTGTTGGGCCGCGTATTCAATTTCACCCAAGGATCGCCAAACACTACGTTCACCAACAAGAACTATTTCTCTCTCTATGCGCAGGACAACTGGAAAGTGAACCACAAGCTCACGCTAAACTACGGTTTGCGCTGGGAGCCTTTCCTGCCGCAGGGCGTGAACAACGGCGCGATCTTCAATTTCGATATCAACCGCATCGCCCAGCGCGGCCCCCGCAGCACAGTGTTCCCGCTCGCTCCACTTGGCCTGCTCTATGCCGGCGACCCGGGCGTGTCTGGACTGAGCGCGGTTGGACGCCGCTTCAATCAATTCGGCCCGCGGGTGGGAATCGCGTACGACCCAACGGGCGACGGGAAGACATCGATTCGCGCTTCCGTGGGCGTTTCCTATGATTTTCCAAATATTCAAATCATGTCGACGCCCACGACAGCGCCACCCTTCGGTAACGCCGTCACGCCCAACGGGCCGCTCAATTTTGCCGATCCGTGGTCGGGCGTGCCCGGCGGGAATCCGTTCCCCACGACGACATTCGGAGCCGCGTCCACCTTCGTCAAGAACGGTTCGTACATGGCCATGCAGCCGGATGCCAAGGCGACCACCGTTTACTCTTGGAACTTTGCGCTGCAGCACCAGATTGGCGCGAGCTGGCTGGTTTCCGCCACCTATATGGCCAATGAGATGATCCATATTTGGGGCACCAAGCAATTGAACCCCGCGGTCCTCTTGACTTGTCCGGGCGGAGCCGCAATCACCGCCTGCAATACGACAGCGAATACGAACAGCCGACGGCTGGCGAGCCAAATCAATCCCATTGAGGGTGCGTATCTAGCTGGCGTCGATAGCTTCGATTCAGGCGGCACCGGCAGCTATCACGCTTTGTTGCTCGCCACGCAAAAGCGCTTGGGCCGCGGCGTAAGCATGAATTTCAACTACACTTGGTCGCATTGCATTTCCGATCTCAACGCGGCCTCCTACGTAGGCACCATCGGTGCGGGCTATAACATTGCGGACAACCGCCGATACGACCGCGGCAGCTGCGCGGCGACGACCGGTACGAACTTCGCGCAGTCGCTCGATCGCCGACACCTGGTTAACATCACGGGCGTACTGGAAGCCCCCAAGTTTTCCAACCGTTCCATGCGTCTGGTTGCGTCTGGATGGAAACTGTCAGCCAGCTACCGGTATCAGTCGGGGGCCTTCCTAAACGTCACGAACGGAACTGACGTCACTCTGAATGGGAGCGGGACCGGCATTCAACGTCCCAACCTGGTGCTGGCCGATACGCTTGCCACCAGTTCAGCCGCGTGCGCAACACTTCAGTTCTGTCAGCCGTGGCTGAACAAGGCCGCCTTCGCGGTGCCGGCGCCCGGAACCTTTGGAAATCTGGGACGCCAAAATGTTCCTGGGCCTACCTACTTCGAAATTGACGCGGCGCTGTCGCGCATTTTCCCGATCAAGGAAGGCTGGACAGCGGAAGTGCGCGGCGAGGCGTTCAACCTGACCAACAGCTACCGCTCTAACGCTCCCGGCAATGCCACCAACATTCCAACGGCTTTGAATAACGCACAATTCGGCGTGATTACCACGGCTGCGGATCCCCGGATCATGCAGTTGGCAGCGAAATTCGTCTTCTAGCTCTTTAATTTATCCGAATAACCCGGAGCAGGAATCAGCAGCGGAGAGGGCATCCGTCCAACCGTGTAAATTATCGGGCTCGCCGCCGCGGTTCCTCACAATCCCGACCGTGTGGATCGTGACCCTTGGTTCTGTTAATACGTGTTACACCAAAATAACCAAAAGATTAGCAGTGGCTGGATATCGATTTTCGAGCTAGCCAAGCCTAACATAGAACCGCACTGACAGCGTTCTGAACGTTTGGATAATCAGGCGGTACACCAATTAGGCGGGTGCGCGGTAGAGTTCCGATAATGTGACTTATCGCACTGTGAACGCCGACAAGATTGAGGCGGCCTTGGAGGGTTGCGAAGCGCGCGTGGCCCTGCGATGACCGTGAATTGACATCTTACATGGGTACCTCAAAAAGAGGTCACTTCTGGTTGCTTCAATCCATTTCGCGTTGTAAACTTGGTTATCGCCGGACGCGGTTTTAGCCGCCGGCGTTCTTTCGCCAAAGCCTCTGTCGGCTGTTCCTGGCCCAGCCCTGCCACAATCAGCTCCCTATTTGACCACGCTTCAACCGCAGGCTTCGTCGCCGTGCTTTTCGTTGAAGCAGTTTTTGTAAAACGGTGTATCGATAGCCTTATGCCACAAAACTACAATCCTTCTTTATCGGGAAACCCGCAATCGGCCACTTCCCAGCAGTATCCTAACGGCAACCCGGAAGCCGCCTATAACCGCCCTGGCTCCAAAAACACAGATTCCTGCGTACCGCTACATCTCACTGAAGAGGTCGTCCATAATTACAATTGCGACGAGCCGGCGCCGGGAAACATCGCCTTCCGCTGGCTCTATGGCTCGAACATCGCCGCGTTGAATCGGGATCCGCGGATCCAGGTGGTGCAATACAACGAAGACACTTTCATCCTTCGCCAAAACGTGTGTGTTCACTGGGAGGCGCCCTTTACCTACCTTCTGTTCGGAAACCAAGGCGCTCTCTTGATCGATACGGGCGCCACCGCAGAAGCAAACTACTATCCGCTGCGCACCACTGTCGACGCCCTGGTCACGCGCTGGAGCCAGATGCGCCTCAAGAAGAAGGTGCCCTTGACGGTTGCGTTCACCTCTGCCGAAGACATCGCGCAGAACCAGGGACAGGCACAATTCGCCGGCCGCCCCGGCACGATGGTTGCTCCTTCCCGGTTCGCGGACATTAAGCAGTTCTATAAACTCGATGCCTCCTGGCCATCCGGCGCCGCACGAATCGAACTCGGCGGCCGAACTATCGAAGTCATTCCCACGCCAGGCGCGCACAAAGACGGACTCACCTTCTACGACCCCTACAACGACTTCCTCCATACCGGAGACCTAATCTTCCCTGGCAAAATCAACATCAGCAATGACAAGGACTATACGGTCTCTCTGCAACGCCTCAAGCAATGGAAGGATACGCACCCGGTTAAATGGATTATGGGCGGTCACATCGAGATGCAGTTTGTTCCCGGCAAGGCCTATCCGCGCTTCGCAACCTATAAGCCCTACGAGCGCTTGTTGCAAATGGAGCCGAATCTGCTCGACGACGCGCTGCTGTCGGCGAAAAAAGTGGTGGGCAAAGAGATGGCGCTCGTCCGCCCGGACTTTATTTTGCTCAACCGGGTGAGTCCCGATCAGAAGACTCCGGTGTTTCCCGCGGGCGTGCCGAACATTAACGCGCCGCGCCCGTTTTAATCCCATGCACGAAGGAGTCGCGAAGCCATGAATCGAAGAACTTTTATCGCTGCCCCGCTGATCACCGGGATGTTGCCTGCCGTGCAGGCGCAGAGCCGTCGCGCCGCCGGACCCATCGACTTCATTTCCAATGTTCCGGCGCCAGGGGCGTTTCCCGCCAAGTGGATCTGCGGTTCGCCCTCCTGCATGGATAACCAGGACCCGCCGGTGCAGGTGCACTGGTACAACGAGCACACAGCCTTCTTAAGGCAGAACAAGGCGTATAGCTACGAAGCGCCCTTCCTGCATTTGTACTTCGGCAATGAGCGCATTCTGATGCTGGATCAAGGCTTCACCCAGCTGCACACCGATTGGGAGCTGCGCGGCGTAGTCGACGATTGTATCGAGAAGTGGTGCGCGCGCAACGACCGCAGGTCCGAGGAAATGCCGCTGCTGCTGGCTTTCAGTCACCTGCATGCGGATCACTTCGCCGCGATCAATCAATTCGCCGATCGACCGAATACCCGCTACATGGGCCTCACGCATGAGGAGATGGTCGGCTTCTGGGGTATGACCAAGTATCCCGAAGAGCGAGTCACATTAGATCTCGGCGGCCGCAACATTCTTATATGGGGCAGCCCCGGTCATGTCATTTCGGAGTTCGCCTACTACGATACTTACACGCAGATCCTTTATACGGGCGACATGTTTTATCGCGGACGCTGTTACATCAGCTTTTGGAATCAGTGGTTCGATAGCATGAAGCGGCTTATCGCTTTCGTTGATACGCACCCAGTCACTCACGTGATCGGCTGCCATGTGGAGATCAGCCGGACTGGTGAGGATTATCCGTACGGCATAACCTACCAGCCCGACGAGGCGCCGGTGCAGCTGACCGTAGCGGAGCTCCGCAAGGCCTACGAAGTGGCGAAAACCATTACCAAGCCCGGGATCTACTTCACGGGCTCCGTCTTTCTCTGCAACCAGACCCGCGGTACGACGACCATCGACAAGAATCCCTACGCATACTCGTAAGGAACGACTTATCGAGGCAAACACACTTTGCTGATGGGGCCCTACTGAGCATTCCGATAATGTTCGACATCATGCCTAACGGAAGGTCCCACCCGCCACCATGAGGCCCACCAATCACTTGCTCACGAGTGCTTGGTAATTTTCTGGTTCCACACCGCCTAACACTGGGCCGAAGATCCAACTCATCTACGGCATGCCGGGTTCAAGGTTCACCCCCGTGATGGATCTTCCGACCGCGCGAGGATCGCGCATCGGCCAGCGGCCACTGTCAACCTGCGCCAGAAATTCCCCTAGGATATGGTTGAATTCATCGGGCGCCTCGAGATTGATTGTGTGCCCGCAGTTCGGCACGAGCGAGAACGCCGCCGACCGAATATTCTGCTTCATCAGTATGCCCGGCAGGAGGCAGGGCCAATCCTCGTCGCCAGCAAGGACCAGCGTCGGAACGGTCAGTCGGTGCATGTCCTCGACCAGCTCGAATAGCGAAGGTCGCTCCCGCTGAACGCCAAGCTGAGTGTTGGCGGAACCCAGCGCCGAATGCTCCGCCAGCAGGCGCTTGAATTCGGCGAAGCCGCGTGCGTCCTTGTTCTCGAACTGAACGCGGGCCGGCCCGCAAGCGTACTTCTCGGCAAAGGCGCTCATCTGCGCTGACTTAATGAATTCGGCCGTCGCCTTCGCCTCCTCCCGGAAGAGGCCTTGCTGAGCGGGCTCGGCGCCATAGCCGCAACCGGCCACACATAGCGACAGCGCTCGATCGGGATACCGGAAACCAAAGTGGAGCGTGGCGAAGCCACCCATCGACAACCCCGCGATATGCCCCCTTTCAATCGCCAGATGATCGAGTACGGCTCGGATGTCGTCGGCGGCATGGGATTGCGAATAGGCGGCTGGGCTCTCCGGTACGTCCGATGGCGGATAGCCCCGTGCGTTGAAGGCAACGCACCGATATCGGCGTCCGAAGCGGCGCAGTTGCGGTTCCCAACTTCGAAGGTCACCTGCGAATTCGTGCACGAAGATCAACGGCGTACCTGCTCCGGTTTCTTCGTAGTAGAGCCGGACCCCGTTCTCTGCGATGGCGTAAGGCATATGTCTCACCTTTCTACCACCTAGTTTGCTCCAAAAAGCGGGAGAGCGATCAGAGATCCACTTTGATCACTTCCGTTAATGTTGCTTATCGGGCCGGCCATCTACCTTCATCGCGCTCTGTGCTTTGGAGCCTCGGAACGTTCAGTCTACTAAGCGGATTGGATGGCAGTCACCCCTGCTACGCGGCCCATTACAGCAGAAGATGACAAACCGGAACCGCCCGGATAGTTGAAATAGAAAAGTCCTCCAACCATTTCTCCGGCCGCAAGCAGACCAGAAATCACTTTTCCATCCCCATCGAGGACGCGGGCGTTGAGATCTACGCGAACCCCGCCAAAGGTGAAGGTAATGCCGGTTGTGACTCCGTAGGCTTCAAAGGGCGGTTCGTCGATTGCGGTGGCCCAGTTGGATTTGGGAAGAGCAAGACCCATCGTCGAGCGCCCATCCTTCGTTGTTTGATTGAACGGCACATCTTTGCGAATTGCGGCGTTGTACTCAGCCACCGTCGCCAGGAAGCGCTCATGATTGATGCCTTCCAGTTTGTTCACGAGATCGGGTAACGTGTTTGCTGTGACGCGTGTAGATTCTTTCGCATGATATTCAGGAGGCAGCAGTGGAATAGTTTTCGAATCATAGATCTGCCAAGCGATGCGGCCAGGCTGCGCCATGACGATCGCGCCGAGTTTGGCATAAATCAAACCGCTCAGATCTTCGCCTTCATCCAGGAAGCGCTCTCCGCGCTGATTCACGATAATGCCGTAGTTAAAGCTGTCGCGTTTGAAAACCGTCGTGAGGGCAAGATCGTTCTGGTCCGGCGCGTTCATGTCCCAGTTCGTCGTATGGCAGCCGGACCAGTGACCGTAGGGCATGGCTCCGGCATCGAGTGCCATGCGCAGCCCGTCCCCAGTGTTGAAGCGACTGCCGCGCACTTTCGCGAGATCCCAACCCGGACCGAGGTAAGCCGCGCGCCACTGTGGATTCGCTTCGAATCCTCCGGCGGCGAGCAGAACAGCATCGCCGGTAATTTCCACTCGTCGACGGCCACGCGCAACGCGAACGCCACGAATGCCGTCATCGCCTTCGATAAGCGATACCGCTCGCGAGTCGTATTGAATATCAACGCCGGGCTTTTCCGCTGCAGCGAACAAGACATCGCTGATGGCTGCGCCCTGGTTCCACGTGCCGGCTTTCGGGTTATATGGGACAACGCCGAAGCCGCGAAGCCACTTGAGCGTCTCCGCGCTCTTATCCACAACCAGTTGCGCAAGCGCCTTATCGGCGCGTCCCTGAGTCACTTTTTCGAGATCCGCCAGATATTGCTCCCGCGTGAGCCCCTGCGTACCGGGCTCGCTTACCGCGCGGATAGCACCATTTGAAAAGCGCGTATTGCCACCGCGTTCTTCTTTCGGAGCCCGCTCTAGAACGATCACCGATGCACCAGCTTCCCGCGCGGTTAGAGCTGCGGACAACCCGGCGATACCGGCGCCCACTACCACCAGCTTGCGCGCCCCTCTTACGGGAGTGGCGGGTACTTGTGGCGCTCCCAGCCCAGAGCTCTGCGTCGCAAGCGCCGCCGCGCTGAACGCTGTGCTCTTTAAGAACAACCGTCGGTCGACGGGGTTTCTTTTACCGTTCATCTTCTATGCTCCTCGGTAACATCACCAGCAAGCGCAAGCCACGCCGAAAGTCTACCAAAAGTGAACAACTCTGTAGATCACCACGGCTAGCGGTGGTGAAGTGGACTACGTAATCAACAAACCGTCGAAGTATCTTCTGGCCGACTGTGCTGATCGCCATTAAGTTACGGCGCATTCGAACACATTTTCGGCTTGATGTTCACCCTCCTCCAGAGGCAATGTCCACATGACGAACACTACCGATAATGCCCATTAACGGGGCGCGCAGGCACTTGATCACTTGTACTGTTTGCGCGTTAATCGTCAAGGTGGCGAGTCTAAGACCAGAGGCCGCCGTATCGAAGCAAGGTTGGCTGGAGAGAAGGCCCTACGCGAGCTGAATCAACCGATTCACGCTGAGTACAATAAGCGCAAGCCCCAGCAACCGAAACGCCGCGCGGACCTGCGTAGATTCGCGAATCGTGTGTATCCCGGGCAATTCGCTGGTGCCTTCGAATCTGCTGAGTGTAATCGAAAAACTCTTCACGACCGTCAGAGCCCGCGAAGGAGCCACTATCATCCAGGTTCCCCCATAAATCAGCGAGGCCAACACAATCAGCATAAAGTAAATCATCTACTCCCCTATCGGCAGATCCGCAGCAGACTTTCCAACAGTGCTTCCGCCCCCGCCTCAGGAAATCTTTGAAAAAAGGGTGACGCTCCTACGACACGAGCTACCCAGAGTGGTTAGCGTATTCGATTTTGAGTGTATATCGGTATCACTGGGCTGTAGTTCCGTGCGTGGATCGTTACTTCGCGCCAAAGTGCATATATCGGAAGATGCGCTACCGCCGATGTATTGTGGGAATGTCATCTTTCAACGATTCAGTCTTGTTTGTGTACCTAATGAGTGTTATCTGCGCATTCGTGATGTCGAAACGGAGCTCCAACCCGCAAATTCGGGTGCTGGCACTCACGGATTGGCTCTAACCCGCAACATACGCTTCTCGATTGCCCTCGCACCTCTGTTTCTAGCGCAACAGAGTTCCGTGACTTATTGCATGCTCGTGCGAGAGTCCCGTGCCCGTGTCAGGCCCGTCTTCCCATGAGCAAATAGACGATAAGCACGATCAGCAAGATGCCGCCGATCCCACCTCCGACGGCGGGACCTCCATAGTAGTATCCGCCGCCACCCCCAAACAAAAGCAGCAGGACGATAATGATCAGAACGAGATTCATGGAAGACGCCTCCCGACGTCGAGCGGGCTCCTTACTATACGCGAATTTCGTCTCCCGCGAACGCGAAGCATCGGGCGCGCTCATCTGTAAATGACCGCGTACATCCGAAACCCTCATTGGCTAAAGCTTCGAGACCAGTCGCGCTCGCAACTCGAATGGCTTCCGATAATGGCAATTAACGGGGCGGTTAGTCGGTCGGATTATGGGAGATCACACCTTTCGTGCCAAGCTCGAAGCAATCCTGCGGGGGGAGACGCCCAAGTAATTCGGCTGGACGCTTCAGCTTACTGTTTGCATTCCTGGTGCTTGGAGAACTCGTCCTTGATCCCGGAGAGATCAAAAGAACTTACGTTGGGGCCTACTCCAAATCCCTTAACCTCAATGTGGACCAACTTCGCTTTTAAGACATGATCCCGAATGAGTTTGAAGTCTTCCTGGATCAGTAGGCCGGGATACTCGGTAGTCTGCCGCCATGGCACTTGCCGAGTCTGCGTCTCTTCGTCAAATCGAACCAGCGTAACAACGATACCAAGAGACTCCAAAGTGGAGTCTGGGGCCGGGACACCCGACTCCACAACTACACCAGTCCCAAGCGTCAACGCGACGACGGATTTGCGATGATTTCCCAAACTCATTTGCTGACACATAACACTAAGCTCAGCTGGCGCCCCTGAATGGTCTGCGCTGTACGGCTTGTCTCCCTTAACCGTCATTAGGACGGTTACGAGCTTCACGCCAGTAAGCGGATTGGTTTTGACCGATTCATTCACTAGCACTTCAGCGGGGGCAATCATGGACAGTGAAGCGGCCAGCGCTAGAGTTTTCAAGTTTCTCATTTGCCACTGGTTTCAGAATCCATTGCCACCATAGTAGACTTCCCAGCTTTCGCCTACCATGGGTGATCTCACCCTTACGCTCGCTTGCCCAGCATCTTCCGCAGCCGCACGAGCAACTTCCGGAAGTCCTCCTCGTCCCGTTGCTGCGAGTGCAAATACGCCTCGTAGTGGTCAACGGCGTCAATTAGCCGCCGGATTTCGTCCTCATCCAGGTCGATCTTCACGCGTTCTAGTATGACTTGCATGTGGTCTCTTCCGCCAATTTCTACGCGGCGGCCGGCTCCTCCGAAAAGCCGGCTCTGCCGCGGGCTGTTCCTCGGGAATTCCAGGATCGCCATGGGGACAAGTGTAGCAGTTTCGCCTAGTATTCGCCTAGCATTATATCCTCTCCTACGTGCGCGCACTTGCACTGTCTCGTTCACTAGTCCCGATGGCATCCACCATTCAGTGAACGTCCAGGCGGAGACGCTCTATGAGGCAGTGGTCCTGGCGCTCCGCGCGTTTCGCGAGCACGATTGCGCGCCGGGGGCGGGGAGCGACTTGGATGTGGAGGCTAGGAGTCCCGGGGTGACCCACACGGTGAGCATAGCGAAGGTGCAGGCTTGGCTGGCGTCGTCCGCCAAGAGCCCGAGCGACAAAATTATGAAGGAACGTCTGAAGGGATTGCTCGCGTCCTGACGGACCTTGGTTCACTTCGACGGCTCGGCGACTGATTGTTACGCCGCCAAAGTAGATTCAGGCCATAGTGAAGTTGAGGACACTGGTCGTGACACGAGCTAGAAACGCGTCACGGTTCGAGAGCGGCTCCTCCACATTCGGCGGCGGCACATTCATGAAGGAGAAATGTCCGGCTCCGTCTTCGACACGCACATCTACGGGCACTCGTCCCTGCAGCACCTGCTTCAGGAACTCGGCCTGGGCCGGCGGCGTAATCGTGTCCTTCGTGCCGGCCCACGCGAGAATCGGCGTTCGAACTCCATCGAGCGCGCCGGGAGCCTGGAAGAATCCGGTGGCCGGAGTCAGGAGGGCCAATTTCCGCAGACGCTCATCGCGATCGATGGAGAGCCTGCCGTCCTTACGCATCCATAGCTGGCCCCCAGC
>Ga0265314_10005948_pt1 | contig 10898 bp, 7 predicted proteins | sample 4126metaG_FD_203106 | JGI IMG/M metagenome (GOLD analysis project Ga0265314, IMG submission 203106) | Rhizosphere microbial communities from Carex aquatilis grown in University of Washington, Seatle, WA, United States - 4-1-26 metaG | ecosystem: Host-associated > Plants > Roots > Rhizosphere >... | reverse complement strand
ACAGCTTATGCCTACGATTCACGGGGCAATCTGGTTAGCGTTACGGACGCCAACGGCAACGTCACCTCGTATCGGCGCGATCAGAATGGCCTGGTAACCAAGATCATCGATTCACTGCAACAGAGCACCACCCTGGCTTACGACGGCTCCGGCAACCTGATTAGTGTTACCGACGCTCTTGGCAATACTGCGTCGCTCCAGTACGACGGGATCTCACGCATGACGCAGACCGCGGACGGTCTGCGTCGCAGGACGTCATTCATCTATGACGCCCTGGGCCGCGTGCTGAAGAGCACGGACGCCACGGGCGGCATGACAACATCCGCCTACGATGCGAATAGCAATCTCCTGTCCATCGTCGATGCCAGGGGTAATCAAAACAGCTTCACCTACGACTCGCGGAACCGCCCGGTCAGCCGGACTGACGGTCTCGGTAGATCGGACACCCGCACCTGGGATGCGGATGGGAACCTGGTGCAGTACGTGGATCGCCGAGGCCAGACCAGCACGTTCGCCTACGACAACCTGAATCGCCTGACCACCGAAACGTACTCTGATGCCACCGTCGTTAGAAGTTACGACGCGTTCAGCCGCCTGATTCAGGTGAACGATTCAGCCGGTGGTCTGTTCACATTCGCCTACGATCCGGTGGGACGTTTGCTGGCGGCGACTACTCCATACGGTGCGGTGAGCTACACCCACGACGGGCGCGGCGCGATGGCCTCGCGGCAGGTTGCCGGGCAAGCCGCTGTATCGTACTCCTATGACGCGGCCGGGAATCTAACTGGCGCATCGGCGCCCCAGTCCTCCGCCACTTTCACCTACACGCCCAGGAATCAGCTTTCCACCATAAGTCGGGGCAATGGCCTATCGAGCACTTATACTTATGACAGCGCCTCCAGAACCACCGGCATCGCGCACGCCAGAGGAGCGACCATCCTGGCGTCCGACACCTACGGATACGATGCTGCGGGCAACCGACTGTCGCACGCAACCAGCATCGGGCAACCGCTGGTTACGGCGGCGACGACGAATACCTTCAACGCGGCCAACCAACTCACGCAGTTTGGCGCGGCTCAAACAAACAGCTTCGATCTGAACGGCAACCTCGCGCACGAAGGTGCGGCCACGGCATACGCCTGGGACGGCCGCAACCGGTTGAAGTCGATTGTAACCGCGACGGGGCAGACCACGACGTTCCACTACGACTTCGACGGCAACCTGCTGTCCCAAGCTGACAGCGGACCTAGCCTGAATGTCAGCAGATCTTTCGTGCTGGACGACCTGACCGATGTGGCTTACGAAAGCGCCAGCGATGGCACATCCTACAGCGTACTGGCAGGCCGCGCCATCGACAGTCATCTCGCGGTAAGCCGGTCAGACGGACAGACGCTTTACGGCTTATCGGATGGAATCAACAGTACCGTGGCGGCGGTGGATGCGTCCGGGACGAAGCAAGCGCAATTCCTGTACGAGCCGTTCGGGCAGGCGAGCGCGACTGGGACGTATCCATTCCAATACACCGGCCGCACCGCGGTGTCGGCGAACCTCTATTATTACCGCGCCCGGTTTTATAGCCCGATGGCGCAGCGCTTCCTCAGCGAGGACAGTGTGAACCCGGTATCGAATCTTTATTCCTACGGCGATAACGATCCGGTGTCAAACACCGATCCCCTGGGCGAGCAGGTGGGCGGGTGTGGTAAGACGACCGGAGCCGGGAGTACCAGCAGCGGACTGCCATTCGCCGTCACGAATCGGAAGGCCCTGTTGAACGCATTCCTGCACAGCGGAGTGGGCCATCTCAGGAATCCATTTCTGGACCGATTGCTGAACCAGTATTCCACGTTGAAGCGTAAACTGGACGCTCCCGACGCGTACAAGAGTCTGACGTTGCTGGGGAAGTAGCCATGGGCAATCCAATCCCATCGTTCACACCTCCAAAGAAGCACGCCAATGGCGGCGCCCGGACGAACGTCTTTGCGCTGGCCTGCTTGCTGTCGATGGCCTGTCTGCGCGCGAGCGTCGCCCAGCAGGCGGTCACCTTTCAATACGTCTATGACGATCTGAATCGACTTTTCGAAGTCATCGATTCCACCGGCGTGGCGATTCAGTATGTGTACGACGCGGCGGGTAACAACGTCCGGATTGTCCGTTCGAGCGTGACGCCCGGAGCTCTCACCATCTTCCAAGTAACGCCGGGCACAGCGCTCACCTCGGCAACCATCACGATTCAAGGTCAGGGTTTTAGCCCGGTTGCCTCGGGCAACACCGTAACTGTGAACGGCCTCGCCCTTCCTGTGGTCTCAGCCACTGCAACCACGCTGGTAGTGAGCGTTCCCCCGGGGGCAACCAGCGGCACGATATCCATAACAGTGGGCGGCGTAACGGTGACTTCGTCTTCGCCCGAACTCATTCTGCCGGTTCCGTATGTCCAGACAATGGCGCCGAAAGCGGCCCTTGCGGGGTCCCCCTTCACACTGACGGTCACCGGGAGGAACTTTGACGGGGCGACTTTCTCATTCAATCCTCCCTTGACGATCACGTCGACGTCTATCGATCCCGGTGGAACGTCGGCCACGCTCGTGGTTTCGCCGCCGGCTTCGGCGAGGGGGTATTACACCCTCGTGGGGACGAGCGCCGCGGGGTCTTCGAGCGCCATTCCGCAAGCCGGTTTCCTGCCGGCAGTCACGGGTTTCAACACCATCAGCATCCCGGGAAACAATCCGAATGCCGATGCGGACGTCGACGGCGTTACGAATGGCCAGGAAATCGCGATTGGCACCGATCCCCTCAATTCCGACACCGATGGCGACCATTACCCGGACGGTCTGGAAGTGGCTCTCGGCTCGGACCCATTGAACCCGGCGAGCATCCCTGTCATTCCTGCGGCAAACGGCTATCTGGTGAGCAAGCTCTTCTCCATGGAGATTGCGATCTCACCGGCTGCCGCCTCGCCCCAAAACTATACGGCGGTGGGGAGGGCATTCTCCATGCTGAACTCCACCTCGCCCGTTCCCACCGGTCAGTCCTTTACGATTAACGGACTCCCGTTCTCCATGCTAAGTCCGGTCTCGCCGGCCACCACCTCGCCGCAAACCTATACGGTTTCCGGGCTGACATTCTCCATGCTGAATTCCTTCTCGCCCGCTTTGGCCGGTCCGCAGACGTATGACATCGGCAGCCTGATGTTTTCGATCTACACCGGCACGCTGCCGATGCCCCCTGCGTCGGCCAGCCTCCCGTTTCTAGTGCCGATCGACCCGGTATTTCTGGCGGGAGCGCTGGCTCGCGGGGCGCAGAGAATCGACGGCCAGGCGGTTTGCGTGGACACCGACGGCGACGGCATTTGCGACGCCGATGAACTGCGCATGGGCACCAATCCATACCTGATGGATAGCGACGGCGATGGCTACCCGGATGGGCTGGAACTGGCTCTCGGTTCGGATCCGCTCGATCCCAGGAGCATTCCGGACATTCGGTCTTCGGGGTATCTGGCGACACCGCCAATCGGTATTCGAAACACAAGTCCCATTGCGAAGCTGGCTACTCGCCGGCAAGGAGCGATCGATGCAAACGAAATTCGATAGATTGTGCGGCAGGGCTGTGCTGATCTGGTGCACGGCGCTGGCGCTTCACGCCCAGACGTTCCCCAGCGGTTCGACCGGTTTGGATGGCGACTTGATTGTCAGCGCCCCCGGAGTGACTGTCTACTCCGCGGTGCCCGCGGGCGGCGGGAGTGTTTACAACTTCAACACCATTCAGGTCGCCGCCGGTTCGACATTAAAGTTATCGGGGGCCGTGTTTCCCGGGCCGTTGTACTTTCTGGCTCAAGGAGCGGTTACGGTAGCCGGGACCATCGACCTGAGCGGTCAAACCAGTACCCAGACCACCTCTTCCGCGCAACGGACTGTACCCAGCATTCCGGGAGCAGGCGGCTATGCGGGTGGCGCCGGGATACTCGGTGCGATTCCCGCCTCGGCGGGCCTGGGACCACTGGGCGGCAGTGCGGGAACGTGCTTCACCAAGGGTGCCGGCGGAGGGTTTTCCGGCAACCAGTTCCTGGTTCCATTGACTGGCGGCTCCGGAGGCGGAGGCGACGCCAACCTTTCGGGCCTTGGCGGAGGCGCCGGCGGAGGCGCCCTTCTGATTGCCAGTTCGGTATCGATCACGGTGACGGGAACGATCACCGCGGCCGGCGGAAACGGCTCGGGCGGGGGCGCCGGCGGCGGAATTCGCCTGGTGGCGCCGGCCATAGCGGGTACGGGAACGATCACTGCCGCGGCAGGCGCCGGAAACATCGCGAATTGTCCCGGTTCTGCTGGCGTGGTCCGGCTGGAGTACTTTCAAAACACGTTCACAGGTACCACCGGGGGCACTTTCTATTCAGCGACGCCGGTCAATGTGTATGCTCCGGCGCCAGGTTCCCAGCCTTACATCACCGTCAAGAGCGTCGGCGGAATCAACGTCCCGGCCAACCCGACGGGGAGCTTCGTTGTGCCCGATGTGCTGCTGAATGCGACTTCCGCACTGACGGTGAACATCCAGGCAGTCAATGTCCCCCTGGGGACGATTCCAACGGTTTACTTCTCGACGGAGAATTTCCCCGATCAGAAGATCACCGCGAATGCCGGGCTCGCCGGTACCGTGGCCTCGTCGACCACTACCGCGACGGTAACTCTCAAGCCGGGGTTCTCGATCGGCTTCGTTACGGCCACCTGGAGCCAGTGAGCGCCGCAGGTCGGGCCCCTGAAATGGAGAGGATTGGCGTCGTGCCCGCCGGTTGCCCAGCGTCCCTTCGCTGAGGTACGATGTTCGGCGAACCGGCGATGAGCAGCCACAACGGCACAGGTTTCCGTCTTCGTGAGGCCCGCGAGGCCGATGTTCCGGCGCTGGCCGCATTGCACGTCAACACGTTCAACGAGACGCATCGCGGCGGTCAGCCCGGCGGTCCTTCACACGAACTGCGAGAAGGACAATGGCGTGGAGCGTTCGAACGTCAAGATGGTAGCTGGTCTTGTTACGTGATCGAGGACGACCGCGGCGAGTTGGTGGGTTTCGCCAAGGGAACGCCACATGACGGCGGCGTGCCAGAATACGCCGGCGAATTAAACAAGATCTACCTCCTCCAGCGAGTCCAACGGCAAGGTCTCGGGAGGCTCCTTCTCTGCGCTGTCGCGCGCCGGTTCGTGGAACGCGGCGTGACTTCCATGCTGCTGTTCGGCGATGCCAACAACCCGTCCAACGGCTTCTACGAGGCGTTTGGCGCGGAACGGCTGACCAGTAAGGGCGGCGAGTTGCACGGCGGCTACGGCTGGCCGGACCTTCGCAGCCTGCTCGCTCGATGCGGCGATTGACCCGACGCCAATTCACTCCGACCGTAGTGCGATCACCGGATCGATCCTGGACGCCCGTCGCGCCGGCGCGTACCCCGCCGCGAGCACCGCAATCGCCATCGTCACGATTGCCGCCGCGATCGAATATGGATCGTCGGCCTTGATTCCGTACAGAAGCGATTCGATCAGCCGCGATGCCGCCCACGCCGCCGGCAATCCGATCGCTAGCCCGATCGCCCCCAGAATCGCCACCTGGCGCATCACCATCCACACCACGCGACCGCGCTGCGCGCCCAGTGCCATCCTTATCCCGATTTCACCCGTGCGACGCGCCACCGTGTAGGACATGGTTCCGTACAACCCCACGCAGGCGATCGCCAGTGCCAGCACCGCGAAACCGAAGCACAACGGGCGAACAGCGTCTCTTGAGTCATCGTCTGGTCGATCATCGTCGCCTGCGTCTTGACGTGCGTCACCGGCACGCGCGCGTCTGCCTGCCGCACGATCTCGCGAACCGCGGTCACCACCGCAAAAGGGTCGCCCGCCGTGCGCAGCGAGTACGTCATCTCGCCCATGTGCCCGAACGGAGTCCGGTTGAATGGCACGAACGCAATCGCCGGCAGCTCTTCTTTCAAATCGCCGTAACGAAAGTCCTTAGTGACGCCGACGATCTCATAATCGAGCATCGGTTTCCCCGGCTGCGGGTTGATCACGATGTGCTGGCCTAAAGGCGTGCGCCCGCCGAATTGCTCTTTCACGTACCTCACTACCGCAACCGCGGCCGATCCAGCCATATCGCGATCATCTATCTCGCGGCCCGCGATGAGCGGTATCTTCATCGTTGCCAGATAGTCCGCTCCAATCGTCAGCACGCGCGTGGACTCATCGGGCGTTGGCTCTTTCCCCACCGGCACCACTGGCGTGAACCACGATCCTTCACCCACCAGCGGCGTCTGCGCCACACTCGCGCTCCGCACCTCTGGAACAGAACGGAAGCGCGTCTGTAAATCCCCATAGAAGGAAAACATCTCCGGCGCTTTGTGGCCCGCTTGCGCCGCGTCCAGCTTGAACAAGAGCACGTTCTCGCGATTGAAGCCCAACTGCACCGATTCCAGTTTCGAAAGCGTCCGTACAAACAACCCGGCCCCCAGCACCAGCAGTAACGACAACGCGATCTGCCCGGCCACAAGCCCATGGCTCAGTGTGACTCTTCGCAACCGATCGTTGGCGCGCACTTCCTTCAAAGCCGGCATGACGTCGACGCGCGTAGCCTGGAGCGCCGGTGCCAGCCCAAACAGCAGTCCGGTCAAAGACGAAAGCACCACCGCGGCCGCCAGTACGTGCCAGTTCAGCTCGGGTTTCAGCGTCGGTGTGCTGCTCAAAAATAGCCGGGTGAGCGTTCGTACGCCCCACACCGCGAACAGAATTCCGGCCGTGCCGCCGACCGATGCCAGCAGCACGCTTTCCGTCAGCAGTTGCCGGATCACGCGCCGCCGCCCCGCGCCGATGCTCAGCCGGACCGCCATCTCCCGACGCCGGGCCGTCGCACGCGCCAGCAACAGATTCGCGATATTGGCGCACGCGATCGCCAGAATCAACCCCACCATCCCCAGCAATACGTACATCGGCTTCGAGTATTCCCGCCGCAACGTATCGAGCCCTTTCGCGCCGCTCGCCAGGACCAACTCCGGCAGGCGGGCACGCTCCTGATCGTTTGCCGCCGTCGCTTCCACCCATTGATGGAACACGGGTGCGAGTTGCGCCTGGGCCGCAAGCATCGTCGTCCCAGGCCGCAGCCGCGCCGAAAGCAGCAGCCAGTAATAATGCTCATCATGGAAGCTCGGCGCGCCCTCGCCGCTGTGCAGCGGGATGTAGAACTCCGGCGATTCCGCGGGCTCCAGGCCGCGAAAATAGCCGCCCGTAACCAACTCGCCCGTGGTCGCCTCAGCTTGTCCTCGCGCATAGAAGTTGGCGCTGCGCATCGCGAAGTAGCCGAACACATTCGAAAAGATGCCGGCATTTTGTAAAACGTCGAACGACGGATACGGAAACATCCCGGACCGCAGGCTGGCCCCTTCCTTCCACGCGCTTCCGCTTCCGCTGTGCACCACAGACCCGCGCATGCGATTGGTCGAGGCTTTCCAGTTCAGCGTCACCAGCCGTTCCGGATCGCCCACCGGCAGCCCCCGCAGCATCAGGGCGTCCATGAAGCTGAAAATTGCCGTGTTCGCGCCGATTCCCAGCGCGAGCGACAGAGCCGCCATCGCCGTGAACGCGGGATTCTTCCGCATGCTCCGCGCCGCATAGCGCAGATCCTGCATCAATTGGTCCACCCAAGTCCATCTCCACATTTGGCGTGTGTCCTCCTTGATCAACCCGAGGTTCCCCAACTCCCGCCGAGCCGCGTTGTACCCCCGCTCCTCGGCTTCCGCTTCCAAATGAAACGCCAGTTCCTCCGCCAGCTCCTCCTCCCGCCGCCGCCGCCCAAACAGCCACCGCAACTTTCGAAGATTCTCTTTCATAGGCGTTCCTTGGCGCGTTCTCCTCTAGCCGATTCACGGCTGGAATCATAGTGTAGCCATTCTACTCAACATTTAGTAGACTGTCTACATCAGACTTGGTTAGGCGGTTTCTTCCGCAAACTTTCGTCTCGCGCGCCGCGACGATTGTCTCGGTGTCCTCCCCGGCCTCCGTCTTCTCAAAGGCCGGGGAAGACCCGGATGCCGATACTCGGCTGCAACCAGGCGTTCGAAGGTTTTCTCCGTGTCTCTGTGGCTCTGTGGTGAATCCGTTCTTTCATCACACACCGCTAAGCTGAGAGCTGACGGCTGGTCGCTGAAATCTTGCAGGAAAGCTTGCGCCTCCGCCGCGCCGTTCAACCCCGCGTTGCCGAACGGGCGGACACGACAATTGAAGGCATCCATCGTAGGTCCGGCTGGAACGGCCAACTCGGGATGCGGTGCTTACTCTCCATATGTTCGATGTCCTGATTCACCGCACCGCCAGTCAGCGCCATCAGGTTCGGATTGGCGATCGCCGCGATTTCCGGAACGAGGTAGCCGGCCTTGACGACCACGATCTTGTACCGGGTGGGATTGAGACCGAGTATCGTGAAATCCCGGATCTGGTGAAATGCGCGCCGTCCGGCGGTCAGAACCACGGTGATGCCGGCCACATCCACCACGGCCTGGCGCTGGACGGGATCGCTGGCCGAAAGAAGATTCGTGACCGTGGCTGTCACCGACACCGGACTCCCTCCCTGCGGGTCGATCGTGCTCCCGATCCGCAGTCGCACCGTCGCGCCCGTTCCGGCTTGGTAGCAGGCATCCGTGGCGGGCCGGTCGGCGATGCCGGCAACCACCGCGTCCTTCACATTGTGCTGCATCAACGCCGCGACCACCTCCGCGCGGTCACCGGTACCGCCGCCGGTGGGGTTGTCGCCGGAGTCCGAAATCACCACCGGTTTGGTCGCGAGTCCCTTGGCCTTTTCGATGACTTCGGCCAGTGTCCCGGTGAAGACGCCGAACTGAAACTCTTTGCGCGCGTCCCAATAGGATTGCGCCAGAGTGAGCGCGTGCCGTTCCAGCGTCTTCCGATCCGTTCCCGTCAGGATGGCGCTGGCGGTAGCGCGTGGCTCGTCGGCCCAGACGTAACCCACCATCAACGACGCGTCCATCACGCCCGCATCGGCATTCATGGGCGCGAGTTGTGCCCAAAGACGCTTCGCCGGCTCATACACGGTGCTGGTCCTTTCGCCGGGCAGCAGCACCGGGATGGGCACCCAGACCATCGTCGGCCGGATGTTGTGGCTCAGGCAATCCACAAGCATGCCGCAGGCCCGCTGCATGGTTTCCGTGCGATCGATATGCGGCGCGGTCCGAAACGCGGAGAGCATGTCGAGGTTATCGATGACGCGCCTGCTCAGACTCCCGTGAAGGTCAAAACTGGCGGTGATGAGGCACTGGTTCCCGACCAGTTGGCGAACCGATGCGATCCAATCGCCCTCAGCGTCCTCCATGCCCTCGACGGACATGGCGCCGTGCATGGCAAGATAAAAGCCGTCGAAGGGAAGCAGCGCTTTCAGGCGATCCAGGAATTCGGTCTTGAGGGCGGCATAGGCGGCGCGCTCCACCGGATCTCCGGGAGTCGCCTGAGCCAGCAGGGTCGGTTGAAAAGGCCAGGGATAAGCTTTCAGCGCAGCGAAGGCCGGATCGGCGGCCAGCGCGTCGCCCCGCCGCACATTGAAATCGACCAGCCTGGTGCGGTTGTGGCCATAGGTGCTGCATTCGATCTGAATGCCGCCGAACGCAATGCGTCGCGATGGCGCGGCCTGGTCACTCTGCCCAGCGGCGGCGGGCGCCAAAGCCGCTGCGGCAGCATTCATCAGAAATGCTCTTCGTTTCAAAGTTCGTTCTCGAATTGGACTCTGAGAAGAGTCTACACCGCTTGCGGTTGTGTGGGCGGCGTGGTGTGTAGTCTGGTCTACAGGGCAGCAGGTACCGCAGTCTGCCATCTTCTTGTCCGCCCTCGAACTTTCCGGAACAATACGGTGTCTAATCCTGGGTACCAATGAAGTTCGGGTCCGTCCGCGAGACGAAACTCTGATGACACGTCGGTCAGCGGCCGCGAGTGGATTGGGCTGTTTCATCGCGCTTCCGGCTTGGTTGCGTGCTGCGCGATGGCAACGGACCTCTCCGGGCCGCCGAGATTCTCCTTCAACAACGCGTCGTGTATGCGCTTGATTTGGCCGTAGTGGTCTTGGGCGGTGCTGCCCAACAAACACGCCTCATCGAAATAGCGATCCGCCAACGTCGTGTCGCCGCAGCCCTCCGCAGCCTCAAACGCGGGTAGCAGCATCGCCACCAAAGCGTGAGGGGCTTCGTAGTCGTCATCAGGATGTATTCGCCGAAAACGGCGAACAAAATCGATTTGGCCTTCGATACGTTTCCAATCGCGTTGTTCGAGTAGTACCCAGAATCCATGTCTCACGGCGATTAGCCATTCAAGTCGTTGCTTGTGGCTGCCAGAGAATGCTCGGTCGGAAATCTCTCCCAATTGGACATCCGCTTCTTTATACCTTCGCTGTGGAAGGAGCCCAAGGTACTGATTGGCCATGATGCCGACATCGTAGCCAGTCGGGTCGCATTCCCTCCAGTCAATTGCTTCCAATGTTCCCCTCACTTTTTGCAACAAGCGCACATTCCGTTGCTCATCGTCGCTCGACGTGGCCACTGTCGCCGCGTTCGCCAAAGCCATCAAGTAGGAATGTGCCAAATGCTCGTCGGCAGGGAAGTAGCCGCGAATCTCGCGCAGGGATTCGAGCGCAGCCTCGATAGAAGCGGAATCCATTTCCACGGGGTCGATGCCGTTGACGATCTCTCTTGCTAGCGAACGTGCGAGATTGACGTTTCGGGAATCCGACTCGAGCCTTTCCGCCATTGCTGGGATGTTCGGGAGCATTGATGGTCTCCAATCCAATTAGACCGCAACGACGTGCGCCAGGGCGCTGTGGGGCTGGGAGAGAGACGGTTGTGGGCAAAGCCGTCAGCGGTAAGTGGATCGGTA
>Ga0265314_10005947_pt1 | contig 10902 bp, 7 predicted proteins | sample 4126metaG_FD_203106 | JGI IMG/M metagenome (GOLD analysis project Ga0265314, IMG submission 203106) | Rhizosphere microbial communities from Carex aquatilis grown in University of Washington, Seatle, WA, United States - 4-1-26 metaG | ecosystem: Host-associated > Plants > Roots > Rhizosphere >... | reverse complement strand
CAAAAACTATGCGGCCTTAGGCACTCTTGCCTGCCGCCTCGACGTTCCTGTCGAGGCATGTTTTGGCGTCGAGACGAGTCTCGACGCGGCAGACTAAGAGTCTGCGCCACGTCTGCGTTACTCCGTCTCGCACTACGGCGCGAAATAGCCGTTGATGTCGAGGATCACCTGCGTGTTGTCGGTCACGTAGATGTTGATCGCCCCGTTGGTTCCCGCCGGAACGACGGCCGCGTTGGCCACCACCGACCCGTCCCAGGAATTCAGAGTCGAGACGTTCGGTCGCGGCGAGCCGGCCGGCCAGGCGGTCAGGTACTCTAGCGATACGTCGGGCACCACGGTCACGTTCACCGCATACGCCACCGCGTTCGAGGGGACGTAGCAGGCGCTGGCCGGGATGGTGAAGGAGCGCGTCATCCCCGCAGCAAGCTCCGGACCGCCGAAGGGGCCCGCGGCATTCCGCGTATCCGCGACCCGGCACGGCGTCACCGGGTAGAAGGACAGCGCGCCCGCGCTGCCGGCTTCGGCGAAGTAGCCGTTGGTGTCGAGGATCACGTCGGTCTGACCCGTGACGTAAACGGAAATCGATCCGTTGGTCCCGGCCGGCTCCAGGGCGGCGTTCGCCACCACTTTGCCGGTGAAGGAATTCAGGGTGGAGGCCAGGGGGCGCGCCGCTCCCGTGGGCCAGGTGGTTAAGAAGAACAGGGGCCCGTTGGGGACCACAGTGACGTTGAGCGAGTAAGCGCTGGCCGCCGACGGGGGGGCGCAGGAGCTCAACGGGATGGGGAAGCTCCTGACTTCATTGGCGAACATGGAGGGCCCGCCAAACGTGCCGGTCGGGCTTCGGGTATCGGCGATGCGGCACGGGGTAGCGGCGTAGAAGGAGAACCCCGCGGCGCCGGTTGAATCGAAGTAGCCGTTGATATCGAGGACCACATCGGTCGGGTCGTTGGCGTAGACGCTCACCGCTCCGCCCGTTCCGGCCGGGACGATGGCTGCGTTGGCCACCACGATGCCGCTGAACGAATTCAGGGTGGAGACGAAGGGCCGAGGCTGTCCGGTGGGCCACAGGCTCAGGAAGCTGAGCCGGCCGGTGGGAACCGCCGTAACGTTGAGGGAATATGCTTCCGCGGTGGACGGGATGTTACATCCGCTCTGGGGAATCACGAAGGAGCGCGAGCCGCCGGCTGCCACGCTGGGACCGCCGAAAGGTCCGGCGGCATTGCGCGTATCCGCCACGCGGCACGGGGTTATCGGGACGAACTGCGCGCCGATTGCCGGGACGCCGGTGGTGAAGGACCAGATCGCGGACGAGGCCGTCCCGATCCCGTTCCGGGCCACGATCTGCCAGTAGTAGGTCGCACCCGAAGTCAACAGCCCCGGGGAGTAGCTGGTGGAGGTCGTGTTGGTCACCATCGATGGCGTGGAGAGGGTCCCGAAGTAGACATCGTAGGAGGTGGCCCCATCCGCGGCGTTCCAAACCAGAGTCGGCGCCACCAGAACGCCCGCGGCTGAACTTGGCGGAGAGACCAGGACCGGCGGCGCGGGTGGCCCGCCGATCGCGATTGCATACGCGGCGCTGATGGTGGGCGAGCCGCCACCGGAGACGGAGATCTGATTGGTCACCGGTGAGGGCGCGTCGCTTGCGATGTTCACGGTCACGAGGATGGCTGGATAGGTGGCGCCTGGCATCAGGATGTCGCTGCTCGTACAGGTGTTGCCCGTGCAGGTCCAGCCCGCGCCCGACATCGACACCAGCGTGAAGCTGCCCGGCACGGTTTCGGTCACAGTTACCGTGCCTGTGGTTGGGCCAGCGGCGGCGGCATTGCTCACCACGAGCGAGTAGGTCGCTCCCGTCTGACCCCGCCCGAGGTTGGGGTTGACGTCGTTGGCGATGCTCAGCAGGGCGTTGGTTGCCGCGGGCGTCAGCATGCGGATCACGTTGTTGCCGTTATCCGCGACGTAGACGTTGCCTGCGGCGTCCACCGCCACTCCGGTGGGACCGTTCAACTGTGCGGCGGTGGCGGGGCCCCCGTCGCCCGAGTAACCGGGGGTGCCCGTTCCGGCTATCGTGGTGATGGTGCCGGTCGCAGCGGCCACCATGCGAACGCGGTTGTTGAGGAGGACGGTGCCGTTACAGTAACGGCCGCACGGGTTGGTCACCGTGTAGAAGTCCGCTATGTACAGGTTGCCGGCGCCATCCGCCGCCACAGCCTGTGGAGCCAGTCCGGCGCTGATGGCCGGACCACCGTCGCCCGAAGCGGCGGGCGTGCCGTTCCCGGCCACTGTCGTGATCACGCCGGTCGCCTGGGTGACCATGCGGATGACATCGTGGTTGAGATCCGCGATGTAGAGATTACCGGCGCCATCCACCGCCACGCTGACGGGCACGACCTCGGCGCTGGTTGCGGGGCCTCCGTCGCCTGAAGAACCCGCCGTGCCAGTGCCGGCCACCGTCGTGATGACGCCGGTTGCCGCAGTCACTTTGCGAACCACGTTGGCGCCGAGGTCGGCAATGTAGAGGTTGCCGGAGCCATCGAGCGCCAGGCCGGCGGGATTGGTGAGCCGGGCGCTGGTGGCCGGACCTCCATTGCCTGAATTGCCGGTCGTGCCATTCCCGGCCGCCACCTTGCTGTAGCCGGTCGCCGCCACGACCTCGCGGACCACGTTGCTATCGGAAAAGTAGATGTTGCCCGAGCTGTCCACCGCCGCGCCGTAGGCCACGCCGATCCGGGCGCTGGTGGCGGGGCCGCCGTCGCCCGAATAACCGGGCAGGCCATTGCCGGCTACGGTCGTGATGCCGCCAGTGGCCGCGACCACCTCGCGGATCACGTAGTTCGAGCTGTCCGAGACATAGAGGTTGCCCAAGCTATCCACCGCCACGCCGGGGGCGGCGCTCAACTGGGCGCTTGTGGCTGGGCCGCCGTCGCCCGTGTACCCGGCAAAGCCGGGCTTCCCGTTACCGGCCAGAGTAGCGATGCTGGCCGTGGCCGCCGTGACCTTGCGGATCACGTTGCCGTCGGCGATGTAGAGGTTGCCCGGGCCATCGAGCGCCACGCTCGGGACGGCGAGGAGCTGGGCGGCGGTGGCGGGGCCGTTGGTGTAGCTATTCGTCCCGCCCCCGGCCACGGTGGTGATGAAGCCCGTCGCGGCAGTCACCTTGCGAACCCGTAGGTTCCCGGAGTCGGCGATATACAGGTTGCCGGCGGCGTCTACAACCACGTCGGCCGGGCTGGAGAGCCACGCGTTGATGGCCAAGCCACCGTCACCGAGAAGCCCCGGGGTTCCGGTCCCGGCCACGGTCGTGATAATGCCGGTCTCGGCGGTCACCTTGCGGACCACGTTGTGCTGGGCGTCCGAGACGTAGATGTTCCCGGAGGCATCCACCGCCAGGCCGGATGGGCTCAGGTTGGCGCTGGTGGCCGCGGTTCCGTCGCCCGAATCACCGGCGGTGCCATTCCCGGCCACGGTTGTGATGAGGCCTGTGGCCGCCGTGACCTTGCGGATCACGCTGTTGCCGCTGTCGGAGATGAACAGGTTGCCGGACCCATCCACCGCTACGTACGTGGGATGGGCGAGTTGGCCGAGGGCGGCCAGGGCTCCATCGCCCGAATAGCCGGGAGTGCCGTTGCCGGCCACGGTGGAGATGAGGCCCGTCGTCACCGCGACCTTGCGAATGACGTTGTTGCCGGCGTCGGCGATGTAGAGGTTGCCGGCGGAGTCGACGGCCAGGCCGGAAGGTTGCATGAGTTGCGCGTCGGTCGCCGCACCTCCGTCGCCCGCGTAACCCGGGAGCGTGGAGCTGCCCGCCACCACCGTAAGAGATCCCGAAGTGTCGACCTTCAAAACGGAGTTGGCGGAGTCGAAGTACAGGTTACCGGCGGCGTCTGCGGCGAGCGCCGATGTCGTCTCAAGCGCCACGCTAGTGGCGACTACCGGCGTGACTGGCAATCCGCCGCCGGCGACTGTCCGGATCAGAAATTGCTGTGCCCAAGCGGAGCCGCCGGCCAGCAGGAGTCCTACGCCAAGCGCAACCTTCGTATTCATCGCACACCCCCTACATCAATCTAGTTTACTCGGGGGCGCTGTGGTGTAAAGAGATTCGAAGGTGTTTGTCTCAGTTTCGCTGTTTTGGCACCTCGGGACTACCCGAACCGGGCTTGCGGCGCGAAGTATCCATTGATGCTCGCCCCGTTTGGTCCCCGCCGGAATGATCGCCGCGTTCGCTGCTACGGTGCCGTCAAAGGAGTCGACGTCGAAACGAGCGGTTCCGGCGAACCGGTGGGCCACACGGTCCGATAGGCCGGCGGCCCGTCGGGCGCCACGCTGTCTGAGCGGCAATGAGGCGCCTGCCCCGCGCGGGGAGCCGGCCTGCGCCACCGACCGGCTAAGTGTTCTGGCTGAATAGCGTGGCGAGCAAGTCCTGCGTGGTCGGCGAAGAAGGGGTCGTCGATTCCGTGGTCTGAGTGCTCGTCGAGCTGGTGGTCTGGCTCGATCCGCCTCCATGGTGATGGTGATGATGGTGACCCTGCACTCCATAGGTCGCTGCAGAGGAAGTCGAGGAGGACGGCTGGCGAAGCGCCGAAAGGTCCCCTGTATCCGCGGCTTTCTGGAACCGATCGGCGAGGCTGGTCAGGAAGCTCGCCTGGGTGGGATCGGTCGCCTGCTGGGCCGCGGTCGAAAACTTCGTGGCGGCGTCCTCCAGCACTTTCTTGAGTGCGGTTGGGTCGGAGGTCTGAAGCTGTTGCAGGTCCTGGAACAACTGACCGACCTGCGAGAAGTTGACGCTGTCGCCGGAAACCGGCGCACTGGTGGCCGGGTTGGCGGTGTTCTTCGTTGGAAGATATGAGCTGAGCTCGGTCAACAAAGACTGGTTGATCGTGTTCAGCGTGCTACCGAGGGTATTGATGGATCCCATATTCCTGTCTCCAGCCCTACAATCGGCGGATCGCCGCGCGGACCCTGTAAAGATTCGTAAAGCTGGCGGCAGGGACATTCGTGTCGTCGGATAATCGACTTGTGAGGGCTCCCGGAGGAATCTCGAGGCGCGAGCTCCTGTTTGGGGCCGCGGCGATCGGTTCCACCTCCCGGATTGCGCGGGCCTGGCAGAACCCTACCTACAGCGCCAGCGTCAAAGTGGTCAACGTGCTCGCCACGGTGCGCGACAAGCACGGAGCGATCGTCCGCAAGCTCGAGCGCGACGATTTCACCCTGGAAGAGGACGGCCGCCCCCAGGTGATTCGCTACTTTGCCCGGGAGACCGACCTGCCGTTGACGCTCGGCCTCCTGGTAGACACCAGCATGAGCCAGCGGAGGCTGATTGGCCAGGAGCGCACGGCGAGCTCGACGTTCCTGGACCTGGTGCTGCGCGAAGACAAGGACAAAGGGTTCGTCATCCACTTCGACCACGACGTGGAGCTTCTGCAGGATCTGACCTCCTCCCGGCAGCGACTGAAAGCGGCGCTCAACGACCTCGAGACGCCGCAACTCGAGCGCCGCCAGGAGGGCGACTCAGGCGGCGGTCGCGGCGGCGGGCAGCGTTCGGGCGGCGGGCGCGGCGGCGGAACGGCGTTGTATGACGCTGTGTTGCTGGCCTCCGATGAGCTCATGAAGAAGCAGGACGGCAGAAAAGCGCTGATCGTCCTTTCGGACGGCGTGGATCGCGGCAGCAAGGTGCCGATCGAGAGCGCGATCGAGGCGGCGCACCGCGCCGACACGCTGGTGTATTCCATTCTGTTTGCGGACGAGCAGCCCTTCTCGCACGGCGGCTTTGGCGGCCCCGGTTGGGGCGGCAGCCGGCGTGGTGGCGGCGGCGGCCGGATGGGGCGCCCGGGGGGCAATCGCCCCGACGGTAAGAAGATCCTGCAGCAGATATCGAAGGAGACCGGCGGCGGGTTCTTCGAGGTCTCCAAAAAGCAGCCGCTCGAACAGACCTACGCGCGGATCGATGAGGAGCTACGCAGCCAGTACAACCTTGGGTTCACGTCGGATCGCCCGGACGCCGGCCCTGGATATCGCCACCTCCGGCTGACCATCAGGGACAAGTCCCTCATTGTGCAGGCGCGGGAGGGCTATTATGCGAGCGCCTAAGGGTTGCTGAGCCGGAGGGCCCTTCAGCCCGCGCGGAACTTGAGTTCCGCTGCCGCGGGGCGGGGCGCAGAAGCCCGCCCTCCGGTCGGTCTTGCTAGGCTGCTGGCAGTCCTGTATTCTGAGATGCGGAGGTTTTTGTGGAGTCTGACTGGCGTTCGGAGCTTGACCATTCCAGCGTTCGCCTGGAGGTCCTCCGGCCGTCCGGGCCTGTGCTTCAAGCGCAGGTCGAGCTGGTTTCCGGAAGACGGGTTCGCATTGCCTGCGAATGCACGTTGGAGCTAGGGACGGCGGTCCAACTGGACACCGCCGAGAGAATCCTGCTAGGGGAGGTGATCGCACTCGATCGCACCCCTGACCACGCCGCCGCGCTGTTGGATGTCCAGCACTTTCTCCTGAAGAGCGATCTACGCCACTTCTCCTCGGATATACGCAAGCCAGAGCAGCCGCCTTCGCCCTCGGAAGGGCTCAGGCCCTGAGCTTGGACGCAGGTGTGGCGATAATAGGAGAAGAAGCGTGCGGCGACCCAAGGCTGGGCCGTTGGGGGTGGCAGCTTGCCGTCCGTAAATCACGTTGAACGACGAAGGTTTCGGCCTCTCCGGTCCATAACAACGATGAGCCGGATGAGTTCCGGTGCGGCGGGCACCGCAGGGTCCTTATGGAAACGCTAATCTGGCTCGGACTCGGGGCGTTTCTGTTCTCGCTCGTTCTCACTCCGATCATTCGCGACATCTTCAAGCTCTATGGCATCGTCGATCGCCCGGACACGCTCCGCAAGTCGCATCCGCACCCCATCCCGCGCGTTGGCGGAACGGGCATCGCCATCTCGTACGCTTTGTCGTTGTATCTGGTAAGTTTCCGGCCGCATGCGTTCGACAACAGTCAGTTCTCGCTGGTTCAGGCCTTGCTCCCTTCCGCCGCCCTGGTTTTCGTGATCGGTCTCATCGACGATTTTTCGGGACTTCGGCCCTGGCAGAAGCTGGTCGGCCAGGTGGTGGCTGCATCGATGGCCTACGGGGCCGGGGTCCGAATCGTAGCCCTGGCGGGACACCCTACCAGTCGCTGGCTGAGCTTCGGAGTGACCATCGTCTGGCTGGTCGCCTGCACCAACGCCTTCAACCTGATTGACGGCCTGGATGGCCTGGCGGCCGGGATTGGCTTTTTTGCCACGCTGACGATCTTCATAGCCGCCTTAATCCAGCACAACACCGCCCTGGTCAGCGCCACGCTACCCATGGCGGGTTGCCTGCTGGGCTTCCTCTGTTACAACTTCAGCCCGGCCACCGTCTTCCTGGGAGATTGCGGAAGTCTCCTCATCGGTTTCCTGTTAGGCTGCTACGGCGTCATTTGGACGAACAAGTCGTTCACCCTGCTGGGCATGACCGCGCCGCTGATCGCTTTGTCGCTGCCGCTGCTCGATGTCTTGCTGGCCGTCGCCCGCCGGCTGGTCCGCCGCCAGTCGGTTTTCGCCGCCGACCGGGGCCATATCCATCACCGCCTCATCGATCGCGGCCTGACGCCCCGCCGCGTGGTGCTGATCATCTATGCGATCTGCGCTGCCGCCGCGGCCTTTTCCCTGTTGCAGGCTTTCGTCCGAAACACCTACATTGCCCTCCTGGTGGTGCTGGTGGTGGTCAGCGCAGTATGGGCCGGTGTCCGCTACCTTCGATACTCCGAGCTCATTCTGGCCGGCAGTCTCTTCAGCGCGGGTCAGTTCCGGCGGACGCTGGACGTCAAGTTGGCTCTGGAGAGCCTGGCGGCTGCCTTAGCTGCCGCAGGCACGCTGGAGGCCCGCTGGGATGTCATCCGCAAGCAATACCGCAAGTTGGGCTTCGTTGCGGTCCATCTTCGGATCAACGGAGTGAGCTACCGGGACTGGCCCGAGGACTTGGCCGAGCGGGAATACTGGATCGTCAAGATTCCCCTGTCGGCGGTGGATTTCATCGAATTGGCGCACGGATTCCGGTCCGAAGAATTGCCCAACATAATCGCGCCCGCGGTCGATCTGTTACGTTATACTCTCGTCGAGCACGTGGAGGAGGATTCGCTCCGCTCAACCTTGCGTTCCGCAATCGTCTCCTGACCTATGCAACATACGCCCGGACCGCCACGAGTGCTGCCTCTGGTTGCAGTGGATCTTCTTCTGATGATCGGGTCTTATCTGGCCGCGGCGTACTACGCCCTGGGACCAGTCACCGATGTCTACCTGTTCGAGGACAACGGCCTGAACGCGATTGTGGCCGCAGCCTGCCTGCTGCTTGCGTTTGTGTGCCTCCAGGGATTCTACTCGCCGCGTCATCGCAGGCTGGGAGTCGATCTCCTGCTGCGCCTGAGTACCGCCACGGGGATGGCGTTCATCCTCGAGGCGGTGATGTTCTACCTCTATCACGACCTGGCCTTGCCCGTCACCGTCATGTCCCTGGGCACGGTGCTGGCCTTCCTGTCGCTGCTTGCTTCGCGTCTCATCTACCATGGCTTGTCTTCGGGCGGGCTCGGTCCGGAACGTATCCTGCTGATCGGCGCCACGCCCCTGAATCGCGCCATTGCCCGGCGAATTCAGGCGGCCCCGAGCTACGGCTTCGACGTCGTCGGCTATTTGGATGACGACCTCGAACCCGGGACCGAAATCGAAGGAGGCAAGGTGCTCGGCCCGGTGGACTCACTGGCCGAAGTGTCCGCCAGGCTACAGCCCAATCGCACGATTGCCGACCTCGCGGCGGTCGAGCACTCGCAATCCCTTCTCATTGCGGGTGCGACTCTCTCCGCCGTTCTGGAGCCGCCGGATCGCCTCTATGAACTGCTCCTGCACCGCGTCTGGAGCCAACGGCTACAGCCAGGGACGCTGCTTTTCGGGAGCGACTTGAGTCCGAAGCGTTCGAAGATGGTCCTGCAGGCCTTCTACACCGATACCCTGGCCCTGGCGGCGCTTCTGGTCCTGAGCCCTTTGATGGTGTTGATCGCAATCCTGGTCAAGCTGACTTCCAGGGGCCCGGTCTGCGAGGCCCAGTCGGACATGGGATGGCGGTCTACTCCATTCGTCCGCTGGCGGTTCCGCTGTCACCAGGTTGCCCGGGCGGGGGAAGGATCCCAGCCGCCCGTCCTCACCGGTCTGGGCCGATGGCTCCAGCGCCTCAGCCTGGCCGGCCTTCCGCAACTGGTGAATATTCTGCGTGGGGAGATGGCTTTTGTAGGCCCTCCCCCGATCCGCACCGAGTTCGCCAACGCGCTCATCCGTGCGTTGCCCTATCACCGCCTGCGCTTTGCCGTGAGGCCGGGGCTGACGGGCTGGAGCCAGATCAACACCTCGGCGGATGACGACGAGACCGCCAAGTTGGAGTACGATCTCTATTACACGAAGTATATGTCGCTCTCTTTGGATCTCTCGATCGTGCTTTACACGTCTCCGCTCCGCCGCCCCCGGAAACCGCGGGTTGAGTCGCATGCGGCAGCCTGACGCTCTGACCGCCCAGTCCGCTCCCTCACGGTCGCGGTTCGGTGCCAGCACGGAAGCGCGCGCGTCCGCAAGCGGACGAAACGGATCACACGGTCGAAGGCCTAGCCTGCTGCACGCGGGGATTACGACCCATGGCGGCTGAGATCCTGCTGGCATTCTCAACGGCCGTCGCCGTCTATGTCCTGGCCGGTTATCCATTCCTGCTGACGCGTTTCTGGCGCCACCCATTGCCGGTGCGGAAGGACCTGGGCTTCCAACCCACGGTCTCGGTCGTCATGGCGGTTCATAATGGGGAGCCATTCCTGGGCAAGAAGCTGGAATCCCTGGTCGCTTTGAATTACCCCGTCGGCCTGGTGGAAATTCTGGTGGTGTCGGACGGATCGACGGATGCGACCGATGCGATTGCGGAGTCGTTCGCGGACCGCAGGGTGCGCCTGATCCGCGTTCCACGGGCGGGGAAGCCGGCGGCCTTGAATGCCGGCCTCGGCGAGGCGGTGGGCGAGATTCTGTTCTTCACGGACGTTCGTCAGCCGGTCCACCCGGAAGCACTTGCACACATGGCGGCGAATTTCGCCGATCCGTCCGTGGGCGTGGTCAGCGGGGAACCGCGATTTCTGGGCCAGGGCCCGACGGGCGTGGAAGGCGACCTGGACAAGTATTGGAAGTACGAACTGTGGGTGCGCCGCCGTCATTCGGAGATCGACTCGGCGTGCAACACCACCGGTTCGATCTACACCGTGCGGCGCAGCCTGGTCGAGGCGATTCCGGAAGACACACTCACCGACGACGCCGTCATTCCTCTTCGGGCCTGTTTTCAGGGATATCGGATCATTGTGGATCCGGAGGCGGTGGTGTACGAACATCGGAGCTTCGCGGGCGGAGAGTTCAAGCGGAAGCTGAGAACCTTGTCCGGGCTGTGGCAGGTGCACGTCCGCCTGCCCCAGTTGTTCACGCGCGCCAACCGGATGCGGTTTCACTTCTTCTCGCACAAATCTGCGCGGCTGGTGCTGCCGTGGGTTTTTCTGGTGTGGTGCGGCGCCAGCATCGCACTTCCGGCGTCGCCGTTCCGGACTCTGCTGCTCGGCGGCGAGGTTCTTCTGGTGGCGATGGCGGCGGCGGATTGGCTGGTTCCCAAGAGCTTTCGGCTGAAGCGGCTAACTTCGCCCGCGCGGAGTTTTCTGGCCATGAACGCGGCATCGCTGCTGTCCATCGGCGTGTTTGTTGCGCCGCCCAAGCCGGTGTGGCAGCCCTCGCAGGTGAAACTGCCGCGCTGAGGATGGCCGCAATTCGCCTCAATGCTTCCGCCAGCGAGCCTTGTCGGTGGATATCAGGGTAATCGAGTCACCGTCGACGAGCCAAACTCC
>Ga0265314_10005946_pt1 | contig 10903 bp, 14 predicted proteins | sample 4126metaG_FD_203106 | JGI IMG/M metagenome (GOLD analysis project Ga0265314, IMG submission 203106) | Rhizosphere microbial communities from Carex aquatilis grown in University of Washington, Seatle, WA, United States - 4-1-26 metaG | ecosystem: Host-associated > Plants > Roots > Rhizosphere >... | reverse complement strand
ACGCTCAAAAAAGAACTCGAATCCCGCGGCGTCAAAGTCACCAATCACAAAAAAGAACTCGACCACTCCTGGCAAATGTGGACCGCCGACCCCGACGGCAACAAGATCGAATTCATGGAATACACCAGCGACTCCTGGCAACTCCGCGGCGTAAAATAGCCCGAGCCCCAGGAAAAATTATTTAGCCGCGGGCCTCGGGCCCGCGCTCGCACCCCTTCGCGTGCCAGCTCCCCCTGAAAATCCTCCGTCTGGCATCCACCGGTATCCCCAGCTAAAATAGCCCCATGACAACTGCCCTGTTAAAAAAAGAAGCCAAAGCGCTGATCGACTCTTTGTCAGGCACACAGCTGCGAGTGGCCTCAGAATTCCTTGTCTTTGTCAAAGATCGCAAGATCGACGCAGCGACCCTCGAACTGCTGGCGATTCCCGGATTTAAGAAATCGTTTGTGCGTGGGATGAAGGACGTTAAAGCCCGGCGCACCAAGCCCTGGCGCAAGGTCCGAGCCGATGTATAGGCTTGAGCTGTCGCGGGAAGCGGCGAGGTTTTTCGAACGCTGCGAAGGACGTCGCCAAGAAACTCGCACGCTGTTTCCAATCACTTGAGAAAAACCCGCGCGGCGGGAACAACGTCAAGCCACTCAAGGGCGGGCTCGCCGGATCCTTTCGATACCGCGTTGGTGATTACCGCGTCGTCTACACGATCAACGATTCTCAAGTGACGGTTTTTATCATCACCATCGCGCGACGCGCCGACGTATATGGTTAGCCGACAGCGCCCCGCGCGAATGTGAGCATGTAACCTTTCACCCCGCACATTACAATCTCCCCAGCACCTCCAGTTCAGCGCATCCCGCAGTATGAGCATCCGTCCTCCCGAAACCCGGAGAGCCTCCCATGCTCCCCCGCCCAAAGGACCTCCTGATCTGCCTCGTCATCCTCGGCCCGCCATTCTTCTTCTGGCTCACCTACTCCGGCCCCTTCCAATGGCTCGCCGAACTCCAACTCGCCTGGTTCCATGGCTACGAAGTCACAATCACCCTTCTTCTCACCATGTTCGCCTGGCTCGCCGCCCTGGCCGCGCTTCTCGCAATCACCACCAAGGCCCGCGGCCGCCCTTTCAACGCATCGAATTTCAGCGCCAACCACCAGCACATCATCAACCGCGCCACCAACGCCCTTTTTGCCGCCGCCCCCATCGCCCTCCTCGCCATCGCCGGCTATCTCGAATTCCTCCACCACACCACCCACGACCTCGCCCACCTCGACATGGCCGCTTTTGTCCAGGGCGCCTCCTCTCACTCCCGCTACGTCGCCCTCGACAACGCCGCCGTCGATCCCGACAACGCCCAGAGCATGGAAGAAAACGACGATGGCCCCTCCAAATCCGCCACCCATTTCCTTCCCCTGCTCCCCCAAAATTACCGCCCGGGCGACCCCGTTCACGCCTTCGTCGAAGTCGATGAAAAAGACGTCCCCAAAGCCCAGGCCCAGCCCGAACTCCTCACCCATGGCCTCATCGCCTTCACCGGCCTCCCGGGAATGGTCCGCGTCGCCTTCCAGCGCGCCAACATGCCCCCCGCCCCCCGCTACATCCTCCTCCGCTTCAACACCACCCCCGCCGACTATCACAGCGACGCCATCACCTTCACCATCATCGCCGCCGTCATCTTCACCCTCGGCCTCTTCAACGCCCTCATGTCTCCGTGGCGCACGCGCCGCAAAAACATCCCCACCTCCTCCGCACCCCCTTCAGAAGGCAAATCCCCCGATTCCCCCAACCTTTAACCGCAGCCTCGGGCCCGCGCTCCTCACGAGCCATAAGGCCGCCAACCCGGATACCACTCCACCGCCCTGCCATTCAATCCACAACCCCACCTCAGGAAATCACCGCCGAAATCGACGCCCGCAACGCCGTCACACTCACCGGCTTCCCCAGGTAATCATCAAAACCCGCGTCCAGGCATCGCAAAATATCGTCCGCCGATCCCAGGCCCGAAACGGCAATGGCCGGCGCCTTCGAAAACTCCCGGATCACCCCGATGAAATCCCACCCGATCTGATCCGGCAGATGAATATCGCTGATAATCAGGTCAAATACGTCCATGTGTGCCTGCTGAAGTGCCGCCGCCGCCGTCGGCGCACACCTCACCTTGTGCCCGAACGACTTCAGCAGACGCTCCATCGCCGATGCCGTATCCGCGTGATCCTCCACCAGCAGAATCAGCAATGTCTTCGAGACCTTTGGCCGCGGCGAAACCGCGTGCCTCGGCGCCGGCGCTATCGGTGGTGGCTCGGGCAACTCCAGGATGAACGTCGAGCCGTGACCCGGGCCGTCGCTCACCGCGAACAGGCTCCCCTGGTGGAGCTCCGCAATATTCCGCGCGATCGCCAATCCCAGCCCCAGCCCCCCAAACCGCGACGCCGGCGAAGCCTCCGCCTGCTCAAACGGAACAAACAACCGCTCCAGCGCGTCGGGCGCGATCCCGATGCCGCTATCCTTCACCCACACCCGAAGCAGATGCTCCGCCGTGTGGACCGCCCCAATGTCCACCGATCCGCCGCTGGCGGTGAACTTGGTCGCATTCCGCAAAAGATTCCACATCACCTGGCGCAACCGATTGCGATCGCCGATCACCACGCTGCTCGGCACGCCCCACGTAAGCCTCACCTGGATGTTCTTCTCCTCAAGCTGTGGCCCGCACACATCGAGCGCTTCCTTCACCACTTCCCGCATGTCGATCGCTTCCCGGCGGAGAGACAACTTCCCATAGATCCCCGCGCTCACGTCCACAAGGTCCCCCACAAGCTGCGCCTGGTGTTGAATGTTCCGCGTCACCACCCGGATGCGCTCCAGCACATGCTCCGGCAGCGACCTGTCCGCCTCCAGCTCCGCAAGGATCAGGAGCGCCGGCGTGATCGGCGTCCGCAGCTCGTGCGACAGTGTCGCCAGAAACCGGTCCTTCGCCTGGCTCGCCGCCACCAGGTCGTCGCGCTCCTTGCGCTGCTTGCCCACATACGTTCCCGTGCCGTACCAGCCGATCGCCTGCCCGTACCCGTCGAGCACCCGTGTCGCCCGGCACAGATGCCAGCCATGCCCGCGCCCGACGCGCCGAATCCGGCTCTCCGCTTCAAAACGCTCCCCCGATCCGATGCTCTGTTTCCACGAATCCAGAAACCCCGGCGAATCCTCCGCATGGATCGCCGATCGCCAGTCCTCATCAAAACGCCCCGGCCCGCGCGACTCGTTCTTTTCCATCCCCGTAAATGCGTACCATTGATCGCTCAGGTAATCGATCACCCCATCCGGCCGGGCGCGCCATACCAGCTGCGGAACGGAATTGATCATCGCCTCAAATACCCCACTCGGCGATCCTGCACCCAGCCGTATCGGCGTCCGAATCCGGCGGCTGTTTATGGGTGCCTGCGCCACTTGAGCAATGGAGTCTGCGCCGCGGTGCTCGCACCCGTTTGCCGAATCGTGTTTCATTTCGCTGGACATTGAAGATCTCCTTTGTAATCCCTCCTCATCGTCCCTCCGCGAGTCCGGCTCCCAGGAGCCGGACTCGCGGACATCATCCGCTTGAACCCGCGGATAACGCCCTCCCCCGGGCACGCTCGGACCTGGGAGCCGGAGGCGCCACACCCCTTTTCGAAAGGCCAATAAAAAAGCCGATGCGGATGAACGTCACTGCGTCCATCCGCATCGGCTTACTCTTCAACGAGCCCCGCGCGATTGCGGTTCTCTTTGTATTAGTCATCCGAGAGGCTCTGCCTTCGGGCGGAATCAAGTCCGAGCCGAAGGCTTCAACTGTACTCTACCTTGTCCACCGCGAAATGCAAAGCGGAATCCGCCCCGCCTTTCGCACCCTTACAGTCCCGCCACCGTTTTTCTCGCTTCCAATTCCAGCCGGAGCCATCGCCCCCAAACCCCAGCCCTCACTTCTTCTTCACTTCCCGGGACACGGGCGCAGCGCTGAGCGAAAAGATCACCACCCCTTCCCCCGTTACCGTGCTGATGTCGTGGTGCAGGCTGACCACCTTCACTCCCGTGATCTCATGAATCAGTGCCTCAATCGCCGGCCGTGCCGTTTCGATCAGATGCGTCCGCACCTCTTTTAGCAGGTCTCGCCCCTTCTCCGCCGGCGATACCTTTACCAGGTGCTGCTCCGCTGACGTCAGAACTCCCTGCAACCGAACCACCAGCAGGTCCTGAATCAGATGCGCGCGGATGTCCTTCGGACCACGGCCCATGTATTCCTGCTGGAAGCGGCTCATCCCTTCGCAGACCGCCGCTTCGATTTCGCCCGTCGTCTTCATCCACACCTCAGCCGACCACGATGCATCCAAACAAGTCGCTATCAGAATTCATCAATGTTAATCTTAAATCCAAGCCCGATGCAAGAATCCGTTTGCCTTGTCCGCCCCGCGCACTACCATCTACTTGGAACGCCCGCAGGACAGCGAGTAGAAATACTGATCCAAGTGATGCGTCTCCAGTCGGATGACTAAATAAAGGATGCCGCGGCCCCGCCGCGTGATCCGTGATCTGAGTAAGCCGATGTGGTCCTTCGCAACCAAGCGAGCAACCACGCCGGCTCTTTTTATTAAAAGGGAGGTGTTCCGTGGACAAAAATGAACCAACCACAGCTCAGGCGATCGCCAGCGCCGCCATCGCCTTTCAACGCGAATGCACCGGTATTGCTCCCCGATCGGCCACCGTCCTTCTCGGTGAAAAAACACTCGTGGTGCGCCTGCATGACGCCCTCTCCACCGCCGAAAAGCTCCTCGCCCAAACGCCGCAGGGAGCCGCCCGCGTCGAGGAATACCACCGCGAGCTCTTCCGGAATTCCTCCGCCACCCTGCATCACGATCTTCAGAAAATTCTCGGCGTCGAAGTGCAGGAATCCAGTGTTGAAGTCGATCCCGCCACCGGCCGCCTCGTGGAGGTGCTTCCCTCCGGCGATCTCGTGCAGGTGTTTGTCCTCTCTCAAGCTGTCGAAACCCAGGCCTGGACCACGCCCGATGAATCCCCGGCCCCCCCATAAGCATCGCCTCGATCATCCCGATTTCTCCCCGGATCCCCGCCGCCTCACGAGGCCTGCCCATTCGGCTCGCCCGCCAGTTCGCAGATGCGCGCGACCAGCTTGTCGAACCCGATCGTTCCCTTGACCAGAAAATCCACCGCGCCCAGGCGCCGCGCCTCAGTGATCGTCTCCGCATGCGTGTCGGTCGAATACATCGCGATCCGCACATCCTTCAATTCGTCGTGTTCCTTGATCGCTTTCAGTACCGTCAGGCCGTCCATCTCCGGCATGTTCACGTCCAGCACCAGGAGCGCCGGCTTGCGCACATGCAGCATCGCCAGCGCCTCCGCCCCGCCCGTTACCGATACCGCCTCATGCCCGGCGTAGCGCAGCAGCCGCTCCAGGCCCGTGCCGATGTCCTTCTGGTCGTCAACGATCAATATCATATTCCCATCACATCGTATCGATGTGCTCCGCGTCCAGGATCGGCTGGCTCACCCTGGGCGCGCCTCCCCGCGGCAGGCGGATGGTGAACGTCGTGCCTTCGCCCCCGCTCGACACCACGTCGATCCGTCCGTGGTGCGATTTGGCCACTTCCCGCGCAATGTAGAGGCCCAGCCCGATGCTGCCGGGACGGTTCTTCCTTGGGCGATCGACGCTCGATCCGCGGATCAGGGGATCAAAGACTCGCGGCAGTTCTCCGGCCGGAATCGGTTCGCCGCCGTTATGAACCGCAATAAATACGAACGATCCCTCGCTCCCCAGAGACAATCTGATGGGAAATTCAGCCGAGCCGTGTTGTATCGCATTGCCCAGAAGGTTGGAGATCGCCTGCCGCAGCCGGTCGTAATCCCATTGCCCATGCAGGTCGCCACTGGCCTGAAAAATCATCTTGCGCTTCGGGTGCGAGGCCCGGAATTCATCGTATAACTCCCGCCCCAGCGTTTCCAGGTCCAGAGGCGCGGGATCCACTGGCATGCCCGTCCCCAGCCGCGTCCGCGTGTAGTCCAGCAGGTCGCTGATCATGTGCTCCATCACCTCGGCGCTGCGGCTCACCATCCTGCCGCATTCGAGTACCTCGGCCTTGTCATCGATCACCGTCGGCAGAAGCTGCGCCGACATGGCAATCGCCCCCAGCGGGTTGCGCAGGTCGTGACTCAGGATCGCAAGGAACATATCACGCGCCTGGTTGACCCGCTTGGCATAGCTCGCAACCGCCTTGGAAAGCGACTGGTCAATCGACTCGTTAAACCGCGTGAGATCATCCAGATCACGCTCATGGGGATCCGGAGCGCTTTCATGCCACAAGCGCAGCACGCTCGCCCGCAGCGCGCGGTACTCGCTCATCACCTCCAGCATGTCAAATCCCAGGCTCAGGCGATCGATCGCGTGCAGGTCCGATGCGCCATCCAGCCCGCTGCTCTCCGGCGCGTTTTCCTGACCCTTTGATTTCTGCGCCCGCTCCGCAGCCGTCTGCGGCGACCTCATATCCCGCGCCGTCGCCTCCAGTATTTTCCCGGCGTGGTCGCGCAGCGCGAGCTGGTCCAGATTTTCACCGGCGCCGATGCTCCGCGCAAAAACCTCCCATTCCCCTAAGATCGGTTCGACATTCGCCAGAATAAATTCTGCAAGACGCACAGGATTCCCTTCGGTCTTCCCATCTGAAACACCTGCGAGTGAGGCCTGGCAATGGTCAGGTCTTAATTTTCGCGCCCCACGTGGAGGATGGTACGACCCCCTTATGCTACCCGTTTCACCGGCCCGAAGCGATCACGAATATCTACCACCCGCAAGCGCCCGACCCGCTCAACCTCAACTCATGTGCAATTCTTCATTTTTTTCGCCGGCGGCGCCTACGAAAATAGCCGCAGCCGGCGCACCGCCGGCCCCACCGACATCCGCCTGTTAAAAATCGATGACATTGTCCAAGCCATGCAAGCACAAAAAGAAAAATCCGTCGGAACCCCCGACCACAGCGCCATCGCCCCCGATGACCCCCCGCCCCTCCCTTGGAAGAAAATCAAATAGCCAGGGTAACCAAAGCGCGGATACCGCCGCGCCAGTTCCTTGAGCGTGTCGATCATGTCCATTTCCTTGCGGCAGCTCTAATAATCCTGCCACGGGCGGCTGAGGCCCAAAAGTCAGCAGGCGCGGCGCTGCGAGATGCCGCGGCGTTCCATGACTGCCGCGGCCTGGCGACGCTCCGGTGCCGGACCTACTTTTTTTCAAGAGGTCCTTGATCACATCGATCTCGACATCGCGTTCGGCCAGCAGGCCGCGGCGTCATTTTGGGGGCGCAGGACATCCGCCGCCTCGACTCCTCATTCCGTGCTTTGGCCTTGTACCGCCCCCGACTGGGTTGTAAACTGAAGTGAGTGCTCACTACCATTTGTACTCTCGACTGCCGGATGCCATTGAAATGAAGAACCTAATGAAATCGTGGATACTTGGATTGGTCATTGTTGCAGCGGCCCTCAACGGGCTATTGGCAGGCGGAAACGTAGATCGGGCGCTTGTGGCCATGCCCGCCTGGAGGCAGGTAGGCACAACGGGATGGGCAGAATTCAGCCGACACGCTGACTTGGCAAACGGGCAGTGGGTATATCCCGCTTTGGCATTTGGTGGCACCCTCACCTCCGTGATAGCCGCGATACTTTGCGCGTGGGCGTGGCGACGCGACCGAAGGGCCGTGGTACCAGTGGCTCTCGCGGCAGTGCTGATGCTTGTGTCATTGCCGGTTTCGTTCCAGGCGATTCCGTACATGCAAAGTTTGCGACACATCAGCAACGATGACCCGGCAGCACTGGTCCGGGCGTTTTCCGGCTTCGAGTTCTGGGGGCGCTTTCAAGGTATCCTTCACGTCATGGCATTTGGCGCAAATCTATGGTCTTTAATCGTTGTCGCCAATTCAGGGGCATGGAATGAGAATTCGAGACTCACGCCAGCAAATTCTTGACGCCACGCAACGGCTCATTGAATCCACCGGAATTCTACACCTTACGACCAAGGAGATCGCTCAGGAAGCAGCGTGTGCCGAGGGGACGCTGTTTCGATATTTCAAAACGAAAGAAGATATCATTTTGGCGGTGGTCCTTGAGAATTCACCAAAATTCAGAGAAGTCCTCGCAACGGTTTGCCCAGGCACGAAGACCGTGGCGGAGAATCTCAAGGAGATTCTGCTGGCGGCAATGACTTTCTTTGAAAAACTGGTCCCACTGGGGGCGTCTTTGCTCGCAGACGTTCAACTTATGAAACGGCATCGTACGGGAATGCAGAAAAGCGGGCGTGGCCCTAAGGACGTCTTCGATCTGGTGACTGCATATATTGAATCGGAACAGAAATTCTCTCGGATCGCCAATCGGGTTTCACCCGAATCCGCCGCATGCCTTCTGTTGGGTCCCTGTTTCCATCGGGTGTTCATTCGCCAGGCGATGGGAAAAGATCTGATTCAAATTTCGGATACTGAATTTGTTTCGGCCTTGATCTCCACTCTATCAAAAGGATTGGGCCGAAGAATTGACAATCCAAGGCCAGTCAAATAAAGCAAGCTTGGTGACCAGAATCAGCCCCGCGATCACCGCAACGATGCCGAAGAACCGAGTGATTAGTTCGGGCTTCGGCATCAATTTTTCCATCGCCATTACAATCGTCACTAGCTCCAACCTTTACTCCGGCGGCCTGTCATTCCTCCGGCCCCGCGAGCAGCCGTTTGACCACCGCTAGCGCTCGTTGACCGTCCACACTGATTTGCGAGGTTGGTTGCAATTCAATTGACTGGCGGGCGCGCCCCAAGACGCGATCTAGCCAGACCTCTGACGCAGCCACATCGCCAGCCATAGCCATCTCATGCAACTTCCCCATAACCGCACCGACTTGCTCAGGGGTTGTTGATTCCAAGACGGCCTGTTTCAGCTCTTCCATGCGTTTGCCGAGCGGATTTCCAGGCCCGCCCCGCCAACCGGGAGAAAAGCGGCCGCGCTCATCCCGGCCAATTGATCCATTGGGTAATGGTGAAGATTCATTCATAAAACGCTCCGTCGATTTTCCGACCATTATAATCCTCCTGCGCATTCGGGCCCCCACGCACTCTGCCGCGCGCGGTAACCCGGTGCCTCCAAGACCTTTCCTGACATAGTCCCCGATGGACTCGAACATTTCACCCCTTTACTTGGAATGAATTCGGGCGCTTGATATAGCGGCTCGTTTTTCGGCTCATTTTCCACGACTTCACTGCCTTCCCCAACATCGCCACATGCCTATCGCGGAGTTTTGACAACGCAGTATGGGCTGAAGTAGAACAGCCACGTTTATGAGAAGGATTCACAGTCATGCCAAAGATCAAGTGCGACGCCTGCGGTGAAGTCTACAAGTACGATTCCGAGGATGCAGGGCAAAGCATCACATGTGAGTGCGGTGCAACAGTTGTAATTCCTTCTCCTGAAACAGGCCCACCCGACCAAATAGCGTGCGAAAGGTGCGGTTCAAACTACAATCCCAAGTTCTTTCCAAATGGGTGCCCGCTTTGTGCCATCTGTGGACGGTGTAACAAACTGCTCAAAGGGATGCGCCGCCAGCTCCTCATCGAGAACGTGGAATACTGTCAGGAATGCTACAAAAATCTCGTGCTTCCCCCGCCTCCGCCTCCTCCACCGCCAAAGCCGCCGGAACCGGTCATACGGGAGCCCGAGCCGCTTTCGCACCCAATAGAATGCGCCAATTGCAGCGAGCTCGTGGGCAGGCTGGAACCAGAGTATCGGTATCGAGGCCTTCAGATTTGCGGGGGGTGCAACCAGCGGTTCAATCGCCCCATAAACTTCCCCGTAGACGTTCCCGGTTATACGGCGATGGGCGTTGTTTCAACGTTTATCAGAGTCGGCGGATTGGTAACCATGGTGATTGGTGTAGTCGCAATAATCGTAGCCGTCGTGGGGGCAATCGCGGAATCGGAAACCGCCCTAATGTTTTTTGCTGTTGACGGCATTGCGGCAATCATTGCCGGATTGATACAACTCGCGGTGGGGGAGGCGCTTTCCGCGCTGAGGGATCTCGCGGTGAACTCATTTCACATCCGGAACCGGATTTAATGGAGGTGGCGTAGGAATGATGATTTTTGGGCACTCACGCACCGCTGAGGACGGTTCCGCGTGAACGCCCATGGGATTTGCGCGAGATAGAAGCCAGGTGCGAAGCGCCGAACCGACGGCCATGGCAGATAATTGACCAGCATTCGCGACGGCACTTCCCACACCCCTCCCCATGTACTGTTCGGCCAGTGTGACAACTCCACGTACCCGGCTTCCGAAACGATGAGCGTATGGCCGAAGCTGTAGCCCCACCCGCGCCACTGCGAGAAAAGGGCCGTCGCCACGAGCAAGGCGGACAATGTAAGAATCGTGCGACGGCAGAGGCGTTGACGACTCGTGAGAGTGGAAGCCACCGCGGTGATGATACCAGCGAATTTCGGTCGGGGCCGGAAAAGAAAAAGGGTCGGGGAAAAGAAAAAGGGTCGGGAGTCATTGTTTCGCCGCACTCTCAATCCCTTCGGCCTGCCGCACGGGCGCGCAAGCTTGGCGAACGTCCGTCCGCCAGCCGGCACTGCCGCGTCTCGAAGTTCAATCCCAACCGCACCCGATTATGTTTGCCACGGCCGCCATGGCCGGCCACAAGCCAACCTGTGCCTCCCGCCCGCACGTCATCACCCAACCACTTCTTCATCACAATTCCCTCGCCCACAGATACCCCCGCCATCCTACCACCCCAAAACCACCCGCAACACCCCAATGACGAATTACCAATTACCCTTCCCGCCCCCCGCGCCCCCCCCCCCAGCGCACGGCAACCAGCAACCACCCGCCTCCGATTTAACCATTTAACCAATT
>Ga0265314_10005943_pt1 | contig 10906 bp, 11 predicted proteins | sample 4126metaG_FD_203106 | JGI IMG/M metagenome (GOLD analysis project Ga0265314, IMG submission 203106) | Rhizosphere microbial communities from Carex aquatilis grown in University of Washington, Seatle, WA, United States - 4-1-26 metaG | ecosystem: Host-associated > Plants > Roots > Rhizosphere >... | reverse complement strand
ATCTTTCATCGCGGATGCAAAGTCTGCACCGCGACACCGCAATTAGTCGCTGCCCACGTACTCGAACGGCACATCGTCTTCCGGGACTTCTCTCGTGTGGACTTCAGCCACGTCCGGCTCGGCTGCATCTTCCACGCCGTCGATCGCGTCGGCCTCGAAGGATTGCCCCTCTTCGGCCAGTTGCAGGACGCTTTCCGGGCCCGCCTCAGCGATGTCCGACAGTCCCTGAGTGTCCCCGGATTGGCCGCCCGAATCCGGCCCCATCCCCGCCTCCCTCTCCCGAACGGTGTCGTACGTTCGGATGCCCTCGCCGCTTTGATTGTGCATGCGCTCCTAGCTGCACGTGGCTAACCAACCTGTGCTCTCGGCCGGATTGGTCCCAAATCTGCTTCACAAACAGATCGCATGAGCACAAATGCAAAGGCTTATCTCGTGGGTGGCGGCATCGGATCCCTGGCCGCCGCGGCCTTCATGATCCGCGATGGTGGCATGCCTGGCGGAAACATCTCGATCCTTGAGGCGGCGCCCGTCCTGGGCGGAAGCCTGGACGGTGCCGGAGACCCTGCGGCCGGGTACTCGATGCGCGGCGGACGCATGCTGACAACCGACAACTACGAGTGCACCTGGGATCTTTACAAATCGATTCCGTCACTCGAACACCAAGGTCAGTCGGTATTCGACGAAACCGTGGAGTTCAATGAGCGGCATAAGGCGAACTCGATGGCCAGGCTGGTTGACAGCCGCCGCGCGAAGGTCCCCGTCACTTCGATGGGGTTCTCCATGCAGGACCGGGTCGAGTTACTGAAACTCAGCCAGAGTGGCGAAGACACGCTCGGCGCGAGTTGCATCACGGACTGGCTTTCGCCCGAGTTCTTCGAGACGGCTTTTTGGTATATGTGGTCGACCACATTCGCCTTCCAGCCCTGGCATAGCGCCGTTGAGTTCAAGCGTTACCTGCACCGCTTCCTGCTTGAGTTCTCGCGCATTGAAACCCTCGCGGGTGTCAAGCGCACCATCTACAACCAGTACGACTCGCTGGTTCTACCCCTCCAGACCTGGCTCCAGGCACGAGGCGTCCGGCTGGTGACGGACTGCAAAGTGACGGACCTCGATCACAAGACCGCGGACGGCGAGTTCCTGGTAACCGGCATCCATTGTCTGCGGCAGGGCAGAAGCGAAACGATTGCCGTCGATGCGGGCGACTTTGTCTTCGTGCAAAACGGCTCCATGACCGATGCCTCCAGCCTGGGTTCGATGGTAAGGGCGCCCGCAAAGCTGACGAAGGCGGATAGCGGAGGCTGGACACTCTGGGAGAAGCTGGCGGAGGGCCGGCCGCAGTTCGGCCATCCCGCGGCCTTCAACGCTTGCATCGCGCAGTCATACTGGGAGTCGTTTACCGTCACCCTGCGGAACCCCGCGTTCTTTGACCAGATGGTCCACTTCAGCGGGAATCAGCCGGGCACGGGCGGCCTCGTGACGTTCAAGGACTCCAATTGGCTGATGTCCGTCGTGCTGGCCCATCAACCCCACTTCCCGAAACAGCCTGCCGGCGTGCAAGTGTTCTGGGGATACGCGCTGTTTCCGGACCGGGTCGGCAATTTCGTTGCGAAGCCGATGGCCGATTGCAACGGCGCGGAAATCCTGAGGGAACTTTGCGGCCACCTGCGCTTCGATCTGGAGACCGTTGAAGCCGCCACGTGCATTCCTTGCCGCATGCCTTACATGACCAGCATGTTCATGCCCCGCCTGCGCAGCGATCGGCCGCTGCCGGTTCCACGCGGATCGAGGAATCTGGCGTTCATCAGCCAGTTCGTCGAAATAGCGGACGATGTCGTCTTCACGGTGGAGTATTCGGTTCGCGCGGCCCAGACAGGGGTGTACCAGCTCCTCGGTATCGACCGCGCGGTCCCGCCCGTAACGCCACACGACAAATCGCTCGAAGTGGAGTTCGAGGCGCTGGCGAAGGCGTTTAAGTAATGGGGGCCGGTCCAGGTCTTATGAGCGACAACGTTCTCGAAATCGAATCCCTCACTCGCCGCTTCGGCGCATTTACGGCGGTCGATGCTCTGACCCTTTCGGTCAGACCCGGCGAGGTCTTCGGCTTGCTCGGCTCCAATGGGGCTGGCAAGACCACCACCATCAAGATGCTCACCACGCTGCTGCCGCCCACATCGGGAGAGGCGCGCGTGGCCGGTTTCTCGATCAGGACCCAGGCGGTCGACGTTCGCCGCTCCATTGGGTATGTGCCGCAGGCCGTCTCCGTCGACGGTTCGCTCACCGGCTACGAGAACCTGCTCATCTTCGCGAAGCTCTATGACCTGCCGCGCCGCGAGCGGGAGGCACGCATCCGCGAGGCGTTGGAGTTCATGAACCTGACTGCCGACGGCGGCCGCCTGGTGAGCGAATACTCGGGTGGCATGGTCCGGCGCCTGGAGATCGGCCAGTCCACGCTGCACCGGCCGCGGGTGCTCTTCCTCGATGAGCCGACGGTCGGGCTGGACCCGATTGCGCGCGACGCTGTCTGGAAACATCTCGTCGACCTGCGAACCAACTATGGCACCACCCTGTTCTTCACTACCCACTACCTGGAGGAGGCCGAGAGCCATTGCGACCGCATCGCGATCATGCACCTGGGCAAGATGGACGCGCTAGGCACGGTGAAAGAGCTCGAGGCCTCGTTTGGAGGCGGCCACACACTGAACGAGGTCTTCGTCCACTATGCCGGCACCGCCCTCGATTCCGGCGGCGACTTCCGCGGTGTTGCCGCCGAACGCGCTACGGCCCAGCGACTCGGTTAACCCCAACCCCATGACAGTCCCCCTCATTCGACCTTTGACCGGCTTCGTCGAGAAGACTTTCGTCATCACGGAATTCGAGGTGCGTAAGCTGCGCCACGATTTTACGGAGCTCATCACCCGCGCTCTCCAGCCCGCGCTCTGGCTGCTGATCTTCGGGCAAGTGTTCTCGCGCAGCGGGGCGATGCACACCGGCAACGTTCCCTATCTCGACTTCATCGCTCCCGGCATCCTGGCGCAGAGCGTTCTGTTCGTGGCCATCTTTTACGGCATCAACGTTATCTGGGAGCGCGACCTTGGCATCGTACAGAAATTCCTCGCCAGCCCCACGCCGCGGGCGGCACTCGTGCTCGGCAAGGGCCTCTCCGCCGGTTTCCGCACGCTCTCGCAGGCGGTGATCGTCTACGCGCTTTCCCTGCTGCTCGGCGTGAAGCTGAATTGGTCGCCGCTTGCACTCCTGAACGTGCTGGTCGTCGTGGTCCTCGCCTCCACGCTGTTCTCGACCTTTTCGCTCATCATCGCGTGCCTGGTGAAGACGCGCGAGCGCTTCATGGGAGTCGGCCAGGTGCTCACCATGCCGCTGTTCTTCGCAAGCAACGCGATTTACCCCACCGCCATCATGCCCGCCTGGCTGCGGACCATTTCTCATCTCAATCCGTTGACCTATGTCGTCGACGCCCTGCGCACTTTCATGCTGGCCGGCAGCGTGAGCTCCTTTGGGCTCGCTGGAGACTATGCCGTCATCGTCGTGACGACCGCCATCCTGGTCCTCGTTGCCGCCCGCTTGTACCCCCGTCTTGCGACATAGACGCAGGCCAGCACGGTGCCAGCACGTGCAGAGTTTGTCCACGGTGAGTGCAAAGTCTGCACCGAAAGGGCACTCGCCAAAGGCGCCATCAGACGCGGCTGGCGCTATTCGGGCGGAAAAAGCGCCATCTGCGGTCCAGGAGACATTGGCACCCCTTGTGCCTATAGAAGCAGAGGCGACTATGCTTCCACGGGAAACCAGTATGCACGACACCCTCAACAAAGCCGACCATAGCGAAGATCGCTCCTGGGGGAGCCTGTGCCGGGCCTCGCGGCAACGACTTACTCGCTCGCTGCTGGTGATCGCGAGTCTCGCAGCCCTGCCGGTGCTTGCAACCGCGGGTTCGTCCGCCGATCCTTCCGGCGCGGCCGCAGCCCCAACGCCGCTGCAACTGCCGTACACCCGTCCGACAGAGACAACCAAGCTGCACAACTACTTTTTCGACGCGTTCGGCCCGTATCCCGCCGCCGGAGCGGCGATCGCAGCCGGTGTGAGCCAGATCAGCAATTCGCCTCCGGAGTGGGGCCAGGGCGCCGGCGCTTTCGGGAGGCGCTTCGGGTCCGCCTACGGGATCGCAGCCACAAGCATCACGACGCGCTACGCGCTGGCAAAAGTGTTCAACGAAGACACGTTGTACTACCGCTGTGACTGCACAGGTGTGTTTCCCCGCCTGAAGCATGCCGTGATTTCGACCTTGACATCACGCCGCGGCCTGGATGGCCACCGCATCTTCTCCGTCCCCGCGCTGGTTGCGCCGTATGCCGGCACGATGACAGCCGTCTACGGCTGGTATCCCAACCGCTTCGGGGCCAAGGATGCGTTCCGCATGGGGAACTACAACCTCCTGTTGGGTGTGGTCGGCAACATCTCACTGGAGTTCGTCTATGGCGGACCCCATTCCCTGCTTCATCGCATGCACTTAAACAATGGGCATGGCGCCCAGGATCCAGATCCAATCCGATGAGCGGCCAAACATCTACGCCGGTGGCAACCTTTTTTGCTGCTGTAGGTTCGTCCAAGAACCTGGTCACCGACTTCTTCGAGTGGTTCGGCGACCTGGCTGTGTTCATGTGGCGAGTTGCGCGGGCAGTGGTGACGCCGCCGTTTGAATTCCGTGAACTGTTCCGCCAACTCGACGAGATCGGATCGAAGTCCTTGCCGCTGGTCGCTTTGGCCGGTGGGGCCATCGGAGTCGTACTCTCGCTCGAAACCCGTTACAGCCTGACTCGCTTTGGGGCCAAATCGCTGCTTCCCGCCGCCATCGTCTTCTCCGTGATCCACGAGATCGGTCCCATCATCACCGGTCTGGTAGTAAGTGGCCGAGTCGGCGCCGGCATTGGCGCAGAGCTGGCGTCAATGAAGGTCACCGAGCAGATCGATGCCATCGAGGCATCCGCGGTAAACCCGTATAAGCTGCTGGCAGCCACCCGTATCCTGGCTTGCACGCTGATGCTGCCTTTCCTGACCCTCGCCGCCGACCTATGCGGCCTGATATTGGGATGGGTTGCGCTTACCCTGGTCGAGCCGATCTCGTTGCACCAGTTCATCAGTAACGGCTTCAAGGGTGCTGGCTTCAACGATTTCCTGCCACCTACGTTCAAGACCGCCGTGTTCGGCCTCATCATCGGGGCGATCGCCTGTTTTCAGGGAATGCGAACACGCGGAGGCGCAGAGGGCGTAGGCCGTGCGGCCACCAGCTCGGTAGTGTTGTCCTCGCTGTTCGTGATTCTGGCCGATGTCGTGCTCGTGAAGGTCATTATCATCTTCTTCCCTTAACACCCTATGACCACAACCGTCCAAATTGCGAAGAAGCACGCAGCCGCGAGGGAAGACGGCAGTGTGCCCGCTGTCGCCGTCGAGGATCTGCGGAAGTCCTTCGGAACTCAAAAAGTCCTGAGCGGGATCCGTCTGACCGTGAGCCGGGGCGAGACCCTGGCGGTGCTGGGGCGTAGTGGAACCGGCAAGAGCGTACTGCTCAAGCTCATCATCGGCCTCGAGAAGCCCGATTCAGGATCGGTGCGCATTCACGGGCAGGACATCGCCGGCCTGGCTCTCGACCGGCTAGGCGATATCAGGAAGAAGATGGGCTTCTTGTTTCAGCACGCCGCGCTCTACGATTCCCTGACCGTCGAGCAGAACGTCGCTTTTCCGCTGGAACACCATCGCAAGAAAATGTCCCAGTCTGAGCGGCGCGACCGCGTAAAGGAACTGCTGGCGGAAGTGGGCATGGAGGGGAATCTGGAGAAGATGCCTTCAGACCTTTCGGGTGGAATGCAGAAACGCGTGGGGCTCGCACGCGCGCTCGCTTTGGAGCCCGATATTTTGTTGCTCGACGAGCCCACCGCCGGTCTCGATCCCATCAGTTCCGGGGAAATCGACGACCTGGTTCTCAAGCTCCAGCAGCAGTACCGCATGGCGTCCATCGTAGTGACCCACGACCTGCACAGCGCAAAGGCCATTGCGGACCGTCTGGCTCTGCTTGACAAGGGCAATGTGGCTATCGAAGGCACGTTTGAAGACCTTCAGAATAGTGACGTCGAGTGCGTCAGGGACTTTCTAAGGAATTCGTAGGAGAACATTATGTCGAGAGCCGCGCGGTTAGGAGCGTTCGTCATTGCGACACTGACAATTCTGGCGATCGGTATCTTCATTATCGGGAGCAAGCAGTATCTGTTCACTTCCACGTACCAGCTGAAAGCGCAGTTCGACAACGTGGCGGGGTTGGACGGCGGAGCCGACGTGCGGGTGGGCGGCGTTCACAGCGGAACGGTGCGGAGCATAGTGCTGCCTCACCAGGCCGGCGGCAAGGTCACCGTTGTTATGGACCTCGACAAATCGACGCACGAGATCATCAAACAGGATTCCGTGGCCTCGATCGAGACCGAGGGGTTATTGGGCAACCAATATCTGGCGATCTCGTTCGGGTCCGCTGGGACGGCCGACGTGCGTGGTGGCGATCTCATCGCCAGCCAGCCGCCGCTCGAGATGTCCGCCTTGCTCCAAAAGACGAGCGCCATTCTGGATACCAGCCAGCAAGCCATCCAGAACGCCACTCGCGCAACGGAGCATCTTGACTCGATAAGCGCCAAGATCGATGCTGGCCGGGGAACCGTGGGAGCACTGGTCAACGACAAACAGCTCTACAGCAACCTGGCACAGACGACCAGCGCTTTGAATGAGACGGTGTCCCATGCGCAGGCGGGAGTTACGGACTTCCAGGAGAACATGGAAGCCCTGAAGCACAACTTCCTGTTGCGCGGCTATTTCAAAAATCGCGGCTACGAGGATTCTACCGAGCTGGCGAAGAATGCGGTCGAACGGCTGCCGGAAGGGCCACCGATAAAGGAGTTTACGTATCCAGCGAAGGAGCTATTCGATAAGCAGGACTCAGCCAAGCTGAAGGACCGGAAGTCCCTGAACGCCGCCGGCGAGTTCCTCGCCAGCAATCGCTTCGGGTGCGCGGTGGTTGTGGCATCCGTCGGGATGGGGGACTCGCAGAAGGACCTGGTGCTAACGGAAGCCCGGGCCATGGTTGTGCGCGAGTATCTGGTCGAGAACTTCGGATTCGACGACAGTCAGCTCAGAACCTTGGGCATGGGCAAACAGACGGACGCGACTACGGATACCGGTTGGGGTACGGTGCGGATTCTCATCTACTCCGTCGGAACCGAGATTGTGGCTAACTTACCAATACAGGCCGGGCTGCCATCCAAAACCGCCTTGATTGAGCCGGTGCAGGCCCCGCTGGCCACGACACCGGAGCCTCGGCCCTTCAGCGCTCCCGAGAAGTAACTCGCTCTGAAACCGGCGTTTCAACTTTGCTCCTGGTGGAGGACGAAGAAGAACGGCCGCCACGCCGAACGCCCTGAACGCATAGATCAGCGCCGCGAACTGCGTCACCTCAGCGACCAACCCCCGCATGACGTTCCGCAGCCAACGCCGCGTTCTTGAGTTTCATGCTGGGAGTACGAATGATGCCTCCGTGCCCTGCAAGCTGAGGCGAAACCGCAGTTCCGATCCGAGTGAAATGCCCGTTGGCGCAACTGGAACCAGGTTCCTCAGGCCGGCCCTTCCGAGGAATGCTCTTCACTCCAGAGCGGCACCGGCGGGGGACCGCCTATCGACTCAGATCGCAGGCTCAGCCGAAAAGGCACCATTGCGGAGCGCACGAACCCCGCGCGGGCATAGAGCCGCATCGCTTGACGGTTGTCATTGTCAGTCAGCAGGGTAATCCGCGTACAGCCCGCCATCCTCGCTTCGGCCAGGGCGCGATTCAGCAGGTGTGCGCCAATGCTTCGCCGGCGCCAGTCCGGATGCACGACCATATCTTCCAGCCAGGCGACCAGACCTCCCTCCGCGGTGCTTATCGTGAAGAGGGTCGTGACCATTCCAATAACCACGTCGGATTCCGTGGCGCAGTAGACGCGGCCCAGGTCCGGGTTGTCGAGGATGAGCGCCAAGCCGCACCGTTGCCGTTCCACATCCGGAGTGAAGTCGGCCTCCTGCGCGAACAGTTCGGCCAGCAGGGCGCAAAGCTGGGGCATGTCATCGCGACACGCCCGCCTGATTTCGACCAGAGGCCTTGTAGCGCGAGCGGCACCCATCATCACCTCAACAATTCTTGCGCGATCATGGCCAACTCTTGCGGGCTGACGGCTCCCTTGCGCTCCCTGGCGCGCCGCCGGACGGCCGACAGGATCTCCGGACAGAGCTCCGCGGGCACGGAAATGCCGCTGGCCGCCAGTAGCGACCGTACGCCCGCCGAGCCGGAGTGCTTGCCGATCGCAAACGGCTCCGGGCTCCGCCCCGCTTCGGCGGAGGGAAACGGCTGATACGCGGTGGGGTTCTTCAGGAGCGCAGCCGTGTGGATGCCCGATTCGTGCCGGAACACATCGGCGCCGGTGATCGGTTTGGCAGCGTGGATCGACCGGCCGGAGCGGCTCGCGACCAACTCGCAGAGGGCACTGAGCCGCGACGTGTCGATCCCCGCGTCGCTCTCCAGCGTATGCCGTAGAGCCATGGCGACCTCTTCCAGGGGCGCGTTGCCGGCCCGTTCGCCCACTCCGTTCACCGTTACGCTCACCGCGTCCGCGCCGCCCTCGATCGCGGAAATCGTATTCGCGGTGGCCATCCCCAGATCGTTGTGCCCGTGGAATTCGAGCGAGAGCAAGCCGCCGGCCGCCTCTCTCAACTTTCGAAAACAACGCCAGACCTGAAGGGGATTCCAGAACCCAACGGTGTCCGCGACACGCACCCGGCACGCCCCGGCTGCGCGGGCAGCGAGCACGAACCTGCCGAGCAGCGTGGCATCCGCGCGCGAGGCGTCCTGCGCGCCTACGGAAACCAGCCGGAACCGGGAGCGCGCACGTCCTACGATCTCGAGAAGAGCGCTCCAGAGCCAGCCCTCGTCCTTGTCCAGAGTGCCGAGCAGGACGGGAGACACTGGAAAGGAGACGTGCACGGAATCGACGCCGCAACTGGCGGCGTGCTCGAGGTCCTGCGTGGTGGCCCGGCACCAGGCGGTAATCCGGCAGCCCAGTCGCAGATCGACGATAGCCCGGAGGTCGGCCCGCTCCTCCTCATCGATGGCGGGCGTTCCGGCTTCGAGCTCCGGTACTCCAGCGGCCGCAATCGCGGCGGCGATCTCGAGCTTCTCGGAATGTGAGAAGACCACTCCGGGCGCCTGCTCGCCGTCGCGCAGAGTACTGTCGATCAGGTGGACTCGCGAGTGTTCCATGTGCCCCTCAAGACTCAGGAGAGCAGAAGTTCTTCCGCCGGTTTCCCTTCTTCGAGGGCATCGAGCATCCGGTCGATCCGATCCTCGTCCATCTTTCCGTACCAGTGGCCTTCTGGGTAGACCACAATGACGGGCCCCTGGTCGCACAGTTTCAGGCAGCCGGCGCTCGATACGGTGACGCCGTCGAGACCCCGGTCCGACACTTCGGTTTCGAGGTATTGAACCAGGCCGCTCGAATCCTTGCGATGGCAGATCCCTTTCGGGTCTCCCGTCACGCGAAAGCTTCCACAAACGAAGACGTGATGTTTTGGTTGTTCCATAGACGCTCCTGTTTTCTAGGCACACCCCGTTCCCGGGCCCGCACAGCCGCGGCCGCAGCCCTGGAACAGCCGTTGCATCCCGCGCGGCACCTGGCCTGTCGCGCTCCATGCGGCAATCGCGTCCGACGCTACGCCGACCGCTTCGATCACGCGGACTCCGTGCTGCTCCAGAATTCGGCGCGGCGTCTGTCCCACAGCGCTGGTGAACACGGCGCGGCAGTCGTGCAGCAACTCCGCCAGTTCATACCACCGCGTGGCACCGCCTCCGGCTTCGGGTGCCTCGCGGGTTCCTACCAGAGCGGGCGGCCCGTCGCTCTGCGGCTCGAATACCCAGAACCGCGAGGCTTCACCGACGTGCTGATTGATCAACACGCCTTCATGGCTCGCCAGCGCAACGTAAGGACGTTTCTCGTTCGGGTTGGCCGGGCCGGCCGCCGTGGTCCGGAGCAGCTCGACGAGGTCGGCGGATTGTGCATCTCCCAGTAACCCCACGGCATCGGCGCGGCAGCGGGTACAGTGCAGCATCTGCGGAAGAGACTCGCCGGTCCGCTGGCGGAGGCGGGCCAGCGCGCTGTGGTCCAGTTGCCCGAGCGACTCGAACGGGGTACCCGCCACCGGAACCATCGGAATGCAGTTCATGATGTCCGCTCCCAGGGACGCCACTTCGCGGGCCACTTCAGCCACGTGCTCGTCGTTGATGCCCGGCATGACGATGGTGTTGATCTTGACCGTCACCCCGTGCCGTTTCAGTTCGACGATCGCCAGGCGCTGCCGTTCCAGCAGCGTCGCTGCGGCGTCCGCACCGCGAAGCACGCGATAGCCGGCGCGAACCCAGGCGTAGACGCGCGCGCCGATTTCGGGGTCGATGGCGTTCACCGTCAGCGTGACGTGGCTCACCTGGAGTTTCCCTAGCTCGGCGGCGTGCGCGGCCACCTCCAGCCCGTTGCTGGCCACGCACAGCAGCATCTCGGGATAGCGATTGCGGACCAGGCGCAGCGTCTCGAGGGTGTCTTCCGGGGTGGCGAATGGGTCGCCTGGCCCGGCGATTCCAGCCACGCGGATCGCGGGCGACTTCTCCATCGCCAGTTCCAGGTAGCGGACCGCCTGTTGCGGCGTCAGCACCGCGCTGGTCACTCCCGGGCGGCTTTCGTTGAGGCAATCGAACCGGCGGTCGCAGAAATTGCACTGCACGTTGCACCGTGGCGCCACCGGGAGATGGATGCGCGCGGCCGTCTTTCGCGCCGCC
>Ga0265314_10005939_pt1 | contig 10916 bp, 8 predicted proteins | sample 4126metaG_FD_203106 | JGI IMG/M metagenome (GOLD analysis project Ga0265314, IMG submission 203106) | Rhizosphere microbial communities from Carex aquatilis grown in University of Washington, Seatle, WA, United States - 4-1-26 metaG | ecosystem: Host-associated > Plants > Roots > Rhizosphere >... | reverse complement strand
GATTCCGACGATTCGCGGTCGCGATACCGGGCTGTGGAACAAAGTATTCCTGACGGCGAGCGGGGCGGTGACGGTGGAGGATCCGTTCGTGCGATCGACGCTGCAGTTACCGGACACTTCACGGGCCGACGTGGCGATCGAGGTGACGCTGCGGAATCACTCGGCGGCGACGGTTTCGGGCACGCTGCACGGACGCTTCGGCGAGCAGGCGTTCGACGTGCCAGTGACGATCGAAGCGGCGAAAGACAAGGCGGTCAAACGCAGTGTGATCGTGCTCAATCCCAAGCTGTGGTGGCCGGCGGGGTACGGACAGCCGAATCTGTACGACGTGAGCCTGGAGTTCACGATCGACGGGAAGGGCGTGTCGGACCGGAAGGCGTTCCAATCGGGCGTGCGGCAGTTCACTTACAGCGAGGACGGCGGCGCGCTGCGCATGTGGATCAACGGCCGGCGATTCATTCCCAAGGGCGGCAATTGGGGTTTCGGCGAGTCGATGCTGCGCTATCGGGCGCGCGAATACAATGCGGCGGTGCGGTATCACGCCGAGATGAACTTCAACATGATCCGCGATTGGGTGGGGCAGATCGGCGACGACGAATTTTACGATGCATGCGATCGGTATGGCGTGGTGGTGTGGCAGGATTTCTGGCTGGCGAATCCGTGGGACGGTCCGGATCCGGACGATGACGCGATGTTCCTGCGTAATGTGAAAGATTACGTGCTGCGCATCCGGAATCACCCGTCGATCGGGCTGTATGTGGGGCGGAACGAAGGTTATCCGCCGAAGGTGATCGACGACGGGATTCGGGCGACGCTCGACGGGTTCCATCCGGGCATGCATTACATCGGGAGTTCGGCGGACGGCGTGGTCAGCGGGCACGGTCCTTACACGGTGCAGACCGATAAGTTTTACTTCACGCAGAGGGCGGGCACGCAATTCCACAGCGAGATGGGAATGCCAAACATCGTGAGCATGGACAGTTTGAAACTGATGATGCCGGAGAGCGATTTCTGGCCGCAGGGAACCGACTGGGGCGTGCACGATTTCACGGCGGCGGGCGCGCAGAGCGCTACAAACTTCCGAGCGCGGATCAATAAGCTGTACGGTCCGGCGGACAATTTGCGGGACTGGATGGAACTGGCGCAGTTTATCAATTACGAAGGGTATCGCGGGATGTACGAGGCGCAGAGCAAGAATCGTATGGGGCTGCTCATCTGGATGAGTCATGCGTGCTGGCCCTCGATGGTGTGGCAGACTTACGACTATTACTTCGAGCCGACGGCGGGTTACTTCGGTGCTAAGAAGGCGTCGGAGCCGCTGCATATTCAGTGGAATCCCGTGAGCGATAGCGTGGAAGTAGTCAATTACAGCGGTGGGTCGCAGGCGGGGCTGACGGCGCACGTGCAGGTCGTCGGGCTGGATGGCGCGGTGAAGTGGGAGAAGTCGGCGGACTTGTCGAGTGCGGAAGACAGCGTTCAGTCACCGATCAAGATGGAGTATCCCGCCGGAATAAGTGCGACGCACTTTATCCGGATGGAGCTGAAGCAGGGTGATAAGTTGGTCTCCGATAATTTTTACTTGCACGGGACCGAAGAGGAGAACTACCAGGGTATTCGCACGCTCGGGAAAGCGAAGGTACAGGCCTCGACGAGTGCGGAGCGGCGCGGCGATCGGTGGCAGATGTCGACCACGCTGCAGAATACGGGGTCGATACCGGCGTTGATGGTGCGGCTGAAGGCGGTGCGGGAGAAGTCGAGGGATCGGATTCTCCCGGCGATTTATAGCGATGGGTATGTGGCGCTGATGCCGGGGGAGAAACGGGTGATTACGACTGAGGTGTATGAGTCGGACACGCGCGGGGAGAAGGCTCGGATTGTGGTGGAGGGGTTTAATTTGGAGGCGCGGTGAAGAGGTTCTCCCAAAGGCGCAGAGACGCAAGGGCGATAGCTTTCTTAGGCGAACTCAATTAGCTTCGAGGTTCGAATACGGGCATCCCGTGTCAACAGGGGCGCCTGGTGAGCTAAACTCGTGGCGGCGATCAGTTCGTCGGCGGGATCGCTTCTGAAGTCCAGTTTTGCGAGATGCCGGCAGACTTCAGGGGTCAACGGCCAGACTTCGATTCGCGAGAGGGCCTGCGACATGGGCGGGCTGTCGAGTCCCAGGGTGATTCTGCCCAACTGATGAAGTTTGGCGATTTCCCAGAGTACGATGGCCGAGATTCCCCATCGGTGGCGGGCGAGAACAGCTTTTTCATGTCGCGTCAAAGTACCCAGCAACGCGAAGAGCAGGATGTGGGTATCAAGATTCAGCATCCCACGCCATTCCAGTAGAGAGAATATCGCCGTGGATCTCAAATTTTCCGGCAAGGCTTCCGATCAAGTCGGCGTTGGTATCGCGGAGAGGGGTAATGCGCGCGATCGGTTTCCCGCGACGGGTGATCACCATGCCCTCCGGGGGCAGGCGGTCCAACAAGTTCAGACACTGGCTGCGAAATTGAGAAGCATTGAGACTCTTCATTTTCCTCTTAATTGTACAACTCATTTGTACAAGTAGCAAACCCGGATTAACGCCGATTCGATTCGTGGGGAGCGGCGGACTCGGCCGATTTGCGCGGCCACGCGTTTCGGCATATTCTCAACCCTACGAACATCCCGAGAAGGGCGACGACAAAGATTATGCCGGAAGGCTCATCGACGCCGAGGCTTAGCATCGCAACACTGAGGAAAAAAAAGAACAGCCCAAAAATCGCGGCGGCGACGCGTTGTACGTTGGTAGGGTTTGGCGAGCCCCGCCACATGAAAACATCCACCGCCCGTCCATTTCGTACGGTATCCGGAAACACGATGTTTCTCTGACGGCACCAATGTCGTCGAGGAACTCCTTTTCACGACGGTCGGCTGAACGCGGTTCCACCGACCCGATGTCATCACCGCGAACCTCGCAAGAATTACATGGATCGCGCTTTGGTGCGCCGATTGCAAGAATCGAGTGTATAGGAGAAGAACTATGTTCAGCCGATCACATATTGTGACTTGCGTGGCGGCACTTGTCCTGACGGGCTCCGGATGGGCGCAAATGCAACCGCCGCAGCAACCCCCCGTAGGACCTCCGATGGGCGCTCCACAAAACCCGATGCCTGGCACAGTGGGCGCCGTTCCACAGGACCAGATGGCGGATCCATACGGTGCGGACAAGGACTTCGTGCGGAGTGCTGTGGAATCCAGCGCGACTGAGGTACACCTCGGGAAGATCGCGCAAGAGAAGGCGTCGAGTGACGCTGTTAAAGAGTTCGGAAAAGAGATGGTGGAGGCGAATACACAAACATCGCAGCAATTGCAGCAAGCCGCCACCGCGCTGAAGATTCAGGTGTCCGACGACCCGCCGCGCAAGGCCAAAAGGGACGAAGAGAAACTGGCGAAGCTCTCGGGCGCGGACTTCGATCGCGCATTCGCGAAGATGGCGGCGGACGAACAGAAACAGGCCGTGAAGCAGTTCGAACGCGAGGCGAAGAACGGGAAGGCGTCGAGCTTGAAGGACTACGCTTCGAAGAATCTGGCAGCGGAGCAGGAACGGCAAAAGAAGGCTGAGGAACTGGCCGGTACCGGGACGGCTACGGTGGCGAAATAGTCGCTCCTGATGCTCAGGCAGACCGGCGGCGCAGAAATCCAAATTGCGGCGAGACCAGAAGTGAGGAGGGTGATTGTGGTGGGGCCGAAGTGTGACGGTAATGACGTTTCGCTCGATGCTATGATTCCCGAGTAACGTGAAACTCCTCATCTTTTCCGACATACACAACGACTGGAAAGCGCTCGATCGCCTGCTCGCCATCGAGGCCGACTACTACATCGCGGCGGGCGATCAGGTGACATGGGAGAAAGGCATTGAGCGCGCCGGGGAGATTCTGGCGCAGCGCGGCGATAAGGTATACGTGCTGCCGGGAAATCACGAATCTGCCGATATAGTCGCCGGTATGTGCGCGCGGCATGGACTGCACAATTTCCACGAGCGTCACATGGAGATTGGCAAATGGCACGTGGCGGGACTCGGGTATTCGAGCCCGACGCCCTTCCACACGCCGGGGGAGTACAGCGAGCCGCAGATCGAAGATCGCCTGCAGCGGTTCGCCGAACTGACGCCGCTGGTGCTGGTGTGCCACGCGCCGCCGTATGAAACGGCGCTTGACCAGATCCGGCCGGGATTGCATGCCGGGTCCCGGTCGGTGCGGGAGTTTATCGATAAATACCAGCCGGAGCATTTCTTCTGCGGCCACATACACGAAGCGGAAGGTGTCGCCATCGAAATGGGGCGGACGCGCGCGAAGAATGTCGGGAAGGCCGGGCATTTGTTAGAATTGGATGAATCCCCATGACATTCGAAGAGTTAGAACGCGCCTACCAGCCTCTCCGCGACCAAGCCCTGGCCGTGCGGAGGTATCTTTGACGCTCCTGCGCAAAAACAGAAGCTAGCCACGACCGAAGATCAGATTTCCGCGCCCGACTTCTGGAACCAGCCCGAGAAGAGCCAGAAAGTCATGCAGGAACGCAAGAAGTTGGAGCAGGCCATCGCCAACGACGAGCGTATCCGCAACATGACTGACGACCTCGACACGCTGTTCGAACTGGCGCGCGAAGGCGAAAAAGTCCACCCCGACATCGAGCGCGAGAGCAAGGTGTACGCCGAACTGCTGGAGGGCCTGGAGACGGCCATGCTGCTCTCCGGGGAGAACGACGCACGCAGCGCCATCGTCACCATACACCCCGGCGCTGGCGGCACGGAAAGCCAGGATTGGGCTGAGATGCTGCTGCGCATGTACCTGCGATGGGCGGAGCGCAGCGGCTTCCAGACGGTGATCACGGACCGGCTCGAGGGCGAGGGGGCGGGCATCAAGTCGGTGACGTTCGAAGTGAACGGCGACAATGCGTACGGCATGCTGCAATCGGAAATCGGGGTGCACCGGCTGGTGCGCATTTCACCGTTCGATTCCGCGGCGAGGCGGCACACATCGTTCGCGTCGGTGTTCGTCTACCCGCAGGTGGACGAGGAAATCAAGATCGACATCAAGCTGGACGATTTGCGAATCGACACGTTCCGATCATCGGGCGCGGGTGGACAGCATGTGAATATGACGGACTCGGCGGTGCGCATCACGCACTTCCCGTCGGGCATCGTGGTGCAGTGCCAGAACGAGCGGTCGCAGCACAAAAATCGCGATACGGCGATGAAGCAGTTGAAGGCGCGGCTGTACGAACGCGAGCTCGACAAGAAGCGCGAGGAAACGCGCAAGACTGAAGACTCGAAGCTGGAGATCAATTTCGGGAGCCAGATTCGCAACTACGTGCTGGCGCCGTACCGGCTGGTGAAGGACCTGCGCAGCAAACTGGCGATGGGCGATGTGGATCGCGTGCTGGAAGGCGACCTGGAGGCGCTGATGCACGCCTTCCTGGTGTGGCGCAAGACCGGGAAAATCGCCGGCGACGACAAGGACGAGACTCCCGAGTGAGCCTGGAGCAGGCAGCCGCGCTGATTCGCGCCGGAAAGCTGGTAGCGTTTCCGACCGAAACGGTGTACGGGCTGGGCGCGAACGCGCTGGATGCCGCGGCCGTGGCCCGCATCTTCGAGGCCAAGGGTCGGCCGCGAACCAGTCCATTGATCGTGCATGTGGATTCGGTGGAGATGGCGCGCGGGCTGGCGGCGGAATGGCCGGCTGCGGCGGAGACGTTGGCTCGGCGGTACTGGCCGGGCCCTCTGACGCTGGTGCTGCCGAAGTGTGCATCGATTCCCGATATTGTGACCGCGGGATTGCAGACGGTCGGGCTGCGCATGCCGGCGCACCCGCTGGCTTTGGAGTTGATTCGCAAGGCGGGACTGCCGATTGCGGCGCCTAGCGCCAATCGCTTCACGGAACTTTCCCCCACTCTGGCCGGACACGTACCGGAGGGCTTGGCGGATTACGTAGTGGACGGCGGACCGGCGCCGGTGGGAATCGAGTCGACGGTGCTCTCGCTGGTTGGGACGCCGACGCTGCTGCGTCCGGGAGTGATTCCGCTGACGGAGATCGAGGCGCTGATTGGTCCGGTGGCGGCGGCGAGCGATTCGGCAGAGGGAGCGCACGCCTCGCCGGGGATGCATGCACGCCACTATCGTCCGGTGACGCCGCTGTACCTGGTGGAACGCGGCGAGCGTCCGCCCGCAGGCTGCGGAGCGTGGCTGCGCATCGGCAACGAAATGCCCTCCGACCCCGTGGCATACGCGGCGGCGCTATACGAAACGCTGCATCGTCTGGACGCCCAAGGCGTCGGCGGCATCGCCGTAGAGCGTCCCCCGGACTCGGCCGAATGGGCGGGCGTGTTGGATCGTCTTCGCCGGGCGGCGGAGCAAGGCTGACGCGAACGAATCTCGCAAATCACTTTCGCAGGACGGATTGCCAGTTCAGCACGACCGTGACCGGCGTCCCAATGTTGCGCCCTGTGGGAACGGCTATCAGGAATCGCTTGCCGTCGCGCGATACATCGTAGTGGAAACTGAAAGCAGGGGCTGAATCGGCGAATTGCGTGGCGAACAAGGCATGGGGCACGCCGGGTTGGAACACCGTGGCGGCGGAATGGCCAACATCCGCGGCCATCAGTTTTCCATCCGGCGACCGGTAGTACAGCTCTTTGCCGTCGGGGCGCCAGCGCGGTTCGACACCGCCTGCTGCGGAGACCTTCACCCGGCCGGAACGGCCGTCACCCGGTGGAAACGGCCGCACGTAGATCTCGGAACTGCCGGATTCATTCGAAACGAAGGCGAGCCAGCGGGAATCCGGTGAGGCAGCGGCCTGGATTTCGCTGAACCGTCCTTCGCTGAGCGGCACCTGCTTCGCCTCGCCGGCGCCCAGGGGATCGGGCAAGGCCCAAAGCCCGCTGTACCCACTGGTCAGGCTGAGCTCGGAGTAGAGCAGGAAGCGCCCGTCACGGGTCCAGTCATCCAGATACTTGACGGTCGGCATCTGCAGCAGCTTACGTTCCGCCGAGCCGTTGGCCGCGTCCTTTACGTAGATCACCGAACCGGAGCCGTACGCGATCCACTTTCCGTCGGGCGACCAGGCCATCGTGTTACCACCCTCGCGATTAAAGGTGAACGGCGCGTCGATCCCGCGCGCCAGGTCGAGCACGGCGATCTGCGACGGCGGCCGGCCTACGGTATGCGCCAGGCGGGTTCCATCCGGCGACAGCGCCAGTTCAGTCCGCATCAGCCCGGGCTCGCCCGCGTGCCCCACGGCGCGCCCCTCGCGATCGAACCAGGTGTAGGCCACGTCCGTGCCGTCGGTGCCGATTCGATAGGCCAGCATCCCGGCCGGCGACACGGTGAACGATGCTCGGCTCAGGTTCGTGGCAATCGATTCCGCGATGTGTACCGGTTCGCCCACCACCGAGAGCGATTGTTCATCGAAGCCTTGCGCCACCAGAATTCCATCGCGTAGGAACAACAGTTGCCCTAGCCTGCCGCCGGGAGCAGGCGGAGTGTAGCCGAAACTCACGTCCATGGCGGTGCGCAACACGGGTTGCCCGGTTGGAGTGGCGGGCTTGCCGTCGAGCGCGCCCACGAAGATTCCGGCGTTCGGGTTCTGCGTACGGCTCCGGTACAGAAAGTGCCGGCCGTCGGAAAGGAATACGGGATAGACGTGCATCGTATCGCCGGCGGCCAGACTGGTCGCGGGCGTTGGGTCTCCACCGCCGGAGGATACGCGCATGATCGGTCCGGCGGTCCCGCCGAAGAGAATCACGCCCTGCGCATTCCAGGCGCCCCCCAGTCCGGCCGCGGGACCGTTGCAAAGGGCCTGCGGAGCGCCGCCGGCGATATCTAATTTCCTCAGCTTGCCGCCGGCGACGAAGGCAACGAAGCGGCTGTCCGGCGACCAGAAGAAAGTGTTGACGCCTTCACTCCCGGCGAGCGCGCGTGCTTCGAGCGTATCCAGGCCGCGGACCCAGATCCGCGCGATGCTATCGCTGCCGTTGGCGGTGAATCCGAGATAACGGCCGTCCGGAGAAAGCGAGAGCCACGCGCCGATGTGAACCTGATCGGGTGCGGCGACTCCGAACCGCATCACCGGCGCGGCCGGTACCGCTTGTGGGCGAAAGTGCACGAAGGCCAACGTGGCCGCCGCGAGACCGAACAGGGCCGCCGCCACCCAGGGTGCTGTCGGCGCCGCCCCGCCTCCCGTCGGTGCCTCGTTCCGAGCGCCTTCTTCGAGCAGCAGTCGCGCATCGCCGATGTCCCGCATGCGGCGGCGCGGATCGCGCTCCAGGCACGCGCGCAACAGCCGGCGGAAGCGGGGCGGCACACCGTCGAAATCGGGATCGGTCTTCAGAACCGCGGCGAGAGTGTCGCTGACCGTTTCGCCGGCGAAGAGGCGGCGCCCTGTGAAGATCTCGTCGAGCACCACGCCGAAGCTCCAGATGTCGGCGCGCTTGTCCACATGGTGCCCGCGAGCCTGCTCCGGCGCCATGTAGGCGGCCGTGCCCAGGATGGTCCCAGCCATCGTCTGCCGGATAGTCAGCGTGGGCGACGACATCGGATTGCTGGCCGCGGCGTCCGGTGACATCGCCTTCGCCAGTCCGAAGTCCAGCACTTTCACTTTTCCGTCGGGAGTGATCTTGATGTTGGCCGGCTTCAGATCGCGGTGGACGATCCCCTTCTCATGCGCATACTCCAGCGCGTCGATCAGCTGCTGGATGATGGGCATCGCCTGCTCTTCAGCCAACGGACCCGACAAGTCCGGTCCTTCCACCAGTTCCATGATCAAGGCGCCATCTTCGACGCCGTAGATGGCCGCGATATGGGGATGATTCAGCGACGCCAGCACCTGCGCTTCTCGCGTGAAACGCGCCAGCCGCTCCGGATCGGCGGCATACGAATCCGGCAGCACCTTGATCGCGACATCGCGATTCAGCTTGGTATCGGTGGCGCGATAAACGGCGCCCATGCCACCCTCACCGAGCTTGGCAACAATGCGGTAATGCGCGATGGAAGAAGGCAGACTCATCAAGGGCGATTTTCAAGAATGTTATCACTTTCAGGATGGATACCGCGCAGACTCTCAGAGTCCGTGGGGTGTGTAGGGCGGGCATTCTGCCCGCAGCCGCCTTTCAGGCGGCCTCTTGTGGCCGCGCCGCTCCAGAGTTCATGCCGAAGCCAAATCCTGCACCGCGCGCCACGCTTCGTCGATAGCCTTATCGGTGTAAGCCCCGGCGGAGGCGTCGGAATTGGCGATGGCAATGCGGCCGAGCGGGCGCCGCGCAATCTCGTGAGGCGCCTGGCCGTCAGGCCAGTCGGGATCGAACAGCGGATTGTACTCGTAGGCGTAGCCGTGCGGCCAACGGTTGACCGTGATCGCTTCGATGTCGCGCCCAGGATCGAAGCCGCCAGCCGAGAGCATACGCGCGAGTTGATCGCGGATACTGCGCTCGAAGGTCGCAAACGTCGTGGAAAACAACTCGCCGCGTCCGGCCCTGTGCTGGTCCCGCTCGGGCAGGCCGGGCAGGCACGGAGTGCGCTCCATCGAGACCAACACGGGCTCATCCGGCGATTTGGCCGGCACATAGCCGCCGATCTGCGGACCGAAATCGAGCCGCGCGCTGTAGTGGTAACTTCCGGGGCAGGAGGCGCGGGAAAAGCCGAGCTTTTCAAACGCGGTCCACTGGCGCAGTCCGACCGTGGTGTAAACCAGCGGAACCTTCACCTGGTAACGCATGGCATCCTTTTGACTTTGCGGGAATTCCGCGCACAGGTAAGGGATGACCGTATGCCAGCATGCCAGAATGCAATGCTTCGCACGCGCTGACTCAAGCCCGCGCCGACCTATCCACACGACTTCGACGTCCGCCGCGCGCCCCGGCTGGCCGCGGTGGCGTACCCGCATCACCGGACTGGAAAGCCGCAGCCGCACAGGCGTGCCAGGCCGATCGAGCTGCGAGTAGTCGATGGCTGCCGTGACGATATCCTCAGCTGTGCCGCGCGAAACGGCGCCGGGGATTAGGCCTCGTACCAGCAGGCGCGCAATGGAGGCATTGCCGTCCGGAAAGTGGAAGCGATAAGATCCGCTGTCGGCGTATCCGCCGGCCGTGTAGCCCATGCGGGGCGCGCGTCCGGGCGCCAGGTTCATGCCCAGGAATCCGGGCACGCCCCAACGGTGCAATCGAGGGCCGATACGGCGTCAATCCCGACACCGTACTCGCCACAGGTCCGTGTTTGGTAGAACGGAACCACGCCCGGATCGGCGCCCACGATCTTGGTGAGAAACGCGGCGTAGCTGATGCGCGAGAGCCGGTCCTTCTTTTCGGAATCGGAGAGACCCGGCAGGTAGTCGTCCGTCCCGGTTTCCAGGCGCAGGATGTCACGGCGCGCGGCGTCGGAGAGAGGGGTGCGAGCGAGGAAGTCGCTCCACGCGCCTCTGGGACCGGTTGGCGTGCCCACCACCAGGCGGTCCTCGCCGAAAGTCTCGCGATCGAAAAACGTGGCGGAGTGAAGATTCAGCGTGCTCGACGGGTTGGCGCGCGGGTAGCGCGAGGCGAGGCCGGGCGGGTCGATGCCCAGCGTGCGCATGAGTCCGTCGGCAACTTTGCTGTAAGGATAAGGGCTATCGATTTCCAGAGTGCCGCCGTTCATGAGCTGCAGGCGTTGGCCGATGTGGAATTCATTGCGCCGCGCGTGGCCGCCGAAATCATCGTGGTTGTCGAGCAGCAGCACGCGCGCATCCGGATTCCGCTGCCGGTAAAACCACGAGGCGGACAGTCCGCTGATGCCGGCGCCGACCACGATCAGGTCGTATTGTTCATCCGTCGACTGCACCTTGCCGGCGTTCTTCCAGAACGCGCCGTCGCGCAGCGAGTGCAGCACCTCGAAGGACCCGGGATGGCTGCCGCGCAGTCCAGTC
>Ga0265314_10005938_pt1 | contig 10916 bp, 10 predicted proteins | sample 4126metaG_FD_203106 | JGI IMG/M metagenome (GOLD analysis project Ga0265314, IMG submission 203106) | Rhizosphere microbial communities from Carex aquatilis grown in University of Washington, Seatle, WA, United States - 4-1-26 metaG | ecosystem: Host-associated > Plants > Roots > Rhizosphere >... | reverse complement strand
CCGTCCTGACCGGCACGCCGACGCAGGCGGGCAGTTACATGTTCACCCTGCAGGCGTTCGAGTATGCGGGCCTCATGGGTCTGGCCTCGGACACGTTCAGCTACACCATCAATGTCGGCGGCAACACGCCCTCGAACGTGGCGCCGACCATCACGCTGCAACCGCAGAGCCAGGCCGCCGGCGCCGGCGCGAGCGTGACGCTCTCCGCCGGCGCGACCGCCGCGAACGGCAATCCCGCGCCCACGTATCAATGGCAGCAGAACGGCACTGCGCTCAGCGGCGCGACCGGCGCCACGCTGACGCTCGCCAACATCCAGCCGGCGAACGCCGGCATCTACACCGTTGTCGTCGTCAGCGGAGGCACGAGCACCACGACGCCCGCCATCGTCGGCCTCCTGACCACGAACAAAGTGATCGGCGCGGGCTCGGTGGTGGGCACGGACATCGTGCACCCCAACGGCAACATCTTCGATCAGGTGCTGGTGACCGGCGCGGCCGAGTCGATCACCGCCGACGCCCACCAAGTCACGCGCACCTCCTACATCGACCTCAACGACGACATCGTGCAGGTCGAGTTCAGCGGCGCCGGCACCCTGTCGCTCGTGCTCGCGAGCCCCAGCGGCCCCGCCGCGCCCCTCAACTACAATCAGCCCACCGTCGCCTACATGAAAGGCCACGCCGGCATCGTCATCACCGGCGCCGACGACACCACCAATGTCTCCGTCTTCACGGTCGGCCGTGCCACCGCCTTCGACCCGACCGGCACCTACAACATCCTCCTCTCTCCCAGCGCCACGAACGACCCGACGAAGAACGGCAGCTCGCTGTTCGCCGGCCACGATACCACGCACTACGACGGCTTCGCCGACATCGCCTACATCGCGATCGCCAGCACCAACGGCAAGTTCGGCGGCCTGCGCGCCTCCAACGCGCACTTCTTCGCCTCGAACGGCCTCACCGGCGTGTATGCACCCGGGGTGGCCTTCGAGGGCCCGGTGTTCGTCAGCAACATCGAGGCATTCGACGCGGCGAGCCCGGTCCTGATCCTCGGCTCGGCGAGCGACACCCGCGTGACCGGCGGCGACATGTTCCAGGACAACGGCCAGGCCGTGCAGGTGAACGGGGTGACGCAGCTGAAGTTCACCGCGGGCAGCGACTCGGCCGGCACGATCTTCCCCGCGCAAAACAACCGCGGCGTCTTCAAGCAGAACGGCACCGACGTGACCGCCCAGATCGTCGTCCAGCCCTGAGCCGGGTGCCTTGCTTTTTGGCGTCGAAAAACTGGCGGAGAGGGAGGGATTCGAACCCTCGGTGGGGATTTAAACCCCCACAACGGTTTAGCAAACCGCCCCTTTCGGCCACTCAGGCACCTCTCCGAACCGGGTGGTCGCAGGCAAACGCCGCGGCGCGAAAGTGCAAGGCGGATTTCACGCCGCACGCTTTCGCGCTCACCGACGGCAGTGGGTCGGTTTGAAATCGGGGATCGCGGCAGCCGGGGTTACGCCCGGCGCCACGGCATGGGCCGCCGATGTTGGTCCTGAACGTGGCGAGTTGGGCGCCGAATTTTAGGTCGTTCGGCTCAATGTCGCCTGATCTTGCCATAGCCTGATGCTCCTGAATGGAGGATTTGCCCGCGGAGGGATTGGGTTCCCGCGCCTGCCGCGGGACATAACAGCCGCGGGAAAGTGAGTCGGCGGCGTCCCCGGTCGCGTTTTCGGTGTGGTTGGCGGCTCCGGGGACGTCCCCGGTCCGTCCGGGGAACTCCCCGGCGGGTTCGGGGACGCCGCCGAAGGCTCCGGGGATGTCCCCGGGAGCTTCGGGGACGCCGGTGGACGCGTCGGGGATGCCGGTGCACGTGTCGGGGATGCCGGTGAACGTGTCGGGGACGCCCCCGGCGGAACGGGGGACGCGGCGCGGGCGGGGTGGGGCGGCCCGGCGCGTTGGGGACAACGCGCTTCACCGAACACCGCTTGCCATCAGGCGGGCGGGCGCTCAGGGTCGGCGATATGGCGGGGCTATATTCAGCGGCACCCAATACCGACTCTGACCGGGGCACGACTGACTCGGGTGTAAAATTCCGGTTGCGCTTTTGGTCGGTGATATCGCGCAAAACTCGACTCAGTTGAGGCGAGCAACGCTGTTAGCCAAGAAATGGACGACATCCTACCAGTAATTCTCGGCCTCGGGTTCGCCGTCTTACTTTTCGCGGCGCCGATATGGCTATATCGGAAGGCGCAAGCGAATGCGGCGCGTGAAAAAGAAAAGAAGCAGAATCAGCTTCGAGTTGAGGCGCAGGAGTTCATGCGCGAAGTGAGGGCCTCATGCGGTCTGAGAAGGATTTCGAGCACTGTGATTCTGAAGCCGGGAGAAGTGGCCTATTTTGAGGAGCCCGCATCGCTCTACGAAACTCGAGCGGTGAGGCATTATGCTTCAAGTGGCGGGCGCGTGCGAATCATGAAGGGACTCTCCGTCGGCGGCTCTAGCGGAAATTCCTACAGCACCCAAGAATGGACTCGGATTGCCCATGGACTTCTCACGATCACCAATAAACGGCTGATCTTTGCAGCGCAGTCTACGAGCCGTTCATTTCCTATCGCACGCATCCTGTCCGCGGACTGTTCAACGGATGGAGTCGAGATTCCTGTCGAAGGAAGACAGAAAGGTATGGTTTTTAAGGGCGGCATGAATCCATTGATTTTGGCGTCGGTGGTGAGGATTTGCTGCGCGTTCGAAGACCCGTCCAAAATAGACCCGCAGAAGATCGAAATTACCTATGTCTAAAAAAGGCTAACCAGTAGAGCCAACGACCATGCTTGGCACGTCGGCTGCGAAGCAGCCTTTGGTGCCAAGCATGTCTTCTCATCTGTAACGTTCGGCAAAGAATGACCTCGTCCGGAAAACCAATCATCGCTCGCATTTTCTCGCCCTTCGGTGGATCGCGAGTGGCGCTGCCCGGTATCGCTGCTTTCGTTGGCGTGGTAATCGCGGCTCTGATCACCAGTGCGTTGGCGGCGAAGTCCCAAAAGGAGTTCGATGCGCTGACGAGACGGCGCGAGGTTTATTCCAGACTGGCCACTGGTATGCGCGTGTTTGTTGAAGCTCCGCTGCTGAGCGATGCGAACGAGAAGCGAGAGTTTTTGACAGCGTATGACCAAAGCTGTGTCTGGGCTTCGGAGCCGGTGATCGAAAAGCTGGTTTTATTTCTGGATGTCATGGAGCGCTTTCCCACGGATTCTAGCCCGCATGCTATGCGCCAAAAGAAAGCGGCATACGAAGCGTGCGTTTTGGCCATGCGGCGAGATTCCGGATTCCCAAATTCGGACTTCAGATTTCGTTTCGGTTTGTTAGCTTCGGAAAATGAAAAGACCGACCCAGCCGCCAGCAACGGCGCTCAGGTTTTGCGGGTCCAGAGGCGGAGCGGATTCCAGACTTCGTCGGGGGCGGGGGAGAAGAGGAGAACACGGGCCGGAACGGAAGGGCGCGTCGATCCGGGGTTGGCCGAAATTAGGACACCGCCCCACGGACAACACGCTTGACTGGGGGGTGGGCGGGCGGTGTTGTCCTCGACTTTTCCGAAGAAGAAACCGCTCCGCAGAAATTCCGTCATGGCTCTCAAAATTCGTCTCACCAAGGTCGGCTCCGTGCACCAACCGCTCTATCGCGTCGTCGTGGCCGAAGCCCGCTCGCGCCGCGATGGCGATGCCGTCGAAAACCTCGGCACCTACACGCCCAAGTCCAAGGGCAGCCCGATCAATCTCAAGCTCGACCGCGTCGATTACTGGCTGGGCAAGGGCGCGCTGCCGACCAACACCATGCACGCGATGATCAAGAAGGCCCGCCGTTCCGCCGCCGCGCAGGCGCCGGCCGCCGAGGCGCCCGTCGCTCCCGTCGCGAGCTGAGTTTCCCGGTTCTCGTCTTTTTCCGGAAAATCGCCCAGCCTTCGCGGCTCGGGCGATTTTTCTTTTCCCGGCCATGCCGCTCAAGATCGACGTTCTCACGCTTTTTCCCCGGATGCTCGACGGATTTCTCGCCGAGAGCATCCTCGGCAAGGGCATCGCCGCCGGCCTGCTCGCGGTGAACGTCCATGACTTGCGCGCGTGGACGACCGACAAGCATCACACCGCCGACGACCGGCCGTTCGGCGGCGGCGCGGGCATGGTGATGAAGCCCGAGGCGGCGTTCGCCGCGATCGAGCAGCTGCAGACGCCGGGCTGCCGCCGGATTTATCTCACGCCCGACGGCACGCCGCTCTCGCCGGCGCTCGCGCACGAGTTGTCGCAGCAGCAACACCTCGTTTTGTTGAGCGGACACTATGAGGGAATCGACCAGCGCATTCGCGACTGCGTGATCGACCAGGAGATCAGCATCGGCGATTACGTGCTCACGAACGGCACGCTCGCCGCCGCGGTTTTGATCGACTCGCTCGCGCGTTTCATCCCCGGCGTGCTCGGCGAGGAAAAGTCATTGACGCACGAATCCTTCACCAGCAAGTTGCTCGACTTTCCTCAATACACGCGTCCCGCCGAATTCCGCGGCCTGTCCGTTCCGGAAGTCCTCCTTTCCGGCCACCACGCCGAAATCGAGAAGTGGCGGCACGCGCGACAGGTGGAAAAAACCCGCCAAGTCCGACCCGATTTACTCACCGAGAAAGAGCCAAAGCCATGAACTCGATCATTAACGAAATCACCGCCGAACAGGTGAAAAAAGATACCACGTCGTTCAAAGTCGGCGATGGTGTGCGCGTGCACACGAAAGTCCGCGAAGGCGACAAGGAGCGCGTGCAGATTTACTCCGGCATCGTCATCGCCCGGAAGGGTCATGGCATCCACGAGACGTTCACCGTCCGCCGCATCAGCTACGGCGAGGGCGTCGAGCGCGTGTTTCCCGTCAACTCGCCCAACATCGACAAGATCGAAGTCGAGCGCGAGTCCGAGCCGATGAAGGCCCGCCTCTATTATCTGCGCAACCGCACCGGCAAGGCCGCGGTGGCCATCAAGGAAAAAGACCGCGGCGCCGAGATGCACGCGCAGCACGTCGCGGCGAAGGCCCCTGCGCCAGCGAGCGCCGCACCCGCGACGCCCGCCGCACCCGCGAGCTGACCGCGCGCAGGAAAATTTCCGAAAGACAAAGCGAGCCCGCCGGCTCGCTTTTTTGTTTTCGAAAATTTCTCGCTGATTGCGAAACCACGCCCGCCAGGATCACCAACCGCATAAATTCTGCTTCCCCGGTTGCGCGACGCGCTCTAATTTCAATCGCTCCCTTCCATGACGCTGCAAACTTCCCTCCTCGCGAAAGCCGCCGATCAGGCCCGCGGCCTCGCCATCGACGCCGTCCACGCCTGCTCCTCCGGCCACCTCGGGCTGCCGCTCGGCGACGCCGAAATCGGCGCGGTGCTTTACGGCCACGCGCTCTCGCACAATCCCGAACTCCCGCGCTGGATCAACCGCGACCGCTTCGTCCTCTCCGCCGGCCACGGCTCGATGTTCCTCTACGCCTGGCTGCACCTCAGCGGCTACGATCTGCCGCTCGAGCAGATAAAAAAATTCCGCTCGCTTCACAGCATGACGCCCGGCCACCCCGAGTTTCGCGAGACGCCCGGCGTCGAAGCCACGACCGGCCCGCTCGGCCAGGGCATCGGCAACGCGGTCGGCATCGCCGTCGCCGGCCAGATGGCCGCCGCGCGCTTCAACACGCCCGAGCACGCGATCTTCGACCACCACGTCGTCTGCCTCGCGGGCGACGGCTGCATGCAGGAAGGCGTTGCGATGGAGGCCGTCGAGTTCGCCGGCCATCAGAAACTCGACAACCTCATCCTCATCTACGACTCGAACGACGTCACGCTCGACGCGATGGCCGCCAAGACGCAGAGCGAAAACACCGCCGCGCGTTTCAGGGCGATCGAATGGGATGTGTAGACGATCGACGGCCACGACATGGTCGCGTTCCTCAAGGCGTTCAACAAAGCCAAAAAAGCGAAGAGCGGAAAACCGCAGCTCATCGTCGCGAAGACACTGATCGCGCGCGGCATTCCCGAAGTCGCCGGCACCGCCAAAGGTCACGGCGAGGGTGGGGCGAAATTCGCCGACGCCGCGCGCGCCGGCCTCGGCCTGCCCGCCGACCAGCATTTTTTTGTGAGCGACGACGTGCGCGCGTATTTCGCCGGGCACAAGGCCCGCCTGGTCCGCGCTTACAAGCGCTGGCAAAAAACCTACAAGGCGTGGCGCGACGCGAATCCCGAAAAGGCCGCGCTGCTCGACTCCGCGCCGCAGCCGCCGAGCGCCGCGCACGTCCTCACAAAAATTCCGCTCTTCCCCTCCGACGCGAAACTTGCCACCCGCGCCGCCGGCCGCGACGTGCTCCAGCCGATCGCCGCCGAACTGCCGCTCCTGATCGGCGGCAGCGCCGACCTCTACGGCTCGACGCTGAACTATATCGCCGCCGACAAGGACTTCGACCCGACCAACCGCGCCGGCCGCAACATTCGCTTCGGCATCCGCGAACACGGCATGGCTGCGATCGCGAACGGCATCGCCTACGACGGACTCTTCCGCCCGAGCGTGGCGACGTTCCTGGTGTTCGCCGATTATTCGCGCCCCTCGATGCGCCTCGCCGCGCTCGCGAAACTTCCGGTCGTTTATATCTACACGCACGATTCCATCGGAGTGGGAGAGGACGGCCCGACGCACGAGCCGGTCGAAACCGTTTCCGCGCTGCGGTTGATTCCGAATTTTGACGTGATCCGTCCCGCCGATCCCGAGGAAACCGCCGGCGCCTTCGCCGCCGCGCTCGAGCGCACCGACGGCCCGACGCTGCTCGCACTCACCCGCCAGGCGGTGCCGACGCTCAACGAAATCGAGCCGCACTTCCGCCGTGCCGGCGTCCTCAAGGGCGGCTACGTCGCCGTGCAGGAAACCGCGCCGCTCACGCACATCCTGCTTTCGTGCGGCAGCGAACTGCAGCTCGCGATCGCCGCGGCGAAAATCCTCGGGCCCGGCACGCGTGTCGTTTCGATGCCGTCGTTTTTCCGGTTCGACCGCGAGTCCGCGGAATATCGCGAAAGCGTGTTGCCGCCCGCGTGCCGCAAGCGCGTGGCCGTCGAGGCGGGCGTGTCCGGACTCTGGCGAAAATACGTCGGACTCGACGGCGCGGTCGTCGGCCTCGACCGTTTCGGCCTCAGCGCACCCGCGCCGGTAATTTTTAATGAGCTGGGCATCACAGCCGACGCTGTGGTCGCCGCGGCACGGGCGTTGTAAGTGCGTTTTTTCGGAAGCGGGAGCGCTGCCGGCCGCGCGCATAAGCCATTAGCGCCGCAGTCCACTGCATCAGTTATACGACATTTTTGAAAAAAAGCGGCGCGCTGCTTGCTTTTATCGTTAGCTGCCTAACTATTCGCCGCCTTATCTTTTTTTCCGACTGCCGATGCCTTTTCTGCTGATAAAAAATCTACCGCGCTACGAATGCCTGATCGAGGCGGCAAAGCTCTTTCCCGACCTCGATCCGTCGGCCACCGAGGTTTTTCTCCATTTGCTGCATGCGGGCGACGAGGCGTCTCACGTCGTGGAAACGCATCTGGCCGAGCACGGGATTTCACAGGGCCGTTTCATGGTGCTGATGCTTTTGCTCAACAACCTCTCCGACTGCCCGCACCCGCGCACGCCAGCCGCGCTGGCGGATTTGTCGCGCGTCACCCGGGCGACGATGACCGGCTTGATCGACACGCTCGAGCGCGACGGTTTGGTGAAACGCGAGCCCGACCGCGACGACCGGCGCATGATGTCAGTCACGCTCACCGTCAAGGGCCGCGCGCTGCTCGAAAAAATTCTTCCGCGGCATTTCCAGCGGATGGCAGAACTCATGCAGCGCCTGACGGAAACCGAGCGCAAGACGCTCGTTCAACTCCTCACGAAAATCACCCACCAGGCGACCACGCTGTCGCCCTCGCCGTCGTCGCTTGCGATTCCGGCCTAATCCACCGCCCGTCGAATTTTTTCACCAACCTCTTCCCAGCTTACCACACCTCCCAGCCCGCCATGCTCAAGAAATTCACCCTGACCACCATCGGCATCATCGCCATTGTTGGTGCGCTCGTCGGCACCAAGATGCTCCAGTTCCGCGCCATGGGCGCCGCCCCCATGTTCTTTCCGCCCGAGACCGTTACCGCGGCGGAAGCCCGCGAAGAAACCTGGTCGAACACGGTCACCTCGACCGGCTCGATCACCGCTGTGCAAGGCGTGACGATCGGCGCCGAAGTGGCCGGAAAGATTGCAAAAATCGCGTTCGAGGCCGGCGCCGCCGTGCAGGCCGGCGATCTGCTCGTGCAGCTCGACACCTCGACGGAGGACGCGCAACTCCGCGCCGCCGAAGCCACCACCGCGCTCGCGAAACTCAGCGTCGATCGTGCCCGCGACCTCGCCGCGAAATCCACCATCTCGCAGTCCGAGTTCGACACCGCGGACGCCCAGTTCAAGCAAGCCGTCGCCCAAGCCGACAGCATCCGCGCCGTCATCGCGAAGAAGACGATCCGCGCGCCCTTTGCCGGCCGCCTCGGTCTTCGGCTCATCAACCTCGGCCAGATCCTGAAGGACGGTGACTCGATCGCCACCCTCGAGACGCTCGATCCGATCTTTGTGAATTTTTCCGTGCCACAGCAGCGGCTGTCGGTCCTCGACGCAGGTTCGGTGGTGCGCGTGACGACCGATGCCGCGCCGGGTCAGGTCTTCGAAGGCAAAATCAACGCCGTGAGCCCTGAGGTCGATCCCGTGACCCGCAACGTCCGCGTGCAGGCGACGGTCGCGAACGTCGGCGAAAAACTTCGCGCCGGCATGTTCGCCAACGTCGAGGTCGTGCTGCCCACGAGCCAGACGATGCTCATCATCCCCGCGACCGCCGTGCTCTACGCACCGTATGGCGACTCGGTCTTCGTGATCGACGAAAGGAAAAACGAACAAACTGGAAAAACCGAAAAGGTGCTTCGCCAGCAGTTCATCCGCATTTCGGGCACGCGCGGGGATTTCGTCACCCTCGCGTCCGGTCTGAAGGTCGGCGAGACGGTGGTGACCAGCGGCGTGTTCAAGCTCCGCGCCGGCGCGCCCGTGGTCATCGACAACAAACTCGCCCCCGACGCCCAGCTCGCACCCAAGCCCGACAACACCTGAAGCAGAACGCGCTTGGGGACGCGGCACCCTCGCCGCGTTGCCGCGGGCGAGGGCGCCCGCGCTCCAAAACGGAAGCACACCCATGAAATCCTTTACCGATCTTTTCATCCGCAAGCCGGTCCTCGCGATCGTTGTCAACGTCGTCATAATTATCGCGGGCGTGCAGGCCTGGCGTTCGCTCAACGTCCGCCAGTATCCGCGCAGCGAGAACTCCACGGTCAGCGTTGCGACCGTTTATGTCGGCGCGAGCGCGGACCTCGTGCGCGGCTTCGTCACCACGCCACTCGAGCAAGCCATCGCGTCGGCCGACGGCATCGATTACGTCGAGTCGAAGAGTCTGCTCGGCATTTCGATCATCAACGCCCGGCTCAAGCTCAACTACGAGCCCACGAAGGCGCTCGCGGATATCACCGCAAAAGTGAATCAGGTCCGCAACGACCTGCCGCCTGAAGCCGAGGTGCCGTCGATCAGCGTGCAATCAGCCGACTCGCAGATCGCCGCCGCCTACCTGAGCTTCGCCTCGAAAGTCCTCACGCAGGCGGAGATCACCGATTACCTCACGCGCGTCGTGCAGCCCCGACTCGCCGCGCTCCAAGGCGTGCAGCGCGCGGACATTCTCGGTGCCCGGACGTTTGCGATGCGCGTCTGGCTGAAGCCCGACAAGATGGCCGCCCTCAACGTCAGCCCCGCGCAAGTCCGCGCCGCGCTCGCCGCCAACAACTATCTCGCCGCGGTCGGCAGCACGAAAGGCTCGCTCGTCCAGGTCAACCTCACCGCCAACACCGATCTGCACTCGGTGGAAGAGTTCAAGCAACTGGTCGTCCGCCAGCAGAACGACACCGCCGTCCGGCTTGAAGACGTCGCCGACGTCGTGCTCGGTGCCGAGGACTACGACACCCAGGTCCGTTACTCCGGCGAGACCGCCGTGTTTGTCGGCATTTTCCCGCTGCCCAACGCGAACACGATCGACGTCGTCGCGCGCGTCAACAAGGAGCTCGAGGCGATCAAGCGGGACCTGCCGAACGGGCTCGAAGCCCGCGTCGGCTACGACGCCTCCGCCTACATCAGCAACGCGATCAGCGACGTCACGCACACGCTGGTGGACACGCTGCTGATCGTCGTCGTGGTGATTTTCCTTTTCCTCGGTTCGATGCGCTCGGTGCTGGTGCCGATCATGGCCATTCCCGTGTCGCTCATCGGCGGGGTCTTTTTGATGCAGGTGTTCGGTTTCACGCTGAACCTGCTCACGCTGCTCGCGATCGTGCTCTCGGTCGGTCTCGTGGTGGACGACGCCATCGTCGTCGTTGAAAACATCGAGCGCCACCTGCGCGAAGGCCGAACGCCGCGCGAAGCGGCGCTGCTTGGCGCGCGCGAACTGACCGGCCCGATCATCGCGATGACTGTCACGCTCGCTGCGGTTTACGCGCCGATCGGCTTGCAAGGCGGCCTCACCGGCGCGCTCTTCCGCGAATTCGCGCTTACGCTCGCTGGCGCCGTCACGATTTCAGGCATCGTCGCGTTGACGCTTTCGCCGATGATGTCGGCGCAGCTCCTCCGCAGCGCCGCCGAGGAGGAACGCGGCTTCACCGGCTGGGTGAATCACCATTTCGACCGTCTGCGTCAGGCGTATGGACGCACACTTTCCAAGACGCTCACCGCGCGCCCGTTCGTTTACGCGATCTGGATCGTGGTGTTCCTGCTCGCGTTCCCGATGTATATGTTTTCGCCGAAGGAACTCGCCCCGACCGAGGACCAGGGCGT
>Ga0265314_10005937_pt1 | contig 10916 bp, 9 predicted proteins | sample 4126metaG_FD_203106 | JGI IMG/M metagenome (GOLD analysis project Ga0265314, IMG submission 203106) | Rhizosphere microbial communities from Carex aquatilis grown in University of Washington, Seatle, WA, United States - 4-1-26 metaG | ecosystem: Host-associated > Plants > Roots > Rhizosphere >... | reverse complement strand
CGCCCGCCTGAATAAATCAGAGCGCCGGCGTTGCGGGCGGTGGGGTTTCCGTTTTTGCTTCCGGCTCGGCGGGCACCGTAACCAACGCGGGCTCCGGTTCGACCGGCGTTTGAATATCGACGGACGCCGGCGGTTCGACCGGCGCGACCGCCGGCTCCGAGGTTGGCGGGGGCGCCTCGGTCGTGACCGTCGCAGGCTCAGCTGTGAACACCGTTTCGGGCGTGGCAACCGGAGGCTCCGCGACCAATGCAGATTCCGTCTCGACATGAGCTTGAGTATTGGACGCCGCCGGCGGTTCGCCCGGCGTTACCGTTGGCTCCGCAGTCGGCGCCGGTGTTTCAATTTCGGCGGTGGGCGCGGATTCGGTCGCTGCCGGCGCTTCGGGCACCGCCGCAGCCGGTTTCGTTTCAGCTGGAGCAGGCGCGGCCTCGAAGGGCGGTGTTGACGCAGGCGCTTCCGGGAAATTCTCCGGGTCGTTTTCCTCGGCTTCGACTTCCTTCTTGCGCGCCTCGACCATCGGCGGCGGCGCGAACAGGCGGCCGTCGATGAACTCGGTCACGTAACCTTCCGTGACGAGCCAGCGCAAATCACCCTGCATGCGGTTGAGCTTGGCGCGCTGCTCGAGCGTGAGCACCGGCTCCGCCGCGGGTGCCGGACTTGTTGGAGCGGTGACGCTCTCCTCGCCCGGAGGATTCGCCGGTTGCTCCGCGGGGGCCGCCGCCTTCGGCGGCGCCGGCAGCTCGATCCCGAGAAACTTCGTCGCCAGCTCGCTCGCGCGCGCCATCGGGTGCGCCTCGATGTAGGCGATCAAAGTGCTGATGCTCTCCGAGAACGACTGGCCCGGCACGCGGAATTTTCGCTTCACTGCGCACACGTAGCTGACGCCCTTCGAGCCCTTCTTGAAAATTGTGAAATGCTCGCGCCGCAGCCGGCCGCGCAGCGCGTTGGCCGTGTCGAGCGGGAAACGCCGCTGGCGCTCGAGCGCGCCTTCGAGGGCGCGGCGGATTTCGCCGGGCGGCATGGTTTCGAGCAGCTTGCCGTGGAAGCGCGCGCTCTCGACGGTGCGCACGATTTTTTCGCGCGCGTGCGTGAGCAGGTGTGTCCGCGCGTCCTCGAACGCGTCGAACGCGAGCGCGGGCGGGGACTCGGGCGCCGGCTCGGCCGCCGGCGGCGGAACGGGCGCTCCCTCCTGCGGCGCCGCCTCGGCGGGCACCGCATCCGTCGCAACCGGAGCGGCCGGCTCGGGCGCGACCGCCACGGGGGCTGCGACGGGCTTAGTGTATTGTTTCCACGTGTAGCGCGTGGTCTTCTTCATTTTCGCGAGCCACTGCGCGACGACTTCAGGATCGCGCACGGTTTCGATCCGACTGCGAAACGCCTCCAGCGGCATCCGCGAGATTTTCGCCGCGAAGTGCTGCTGCACGATCTGCGCGTAACGGTGATAATTCGGCGGCCCGAGCAATTCGCCCGTCACGCCGCATTTGTTGATGACCAGGAAATTTCCCTTCGGCGGGTCGATCTCGACTTCCGCCAGATCGAAGAAACGATCGAGATGATTCGCCAGCACGTGCGCGACCGCCGCCTCCTCGCTTTCGAACGGCAGGCCATCCGGCACGGAAAGGTAGATCGGCTGCTTCGCCGGCGGCGTTTCCGCCGCGGGCTGCGCCTCGCTGGACCCGCCGCCAGGCATCGGTGTTCTGCGGGTGAGCACCACAACGAAACGATCTGGTTTCGCGACCACGGTGCGCGCGATTTCGAAAAGCTCGATGGTGCGGCACGACGTGCGAATCGTTTTCGCGAGCGCGTTGAAGCTCGTATCCTCGGGATAAAACGCGACGTTGAAAAACGGGCTCTCGTATGGCCCGCGTTCCGGCATTTCCGCCCGCCCGCCGTAACCGCCTTGGCGCGGGCCGCCGCGTTCGCCGCCGCGAAACTCGCGGCGCGGACCGCCGTCGCCCGAATACTCGCGGCGCGGTGGCGCTTCGCCTGCTCCGCCGCTTCCGCCCGCGGGCGGGGCGCCCGCCGGGCCGGCCGCGCCCTCGCGTCCGGCCGGCTTCCGAAATACGCGCCGGTCGCGTCGCTCGGGCGCGCCGCCACCATCGCGGCGATCGGGGCCGTAGTCGCGACGCGGGCGCTCCGGCCGGTCGCGCGAATCGGACGGGGACGATTTGTCCTGGGTCCACTGGGTGCCGAAGCTGAAGCCCTGGAGTTGGCTCAGGTCGAGTTTGTTGAAATCCTTGGGAGGATTTTCCTTGGTGTCGTCGTCCATGTAGTCGGAGTCGAGCGGGCACGCGCCCGCGTTGGTTTGCTAGGCCGCATTGGCCGGTGATAGTCGGTGCGGAGTGTTCACGGGCGCGGAGGTGAGGCAAGCGATTTTCCCAGTCGATAGAGTCGGACGTGCAACAAATGGCGCCGCGCCCAACCACCTTAAGTGCGGTGTTTTCGCCCCAGGTTCCCGCACTATTTGGTGCTCGGGACAGGACTCGAACCTGCATGCCTTACGGCACACGCCCCTCAAACGTGTGTGTCTACCAATTCCACCACCCGAGCATTTTCGAAGGAGGAAGGCGGACTAAGAGCAATCGCCCGCGGCTTGTCCAGCACCGAAATCGTCCGCCGCAAACTCGCTCCGCAGCGGACGAAAATCGACCTCAGCGCCGTTGCCGATCCGCCAGCCCACGAGCGAGCTGCGACGCAAAAAACGGTCCGCGATAGATCAAGCCCGTGTAAATTTGCACGAGCGTCGCGCCGGCATCGAGCTTCTCGCCGGCGCTCACGAAATCGTCGATGCCGCCCACGCCGACGATCGGCAGCCGGCCGTCGGTCGCGCGCGCGATGTAGTTGATGATTTCGGTCGAACGCTGCCGCAGCGGCCGGCCACTCAGGCCGCCGGTTTCGTTGACGCTGGCGAACGCGCCGGGGCGCGCGAGAGTGGTGTTCGTCGCGATGATGCCGTCGAGGCCGAACTCGAAAATCGTCGCGAGCACCGAGTCAATTTGCCTGAAATTCAAATCCGGCGCGATTTTCAGGAGCAGCGGCACGCGCACGGCGCGGGCGCGATTCGCCGCGGTCACGGCGCCGAGCAGTTCGCTCAACCGGTCTTCTTCTTGCAGCTCGCGCAGGCCGGGCGTGTTCGGGCTGCTGACGTTGAGCGCAATGTAGTCGGCGTGATCGGCGAGCAACGCGAAACTGGCGAGGTAGTCGCCGGTCGCCTTGCCGATCTCGACGACTTTCGATTTGCCGAGGTTGATGCCGAGCGGAATCCGCCGCCGGCCGCGCGGCGCCTGCCGGGCGAGCCGGGCCGCGACGGCGGTGGCGCCCTGGTTGTTGAAACCCATCCGGTTGATGACGGCACCGTGAGCCGGATAGCGGAACACGCGCGGGCGGTCGTTGCCCGGCTGCGCGAGCGCCGTGACCGTGCCGATCTCGACGTGGCCGAAGCCGAGCGCCGCGGCGGCGGGCCAGGCGCGGGCATTTTTGTCGAAACCGGCGGCGAGGCCGGTGGCGTTGGGAAATTTCAAGCCGAAAACCTCGATCGGCCGGGCACGGTCGGCGGGAAGGCCGCCGCCGCGCTCCAGCAGCCGGCAGAGCGGCGGGATTTTTCCGAGCAGCGCCAGCGCATCGACCGCCAGCTCGTGGGCGTGCTCCGCATCCAGCTTGAACAACGCGCGCCGCAAAATCTGCTCGTATAAAACACCCATCTTGGCGCGACAGTGGAATCGGTCCGTTAAATAGCAAGAACCGCGGCAGCGTCAAAAAATCCCCGGCAAAAACCCGCGCGCGCGCGATTTTCCGTGCCGAAACCGATTCGAAACACACTCGCCAAGAATGGGCGCTTTTGTGCTTGTTTTTTCAAACCTCGCTCGCACGCTGCGCCAAAAATCACCCCCGTCCCTTTTTTCATGGCCAAAGCAACTTCAACTCTCGACTGGTGCATCGTCCGCCTCGGCGAAGATCACAACTGGTGGGTCGGCGAAACCAGCGACCCGGTCCGCTGGGACGTCGATGGACTCAGCATCATCGATCCCCGCCAGCTCGCGCACCTCGTCGATCTCGTCGATCCGCTGCGCGACTACGGCTTCGACCAGGATTTGATGGAGCGCGCGTTCATTCTCTTCCGCATCGAAAAGGATCTCGGCAACGCCAAGGTCCGCCTCAAGCGCACCAAGGAGTCGCTTTTCGAATCCGAGGAAAAACTTTTCGCGCTGCCCGACATCCTCGACGAGGAAAACGGCCCCTACGCCGATCTCCTCGACCATCTCACGCGCTGCCGCGTGAAAATGCTCAACGATCTTTTCGAATTCGAGTCGAAGCTCACCGTCGATGAAGTCGAGGACGAGCTGCGCGAAGACCAGAACAGCCGGTTCATCGAGGGCAAGGCCATCCACGCGTTCGAGGAGCTTACCGCGATTTTGGATTTCATGCCCGCCGGCTACGAGTCCGACGAGGAACAGCCCGCGAAGAGCCTCGACGACGAAGCTGAAGCCGACGACCTCCCCGAGCTCGACGCGGAGGAGGAGGAAAAACTCAAGAACGACGAGTCGCTCAAGTGGGATGAGGACGATGACGACGAGGACGACGAAGAAGAAGAGAAAGAAAAGGACGAGGACTCCGACGAAGAAGAAAAAGACGAGGACTCCGGCAAATCCGACGACGAGGAGGAAAAACCCCGTCGCAAATCGAAGGGTAAACGCTGATTTTTCCCCGCTGGGCGGCTCTCGCGAGCCGCCCTTTTTTTGCCAGCCTCCGGCGCCGGCTTCACTTTCGCGGTTCGGTGCCAAAGCGATTTGCTCTTCGTAGCGCGGCGTTCAAACTACCGTCGTGGCTGCGAACGAAACCATCGTGCTCGCTGGCGGCGCGGGTTTTTTAGGCCGCGCGCTGGCGGCGCATTTCGCAAGCCTCGGCTGGCGTATCGTCGTGCTCTCGCGCGCGCCGCAGGCGGACGCGGAATCCGTGCGCCAGGTGAGCTGGGACGGCGCGACGCCCGGCGATTGGACGCGCGAACTCGAAGGCGCGGCGGCGATCGTGAACCTTGCTGGGCGATCGGTCAACTGTCGCTACGACGCACGAAATCGCGCTGCAATTTTACGTTCGCGCGTGGACTCGACGCGCGTCCTCGGCGAAACCGTGGCGCGCTGCGCCCGCCCGCCACCGGTCTGGCTCAACCCGAGTTCGGCAACGATTTATCGCGACGCGCGCGACCGGCCGATGGACGAGGCGACCGGCGAGATGGGAACGGGATTTTCGGTGGATGTGTGTCGCGCGTGGGAGCAGGCGTTGTTCGACACGCCGGCGCCGCGCACGCGCAAGGTGGCGCTGCGGCTCTCGATGGTGTTTGGGCCGGGCCGGGGCGGCGTGTTCGAGGCCTTTGCGCGAATTGTCCGGCTCGGGCTCGGCGGCACGCTCGGCGACGGCGGGCAGTTCGTGAGCTGGCTGCACGTCGCGGATTTTTGCCGGGCGGTCGAGTGGTTGCTCGCGCACAACGAGATTTCGGGCGCGGTGAATGTCTGCGCGCCGAATCCGCTGCCGAACGCGGAGTTCATGCGCGTGCTTCGGGAGGAGTGCGGCGCGCGGATCGGCCTGCCGGCGGCGCGCTGGATGCTGGAGGTCGGGGCGTTTTTCCTGCGAACTGAAACGGAGCTGTTGTTGAAAAGCCACCGGGTCGTGCCGGGCCGGCTGTTGTCGGCGGGATTTCGTTTCGAATATCCCGAGTGGCGGCCGGCGGTCAGGGCAGTGATACGAGCGAATATTTAGTCTCCCGACTGAGCTTGCGCCATCGCCGCGGCACGGTTTATCATCCCGACGTGAAGTCCTGCTCGATCCTCGTGGTGGATGATGAATCCGGAATTCGCGATTTGATCGGGCGGTTGCTGACCCGCGCCGGCCACCGCGTGACGATCGCGGGCGATGGCGAGGAAGCGACGAAGGCGATCGCCAAGCAGACTTTCGATATCGTGCTCACCGACGTGATCATGCCGGAGAAGGATGGCGTCGAAGTGATCGCCGAAGTGCGACGAAAACACCCCGACGTGCGCATCATCGCGATGTCCGGCGGCGGGCACGTGTCATTGGAACAGTATTTAAAAATCGCCAAGGGCATGGGCGCGCATGCGGTGCTGCAAAAACCCTTTGACCAGGCCGAGCTGCTCGCCGCGATCGAAACGGCGATGGCGAAGACGGAGTGACGTCGCGCCGGCTCAGTCGGCGAACAGCACGCACACCGGCGCGGCGATGCGCGCGGTTGCGGATGTGAGGGCGAGCCGGCCTGTCTCCGGATCGACGCGAAACACCGCGAGCGAGTCAGACAATTGGTGCGCGACCACCAGCCACCGGCCGTCGGGCGAGAGGGCGAAATCGCGCGGGCCGCGGCCGCCGCCCGCCACGATCTCGACGGACGCGAGCCGGCCGCCCGCGTCATCGAACGCGAAGACCGCGATGCTGTCGTGCCCGCGATTCGAGCCGTAAACGAAACGACCGTTCGGATGCACGCGCACCGCGGCAGCGATGCTTTTGCCGTGAAAATCGACGGGCAGCGTCGAGCGCGCGTCGCGCAGCGCGAGCGAACCGCGCGCGGCATCGTAGACGTAAACGGCGATCGTGTTGCCCAGTTCGCCGATCACGAAAACGTGCCGGCCGCCTGGCGAAAACGTGGCATGGCGCGGACCGGTGCCGGGCGCGGCCGTAGTGAACGGCTCGGCGGCGGGCGCGAGTTTCGCGTTCGCGGCGTCGAGCGCGTAGGAAAAAATTTTATCGAGTCCGAGGTCGCATACGAGGACGAAGCGACCGTCCGGCGAAATCGCGGTGCAGTGCACGTGCGGTTTTTCCTGGCGCTGCGGCACGACCGCAGCGCCGGGGCCGGCGTGGCGCACGATGCTGGAGGGCGCGCCGACCGTCCCATCGGCACGCAGTGGAAGCGCGGCAGCGTAGCCTTGATGATAGTGCGCGCCAACGAGAGCCCGCGCACTGGGGTCGACCGCGACGTAGCACGGCTCCTTGTCGGGCGCAGTCGGCGCGGCGGGCAGCGGAGTGAGCGCGCCGCGGGCGATGTCGGCCGCGTAGCCGATCGCCATCGCGCTCGAATTGTGCACGGCGTAGAGAAATTTTTTGTCCGGCGAAAAAGCGAGAAAAGTGGGATTGCCCGCCTCGGCCGCGAGCGTGGGTTCGCCGAGTGCGCCGGTGGTGGGATCGAACGGCAGCGCGTAGATGCCGCGGCTGCCGGTGCTGGTGTAGGTGCCGATGAAAAGAGTGGACATGGCGGAACGGATTTTGGCGGCGAGCGCCGTCACGAGTGAGCGCGCAAAAACCAGGTTCGCAAGCCCGGCAGTTTCAGGGCGCGTGCGCTTCGATAACCGCCATGAAATTCCTGACGGTGCACTAACAAAAAACCCCCGCCGGTTGGCCGGCGGGGGTTTTGTTCGTAGTCGCGCCGCCGGGGGTCAGGGCGTCGCGAAAGTGAAGTGGCGGATCGCGCAGAACTCGCGCGTCAGCTCGGCGCGAAAATCCGGATGCGCGATCGAGATCAGCGCCTCGCCGCGCTCGCGGATCGTTTTGCCGTGGAGGTTGACCGCGCCGTATTCGGTGACGATCCAGTGGACGTGGCCGCGCGTCGTGACCACGCCCGCGCCGGCCGCGAGCTGCACGGCGATGCGCGAGAATTTTCCGCCGGACGCGGTGGAAGGCAGCGCGATGATCGGCTTGCCACCGGGCGAGAGCGCGGCACCGCGGATGAAGTCCATTTGCCCGCCGATGCCGGAGTAAAGCCGGTGGCCGATCGAGTCGGCGCAGACCTGGCCGGTGAGGTCGATCTGCAAGGCGGAATTGATCGCGACGACTTTTGGATTCTGGCGGATGATCGCGGTGTCGTTCGTCCAGTCGCACGGGTAAAACGCGACGGCGGGATTGTCATCGACGAAATCGAAAAGTTTCTGCGAGCCGTTGACGAAGCTCGTGATGATGCGGCCCTGGCCGACTTCCTTCAGGCGGTTCGTGATCGCGCCGCACTCGACGAGATCGACGACGCGGTCGGAAAACATTTCGGTGTGGATGCCGAGGTCGTGTTTGTCCTTCAGCCGTGAAAGCGCGGCGTCAGGAATGCCGCCGATGCCCATCTGCAGCGTCGATCCATCCTCGACGAGGCCGGCGACGAGTTCGCCGATGCGCGCCTCGACCGGAGTCTCGGCGGAGGATTCGTGCTCGTGCAGCGGCTGGTCAACGACGGTGAACGCATGCAGCCGGTCGAAACGCACGACGTTGTTGCCGTGGGTGCGCGGCATGCGCGGGTTGATCTGGGCGACGACGAAGCGCGCGGTGTCGGCGGCGGCCTTGGCGGCGTCGCACGACGTGCCAAGCGAGCAGAAACCGTGTTCGTCGGGCGGCGAAAGGTGCAGAACCGCGACATCGAGCGGGACGTTGCCCGAAAGAAAAAGACCGGGGATGTCGGAAAGAAAAATCGGAATCATGTCCGCGCGGCCTTCGGCGACGGCGGGACGCAGCGGGGCGCCGATGAAGAGCGAGACGGAGCGAAATTCCTTTTCGCGGCCGGGCGCGGCGAATGGCGCGGCGCCGTTCGTGTGCAAGTGATAGATGCGCACGTCGGCCAGGTCGTGGCGGGCGGAGATCGCCTCGATGAGCGTCGTGGGCGTGGCGGCGGCGCCGTGAATGAAAATGCGATGGCCGCTCTTCACGACAGCCGCCGCATCGGCGGGGCTGACGGCGCGGGCGGTCCAGTTGGCGAGGGTTCGTTTCATGGGAAATTCGATGTTAGCAGCTTGGGCGCGGGCGCGGCGCGAGCGAAGCCGGGAATGTGCGCGTTCCTTGCGAACTTGCCGCCGTTTTTTGCCGCGAATCGCGGCTTTTGCCGTCGTTTGAAAACGCGCCGGCGCGCCGGCCGCGCGGCCTCACGCCTCGCCCTCGGGGAGCCGCCAGGCCCAGACCGTCGCGGCGAGCGCGAGCGTGCTGGAGACGAGGAGCGCCATGCGGAAATCGCCGACCGGCGCAAGCCAACCGAAAATGATGGAGGCGACCGCGGCGGCGAGCCGTCCGATGTTGTAGCAGAAACCGGCGCCGGTCGTGCGCAGCAGCGTCGGAAACAGCGGCGGCATATACATCGTGAAGAGGCCGAAGACGCCCGAGAACAGGCCGACGAGCGGCACCCAGAAATGCGCGAGTTCGCCGAAACCGCGCGGCACGACGAACGCCCCGGCCATGCTGCCGAACAACCCGAGAAACATGACGATGATCGCACGACGGTTGCCGATCCACTTGGCGACGGCGCCGGCGAGGTAGTTGCCGAAAATCGAGACGGCGATCATCAGGAAAAACGCGGCGGAGACGCGCTGCGTGATTTCGGCGGCGGGCACGCCGGCGGTCGCGAGGAGCAGGCGCAGGTGTTGCGCGTGCCAGAAAATAAACAGCCACCATGCCGACAGGCTGAGCGCACAGACTATGCTCGTGTCGAACGTCGTGCGCGCGACCGCTCCGCGGAAAAGTTCGCGGATGCCGGGTTTCGCGCCGGTCGCGTGCGCGCGCTGCCAGCCCTCGGGCTCGGGCACGTGCCGGCGAATCCAAAACACGAGCAGCGCCGGCAGCACGCCGATGAGAAAAACGTAGCGCTCGGACGGCGGATGCGGGAGCGACGAGAGGAGGTTGATCGCGGCGGCGGCGAAAAGGATGCCGAGGTTCACGCCGCTTTGCAGGATCGCGGCAAGCCACGGGCGCCAGGCGCGCGGCCAGGTTTCGGCGAGGAGCGACGCGCCGACCGCCCATTCGCCGCCGATGCCGAGCGCGGCCACGAAACGGAAAAGCATGAGCTGCCACCACGTTTGCGAGAGCGCGCACAGCCCGGTGCAGAGCGCGTAGGTGAGCACGGTGAGCGCGAGCGCGCGGCTGCGGCCGAGCAGGTCGCCGAGCCGGCCGAAGAACGCGCCGCCGAGCGCCCAGCCGACGAGGAACGCGGCCTGGATGTAGGCGCTTTTTTGCTTCACCGCCGGATCGGCGGCGCTCGCAGCGTGGAGCAACGTGATGACGAGCGGCGTCGCGACGAGGGTGTAGAGGTGAAGTTCGAGCCCATCGAAAAACCAACCGAGCCACGCGGCGATGCCGGATTTCCACTGGTAACCGGTGATATCGCGCAGGCGCGTAGCGGCGGCGGAACTCATGGGGCGAAAGAGAGTGCCGCACGGCGTCGCCCGCGCTCAAGACAAATGGCGCAGCCTCAGCGGAGTTTGGCGCATGCAGCGTGGCGCGGACACGTGGCGAGATGGTCGTTCACCATGCCGCTGGCCTGCATGAAGGCATAGCAGATCGTGGTGCCGACGAATTTGAAGCCGCGTTTTTTTAGGTCGAGACTCATCGCATCGCTCTGCGGCGTGCGCGCGGGGACGTCGCGCGAGGCGCGGCGGCGGTTCACGATCGGCTGGCTGCCGACGAACGACCAGAGGTAGCGATCGAAGCTGCCGAATTCGCGGCGGACGGCGAGGAAGGCCTGCGCGTTCGCGATGGTCGCGGCGATTTTCAGGCGGTTGCGCACGATGCCGGCGTCGGCGAGGAGCGCAGCGGTTTTGACGGCGCCGTAGCGCGCGATTTTTTCGGCGTCAAACTGGTCGAACGCGCGGCGGTAGTTTTCGCGTTTGTGCAGGATCGTGGTCCAGCTCAGTCCGGCTTGCGCGCCCTCGAGGATCAGCAGTTCGAAGAGCGCGCGGTCATCGTGGAGCGGCACGCCCCATTCGGTGTCGTGATAGGCGAGATCGAGCGGCGTCTTCGGCCAGGGACATGGGCGGGAGGATTTCATCGGGATCACGTTCTAGCACAAACCGGCGACAGCATCGTGTCAGGAGAATAGTTGAAGACCATCCGCCGCTTTGGCCAAACTCGGGCCATGAATCGAACCGACCGGCTCGTCGCGATGGTGTTGTTTT
>Ga0265314_10005936_pt1 | contig 10916 bp, 4 predicted proteins | sample 4126metaG_FD_203106 | JGI IMG/M metagenome (GOLD analysis project Ga0265314, IMG submission 203106) | Rhizosphere microbial communities from Carex aquatilis grown in University of Washington, Seatle, WA, United States - 4-1-26 metaG | ecosystem: Host-associated > Plants > Roots > Rhizosphere >... | reverse complement strand
TCGGTATACAGATGACAATTTGTCTGTCGTTATCGCGAACAATTCCCAATGTCAGAAAACTGAGCCCCATCAATACTTCGATTGGATTGCTCAATAGACGCTTTGACTTGGATATGGGGTGGCGCCGCCGATAGTCTCCCATAACAACGGTATCGCTACCGCGATTCGCGGGTTAGCTAACACTTACCCGGGGGGGTAAACACATGAGGGCGCACACCAAGGCTTATAATCGTCATATCAAATCGGCATTGCTGCTGGGTTCGAGCATGCTGGCCGCCTCTGCGGCCCTGTTTCCCGTCGCCGCCCAGGATCAGGCCGTGGAAAGCGTCACGGTGACGGGCTATCAGGCCAGCCTTGAAGACTCCATCAACGCCAAGCGCCAATCCCTCAGCTTTACGGACTCGGTCTTCGCCGAAGACATCGGCAAATTCCCGGACACCAATCTCGCCGAATCCCTGAACCGCATTCCCGGCGTCACCATTCTGCGCGACAGCGATGGCGAGGGCGTCAACGTCCAGATCCGCGGCCTGGGCACGAACTTCACCAAGATCCTCCTCAACGGCGCGCAGATCTCGGTGGCTTCCACCGGTCCGATCGACCAGCAGAACAACAACCGCGAAGTCGACCTGAACATGTTCCCCACGGAATTGTTCACCCAGTTGACGGTCAGCAAGAGCCCCACCGCCGACCTGCTCGAAGGCGGCGCCGCCGGCACCGTGAACATGCGCAGCGCCCGTCCCTTCGACAAGCCGGGTTTCCATCTCACCGGCTCGTTCCAGGGCAGCGATTATTCCCATGCCAACAGCGTTGGCGAAAAAGGCACCGTCATCGTCAGCGACACCATGGGCTCGTTCGGCGCGCTCTTGGGTCTTACCGCCGTGCACAGCAATATCTTCACCCAGGGCTGGGAGACCGGCAATGGCGGCTATGTCAATTCATCGGCGCTGTCGGCTGCGCAATGCGGCGTCGCGGTCCCGGCGAGCACGGTTACCGCAACAGGCTGCGACACGCTGGGCGGCAATAGCTACACGCTTCCGGCGACGGTTCCGGCGGGTATCAGTTTTGCCGGCCCAGGCGGCCAGATCACCGCGGGCCAGACGATCGACGCGAACTTCATCACCCGGCAGAATCCCGGCCTGACGACGGTGCAGTACAGCAACGCGCTGCTGCCGAAATTCCCGCGCCCGATGTTCGAAGCGGGGTATCGCAACCGCTTCAACGGCGTGGCCAGTTTCGAATACCGGCCCACGGATGACCTGCAATTCTACCTGGATCTGATCGGCGGGGTCACCGACAACAATATGAACCGCACCGACTCCACGCTCGGCATCCGTGCCGGTGCCGCTTCGGTGCCGATCGTTCCGGTCGGCCTGCAGGTCGATGCCAACAACTTCATCACCAGCGGCACCATTCTGGGCGGCATCTATGGCGTTGAAAACCGCCCCTATGTCGAGCACGGCAATTTTTACAACGTCAATCCCGGCATGTCGTGGCAGGTCACCGACCTGCTGCATGTGGATTTCCAGGCCAATGCCAGCCGCAGCAATTTCTTCCGCGATGCCCCGACCTTCTACGTGGTGACGGCCCCGCCGACGCAGGCCGCGGGCATCCCCGGTCCGACCCCGCCTGCGGGTGGTCCCGTTGCAACTTACACCTTGGCGCAACCCCACGCCCTGACGGTGTCGAATATCGACATCAACAATCCGGCCAATTTCGAATGGAATAACGGCCTGGTGCGGGCGCAGGACGAACGGCACATCACCAAGACCAACGGCGCCCATCTGGACGTGAAATATGGCGGCGATGATTTCGCCGTCAAAGTCGGCTTCGCTTATGACGACGCTTTCCGCCAGGTGATCGGCATCGATCCCGACGCCCAATATCAATCCATGGTTTGCGGCGACAACCCGTCCGTCTTCCTGCCGCCCCCCAATACCGCCGCGCCCTGTCAGGGCTTGAATGTTGCGGGCACCACGGCTCAGGTGAATGCGGTGGCTGCCGGCTATCCGACCTATGGCATAGGCACAGCCAACCCCGGTTATGGCACCGGCTACAGCGCGGGCTTCGCGCCCTTGACCTATGGGGGCTCGCTGGCTCCGGCCGTATCGCTCTCGAAGTTCCTGATTCCCGGGCCGACCGGCTTCGTGACCATGAACTACAACGCCATCGAGGCGGCGACCAACTACCGCGCCTTTGACCAGGCTGCCATCGCCGCGGTCGGCGTGCCGAGAGTCGGCTCGACCGTCACCTATCCCTTCAGTCTGGGCGCCGGCGATACCGGCGCTGCTTCGGGCATGGAGGAGGAACGCAATGCCGGCTTTTATGGCATGGCCAGCGGTATCCTGCACCTGGACTCCCGCAACCTGAGATACAGTTTCGGTCTGCGCTGGGTGCAGACCTTGCAGAACATCATCTCGCCGGTCGCGCACGCCGATCCGCGCAACAACACCCTGGGAGATGGCGGCAAATATCCGGTTACCTACACCTTCATCGACGAACGGCACATGTATCAGGCGTTCCTGCCGTCGGCGAACGTCGTCTATGAGGTGGCGGACGACTTCCAGGTCCGTGCCTCTGCCTCCCGCACGATGACGCGGCCAAACGTCAACAACATGATCGATACGGTCAGCTTCGGTGACGTCGCCGTGACCAATGCCACCAAGGGCAATCCCACGCTGGCGCCCTACTTCTCCAACAATATCGATCTTGGGGCCGAGCTTTATACCGGCGGCGCGGGCTATATCGGCATCGATGCCTTCCGCAAGTCCATCAGCGGGTTCACGGTCACGAACAGCTTCAATCAGACCTTCCCCTATCTGGCACAGTTCGGCATCACCTACGGCACCCTCAGCCCGCAACAGCAGGGCGCGGTGGACCTCAAGACCGGCGGCGTTGCCGGCAGCAATTCCGCCGCGCTGCCGATCATCGTCAGCCAGCAGCAGAATGCCCAGGGTCTTCTGACCATCAACGGCATGGAGCTGGACTATTCCCAGCCGCTGGACTTCCTGCTGGAGCAGCATGGCCTTCCCGGCTTTGGCTTCACCACCAACGTGACCATCGTCGATCAGAAAAGCAGCGGAACCCTGCCGGCCATTGCCCCCGGCGTGGCGCCGCTGACTTACAACGCCACGGCCTATTACGATCACAATGGCGCGATGATCCGCTTCTCGTGGAGCTGGAACGACAAGTCCTACACCACAGGCGCCACGGGCGGCATTCTGGGCCTTTGCCTGCCCAACGTTTCGGCTGTCACCAGCGGTTGCACGGCGGGTCCGTACTTCATCAACGCGCCCTATGGCCAGTTGGACATGTCGTCCAGCTACCGGCTCTCCAATCTGATGGGCGAGGTCCCAGGCGATCCGGAGCTGACCTTCGATATCCAGAACCTCACCAAGTCGAAACTGCGTACCTACGAGCAGTACACCTACGCGACCAACACCTATTACGATTTCGGCACGGTCTATCTGTTCGGTTTCCGCGCGTCGTTCTAGCCAGTTCTGGCCGCGCCGCCATGGCGCGGCGGATGGATGCTTCCGGTATTCCCCTGGGAGCAGGCAACTAGACCGCCTGGGCTATTGCCCAGGCGGTTCTTTTTGAGCGGCACGGCCCTGCTTCTCAGTGTTCCTCGCGGACCGGCGCGGCCGATGCCTCGCCAGGCAGGCAGTAGGCAACCAGATCGGCGCCAAAGGTGCTGCCCTGGGCACAGACCAGATACTGCTTGCCGTGATGCATGTAGGTCATGGTGGCGCCGGTCTGGACCTTGTCCATGAACACCGCGCCTTTCTGCTCGCCGGTCGCCTTGTCATAGGCGCGCAGGCGCGCGCCCTTGCGGCCGGTCTCGTCGGTGTAAAGGCCGCAATCGCCGCAGATGATCAGGGTCTTGGTGGTCAAGGTACCGAGGATGCCGGTCTGGCCGGTGCGGGGGATGGTGACGCCCTTGAGCAGGCGATGGTTCTTGATGTGGTCGGGCGTCTCGCCATGCACGATCTGCCACACCAAAGTGCCCTTGCCGAGATCGAGAGCGGTGATGGTGCCGTAAGGCGGCTTCATCAGCGGAATGCCCTCGATCGAGATCATGCCGGGCACGACGGGATCGTTGAGGCCATCGCTCTTTCGCGAGCCGCGGAAGATACCGGGCACGCCCTTCAGGCTGGCGACTCCACCGAAGGAGCCACCACCGGAGTCGGCGCTGCCTGCCGCCGGCGGACCGCCAGATGGGACCACTTTGCCGTCCGGCATCACCCGCGCGCCGATGACCCCTATCTCATTCTTGGCAAACAGATAGAGCATGTTGGTTTCGGGATCGTAGGATGCGCCCGGCCAGTTGATGCCGCCCTGCATGCCCGGCATGCACAGGCCGCCGAAAAGCTTGTCGCTGACCAGCGGCGGCGGATCGTAAAGCGAACCCAAGTGATAATGGTTGGCGATCTCCAGGGCCCGCGCCTTGATCTGTGGCGTCCAGTCCACGAGGTTGTCTGCCATCATGCCCTGATGGGCGAATGGCGGTGGCGCGCTGGGTATGGGCTGGGTCGATGAATACCATTCGCCCGGCACGTCGCCCTTGGCGACCTTCTTTTCGGGAATCGGGAAAACCGGTTTGCCGGTCGCGCGATCCAGCACATAGACGTAACCCTGCTTGGTCGGCTGGGCGATCGCCTTGACGATCTTGCCATCGTGCGGAAGGTCGCAAATCACGCTGGCGCAGCAGACGTCGCGGTCCCACAGGCCATGATGGATCAGCTGGTAATGCCACTTGCGGATACCTGTCTCGATGTCCAGCGCCACCAGGGTTTCGCCGAACAGGTTGGGACCGGTGCGGGTCGTCCCGGTCTGGTCGGTCTGCGGCAACTCCACGCCGACATAGATCAGGCCCAGCTCCGGATCCGCCGACATCGGCGCCCAGGAGCCGGTATTGCCGGCGGCTTCCGCCTGGCCCGGCGTGGTCCAGGTGTCGTAGCCGAACTCACCCTTGCGCGGAATGGTGTGGAAGATCCATTTGCGCTTGCCGGTGCGAATGTCGAAGCCGCGTATATAGCCCTTGGAGTCGAAGGTCGGCGCCGCGCCCACCACGACCGTGTCCTTCACAACAAACGGCGGCGCATGCAGCCCGATGACGCCCCGATTGGGATCCATCACCTGGTCGTCATTCTGGCGCAGATCGATCCGTCCGCCCTCGCCAAAACTCGGATCGGGAATGCCGGTCTTGGCATCCAAGGAGAACATGCTGTAGCCGCGGGTGACATAGACGATGCGTTCCTGGTTGCCGTCGGTCCAATAGCCGACGCCCAGGCCCGGGCCGCCGCGCGATCCGATCCGCGCGCCTTCATCATAGGTGTGCATCCACAGGAGTTCGCCGGTGCCGGCATCCAGGCACACCACATCGCGCCGGAAGCCGGCGGTGCAATAGAGCCTGCCTTTGACGACCAGCGGCGTGGATTGGTAATCAGCGTCCAGCCGGGGACCCAGGGCATTGGTGCTGAAACGCCAGGCCAGCTCCAGCTTGTTGAAATTCCCGGCATCGATCTGATCCAGCGGCGAATAGCGCGTGCTGGAGGCATCGTTGGCATAGTGCAGCCAGTCGGTATCAGCCAGGGAAGAACTGGCGCGAAGTGATTGCGCTTCGGCTGCGCCCGGGCCCAGCAAGGCGAAGGCCGACGCGGTGGTCAGCAAATCTCTGCGATCGATCATGAAAATCCCCAGCCACTCAAATCCGGCGCAAGTCTTGCGAACTGCGAGGCGCTTTCAAGTTCTTTCACGCCATGTTGCGCAGGCGAAGTTTTTGAAACGGCATCCCGCAATCGCGAAGACGCAGGCTTGGGCATAGGGGCTGCCGCTCGGTTGACAGTGGTGAAGGCTGGGGAGACGCTCGGCATAAGGATGGCGCAGGACCATCGTGGGCAGGGGGTTACCATAATGCGTTCCAGGATGCTTTTGACGGCAGCATTAACCGCGCTGGCCGTGCCCGCGCTGGCGCAACTGGCGCCAGTGCCGCCGACCCGTCCCGAGCCGCCGGCCGCCATCAACCTTATCGAGCCCGGTCCCGCAGTGCCCGACTGGCTGGAATATAATTACGATCCGCAGCGCACCGGCTGGAACAGGGGGGAGAGCCAGCTTTCGCCCAGGACGGTGAGCCGCCTCAAGCCACTGTGGAATACCCAGCTCACCAACAAATCGCAGGCGCTGGTCCTGTCCACCCTGACCGCGCCCGTGGCGGTGGGCGGCGTCGCCACGCCCGACGGCACAAAGGATCTGGTCTTCTCGATCGGCATGGACGATGTGCTGTCCGCGGTGGATGCGGGCACAGGCAAGATCGTCTGGCAGAAAAGCTTCCCCAACGACATCAAGCCGATGCATCCGCCCGTAATCAGCTGCTCCAACACCGAGCAGGCGACGCCGGCGATCGATAAGGCCAAAGCCATCATCTATTTCACCACCAGTGACGGCAAGTTGCGCGGCGCCAAGCTCGGCGACGGCAGCGAGGCGATCCGGCCCACCGACATGGTGCAGCCCTACAGCCGCAACTGGAGCCTCGGCGTGGTGGATGATGTGGTCTACACCACCACGGCCCGCGGCTGTGGCGGCAGCCCGGCCCAGCCGGTCGAGTGGGGCACCGTGGCGGCCATGGACGTGTCCGACCCCACCCATCCATCCCTGTCGCGCTTCTATACGGGCAAGGGCCGTCCCGCTGGACCCTGGGGCGCCAGTGGCGTGGCCTGGGGGCCGCAGGGCGCTTATGTCTCTACCGCCGACGGGCCCAACAATCCGGGCAGCGGCGTCTATGGCGACATGGTGCTGGCGATCCGGCCGCATGCCTGGGGCCTGAACGACAGCTTCATCCCCAGCCACTGGCGGTACGTCCTGGCCCGCGATTTGGATTTCGGTTCGGGCGGGGTGATTCTGTTTCCCTTCGGCAAGCGCAATCTGCTCGCCACAGCCTCCAAGGAATCGGTGATCTATCTGCTGGACGCCGACAATCTGGGCGGCATCGACCACATGACCTCGCTCTATCAGTCGCCGCGCCTGGGCAATGACAGCCAGGACTTCCAGGCCATGGGCACCTGGGGAAGTCTTGCGACCGCTGAGGACGAGAAGGGCAGGCGCTGGCTCTATATTCCAATGTGGGGCGCGCCGGCCAAGACGGGTCCGAAATTCGCCATGACCAACGGCGATGCCCCCAGCGGCTCGATCATGGCCTTTACGGTGGAAGACCAGGGCGGCAAGCCGGCGCTGGTGCCGCAATGGACTTCGCGCGATCTGAACCTGTCGTCCTCGCCCGTGGTGGCCAATGGCGTGGTCTATGCGCTGCAGACGGCGGAAAGCGCGGTACAGGTGCCTAAATCCATCTACAATGCCGATGGCAGCCGCAAACCCTTTGACGTCAATGCCGGCGCCATCGAGCGCATCATGACCCCCCATTCCACCATGACCCTGTTCGCCTTCGATGCGACCACCGGCAAGGAATTATGGTCCAGCAAGAAAGCGATGGATGGCAACACGGTGCACTTCACCCAGCCGGTGGTGGCGCTGGGCAAGCTCTTTGCCGTGGACCATGCCGGGCATCTGTGGGCTTTTGGGCTGGGTAACCGGTAGGTCAGAAAAACCGAGAGGCGGCCGGCTGCTTTCGCGCCGTAACCGCCTCTCACTGCCCCCTTAAACGGGACCGCCGGATCCGGACCCCACCGGACACGACCACTGCGGCGTTTCCCCAAACAACCGTAGCCACCTGACTGTGCCTCAGTCCGAGGAGGCCGCAAACGGTTTTGCGAGAGTTTACGATGGTTTGCGGGGCTATGTGGATTTTACGCAACAATTGTTACGGCACCAATTCGGGGCTTAACCCCGAAAATGCTTGGAGAGCTTCAGGCCCTGGCGCTGATAGTTGGAGCCCAGGCCCTCGCCATAACCTTCCGGGGGCGGATCGGTCAGGCGTTCGAACACCAGCCGGCCGATGACCTGGCCGTGTTCCAGGATGAAGGGGACCTCGCGGGAGCGCACTTCCAGCACCCCACGGGCGGATGGCGGCTTGCCGGGCTCATAGCCGAAGCCGGGGTCGAAGAAGCCGGCATAGTGAACGCGGAACTCACCGACCAGGGGATTGAACGGCACCATCTCGGCGGCGTGATCGGGCGGGATTGCGACGCGTTCACGGGATACCAGGATGTAGAACTCGTCCGGATCCAGCACCATATCGCCCCGGGAATTGGCCTGGATCGGCTCCCAGAAATCCGCCGGATCCAGTCCCCCCACCCTGTCCACGTCAATCAGGCCGGTGTGTTTCTTGGCGCGAAAGCCGATGCGCTTGCCCGCATCGGCGCTGCCCTTCAGGTCGATGGAAAGAGCAAGGCCGTCATCGATATTGGGCTCGCCATCCACCAGCGGGGCCTGTTCATGCAGTCGGCGCAGCGCCGTATCGCTGAAGCTGGGCGAACCATGGCGGATGCGAAGTTGGTTAAGGCGCGAGCCCTTGCGCACCAGCACCGGAAAGGTCTGGGGGCAGATTTCGGCGTAGAGCGGCCCGCGATAGCCCGCCACCACCCGGTCGAAGGAGGGCGCATAGTCAGTGATCAGCCGGGTGAAGACGTCGATGCGGCCGGTGGAGCTTTTGGGATTGGCGCCGCCCGAGACGCGGGCGGAAAATTCGGCCCGCTCGAGCAGCGGCACGATATAGACAGAGCCCGCTTCCAGCACCGCGCCCTCTGTCAGGTCCACCTCATGCATGAAGACGGCCTTGAGCTTGTCTTCGACAGTGGCGGCAGGCCCAGGCAGGAAACTCGCCCGCACCCGGTAGGCCACCGGTCCCAGACGCAGGTCGATGCTGGCAGGCTGGATCTGGCCGGGAGCGAAGGGGTCGGCGGCGGTGATCTCCCGGCCCTGGTCCAGCAGCCGCTTCAGCACATGGCTGGGCAGGATGCCGGTGGAGTACCGGCCGTAACTTTCATCCGCCGAATGCAGAGTTTCCAGGGTCGCAGCCATTAAGGGGTTATAAGCGGGGCGGGGGCGGGGGTCACGGTTCCCTCGCCGAGGAACTGCCGGATATCCCCAATGGCCTCGGCCAGCCCGCACCGCCTGACCGGTGCCTTCTCCGGAAAAGCTGTCAGCAGGCGGCTGGGGGTCGCCCCCTCCAGAATCACGAAGCAGCCGCGGTCCTCGGGACCCCGGATCAGCCGGCCGAAGGCCTGCTTGAGGCGAAAGCGGGTGATCAGGTCGTCATAGCCTTTGCCGAACCGCGCCCGCCGCGCCTTGTGCAGGATGGTCGGCTTGGGCCAGGGCACTTTGTCGAACACCACCAGCCGCAAGGAGCGGCCCGGCACGTCCACGCCGTCTCGCAAGGCATCCGTGCCGAGCAGGCAGGCATTCTCCTCGGCGCGGAACAGGTCGACCAGGGCGCCGGTGTCCAGCCGGTCGAGATGCTGGGCGTAGAGGGTGAGCCCCGCCGCCGCCAGCGAGTCACCGATGCGGGTGGCGGTTTCTTTCAGCGCGCGCACGGCGGTGAAGAGGCCCAGCGCGCCGCCGCCGGACGCCAGAAACAGCTCACGATAGGCCGCAGCCAGCGCCGCTGGATCGCGCCGCGGCAGATCGCCGACAATAAAGATGCGCGCCTGGTCTTCGTATTTGAATGGCGAGCCGAAATGGGCGCGCCGCGCCGGCTGGGCCAAGTGACCGGCGCCGGTTCGCACTTCAGCGCTGGCCCAGTGATCGTCGCTGCCACCTGTGTCGCGCAATGTAGCCGACGTGATCAGGGCGCCATGGGCCGGCGCCAGCACGGCAGCGGCCAGCGGCTGGGTGGGATCGATCCAGTGTCGCTCCAGCCCCACATCGGCATCGCGACCGTCCTCGCGCACGATCTCGAACCAGTCCACGAACTCGTCCGGCACTTCGCCATGCGCCAAAGTCTCCAGCATCTGGATCCAGGCGGGCAGGATGGCCTTGGCGCGGCGGTCCAGGCCCCGCGCCGCCGCGTCCAGCCGGGCGCGGGTGTAAGGCTCCAGATTGGCGCTTTTGTCGTCCATCTTCTTGCGCAGCAGGCGCGCGAGCCGCGAAAGCGGTTCAGCGATGCGCTTGAGGCCGCGCGCCAAGGATTCCACCGCCGTCAGCAAGCCCTGGCTCAAGGGCTGGGGCTCGGCCTCCAGGGAATAGAAAGCCTCGTCCTGGCTGCGCGCCCGCACATGGGCATAGGCCGCGGCCAGAAATACTTCGCCTGGCCCGCGCGGATTGGTGCCCAATCTCTGCGTCCAGCCTTCGCCGGCCAGCGCCGAGGACGCCTGCACCGCTTCCTCCATCGCGCCTTGTGCGGCCTCATCGTCGGCGATCAGGTCCTTCAGCCGCTCTTCCAGCCCGCGCATGCGGCTGCGGGCGCGGCCTTCGGGTCCGCGTATCCAGCGGCGCAGCTCGGCCATCTCGCGGCCGGACAGGCTGGCGGCGAAGCCGCTATCGGCGGCGTCGAACAGGTGATGGCCTTCGTCGAAGACATAACGCAGGCGCCTTCCTTCTTCCTTTTCCGTCGGTGTGTCGGTGGTCTCGTCCTCGCCCAGCCAGTCGGCACTAGCCTGCGCAATGACGAGTGCATGATTGGCCACCACGATGCTGGCATGACGGGCGCGGCGGATGGCGCGCTCGATGAAGCAGATGCGGTAGTGCGGACAGGCGGCATAGATGCATTCGCCGCGCCGGTCGGTGACGGTGGAGAGCGGCATATAAGCCGCCAGAAAGGCGGGAAAGCCGACGCCCGACAGATCGCCGTCGGTGTGGGAGGAAATCCAGCGCGCGATCAACGCCAGCGCCACCGTGCGCTGGCCTGGCGCCAGCGCGGTGCGTTTGGCGGCTTCCTCGAAGTTGAGCAGGCAGAGATAGTTTTCCCGGCCCTTGCGCACCACCGCCTTTTCGGCGCGCTCGACCGGATCGGGCCAGAGATGGGC
>Ga0265314_10005935_pt1 | contig 10916 bp, 12 predicted proteins | sample 4126metaG_FD_203106 | JGI IMG/M metagenome (GOLD analysis project Ga0265314, IMG submission 203106) | Rhizosphere microbial communities from Carex aquatilis grown in University of Washington, Seatle, WA, United States - 4-1-26 metaG | ecosystem: Host-associated > Plants > Roots > Rhizosphere >... | reverse complement strand
TTAGTAGTTCCATTTGCAGGAGATTTTAGCCCGCAAGAAGCTCGACCGTAACCGCGCCGCCGAGGAAGCGCCCGCGGTCGGTGAGCGAGAGCGTCTCGTCGTCGTGCACGGCGAGGCCGAGCGACTCGACACGCGCGAGGCCGGCGGGGTCGAGCGCGTGGCGAAGGCCGGCGAGCGGCAGCGGCTCGTCGAGCCGCAGTCCGAGCAGCACGCGCTCGCGCGCGCGGACGCCGTCGTCGAGCGCCTCGAGCTCTCGGTCGAAGTCGCCGGCGAGGTAGCGGGCGAGCTTCGCGGTGTTGCGGCGACGTTCGTCGCCGAGCGTCGACACGGCGCCGACGCCGATCCCGAGGTAGTCGCGGCCGAGCCAATAGCCGAGGTTGTGCAGCGCGCGGCGGTCGTCACGGCAGAAGTTCGCGGTCTCGTACCAGCGGTACGCCGCGGCAGTGAGCGTCGCCACGACCCGCTCGAAGTAGTCCTCCATCGCCTCCGCCTGGCGCGCGAGCTCGTCACCGAACGCGTGCGTGAAGCGCGTGCCCGGCTTCGCCTCGAGCTCGTAGCAGGAGAGATGCTCAGGCCCCAGTGCGAGTGCCTCCGCGAGGTCCGCCTCGAGGTCGGCGACGGTCTGGCCCGGGATGCCGTAGATGAGGTCGAGCGAGAGGTTGTCGAAGCCGGCGTCGCGCAGGAGGCCGAACGCGCGGCGAACGTCGTCAGGCTGCGCGCCGCGCTCGAGCACGCGCAGGAGGCCGGGCTGGAAGCTCTGCGCCCCGAGCGACACGCGCGTGACACCCGCGGCGCGCAACGCGCGGGCGAGCTCGGGCGTCACCGTCTCCGGGTTCGCCTCGACAGTGACCTCCTCCGCGCGCGGCAGCGCGGCGAGCAGGCGGAGCAGCTCGGGAAGCGCGGTGAACGTCGGCGTGCCGCCGCCGAGGAACACGGTCTCGACGGGGTCGGCGAGCACGCCGCCTTCGAGCTCGAGCTCCCGGAGGAGTGCGTCGACGTACGCGCCGTGCTGGTCGCCGCGGCCCACCGCCGTGACGAAGTCGCAGTAGCCGCAGCGGTGCGCGCAGAACGGCAGGTGGACGTACAGGTGGCGGACGCCGCTCAGCTCTTCTGCCCCTGGCCGATGTTGAGCACTGCGAGGAACGCCTCCTGCGGCACCTCGACGGCGCCGACCTGCTTCATCCGCTTCTTGCCGGCCTTCTGCTTCTCGAGCAGCTTTCGCTTGCGCGAGATGTCGCCGCCGTAGCACTTCGCGAGCACGTCCTTGCGTCGCGCCTTCACGGTTTCGCGCGCGATCACGCGCGCGCCGATCGCCGCCTGGATGGCGACGTCGAACATCTGCCGCGGTATCTCCTCGCGCAGCTTGTCGACGAGCAGCCGCCCCCGGTCGTACGCGAAGTCGCGGTGGACGATGAGCGATAGAGCATCGACCGGCTCCCCGCCGACGAGGACGTCCACCCGGACGAGCTCGCCGGGCTTGAAGCCGGCGACGTCGTAGTCGAACGACGCGTAGCCGCGCGTGCGCGACTTCAGCTGGTCGTAGTAGTCGAGGACGATCTCGGCGAGCGGCAGCTCGTACGTCAGGTGCACACGCTCCGGCGAGAGGTACTCGAGATGGTCGAACGTGCCGCGCCGGTCGTTGTTCAGCTCCATCACCGTGCCGACGAACTCCTTCGGGACGATGATCGACGCCTTCACGTACGGCTCCTCGACCTCCTCGATCTCCCGCGGGAAGTCGGACGGGTTGTGCACCTCGACCAGCTCGCTGCTGTTCTTCTCGCTCACGCGGTACGCGACGTTCGGAGCGGTGACGAGCAGGTCGAGGTCGAACTCGCGCTCGAGCCGCTCGCGCACGATCTCCATGTGCAGCAGTCCGAGGAAGCCGCAGCGGAAGCCGAAGCCGAGCGCCTGCGACGTCTCGGGCTCGTAGAAGAGCGCTGCATCGTTGAGCTTCAGGCGCTCGAGCGCGTCGCGCAGCTCCGGGTACGAGTCCGAGTCCGTCGGGAAGAGCCCGGCGAACACCATCGGCTTGACGTCCTTGTATCCCGGCAGCGGCTGCTTCGCCCGGCGGGCGACCGAGGTGAGCGTGTCGCCGACGCGCAGGAGCGAGACGTCCTTCAGACCCGTGATGACGTAGCCGACCTCGCCGGCCGAGAGCGACTCCACCGGGCTCATCGTCGGCGAGAAGAACCCGAGCTCCTCCGCGTCGAAGCGCGTCCCGGTGGCCATCGTCTGCAGCCCTTCGCGGCGCGAGAAGGAACCGTCGACGACGCGCACGAAGGCGACGACGCCGCGGTACTGGTCGTACGACGAGTCGAAGACGAGTGCGCGCGGCGGCGCCTCCGGGTCTCCGGCCGGCGGCGGCACACGCTCGACGATCGCGTCGAGGACGTCGGCGACGTTCACGCCGGTCTTCGCCGAGATGCGCACGACCTTCGCAGGGTCGTCGCCGAGCAGGTCGGCGACCTCGATCGCGGTGGCGTCCGGGTCCGCCTGCGGCAGGTCGATCTTGTTCACGACCGGGACGATCTCGAGGCCGTTGCCGATCGCGAGGTACGCGTTGGCGAGCGTCTGCGCCTCGATGCCCTGCGCGGCGTCGACGACGAGCACGGCGCCCTCGCATGCCTGCAGCGAACGCGACACCTCGTACGTGAAGTCCACGTGACCGGGCGTATCGATGAGGTTGAGCTCGTACCCCTTCCAGGTCACACGCACGGCCTGCGCCTTGATCGTGATGCCGCGCTCGCGCTCGAGCTCCATCGTGTCGAGCACCTGCGCGCGCATGTCGCGCGCGGAGACGGCGTCCGTCAGCTCGAGGATGCGGTCGGCGAGCGTCGACTTGCCGTGGTCGATGTGCGCGATGATCGAGAAGTTGCGGATCTTGGCCTGGTCCATGGGAGTCGAACGATCGTAGCCGGACGCCTTCGAGCCCTCCGCCTCGCGACGGTCAGCCGCGTCCGCAGCCGCCCGGCGATTCACGGTCGAGGCGCATGAGCCGGTGCGGCAGCCCGTCCTCCTGGACGTCCGCGACGTAGCGGAAGCCAGCCTTCTCGAAGGCCCGCCACGACCGGCGGTTCGGCTCCTCGACGGTCGCGACGCACGCGTTCGTCCCCGGTCGGGCGAAGACGATCTCGCGGGCGAAGTGGGAGAGCACCTGGGGGCCGACGCCTCGCCCGATCAGATCCTCCTCGCCGATGGCCAGGTCGACGCCGGCAACACCGTCGCCGACGTGGACGATGGCCTCCCACTCCGGATAGTCGGAGACGAGATACGTCTGGATCACGCCGACCGGTCGACCATCGAGGACGATGAGGTAGTGGTCGCTGGGCTCGCGGCCTTCGATCGCCGGCAGGTAGTGCTCGACGACGTCCTCGTACGTGTCGCGATCGCGCCACCAGCGCTTCACGTGCGGGCGCCGCAACCACTCGTGGAAGAGCACGAGATCGCCGGCCGTCATGGGCGTGAACTCGATCACGTCCGTGCAACGAAGACGAGCATGTCGTCGTCCGGAGTCGGCGCGGCGTCGTTGTACTCGCCGCGCACGTCGACATCCACGAAGCCCGCGTGCTGGAGCATGAGTACGAGCTCGTCTCGGAAGTACATCCGCATCGTCAGCGTCCACTCCTCCTCGCCGACGAGCTCTCCCAGCGTGCGTTTCTCGACCCGCATCGCGAGGACATACGACTGGTCGAGAGGATCGGCGGCGAGCATGCGGCTGTGCAGCGCGTACTCGCTTCCGTCCGATGCGGTGCGCCGGTCCCAGTCGTTCGGCCAGGGCGCAGGCAGCTCGGCTCGGCCCTCCGCCGTCCATCGGCGCAGCCGCCGCGCGCTCGAATACGGCACCTCGTTGTCTAGGAGCAAGGTGCCGCCGGGCTCGAGCGCATCGTGAAGGCGGCGCAGGGCTACGTGGTCCTGATCGCGCGTCGTCCCGAGCCCGAAGACTCCACAGGCCACGATCGTCCGGTAGCGGCGCGGCGGATCGAGCGCGTGCAGCGGCTGCACGAAGAGCGTCGGGGCGAGGCCCGCGGTCTCGCCCCGCTCGCGGCAGCGTGCGACCATATCGGCCGAGACGTCGCAGCCGTCGACGTCCAACCCGGCCCGCAGCCAGGGCAGCAGCAGCCGCCCGGCGCCGCACCCCGCATCGAGCGCGGGCTGCGCCGCTTCGATGAACCGCTGGTAGTACGCGATCTCCGGTCCGTCGACGTTGAAGTGCGCCCACCACTCGCTGATGAGCCCGTGGTGCCAGGTCTGCGGCGTGTCGCTCACGCGCCGCGGAACCGCGCCCACACCGACGTGAGGGTGTCGAGCTCGCGCACGCGCATCGCGCGGCACGCAAACAGGTAGGCGAAGGTCGAGGCGACGAGCGCGAGGCCGAGCGAGACGACCTGCGCGCCGAACGAGCGCCCAAGAGCGGCGTCGAGCGGATGCCATACGAACCAGGCGACACCGGCGACGATCGCCGACGCGAGCGTCACGCGCGCGACGGTCTGCGCGATCGCGCCGCCATCCATCCGGCCGAGCCGGCGGCGCAACAGCACGAGCAACGCCCACGTGGCGGCGAGGTTGCACACCGCCGTCGCGAGCGGGATACCCCACACTCCGAGGCGGTAGAAGGCGAAGTCGAGGACCGCATTCAGGAACAGGTTGCCGAGCGCGATCGCCGTCGGGAGCCAGTTCGACTGGAGGCTGAAGAACGCGCGGTTGAGCATGAGCATCGCGCCGTTGAAGACGAGTCCGGCGCTGAACGCCGCTAGCGAGTGCGCGACGCCCGGTGTCTGCGCCGCCGTGAAATGGCCGCGCTGGAAGAGGATCCGCACGATCGGCTCGGCCAGAACGGCGCTCACGGCCGCCGCCGGGACGAGGAAGAACCCGATCTGCCGCAGGCCCGTGCTGACCGTGCGCCGAAAGCCGTCCATGTCGCCGCGGGTCGCAAGGCGGGAGAGCGACGGGAAGAGCACGGTCGCGATCGCGACCGAGAACACTCCCTGCGGCAGCATGTAGACGAGGAACGCCTTCTGGATCGCGGTCGGCGCGTAGTTCGCGTCGATGAGCCGAGATGCGAAGAACGTGTCGATGACGGCGTTGATGTTGATGAGGCCGAGGCCGAGCGTCACCGGGACCATGAGGACGAAGACGCGCTTCACCGCCGGGTCGCGCCAGTCGAGCACGAGCTGGAGCCTGCCGTCGCGGCCGCGCAGCCACGGGAACGGCAGGAAGACCTGGATGACGGTCGCGATCAGGATCGAGACGGCGTACACGTAGAGCTTCGTGTTCATCGAGTGCGCCTGCGGGACGCCGATCGCGAGGCCGGCGATGATGGCGAGGTTCCAGAAGACCGGCGAGATCGCCGGCACGGTGAAGTGGTCGTAGCTGTTGAGGATCCCGACGACGATTCCGGAGACGCCGAGCAGCGTGACCACCGGAAAGAGCACGCGCGAGAGGCCGACGGCGAGCGCTCGGTCGTGGCCCGGATTGCCGAAGGCAGTGATCACCCACGGCGCGACGAGGATGAAGAGCGCCGTCAGCGCCAAGAGCCCGAGCAGCATGAGCCAGAACAGCGTCGACGCGACGCGCCAGGCCCGCTTCCGCTCGCCCTTCTCCAGGAGCTCGCTGAAGACCGGGACGAATGCCGCGGACAGCGCGGCGTCGGCGACGAGGGCACGGACGAGGTTCGGCAGCTGGAACGCGACGGTGAACGCGTTGATCTTGCCGGTGGCCCCGAAGTAGTACGACGAGACGACCTCGCGCACGAGGCCGAGCACGCGCGAGACACCGGTCGCGGCGGCGAAGATCGCCGTCGAGACCGCGAGGCGGCGGCGCTCGGGCTCGACGGTGCCGTCCGCGCGCCGCGGAGGCGGCACTTGGAGCACGGTGGTCGGCTGCTCGGAGAGGTCCGCCAGCATCGGCCAACGGTCGAGCGACTCCGGCCGGTCGAAGTACACGTCGCGGCCCTGCTCGCGGCGTCGCCGGTCGCGCTCTAGCCGGCGGAGGTCACGTTCGCGATCCGCGTCGCTCACGCGGTGAGCATAGGGAGCGAGGCGTCAGGAGCCGCGGTCGCGGCGGTCCTTGCCGGAGCGGCGCTCCTTGCCGGCGCGGCGCTCGACCCCGCCCGGCGGGGCTTCCGTCCGCGCCCGGCGATCCTTGCCCGTCCGGCGATCCTTGCCCGACCGGCGGTCCTTGCCTTCGGGGTTCTCGGTCATAGGGCTGGTGTTCCCGGCGCTCACCGCCTCTCCTGCCCGCTTGCTACCATCCTGCGGCCCGCCGTTGCGGGCTTCTTTACGCCATGCCGAACATCAAGCAACAGGAGAAGCGCGTCCGCCAAGCCTCCCGCCAGCGGCTGGAGAACCTGCGCTGGCGGTCGACCGCGAAGACGCTCATGCGGCGCCTGAAGGAAGCCGTCGACGGCGGCGACAGCGGCGCGGTCGGCGAGCGCCACCGCGAGCTCGTCAGCTGGCTCGACAAGGCCGCCGCCCACGGCGCGCTGCACCGGAACACCGCCGCCCGCCGCAAGGCGCAGGCCGAGCGGATCGCCTCCGGCAAGCCTTCTAGCTAGCGCGTCGCGTCACGTCGACGAGCGCGCGGTCGAGCTCCAGATCGGCCGGCAGCCGCGAGCCGCCTTTCGCGGCCGCGTCGAGGTCGGCGAGGCGCACGATCGCATCTGCGAGCTCGTCCGCGGAGAAGTTCGCCGCCTGGCCGAAAGCCTTCTCGGCCGCGAACGGATGCATCTTCAACCGCCCGGCGGCGTCGCGGGCGCGCACGCCCTCGTCCGCGAGGCGCTGGCACCGTCGCACACGGCCGACGTGGCCGACGAGCGACGCCACGATGCGGAGGAGCTCACCGGAACGCGTCCGGTGCGTCCGCTCGAGCAGCGACTCGGTCGTCGCGAGCACGGCGCCGACGTCGCGGCGCCCCCACGCGTCCGTGAGCGAGTAGATCGGCGTCTCCGCCCTCCCGACCGCGAGCTCCTCGACGTCGTGCAGGGTGATCTCGTCGCCGCCGGCCCACGCCGCGAGCTTCTCGATCTCGCTCGCGAGCTCGTCGAGGTCGTCGCCGACGATCTCGACGAGCGCCCGGCACGACTCCTTGTCCGCCTTCGCGCCGAGCCGAGCGAACTGCTCGCCGACCCACTCGGGTAGCCGCCGCTTCGGCACGTCGTACGTGAGCAGCTCGCCGGCCTTGGCGATCGTCTTCGCGAGCGCCGAATCGGTCTTCAGCTCGCCCGCGACGAGCGCGAGCACGGTGTCGGGGGCGGGTGAGGCGAGGTACGCGGCGATCGCCTTCGCGTCGTCGGCCTTCCATCGCTCGACCTCGTCGACGATGACGAGCCTCCCGCCGCCGACGAAGAGCCCGAGCGCGTTACACGTCGCGATCGCGTCGCCGCCGCTCGCCTCGCGCGCGCTCAGATGCTCGGTCGAGTCGTCGCCGATGCGGTCACGCAGGCGTCGCAGGGCGCGCGCGATCTTCGGCCGGTCGCTCCCCGACAGGAGATAGGCGGGCTTGAGCTCCGTCGCGGCCATGCGAGCAAGCATAGGCAGCGGCGAGGAGGGCACACGCGGCGAGCGCGGCGACCGCGGACGGGGAGGTCGCCTGGGCTCCCGGGAGGCCGCCGAAGAACCGCGCGCAGGCGGCTACGAACCAGGCGCCCCAGCCGTTCACGTGCGCGAGCGCGGCCGCGAGCGGGGGCGCGACCGGCGCGATCACCGCGGTCACGAGGGCGACGACGAGCATCTCGGCGACGACCGGGACACCGACGACGTTAGCCGGCACGGTGACGACGGAAACCTGGTGGAACTGGAACCACGTCACCGGTGCCGTCGCAAGCCCGCACGCGGTCGAGACGCCGATGAGCTGCGCGAGACGGTGCGGCACCGGATAGCCGTCGAGCGCGCGCACGACGCGCGGCGTGACGACGAAGATGGACGCGACGGCGGCGAACGAGAGCTGGAAGCCGGCGTCGAGGAGGAACGCCGGGTTCCAGAGGAGGAGGGCCGCAGCGCCGACCGCGAGCGCGTGCCAGCGGTCGCGCTCGCGTGCCGACAGCCAGGCCACGGACGCGAGCGCGGCCGCGATCGCCGCGCGGACGACGGAGGGATGCAGCCCGACGGCGAGCGTGTACGCGCCGACAGCCGCGAGCGCGGCTATCTCCGCGAGCAGCCGGCCGAGACCGGAGAGCAGGGCCAGCGCCGCAACGGCACCCGCGACCGTCGCCACCTTCAAACCGTCGACGGCGAGCACGTGGTAGAGCCCCGAGGCCTGAAAGCGCGCGAGCAGCGGGTCGCTCATCCCCTGCGTCCGGCCGAGGACGATCGCGGCGAGCACCGCGCGCCGGTCGCCGTGTAGGCCGACGGTCGAGTCGGCGGCGAGCCAGCGCTGCAACCGGTCCCCGACCGCGCCGATGCCGCCGCGGCGGCCGACGACCCGCCAGTCCTTCGCGCGCAGCACGACGTGGACGCCCTGGCGACGAAGCCAGGTGCGTTCGTCGAACCCGTGCGACGGCCCGCGCGGGAGACGGAGGACGCCGACGAGCGACAAGCGGGAGCCCGGCGGCGGCGCCCGGCCCGCCGGCAGCTCGAGGAGCACCGGCTCGTGCGGCCGCGACGATCCCCACCGGAGGACGACTGCCCGCACACGGACGTCGAAGCGCCCGACGCGCGGCGGCTCCTGCGTCTCGACGGTCGCTCGCTCCGCCGTCCCGACGAGCGGTAGCAGGACGCTGCGGTCGAGCACGTGCAACCGGTGGCTCCCCCACCACCAGCCCGCTACGGCGACGACGCACGGCGCGCGGGCGCACACGAGTGCCGCGGCCGCAGGCAGCGGCGAGAAGCGCGCGGCGTTCGATGCCGCGAGACCGGCGCAGAGCGAGACGAGCAGCCGCGTCGCTCTCAGAGGTGGTTGTGCGGACATCGGCGTTGGAGTCGGGCAGAGCAGACGACCGCGCGGGAGACCCGCGCGGTCTGAAGTCGGCATCGCAAGCGACGCCTCACGGTATGACGAGCCCCTGGAGCTGCGCGAGCTTCGACGGCCCGATGCCGGGCACGCCCTCGAGCTCGTCGATCGCGCGGAAGGGGCCGTGCGCCTGCCGGTACGCGATGATCTTCTGCGCCGTCGCCGGCCCGATCCCCGGCAGGGCGTCGAGCTGGTCGGCCGTAGCGGTGTTCAGGTCGACGGGCGCAGTCGGGGACGGCACGCCGCCGGTGGCTGCGGCCGCGCCGCGCACGGGAACGAGCACCTGCTCGCCGTCGGCGAGCGGAGCGGCGAGGTTGACGAGCGTGGCGTCGGCTTTCCGCGAGAGACCGCCGGCGGCGGCGACCGCATCTGCGATCCGCGTTCCGGCCGCAAGGTGGTAGAGGCCGGGCCGCACGACCGCGCCGGCGACGTCGACGACGAGCGCGGTCGACGCCACCCGCGCGTGCGTCGCGGTGCGCAACGGCACGACCACCGCCGGCGCGCTACTGCGATGCGCGAGCCGAGGCGCGAGCAGGACGACCGCCGCCGCGGCGACGATGCCGACGGCCAGGAGACGGCGATGCGCGCGTGCGAGCTCCACGCCGTCATCGTCCCGTGGAAACCGTCACGACCGGCGCACAACTGCGTGCCGACCTCTACGCTCACGAGCGTGATCGAGGTCACGCTCGTACCGTGGGGCTCAGGCGACCGGCCGCTCCTCGAGAAGCTTCTGGGCGACCCGGCGATGACGGAGCATCTCGGCGGGCCCGAGACCGCCGAGCAGATCGCCGCGCGCCAGCGACGCTACGAGCAGATGAACCCGGACACCGGCCGCGTCTTCAAGGTCGTCGACGATGACAGCGGCGAGGCTGCCGGCTCGGTCCTGTACTGGGAACGCGAGTGGCGAGGGCAGCAGGTGTGGGAGATCGGCTGGTCCGTGCTCCCCGCGTTCCAGGGTCGCGGGATCGCCGGCGCGGCGACTGCGAAGGCGATCGACGCGGCGCGCGCGGACGGCGGACACCGCTTCCTGCATGCGTTCCCATCGGTCGCAAACGGCCCGTCGAACGCGCTGTGCAGGAAGCTCGGCTTCGCGCTCGTGGAGGAGCGCGACTTCGAGTACCCGAAGGGGCACTTCATGCGCTGCAACGACTGGCGGCTCGACCTATTCGGGTAGGAGCGTCGCGAGGTTCGGCTCGACCGCGCTCGCCAGCTCGCCGCCCTCGCGCAACAGGCCGTCCAACGCGCAACGCAGCGCGCGCAGCAGCTCGTCGCGGTCGAGCGAGCGCACGATCGCACCCTCGAAGCGGCCGAGCACGTCCGTCGGGAGGTCGTCGAAGCCGCGGCCGTGCCACGCCGGGAGTCCTCGCCGCCGGCACGCGAGGTTGAGCGCGTAGTCGCGGAGTGCGCTGATCCAGTACTCGGCGAGCCACACGCGGCCGCGCTCGATCGAGAAGCGCGCCCGCAGCGCGTGGTGGATGCCGTAGCCGAACAGCTCCTCGGGGGGCGGCGGCTCGGGGAGCGGCCGCTCGACCGCTTCGCCGAAGAGCAGCTTGAACTTCGGGCTCGTCGCTCCGAAGGCGGCGGCCGGCGTGAACGACAGGTCGAACTGGAGGCAGCCCGGCAGGAGGAACACGCGGTAGATGCTCTGGCCGCTCGGAAGGTCGAACAGATGGACGGCGCCGAGCTCGTCCGCGAGCATGCGCGTCCAGTCCTCGAGCACGTCCGTCACCGGGATCGCGTCGGCGACGGCGAAGGTGAGATCGAGATCGGACCATCGGTCGCCGTGCAAGAGTGCGAGCGATCCGACGACCGCGCCGGCGACGACGCGCGGATCGGACTCGGCAAGCGCGAGCACCCGGTCGTGCACGCGCCGGCGGTCGTCGACGGTGAACACGAGCGTCAGCCGACGACGAAGTTGACCAGCTTGCGCGGCACGACGATCGTCTTGCGGACGGTCGCGCCGTCGACGT
>Ga0265314_10005934_pt1 | contig 10917 bp, 11 predicted proteins | sample 4126metaG_FD_203106 | JGI IMG/M metagenome (GOLD analysis project Ga0265314, IMG submission 203106) | Rhizosphere microbial communities from Carex aquatilis grown in University of Washington, Seatle, WA, United States - 4-1-26 metaG | ecosystem: Host-associated > Plants > Roots > Rhizosphere >... | reverse complement strand
GCAGCCAGAACAGTCTCTCGCCCACTGAGAGGTACGCAAGATGTCGAGCTTCGAGAAAAAGCGTCGCACCATACTTCATTACGGGACCGATCGCGTAGTGCTCCTTTTGCGTACTCGTGATCTCAATGAGATGGGATACCACGTTCTAAACGCCAGCGACGGATTTGAAGCAATCAAGTTGGCAGCCCACGAGCAAGTGGACGCCGTGGTGTTGGACTTGGACCGCAATCATGCCGAAGTTGCGCTGGTCGCAACCGAAATCAAGCGGTGTCGACCGCAATTACCCACCATCCTGCTGGCGGACGAGACGACCCCTCCGGACCGCGCGCATCACTTGGCAGACGCCCTGGTGCCGAGGCGAGACAACGTGAAAATGCTGGTAACGGCACTGGAAAACGTCTTGACCGGCGGCGTCGGAACCTCATCGAAGACGCTTCCTGAATAGTAAGCAGGCAATTTCGTTGGATTACTGCGGAGTCTTCTGCGCTTCGGTCGGCTGCTCCGGATGAGGCCGGTCCGGATGAGTGTTGTGTGCCCGCCTATCCTGTTCGGCCTTCAACATCTCCACGGCCTGAGCGAATGTCAGGTTTTCCGGCATCTTCCGGAAATCGCTCAGCGTCTCGTCCGACACCATGTTCAGGCTCTTGAACAGCAGAATCTTGCCCGTGACGTTCAAACTCAGCTCGGTAATGCCCCACGCTCCATCGCCCAATTCCAAGTCGCCCTGCTTTACGAGGAAGTGTCCGCCTTTGTCGAGATGGCCGATAATGCCCCAGCCGAACGTGACCTCGCGGAACAGCGTGCCGTCGATTTTCGCGATGCGTCGCGCTCGCGTGTCGATGAGCAGATCGCCCTGCATTCCTTCGAGCACCTGCTCCACGCGTGTCGGTGGCGAGTATGCCGGATTGGACGTGAACGTCAGCTTCACCAGCGGGTTTCCGGCTTCGCCCAATCCTGGAGCGCCGGTTTCTGTGCCGGCGTATTCGTATCGGAACGCATCGGGCAGCGCCTTTACGATCCGCAAAGTCCGCTCTTCATCTTCTTTTTCGCGTGCGTGTTTCTTGCGCAACTGGTCAGGCGTATTCACCAACCACGCGAGGTGGTCGGTTTCGGCCTTTTGTTGCTCTGCGGTCAGCGGTTGATCGTTGATGGCGATGAGCATCGCCGCGAGAGCATCTTTGGTTTCCACATAAAGCCGGGTTTGCGAGCCTTTGGGTGTCTTTCTATGCGAGCGGAACATGTGCAGAATCTCTGGGTGGTTTGCCGCCGCAACTTCATTCGCCACTGTAACCCGCACTAGTTCGCCCGGCGACATTTCGGGTGTCTTCGCATCCTGCGCCGAGATCGTCGTCATGGCCGACAAAGCCATGATGGCGCCTGTTCTCAGCAGACACCTCGCCAACCGCGTTTGCGCCGCCCAAGCCATCCCCGTGTTTAGAGTAACAAGGAGCCCGAGGGGTTGCAGTTTGTGTTTCGCGGATGTTGATTTCAAGACGTTCTAAGTGGCATCGATTAAGCACGTCGCTTGCCGCATGCTGTCGTAGTTGGGTATAGTCGAGACAAGCGACGCGGCCGTTTCGGTACCTGCCTTCCCAGTTATCTTGGTACTGCAGTTTCCCCCGCTTCCTTAAGGAGAACATTCATGAGTGCTCCGTTGTCGGCAGATTTGGCGCAGATTGGCAAGTCCGTGGTCATCAAGGGCGAATTGTCGGGCAGCGAGGACCTTTATGTCGATGGTCAGGTCGAGGGTAGCATCGCCCTCAAGAACAATAGCTTGACGGTCGGTCCCAATGGCTCGGTGAAAGCCACAGTCGATGCCAAGGGCGTCGTGGTGCAGGGCAAACTCGAGGGCAACGTGCAGGCCAGCGACCGCGTCGAATTGCGTAAGTCCGCCGTGGTTACCGGGGATATTTCGACCCAGCGGATTTCGATTGAGGAAGGCGCCTACCTGAAGGGCAAAGTCGATATTCAGGGCAAGGCCGAGAAGGCGGCAGGAAAGTAACTCCCGCGGGCCCTCTGCCTTGAGTTAAAGTGTTGCTTTTAGATGTCGATTCAAAGTCTCAGGGGAGCAGTCGCCTTGGACAACAGTGTGCAGGTCTGATGGCATCGACTCAGAATTTCATGAAGCTCTTTCGCGGCTCATCGGGTGGGACAGAGGCGGCAACTCCACAAGCCGCTCAAAAACTCACGCGCCGCTCCAGCGGTCTCGGCGAACTGGCTCGCGCTTGGGAATCAGACAACCCTCTGTGCGTCCTCGATCTCGGCTCCACCTCGGCGACGAACATTCGCTTCTTCACCGAACGCAGCCACAAGATCTACAGCGAAGATCTTCTGGTCGCCTCGACTGACCCCAACTTGGTTACCAAAGACGAGCAAGGAAATGTGATCCTCGACAGTCGGCGCTTTCTGGCCGACAACCTGGTCTATCCAGCGGCACATTTCGACGTGGTGCTCTGCTGGAACCTGCCGGACTACTTGGACGAAAGCCTGGTGCGTCCGGTGATGGGACGGTTGTGGTCCGTGCTGAAGCCCGGAGGAATGCTGCTCGCTTTCTTCCACACCAAAGACGCCGGGCCCGATTCGCCTTGCTACCGCTTCCACATCATAGGAAAGGACACGCTGGAGATGCAGCGCATTGTGTTGAAGCGCGAGGCCCGCCGCGGACCCACCGGTGCGGTCCACACCGCGATCACCGACGGCTTCCGCCTGCAGCGTGTGTTCAACAACCGCCACATCGAAACCCTGTTCCGCGACTTCGCCTCCATCAAGTTCTTCCTGGCCAGAGACAACGTCAGGGAAGTGCTCGTCGTCCGCTGACGACTCCTGAGAGTCTAAGGATTGATTGGGTTCATGTGGGGACAGCCGCCTCGGCTGTCCGTCGAGCGAAGCTCGACGAGGGGAATTGTTACGCGGCTCGAATGTCCTTGCACCCGCAAGTCTTCCACGCAATCACTCCCATCCGAAACAGAAAGTGACGTGAGATCTCAACGCGCGTAGCGCGCTCCGCGCCTGACGAAAGAATCTGCCGCATCTCGTCAGGAACATACGCTCGGCGCACCGACGCCAAGCCGTCGACTCGCGACACGTAGCTCCGCATCAGCGGAAAGCCCGCATACACCAACGCTACATGCAATGGATGCCGGACCAGATCATTAATCAGGACCGCGCTGCGGCTTACGCGCAACGCCTCATTCGTAAAGCACGCTAGTTCATCGGGTTCGAGATGATGCGCGAACAGGCTGCAACTGACTAGATCGAAGCTGCCGTCCTGAAAGGGAAGCGCGAGCGCATCGGCGACCACGGCGCGGTTTCCGCGGAGCAGATGAGTACGGACGCGATCGAGGTCCGTCACGTCCAGCGTAATCCCCTTATGTGCGAGTTGCCGGCCGGCAATCTTCGACACTTCGCCAAATCCTGCGGCCACTTCGAGCACGGAGAAGTGCTTGAGTCCGGTGGCAGATGCGACGCGCTCGATCAGCCTGCGGGTGGTTGCTACTCCGCCGAACCAGCGGTTGATGCGGCACAGATCGCGCAGAGATGCTTCGACTTCGACCGGCGGACAGGTGTCCGAATCGAGGATTTCCTGCGTGCTGATCCGCTCCATGGTGAGCAAAGGGGGCCCCAAACCCCAGTGTAGATGGCCGGACAGTCCAAGGTGTCAATAGGATGTCAGACTTCGGCCAGCTCTTCTTCCAGCAATTGCTTGTTATACAGGTCACTGTAGTAGCCGTTCAAGGCCAGAAGTTCGTCGTGGGTGCCGAGTTCGACGATGCGTCCGGTGTGGAGCACGGCGATGCGGTCGGCGTTGCGGACGGTGGAGACGCGGTGCGAGATGAAGATGGTGGTGCGCCCGCGCATGACGTCGCGCAGGTGGTTGAGGATCTTGTCTTCGGTGTGCGTGTCGACGCTGGAGAGCGCGTCGTCGAGAATCAGGATCTTGGGATTGCGGATGAGAGCGCGGGCGATCGCGGTGCGTTGCTTCTGTCCGCCGGAAAGCGTGATGCCGCGTTCGCCGACCATCGTGTCGTAGCCTTCGGGGAAGCCTTCAATGTCGGTAGCGATGTTGGCCGCGTCGGCGGCATTGTGAATCTCCTGGTCGGTGGCGGCGTCGACGCCGAGAGCGATGTTCTCGCGGATGCGGTCGCTGAAAAGGAAGGTCTCCTGAGGCACGAAGCCGATGCTCTTGCGCAGCGATGCCAGGGAATAATCGCGAATCGGGCGGCCATCGATCAGCACTGCTCCCGGTTCTGCGTCGTAGATGCGGGGGATCAGGCTCACCAGCGTTGTCTTCCCCGAACCTGTGGGACCGACGATCGCCAGACTGCTGCCGGCGGGCACGCGCAGGTTCAGATCATGAAGCACCTGCTTGCCTTCGTAGCTGAAGTTGAGTCCGCGGAACTCGATCTCGCCTTCGATCTCGCGGTCTTGCGCGCCGGGAGCGCCTTTGATCTCAGGCTCCTCACGCATGATCTCGTTGATGCGGATCAGCGAAGCCGTGCCTCGTTGAAAGATGTTGATGACCCATCCGAGGGCGATGATCGGCCAGGTGAGTTGCATCATGTAGGTGCTGAACGACACGAATTGTCCGACGCTCATCGAACCGGATAGAGACAGCGTGGTCGTGATTGCGGGACCTGAGTTCCCAAGGTTCGTGACCAGCGTGACGTGCGAGAGTCCGTGGATGACTTCGCGTCCGCCCAGCCACAGCACGAGCACCACCGCGCAGCCCAGCATGAGTTCGAGTGTGGGCCAGAGCATGCCCATGAGCCGAACCAGTTTTAAGCTGCGGCGGATGTATTCCTGGTTCTCGGTTTCGAAGGCGCGAATCTCGGCCTCTTCCTGCACGTAGGCGCGGATGAGGCGCGCACCCGAGAAGTTCTCCTGCGCACGCGCGGAGATGTCGGAGAACATGGCCTGGATTCTTTCGAAGCGATCGTGGATGCGGCGGCCGAAGGTCTGGATCACAACGCTCACGGCAGGTAGGGGCAGGAACGTGTAGAGCGTGAGCCACGGACTGATGGAGATCATGAAGGCCCGCGCGCCGGCGGTGTAGACGATGGTGTTCGCCGAGTACATGATCGCGGGACCGAGCAGCATGCGGACCGCGTTCAGGTCGTTGGTGGCGCGCGCCATAATGTCTCCGGTGCGGTGGCGCTGGTAGTAGGAATACGACAGGCTTTCGAGTCGCGCAAAAAGATCGTTGCGCAGGTCGAACTCGATGTCGCGAGAAACGCCGATCACGATCCAGCGCGTGAGGAACTGGAAGATTCCTTTGGTGGTGGCGATGGCCAGCAAGATTCCGGCGTAGAGCAGAAGTTTGTGGCGGGTGACGCCCGAATTCAGATCGTCGGCGGCCTTGCCGAGCACGAGGGGGAACAGGATCCAGATGCCGTTGGTAAGGAAGACGCAGAGCGTGCCCGCGACGTAACCCCAGCGATAGCGTTTCAGGTATGGCAGCAGCGGGCGCAAACTCTTGAGCATCATGCCGATTCAGTAGATGAAATTCTAGCAGGGGCGGTGCAGGTTCCCGGCCTCCCGTCGCCGCGCTTCGCGCAGCGGACAGCCGAGGGCGGCTGTCCCTACACTCTGTGAGGTCCAGAGAACAGGTGCGTGAGGGGTAACTCCCATTTTTTTTCTTCGCTTTCCGCAAAATCTTGATTCTGTTGTAGTTACCCAGGGGGTATCTGCCCTCGACCCCGCAAAATCCTGGATCGAAAGGACTTACTGGTAAAATCCTGCGGAATAAGGAGTTAGCCCCGCAGATTGCGTCAGCGACTCTCGCTCCGGATTGGTTCTGGTCTGGGCGCACGATTTCAATTGTGCGCTTTCTATATCCCCGGTCAAGGTTGTTCGTCACACTCGGACGAGTTTTTCTTGTGCGGAACTGTGGAAAACTGAAAGCTCTTTTCACTCCAGTACAGGAGGGCTTGCCCTGTCCGGAGAATCTGGCAAGAAGTTCATCGAAATAGGCAAGAGACCCCAGGTTTAGGAAAGTATGCTTAGACTCGCTATTGCCCGTGAGGCAGACGGAATTTCGCAGCGTAGGAGAAACAATGCAGAAGCGCAAACTTGGAAAAAGCAACTTGGAAGTCTCGGCCATCGGGCTCGGGTGCATGGGAATGAGCTTTGGCTACGGTCCGGCGGGAGACAAGCAAGAGATGATCGCCGTGATCCGGGCGGCGGTCGAGCGCGGCGTCACATTCTTCGATACCGCGGAAGTCTACGGCCCGTTCACCAACGAAATACTCGTGGGTGAGGCGCTGGCTCCTCTCCGTGACCAAGTGGTGATCGCCACCAAGTTCGGATTCAAGCTAGATCCGAACACCGGCAAACAGGCCGGGCTCGACAGCCGGCCGGAACACATCAAGGAAGTTGCCGAGGCGTCGCTCAAGCGCCTGAACACCGATGTCATCGACTTGTTCTATCAGCACCGGGTCGACCCTGACGTGCCGATCGAAGACACGGCGGGAGCGGTGAAGGAGTTGATTCAACAAGGCAAGGTGAAGCACTTCGGACTCTCTGAAGCAGGGGTGCAGACGATCCGCCGCGCGCACAAGGTTCAGCCCGTCACCGCTCTGCAGAGCGAATACTCGCTGTTTTGGAGAGAGCCGGCGGTCGAAGTGATCCCGACGCTGGAGGAACTCGGGATCGGATTCGTTCCATTCAGTCCTCTGGGCAAAGGTTTCCTCACGGGCAAAATCAGCGACGATACGAAGTTCGATAAGGGAGATTTCCGCAACATCGTCCCACGTTTTACGCCGGAGAACCGGAAAGCGAACCAGGCGCTGGTGGATCTGCTGGGCAGATTTGCGCAGCAGAAGAAAGCGACACCTGCTCAGATCGCGCTTGCGTGGCTGCTGGCGCAGAAACCGTGGATTGTGCCGATCCCCGGTACGACCAAGCTGCACCGGCTCGACGAAAATATCGCAGCCGGGAACGTCGAACTTTCACCCGGGGACCTCCGGGAACTGGAGAACGCAGCCGCTCAAATCCCGCTGCAAGGTGCTCGGTATCCCGAAGAGCTGCAAAAGTTGGTGGGCCGCTGAACAGCCAAAATGGGACTCAGTAATATGGTCACTGACGGACAGTACATTGGGAGGAGTCAGGCATGAGTAAAGAGCCTTCAGCAGCACAGAAGATGATCGGTGACTTCGCGCCCAAACTCGTGGAGCTCACGGATCGCGTTCTTTTCGGCGACATTTGGGAACGTCCGGAGCTTTCCAAGCGCGACCGCAGTCTGGCAACCGTAGCGGCGCTGGTTGCGATGAACCGTCCGGACCAGTTGCGGTTTCACCTGAACTTTGCCGTGCAGAACGGAGTCCAGAAGGAAGAGTTGATTGAGCTCATCACGCATCTGGCGTTTTATTCGGGCTGGCCGAATGCCATGAGCGCCATCATGGTCGCAAAGGAAGTGCTCTCGAAGGCTTGAAAGCTGAGAACGACCAAGCCAGGCTCTTGTACAGGAGTGGATATGGCAAAGCGGAGCGACGATTTAAAAGACCGCCTTTCGCGATCTAGCGAAATCAACATCACGGTGACCGGCAGAAAGTCTGGACGCACCATCTCAAACCCGGTCTGGTTCGTAGCCGAGGACGACAAGCTTTATCTCCTGCCCGTGAAGGGATCGGACACGCAGTGGTACAAGAACGTGCTCAACAAGCCGTCGATTCGAATCCGGGCGGGGGAAGCCGAGGCTGAATTGAAAGTTGTTCCGGTCAGTGACGCTAAGCAAGTTTCGTCGGTGGTGGAGAAATTCCGCGCCAAGTACGGGGACGGGGATGTGAAGAAGTACTATTCGAAGTTCGATGTTGCGGTTGTGGCGCAGATAGGCTGATCGTCCGTCATCATGAAGCGGCTTGCGGTGCGAACGTAGCGGCGAGTTAAGATGTTGGCCTAACCAGACTGGGGTCCGGGAGACGCCGGGGGTCTTTACGCAAGAGTCATCCGAATTCTGAATGTCCCTGGGGAGGGAATTCTCTATGGTCACGCTCACTGTGAATGGAGTGCGGCGCGAGGTCGCGGCACCGGACGACACTCCGCTACTCTACGTTTTGCGCAACGATCTCCAGTTGATCGGGCCGCAGTTCGGCTGCGGGCTCGCGCAGTGCGGAGCTTGTTCCGTTCTGATCGACGGCAAGGAAGTTCGGTCATGCGTTACGCCGGTCGCGAGCGTCGCCAACCAGGAGGTCACCACGCTCGAAGGTCTGCCCGCGAGGTGGGCCAAGCAAAAAGGCCTTTCGGCGGACGAAGCGAAAAGCACGCTGCATCCGGTGCAGCAAGCCTGGATCGAAGAGCAGACTCCGCAGTGCGGGTTTTGCCAGAACGGGATGATGATCAAGGCGACGGAACTGCTCGAGAGCAATCCCAATCCGTCCTTGACGCAAATCAAAGAGGCCTTTACCACATCCGGGCCGTCGCCGAATCTGTGCCGCTGCGGAACCTACGTCGCGATCATGGAAGCCGTACAACATGCCGCCACGATCATGGCGAAGGGGAGATAAGCGATGGCAACCATGAGCGAAAAGCCAGGGAATGTCTTGCGACCGACGCTATCGCGGCGTCAATTCATCAAAGCCGGCGGCATCCTCGTCGTGGGGTTCGGCCTCGCTGGCCCGGAACTTCTGAAGGGCGATACCGCGAAGGTCGGCCCAATGAAGAACACGCTCGATCCCACTCTTCCCAGTTCCTGGGTTGAGATTCACCCCGACAACACGATCCTGATTCGCACTGGCAAGAGCGATTTCGGCCAGGGCTCAACCTTCACCGCTTACCGGCAAATTGTGGCCGAGGAGTTGAGCGTGCCCTTCGAAGCGATCACGACCGTAGTGGCGGGAGATACCGATCGCACGCCCGACGGCAGCGGCGCCTTCGATTTCCTTGGGCGTGGGACACCAAACATCCGCAAGGCCGCCGCCTATACCTACCAGGCTCTGCTCGACCTCGCCTCAGAGAAACTCGGCGTGCCGAAGGACAAGCTTTCCGTCACGGATGGCATCGTCTCGGGAGGCGGCAAGAGTATTTCGTACGGCGATCTGGTAAAGAACCAGCAGTTGAAGCTCACGATTCCCGTGAAGGGTGACCTCACCAGCATCTTTGGATTGTCCATTGAGGGCAATCCGCCGACGAAGCCGGTCAGCGAGTACACGGTGATCGGCAAGTCGTTCAAGAATTCCATGATCAGTTCGAAGGTGGCTGCGAAGGAAACCTGGGCGACCGATGTGCGCCTCCCGGGCATGCTGCACGCGCGCGTGGTGCATCCGAAGACGCTGGGCTCGACTCTCGTGTCTGCCGGTGCCGTGGATAAAACCAAGTTCCCGAATTCGCAGGTCATCGTGAAGGGCAATCTTGTCGGTGTGGTCGCGCCCACCGAGTGGGAAGCGATCCAGGCGGCCGAGCAGGTGGCCGGGGCGACGAAGTGGACGGAGTGGAAGGGCCTGCCCGGCAATGCAAGACTCTACGAACACCTTAGAGAACAGTCTGACTGGACTACCGCGCCCGTCGAGAAGAGCAAGGACGCGAAAGGTGATGTGGCGCCCGCGCTCGGCGCGGCTCACAAAAAGCTTTCCGCCACGTATCAGTTGTCCTACATGAAGCACGCGCCGATCGGTCCAACCATGGCCGTTGCCGACGTCAAGCCTGACGGCGCAGTGCACATCTATACGCACAATCAGAATCCGCAGGCGCTTCGCGGCGAAATTGCGGTGATGCTCGGCACCACGGCGGATCATGTGATTGTGCATTCGTATCCCGGACCCGGCCATTACGGCAGGTCGAACGGAGGAAATGCGGGCGCGGAAGATGAGGCGGTGCTGTTGTCGCAGGCGGTCGGCAAGCCAGTGCGTGTGCAGTGGATGCGTGCCGACGATATGCAGTGGTCCACGCAAGCGGCGGCGGCTTTCTCCGACGTTCAGCTGGCGATCGATGAAAAAGGCAAGATGGCCGCGTATCAAATCGACCACTACATGCCTGCCATGCAGGATGATCGGCCGATCGGAGCCGTCATCGCGGGGCTGCCCACCATGTCAGCGCCTCAAGTGCATTCTGACGGCGTAACTTCCACCGTCAACGGCCTTGAAGATCCGTGGATATACGCTGGGGTTCCGAACCTGATGGAGCGCGGCCATGGCACATTCCAGGTGGGACAGAAGGCTTCGCCGCTTGCCGTCGGTCTGCGCGACCACAGCATGCGCACGCCGGGGCAGTTCCAGCAGAACTATCCACGCGAACTGGCAATCAGCGAGGCTGCGGCTCTCGCGGGTGCGGACGCCCTCCAGTTCCGCATCGACCACGCCACGGAAGAACGGGCCATCAGTGTTCTGAAAGCGGTTCGTGACGCGTCGGGGTGGGACACGCGCCCATCACCGCGTCCCGATGCCGTACCCACCGGATCAACGCCCGTGCGGGGCCGTGGGGTCTCACTGATGCTGCGCAGTGGAACCTATTGGGCCTGCGTTTGCCAGATCGCCGTCACTCCCAGTACGGGTGCGATCGTGGTTGAGAAGTACACGATCGCGGTCGATCCCGGCATTGTCGTCAACCCGATGCAATTGAAACGGAATGTCGAAGGCGGTGCGGTGATGGGAATCGGCCACGCGCTCTTCGAAGAAGTCACGTTTGATGAGAGCGGAATCACCACGGAGGACTGGATTTCCTATCCCATCCCGACCATGGCGGACATTCCTGAGATCAAAGTCGTGCTACTCAACAATCCGAAAGTCGGCGCTTACGGCGGAGGTTCGGAGGCTGCGAACGCACTCGCTGCGCCGGCGATCGCGGCGGCCCTTCACGACACAACCGGAAAGATCATGCGGCGGCTTCCGATGAAGCCGGCGTACGTGCAGACGCTGCTAAAGGCTTAACGCAGCGGCATACTGGGTGGGACATGACTTTAGATCAAAGCGTGCTTGGGGCCCTGCT
>Ga0265314_10005933_pt1 | contig 10917 bp, 10 predicted proteins | sample 4126metaG_FD_203106 | JGI IMG/M metagenome (GOLD analysis project Ga0265314, IMG submission 203106) | Rhizosphere microbial communities from Carex aquatilis grown in University of Washington, Seatle, WA, United States - 4-1-26 metaG | ecosystem: Host-associated > Plants > Roots > Rhizosphere >... | reverse complement strand
AGTTTCAACATGGTTGTCTTCAGTTCTGCTTGATGTGGATTCCGGTGGAGCCGAAGCCGCCGGCGCCACGGGCGGTATCGCCCAGCGCGCTGACCTCGACGAATTGTGCGTGCTCGTGGCGGGCGATCACCATCTGCGCGATTTTCGTTCCGCGCTTGATGGGAAACGGCTTGTCGCCGTGGTTGATGAGGATGACCTTGATCTCGCCGCGATAGTCGCTGTCGATCGTGCCGGGCGCGTTCAAGCATGTGATGCCGTGATTGAGGGCAAGGCCGGAGCGCGGGCGCACCTGTGCTTCGTAGCCGTGCGGTACGGCGAGCGCGATGCCGGTGGGAATCGCCGCGCGGGCGCCAGGCGCAAGCTCCATGTCGGAGTCGATGGCGGCGAGAAGGTCGAGACCCGCCGAACCCTCCGTGGCATAGGCGGGAAGGGGCAGGTCCTTGGCGTGGCGCAGGATTTCGATCTTCACGCCGCTTTGCCTTTCAGGGCTTCCGCGATGCGCACGGCCAGACGCGCGCCGACTTCGCTCTTCTTCATTTCGGGCCAGTCCTCGACGCCGCTGCGGCTGACGAGATGAACGGTGTTGCGGTCCCCGCCCATCACGCCTGTGTGCGGCGACACGTCATTGGCGACGATCCAGTCGACATTCTTTTTCGCGAGCTTGGATTTGGCGTTGGTCACGACGTCATCGGTTTCCGCTGCGAAGCCGATGACGAGGCGCGGGCGTTTCCCGCTTTGCGCGATGGTCGCGAGAATGTCCGGGTTCTGCGCGAGCTTGATATCCGGCACGCTGCCGCCTTCGCGCTTCTTCATCTTGTTGTTGGCGACGGTTTCTGGCCGCCAGTCGGCGACGGCCGCCGTGAACACGCCGACATCGGCAGGCAGGGCGTTTTCGCAGGCGGCGAGCATTTCGCGCGCGGTCGTGACTTTCACCAGTTTCACGTGATGCGGCGCAACGAGTTCGACGGGGCCGGAGACGAGCGTCGTTTCCGCACCGGCCTTCGCGAGCGCATCGGCAATCGCATAGCCCTGTTTGCCCGAAGAGCGGTTGGCGATGAAGCGCACCGGATCGAGCGGCTCCTGCGTGGGGCCGGCCGTCACCAGCGCTTTAAGTCCGGCTAAAGGGCCGGCTGCACTCTGCGCGAGCGCAGCCTCTATCGCATCGGCGATTTCGTTCGGCTCCGCCATCCGGCCGGGCCCGAATTCGCCGCAGGCCATTTCGCCGTCATTGGGGCCGACGAACAGCACGCCGTCTTTCTTCAGCGTCGCGAGATTGCGCTGCGTCCCGGCATGATTCCACATGCGGACGTTCATCGCCGGCGCCATCAGTACCGGCTTGTCGGTGGCGAGCAGGGCGGTGGAAGCCAGATCATTGGCCAGGCCATTGGCGACCTTCGCCATCAGGTCGGCGGTGGCGGGCGCCACGACGACGAGATCGACGGAACGCGAGAGTTCGATGTGCCCCATCTCGGATTCGTCGGTGAGGCTGAACAAATCCTGGAAAACTTTTTCGCCCGTCAATGACGCAACGGAAAGCGGGGTGACGAAGTGTTCGCCTGCCTTTGTGAGGATCGCGCGGCTGGAAATCCCGCGCTCTTTCAGCCGCCGGATCAGCTCAAGGCTCTTGTAGGCCGCGATGCCGCCGCCAATGATGAGCAGAACGCTATTGCCGCGCATGAACGCTCCTTCGGCCGGGAAAAGTCCCGCGATTGAGGGGAGTTTATAACGAATAACGAGTGCGAAGTGTAGATATTCGCACCAGGGAGCCAAGGCCATGAATATCCAGGTGAAATCCGATCTTCCCCCCTTCAAGCCCCTGCCGCAGAAGGCGCCGGACATCGAAGTCGAGCGGAAATCCGACGGCACGGTGTACATCCGCTCGCGTCACGCGCCCGGCCAGATGCCGCGCTCCATCGCGCATTTGCTGGAGGAAAAAGCCGCCGCGCACCCGGAACGCAACTTCATCGGCCAGCGCCAGATGCTGCCGGATGGCAAAACGGGCGACTGGAAATACATCACCTATGGCGAAGCCAATGCCCGCGCGAATGCGATTGCGCAGGCCTTGCTCAATCGCGGCATGGGACCGGATGCGCCGCTGATGGTGCTCTCGGGCAATTCGATCTCCCATGCGGTGATGATGCTGGGCGCGATGAAAGCGCGGGTGCCGGTTGCACCCGTGTCAGTGGCTTATTCGCTGATGAGCGGCGATCACTCCAAGCTCAAGCACGTGTTTGAGACTGCGAAGCCCAAGATGATCTTCGCCGAGCAGGGGCCGATGTATGCGCGCGCTCTGTCCGCCCTGCCGCTCGACGGCGTGGACGTCGTGACGGTGGTGCCGATCCCCGATCGCGCGACGACAGCTTATGACGATCTGACCAAGACCAATGTGTCGAACGATGTGGCCGCGTCTCTGGACAAGATCACCCATGACACGGTGGCGAAATATCTCTTCACCTCAGGCTCGACCGGCATGCCGAAGGGCGTTGTGCAGACACAGGGCATGATGTGCGCAACCATCGCGGCGAGTGAAGGTCTGCGCGTCGAAGATCCCGATCCGAACGAGATCCCGCAGAGCCTGGAATGGATGCCGTGGAACCACATCTCCGCCGGCAATATCGGGTTCAACGGCAATCTCAATGCCGGCGGCACCGTGCATCTGGACATGGGCAAGCCGATCCCCGGCATGTTCGACGAAACGATCCGCAATCTGCGGGAGATTTCGCCGCTGGTCTTCGGCAGCGCGCCGATTGCGTTCGGCTGGCTCGCCGAGGCGATGGAGCGCGACACGGTTCTGCGCGACAATTTCTTCAGGAAGATGCGCTATGTCGGCTATGGCGGCGCGACGCTGAGCCAGGACATCTATGAGCGCATCCAGGCGCTCTCGATCGCCGCGACGGGCCATCGCATTCCGCTCACCACCATGTATGGCGCCACCGAAACGCAGGGTGTGACGGTGGTGCATTGGCTGACGGAGCGCGTCGGCCTCATCGGTCTGCCGCTGCCCGGCATTACTTTGAAGTTGGTGCCCAACGGTCAGAAATTTGAAGTGCGCGTCAAAGGCGCGACGGTGACGCCCGGCTATCTCAACCGCGAAGACCTCACCCGGAAGGCGTTCGACGAGGAAGGCTTCTACAGCCTCGGCGACGCCGCGAAGTTCATGGACGAGAACGATCCGTCGCAAGGCCTCGTTTTCGACGGCCGCGTGACGGAAGACTTCAAGCTCGACAGCGGTACCTGGGTGTCGGTCGGCACGCTGCGCGCGCAAGCCGTCGCGGCCGCATCGCCGCTGATCCAGGATTGCGTCGTGTGCGGGCAGGACAAGCCGTTCGTGGGCTTGCTCGCGTGGCCGGTGATCACGGCCGCCAAGGAGATCGCGGGCGATGCGTCGCTCTCCGGTCCGGACGCCATCGTTTCCGCGCCGAAGGTACGCGAATTCGTGCAGAAGCACTTGGCCGCGTTCAACAAGACGAGCGGCGGCTCGTCCGGCCGCATCAAGCGGGTGATCCTGATGACCGAGCCGCCATCGGTCGATGGTCACGAGATCACCGACAAGGGCTATGTGAACCAGCGCGCCACAATGGACCGGCGCGCCGATCTGGTCGCCAAGCTTTACATGAACCCGCCGCCGCCCGAGGTCATCGAGATTCCCTGAACATGCCCATCACGCCGGGCGAGATCATCGATTTCTGGACCGAAACCGTCGGCGAAAAGCGCTGGTACGCCGTCGAGCCCGCGCTCGATGACATGATCCGCGCACGCTACGAAAGCCTTTGGCGCGAAGCGCGGGCGGGTGAGCTTCTATCCTGGGAAGAGACGGCAGATGGCGCGTTGGCGCTTCTGATCGTGCTGGACCAGTTCGCGCGCAACATGTTCCGCGACACCGCCAATGCCTTCGCGAGCGACGAGCAGGCGCGCACCGTCGCCCGCCGCGCGATCGCAAGCGGTTTCGATCTCGAGATCGGGCTTCCCTTGCGGCAATTTTTCTATTTGCCGTTCGAGCACTCGGAGAACTCGACCGATCAGGACCGCTCCGTTGCGCTGTTCGCGGAGCGACTTGGTAAAAACCACTACACTTACCCCTATGCGCTGGAGCACCGTGAAGAGATCGCGCGCTTCGGACGTTTTCCCAGCCGTAACAAGGCGCTGGGGCGTGTTTCTACGGCTGAAGAGCAGGATTTCCTCGACCGGAAGATGAAGCCAGACTGAACGCGGCCTTAAGGCCTTGCTTACCTTGGGGTGTCTAAGGTGGCCCCATGAGAACGGGCGACCTTTGCCAGCTTGCCGCCGAACTCGCCAGCGAACATGGCGCGGATGCGGTGGACTATGCGCGCCGCGCGGTGGTGACGCTGGAATGCGAAGGCGAGGGCGAGCGCGCGCAGTTCTGGTTTGCGCTGTCCATTCTGCTGGACGACATCGTCACCCAGCGCGTCGACCCGGATCGTCCTGTCGTCATTCACTAATCCGCCGCTTCTTGCGCGTTGGGCGATTGCCTGCGCAGACTTGTCCGTATTTCGCGCGGACAGCACATGCCTCTCGATCCCGTTCTGAAGGTCTTTCTCGACCAGGTCGCCGCCATGGGCGGCCCGAAAACGTGGGAAATGCAACCGGCCGACGCGCGCGAGGCCTTTGCCGGCTTGATGCAGCTTGCGGGGCCGAAGGACATTCCCATCGGCAAGGTCGCGAACATCGCGATCCCCGCTGCGCAAGGCGAGATCGCGGCGCGCTCTTACGAACCGGTGGCGGCGAGCAGCGAGCCGCTGCCGACATTGGTGTTCTTCCACGGCGGCGGCTGGGTGATCGGCAATATCGAAACCCATGACGGGCTGTGCCGCATGATCGCGAATGGCTCGGGCTGCCGGGTCATTTCTGTGGAATACCGGCTGTCACCCGAGAGCAAATTTCCGGGACCGGTGGAAGATGCTTTGGCCGCCATCGACTACATCGAAAAGAACGCGTCGCAACTGGGCGTCGATGCCAACCGTCTTGCGGTGGGCGGCGATTCCGCCGGCGGCGATCTTGCCGCCGTCGTCGCGCAGATCGCGAAAGCGAAGGGTGCGCCGAAGATCGCCTATCAGATGCTGCTCTTCCCGGTGACGCAGATCGGCGAGGAGACGAGGTCGCTGCGCGAATATGCCGAAGGCTATTTCCTGGAGCGCAGCACGTTGGACTGGTTCTACGCGCACTATCTTCCAACGGATGCCAACAAGAAGGATCCGCGCATCTCGCCTCTGGCGGCGACGGATGTTGCCGGATTGCCGCCCGCCTATTTCATGCTCGCGGGGTTCGATCCGCTGCATGACGAGGGGCTTGCCTATGCCGAGAAGCTGCGCGCGGCCGGTGTGCCGGTCACGGTGGCGGACTATCCCGACATGGTGCACGACTTCATCTATCTGCAAGCCGTACTGCCGCAGGCAGCGGAAGCGTTGAACACCGCCGCAAAGGCGCTGAAGGCCGCACTTATTTAGGAATGAGCTTCCCCGGGTTGAGGATACCCTTGTGATCGAGCGCCGATTTGATGGCGCGCAGCACATCCACGCCCAGCGATCCTTTTTCCTGCGTCATCCAGGGCAGGTGATCCTCGCCCACGCCGTGGTGATGGCTGATCGTGCCGCCATGCGCGACGATGGCGTCCGTCGCCGCGCGCTTGATCGCCAACCACTGTGCCACGTCGCCGTCCAGCGCCCGGGGGAAGATGTAGGTGAAATAGAGGCTCGCGCCGTCCGGATAGGAATGGCTGATGTGGCAGGCGACGACGCCGCGCGCGCCGGGGCGTGGCGCGGTTTCGCGGATGGTGTCTTCCAGCGCTTTCTTCACGGCCGCATAGAGCGCGTCGATCTTCGACCAGCTCGTCGCGGTTTCGAGCGTGTCCACGCCGAGGCCGCGATCCATCATGGGTTCGCGCAGATAAGGACCGTGGAAGCGCCCCTGATGCCAGCGCTTGCCGGTGCTGTCGCCGATGGCCATTGCGCCGAGCTGTTTGGCGATGTCAACGAAGCGATTGCGCGACCGTTCGACAGTGGCCTTGTCACCTTCAAACCCGGCGATCATCGCCGAGGCGGTGCCGCCGAACTTGCGATATTTCAGATAAGCGTCGGCAATCCGGCTGCCGATGCCTTTTCGTTTTCCGGCCGCTCCATAGGCGCGATAAAAGTGTGTCTCGTCCGCGTCGGAGAGGCGCAACATGGCGACGGGAAGGTCTTCCTGCACCGCGCGGCGGATGGCGGCCGCGCCGCTGGCGAAATCGTGGAAGAGAAAGCCGGTGTAGACGCTCGTCTCCGGCGCGGGTTGAACATGGAATGTCGCTTCGGTGATGACGCCGAATGCGCCTTCCGATCCCAGCACTAGATCGGTGATGCGCGGACCCGCGGAGGAAGCGGGAAAATCTTCGGTTGTCAGAAGTCCCCGCGGCGTCGCGAGTTTCGCCGACACCAGCCAGTCATTCGCGCGGCCGTAACGGCTCGATTGCTGGCCCGCGCCACGATGGGCGATCCAGCCGCCCAGCGTGGAGAACTCAAAACTCTGCGGATAGTGACCCAGAACGAGGTTCTGCGCGCGCAACGCTTTGTCGAGAGCCGGGCCATACATGCCGGCCTCCGCCGTTGCGGTCCGCGAAACAGGATCGATCCCGATCAGCCGGTCCATGCCGGACATGTCGAGCGAGACGACGGCCTTGAACACGCCGGGATCGCCCGTAACGCTTCCCACCACGCTTGTTCCGCCCCCATAGGGAACGACGGCGATGTTGTTGTCCGAGGCGAAGGACAGAACCGACAATACTTCATCCGTGCCGCGCGGATAGAGAACCACGTCCGGCGCCGTCGTCAGATTGCCAGCGCGCAGATGGAGCAGGTCGTGATAGGAACGCCCGCGCGCATGGAACGCGCGTTCGAACGCATCATCGCGCACGCGATCCTCGCCGAGCACCTGCGCGAAGTGCGCGCGCTCGGACGGATCGAGCCGCGATGGGGCCAGAGCGATATCGTCCAGCGCACGCGCCGGTGTGGCGAGCAGGCTTGGCATGCCGAGTTCTTCAGCCAGCCAGGACCATGCCGCTTCGTTTGCCGCGACATCATCCTTGTGGGCAGCCCAGCCCCAGCCGTTCCAGCTTATTTTCGTGCGATCCATGGAATCACGCTAGCAGATCAGCAGCGCAAATTGAGGGCGCGGGGCAGAATTTCGAAGGTTGCTGGTAAACGGCCCGCGCTTTCGCCGTCTACTTCCACGAGAACCGGGTGCCCGCCCGTCTCCGCCACCGGCACGGCCACCACACGGCTGCCGCGCAGCGCCCGCACCGAAGGGTTGTTCAGATGCTCTCCCGTGTAGATGAGCTTCATGTCCGCGGCGGCGCGACTTTTGGGGCTACCGCCCATGACGATGACGTCGAACACGCCGTCGTCCGGCCGCGCATTGGGAGCGACCTTCATGCCGCCGCCGAAATAGAGGCCGTTGGCGACGGCGACCGTCGAGATGCGGGTAATCTCGTCGAAAGACTGATCCACGCGGATGCGCACGGCGCGGTCGCGATAGCGCAGAAGGCCGAAGAGGCTGTGGAAGGCGAAAGCAAACTGGCCGCCGAACAGCTTGGCGATGCGCGCGCGGTTCACCGAATCCACGATCAGCCCCGACATGCCGAACGACGCGATGTTGATGAAGTAACGCACAACGGGTTCACCCTTGCGCGAAAGGCAAGAGACGCGGCCGACATCGATCATGCGTGTCTTCGCTGTTTTCAGGCGCGCGATGGCGGCCTCGATTCCCGGGGCGATGCCAAAGGCCTTGCGGAAATCGCCACCGGTGCCGCTGGTGACGAAGGCGAAGACGGCGTCGGGTGAAATCGGGCCGCTCTCAACGAAAAAGCCGTTGATGGCTTCGTTGATCGTGCCGTCCCCGCCCACGGCCACGACTTCGGAGCAGCCTTCGAGCAGCGCTTCGCGCACCAGCGCCGTCGCTTCGCCCCGCCGCCGCGTCATGACGACGGACATATTGGGATAGGCCTCGCGCAACGCGCGCTCGATGGCCGGCCACTGGCGTCGCGTGCGGCCGCCGCCGGAGCGCGGATTGACGACGACGAAGGCGCTCATTGCGGGGCCGTGGTGAGTTGGAAGTTGCGCTGCACGGCCGCGAGTTCGCTTTGCTTGCGCGCCTCGTCCCAGCCGAGTTCCGACGCCATGAGATCGGCGACGCGGCGCAAGCGATCCATGCCGGGATTGCCGAGCTGGCCGATGCCCGTGCGCCGCATCACGACATCGTCCATCGTCAGCGCCGCTTCCTCGCGGATCGCGAACAGAACCTGCGCGCCAATGTCGCCGGATTCCGACAGCGGCTCGCGCAATTCGGGACGATTGCCCACCAGGGCCAGAACCTCGCGCACGCGCGTTCCATAAAGACGCGCCAGGTGGTCGATATTCGGCACCGGATCGTGATCGGCTTCCATCTGGGCTTTGAAGGCCGCAAAGCGCGCGATGTTTCCGCCCGGCGTGGGCGAATTTGCCGTGGCGCAGGGCTTCACGGCGAGGCCAAGCTGGGCAACGAGCGTGTTGACGGTTTTCTCCGCGAGGTCGCGGGAGGTCGTCCATTTGCCGCCGATGGCAGAGAACAATCCGTTCAGACCGTCATGTTTGGAATGGTCGACCAGTTCGGCGCGGCGGCTGGCGTCGTAAGTGTCGCCGGAACCGTCATCCACCAAGGGCCGCAGGCCCGCATACCAGTGCTGCACATCCGCGCGCGAGAGGTGTGCAGACGGAAGGTTCGCGTTGATGAAGCCAAGGAAGTCGTCGATGTCCGACTCGGTCACGCCCACATCGTCGGGCTTGCTGCGGAACGCGGTGTCGGTGGTGCCAAGCAGCGAATGGCCGCGCCATGGCAGTACGAAGAAATGCCCGCCGCCGGCCGCGACGGTCAACGCGTCCTGTTTCGTCATTGACGGCACGATGAGGTGAATTCCCTTGGCGCGCAGCAGCTTTTGCGCCGCCGGCTTTCCAAGCGCCTGCGAAATGAAGATGTCCGCCCACGGACCCGCCGCCAGCAGAGTGACTTTCGCGCGGATATCGAAATGGGAATCGCAGACGAGATCATGCGCCTTGGCGCCTTCGACAACGCCGTTGCGGATCAGCAAACCGTCCGATGCGACATGGTTCGCGGTTGCCGCACCATGCGCGACGGCGTCGATGATGCATTCCAGCGCCAGCCGCTCCGGTGCGTACATCTGGGCATCGTAATAGAGAAACGAGCCTTCGAAGCCCGCGCCTTCCAGCGAGGGTTCGCGCGCGACGGCCTCTTTCGCATTCAGGAACGCATGGCCGGGCAGGCGCTGATCGGGATCGCCCAGCCAGCCGCGGTCATAGGACAACACGTCGTAGAGCGAGAGACCCGCCGCCAAAGTTGCGCGGCTCTTGAAGCCGGCATTGTAGAGCGGAATGAGGAAGGGAAGCGGCTGCACAAGATGCGGCGCGGTGCGCTGCCAAATGCGCCGTTCGCGCAGGGATTCCCGCACCAATCCAAGCTCGAAATTGCGCAGATAGCGCAGGCCGCCGTGGATCAGCTTGGAATTGTGCGCGCTGGTGGCGTGGGCGAAATCGTTCTTTTCGATCAGCGCCACCTTCAATCCGCGCAGGCTGGCGTCACGCGCCACGCAGGCGCCGGTGACCCCGCCGCCGATGACGAGCAGGTCGAATATTTCGTTGGAAAGGCGGTTCAGATCGCGGCGCATTGGGGCTTGATGGACGGCACGGAAGCTCTGCTAATCTGGCTACAGACAACAAAAAAGAGGGGCGGGCAATGCCGCAGGCGAAGGCGAACGGAATCACCATCGAATATGAAAGCTTCGGGCGGGAGAGCGATCCGGCGATCCTGCTGATCATGGGCTTCGCAGCCCAGATGATCCTGTGGCCGACCAAGATGTGCGAGGACCTGGCGGCGCGCGGCTTCCGCGTCATCCGCTTCGACAATCGCGACATCGGCAAGTCCACGCATCTGAGCCAGCTCGGCGCTGCGAACCCGATGGAGGCGATGATGAAGCGCATGAGCGGCCAGCCGGTGACCGCGCCTTATGCGCTGGACGACATGGCGCAGGATGCCGCGAGCCTGCTCGACGCACTCGGCATCAAGCGCGCGCATATCGTTGGCGCGTCGATGGGCGGGATGATTGCGCAGCTCGTGGCGGCGAAGCATCCCGGCCATACGCTGAGCCTGACTTCGATCATGTCCACCACCGGCCGCGCGGATCTGCCGCCCGGCAAGCCGGAAGCGATGGCCGCTCTCAGCACGCCGCCCGCCAGCGGGAGCCGCGAGGATCGCATCGCGGCCGGCATGCGTGTGGCGACGGCACTGGCGAGCCCCGGCTTTCCGACGAGCGAGGCGGACATGCGGCGCGACGTGGAAGCGGCCGTTGATCGCGTGCCGTTCGACCCCGACGGCGTGGCGCGGCAGCTTCTGGCCATCGTCGCTGCGCCCGCGCGCAACGATCTGCTCAAGACTGTGAAGGCGCCGACGCAGGTCATTCACGGCGCGGACGATCCGATCCTCACCATCGAAGGCGGCAAGGACACAGCGGACAGCATTCCCGGCGCCAAGCTGCACGTCATTCCCGGCATGGCGCATGATTTTGCGGCCGGGCTGGTGCCCATTTACGTCAAACTCATCGGCGACTTCGCACAAAGCGTCGAGAAGGCGAAGGCCGCATGAAAATCCGCGCCAACGGAATCGAGATCGAATACGAGGAGCAGGGCCCGAAGGAGGGGACACCTCTCCTGATGATACAGGGTTTTGGCACGCAGATGACGGGCTGGCCGGACCAGTTCTTCGGCATGCTGGCGGATTCAGGCCTGCGCGTGATCCGCTTCGACAACCGCGATGTCGGCCTCACGCAGAAATGGACCGGCATTTTCCCCAAGGCGCAGGATATCCAGCAGGCGCTGA
>Ga0265314_10005932_pt1 | contig 10920 bp, 6 predicted proteins | sample 4126metaG_FD_203106 | JGI IMG/M metagenome (GOLD analysis project Ga0265314, IMG submission 203106) | Rhizosphere microbial communities from Carex aquatilis grown in University of Washington, Seatle, WA, United States - 4-1-26 metaG | ecosystem: Host-associated > Plants > Roots > Rhizosphere >... | reverse complement strand
ACCGACCAGCGCCGGCTCCGGCTCGCCATCCTTGATCATCGCCACCGCCCAGCCGTCGTCGTCCTCGTTCTTGATCACGCGCGCGGTCCAGCCATTGCCCTGCCAGACCCGGTCTTGCTGGATCGGGGCGTGGTCGTCGTTCAATTCGGTGGCGTCGGTGGTCATGGCTGCGGCTCGCATTAAAAAGGTCAGGGGCTAGCATGATAGTCGAAACCGGGGCGCTCCGGAAAAACCACAGCCCCGTGCCGCCGTGCGGAACGCGTCAGGCGGCACTTCAATAAAATTGACAAAACATTGTGAGAAGTCACAGATATAGAGGAAATATTCTAAATAGTCCTGAGTATTGTCAATGGAATATGATTATTATTAATTTGCAATCACCCATTGCTATCGAAGAATAAGCCATACATTCCGAGCACTGAACAATTAGAAAAGGAAATACCATGTCCCTCACCAAAACCCTGGTCGCGGCCGCGCTGGCGTCGCTGGCCTTTGGCGTCCAGGCCGCCACGCCCACCATCGACTTCACCGCCGGGACCACGTCCTCCGAGGCCGGCGCGATCACCATCGACTTCAACAGCGGACGTCCTCTCAACTACCTGGGCGGCGGCGACCTGTTCACCGGCTCTTCCGGTGAATATGCGCAGCCCGTCGGGGCCACCGGCGCCTACCTGTCGCAGGGCACCTCGCCCGCGTCGCAGACCGGCACCACCAACGCCATGTTCGCCGGCTTGAGCTATTTCGGCTTCTACTGGGGCTCGCCGGACACCTACAACATGGTGACCGTGCACACCGCCGATGGCGGCAGCTACTCCTACGATGGCAGCGCCCTGGTGGCCGCGGCCGGTGCCAACGCGCCAGCCTGGGGCAACCGCGATGTCGGCATCTACGTCAACTTCCATGCCGCCGGCTCGGCCATTACCCAGGTCGACTTCTCGTCGCCAACGCAGAACGCGCTGGAAACCGACAACCACGCCTACATCAACGCCGTGCCGGAACCGGAAACCTATGCCATGCTGCTGGCCGGCATGGCCCTGGTGGGCTTCGCCGCACGCCGCCGCAAGGCTTGATTCCCCCCCGCCGGGCCCGCATGCCGGGTCCAGCACAAAAAGCCCGCGTCTGCGGGCTTTTTTACGTCCGGAAGAACGGACGGAATGGCGGCGCGGCGGCCGCCGGTCGGGGTTTCAGCAATGTCAGATGCAGGAGATCGCCGGCTGTCGTGGCGGCACGCAAGGCGGCCGCAACGGCGTGATGCGCGGATCAATGGCCGGCTCCGGCATCTGGTAACTGAATGGATTGATGATGATCGGCGGAATCGTGGGCGGCGCCGATGGCGGCCCCTTCGGTCCGTTGGACAACTGCAGTGCGCTACGCTGGCGCCGTGTCCGGTTACTCATCGAGGAGATCGATTGCCCCTCGTGCATCTCTAGCCAAGCCATATTGCCCTCCCTGCGCAAGTCAGGTATTCAGTATAGGCAGGCATAACTTTAAATCAAGGTTAAGCGCGGGAAAATTCACGCCTCGTCGCCGCTTGCCGCCGTTTCATCCCGCCAAAATTGCGGTCTGTCGCAATCCGATGGCCGCGCGCGCCGCGCCTCGGTACAGTTCAACCATGCCAAACGGCATCACGAACAACCACAAGGATGAACGCCATGAACAGCACGCTCAAAAAACTGATCCCCGTCGCCGTCATCGCCGCGCTGGCGATCGCAGCGTGGGCCCAAATCGACGGCAACAACTTGCACGTCAATATCGATGGCGACGAGATCGACGGCCCGCTGGGCGCGGTGCTCGGCGTGCTGTTCGGCGGCGCCGGCCTGCTGATCGCCGGCGTGGCCATCACCTGCGCGGCCGTGTTTGTCGGCGTGCTGTTTGCCGGCCTGGGCGTGCTGATGGTGGTGGGCCTGGCGCTGCTGGCCCTGGTGCTGGTGGCCGCGATCTCGCCGCTGCTGCTGCCGCTGCTGATCCCGGTCGGCATCTACTGGTTGTTCTCGGCCCGCAACCGCAAGCACCGCAAGCACGCCCTGCTCGAACACGCGGTCTGATACTCCCCTTTCAACCGGAAGCGGCCGGGACCTGAACTCCCGGCCGATCCGCCTCTCCCCCCATCAATTCCACCCGATTGCGTCCGCCCCGCTTGGCTTGGTACAAGGCCTGGTCGGCGCGGATCAGCACCGCGTCGCCGGCACTGTCGCTGGCGCACAGCGAGGCGATGCCGATGCTGGCCGTGACCGTCACGCTGCGCCCGTCCAGCGCCAGCGGCGTGGCCTCGATGCGCAGCCGCAGCCGCTCGGCAAACACGCCCGCCGCCTCCAGCTCGGTGCCCGGCAACAGGATCGCGAATTCCTCGCCGCCCAGCCGGCCCAGCATGTCGACCTTGCGCACGCTGTCGCGCATCAGGCCGGCCACGTGGCACAGCACTGCATCGCCGGCCGCGTGGCCCAGCTCATCGTTGACGCGCTTGAAATGATCCAGGTCCAGCAGCAGCACCGCGCCGCAGCCGCCGTGGCCGCCCAGCTGGCGCTGCTGGCGCGCCTGCTCGTCGTCCAGCCGCGCCATGAATTCGCGCCGGTTCGGCACCCCGGTCAGGAAGTCGGTGGTGGCCAGCAGGCGCAATTCCTCGTTCATGCGCGTGCGCTCGGTGATGTCCAAGGTCGACACGATGACGAAGTCCAGGCTCAGCGTATGGCCCGGCATCACCAGCAAGGTCAGTTCGTTGCGGCGGCTGACGCCGTCGAGCCGCTCGAAGCTGCCCTCGCAGGCAAACTGCTGCTTGCCCTGCGACAGCGCCACCAGCGCCTGGGCAAAGCTCGGCATCGCGGCGGCGTCGAAATTCTGGGCCAGGCTCAGTGCGGCCGCCTGCTTGCGTTGCGGATCGGCGCCGACCTGGGCCAGCGCGGCCGCGTTGACGTCGAGGATGCGCACCAGCCCGGCCAGCCGCTGCAGCTGGCTGGGATTGGCTTGCAGGAAGCGCGCCAGGTCCTCGATGCCGGACTGTTCCAGCTCGGCCAGCGCGGCGCGCACCGCCGACCAGTCCTGCTCCCACAGCGCCACCGGGGCGTGGTCGTACAGGCTGCGGAAGCGGGCCTCGCCGGCGCGCAGCGCCAGCGCCGCCTGGGCCTGTTCGATGGCGATGCCGGCCAGGTGCGCGGCCTGCTCGATCTGCGCGATATTGGCCAGGCTGGGCCGGTGCGGCGTGCGGTGGTAGATCGCAAACGTGCCCAGCACCTTGCCGGCCGCGCTGACGATGGGATCGGACCAGCATGCGCCCAGCCGGGCCTTGGCCGCGATCTCGCGGTAGGGTTGCCAGGACGGTTCGTTGGCGATGTCCTCGACGATGACGCGCTGCCCGCTGAGCGCGGCGCGGCTGCAGGTGCCGTAGCCGCTGCGAATCGCCATGCCATGCACCGCCGCGTTGAAGAAGGCCGGCAGGCTGGGCGCGGCCGCCACCAGCAGGTGCTCGCCCGCCTCGTCCACCAGCAAAATACTGCACAACATTTCCTCGTTGCCGGCCTCGACGCCCAGCACCACCGCCTCCAGGATGGTCTGCAGCGGCGCGCCGGTGGCCAGCAGTTCCAGCACGTGGCGGCGGGTCTGTTCGCGCTGCTCGATCTGGGTGCGCTCGGTGATGTCGCGGAACGACCATAGCCGCGCCTGCTCATTGCCCAGCTGCAGGCTGCGGGTGAACTGCTCCAGCACCCGGCCATCCTTCAGCCGCAGCAGCTCGCGCCGCTCCTCGCGCCCGTCGCCGCCGGGCAGCAGGTTGCGCTGCTGCGGCTGGTGCAACTGCTGCGCCATCAAGTCCATCAGCACCGCGCCGTCGTTCTGCCAGTCCAGGTGCTCGGGCACGTTCCACAGCGCGCGGAAGCGGCGGTTGGAATTGAGCACCGTGCCGTGCAGGTTGTCGACCAGGATGCCGTCGATGGTGGAGTCGAGGATGCTGCGCAGCACCGTCTGGCTGCGCTGGGCGCTGTCGGCCAGCACCATCAGTTCGGCCTGGCCTTCCTTCAGCTCCGCCGCCAGCAGCTGGGCACGGCCCAGCGCGGCCCGGGCCCGGGCCCGGCTGCGCGCCAGCATCCACGCCAGCGCCGCCAGCAGCAGGCTGAACGCCGTGCCGGCCGTGACGATCGACTGCAGCTTGTCGGCCCGTCCCGGGCCGCTGCCGGGCAGCGCCGCCAGCCGCACCGTCCAGCGGTGGCCGGCGATGCGGATCTTCTGCTCGCTGCTGCGGGCCGCGCCGGTGCTGCCCGGCGCGCTGTCGTACATCAACGCGGCCGGCGTGGCCGCTTCGCCGTCGTAGATCTGCACCTCGACCCGCTTGCCGCGCTCGCCGCCCAGCCCGGCCATCAGGTCGGTGATGCGGAACGGCGCGTACACCCAGCCGGCCAGCGCCGCGCGCCGCTCGGCCGGCGTGCCGTGCGGCAGATGGTGGCGGTACACCGGCAGCGCCACCAGGAAACCGCTCAGCTGTGGCGCGTGCGCATCCTGGCGCAGCTGGATCTTGCCGCTCATGGCGGGCAGCCCCGAGTCGCGCGCCAGCTCCAGCGCCGCGCGCCGGGTCGGTTCCGCCAGTGCGTCGTAGCCGAAGGCCAGCAAGTTGTTGCCGCTGAAAGGCTCCAGGTAGACCACCGGCGCATAGTGGGCGCGGTCGCCGGGCGGAACGATGTGATAGGCCGGATAGCCGTCGCGCCGCACCGCCGCCACGTGGGCGTCGATGTCGGCATGGCTCACCAGTTGCATGTAGCCCACGCCCTGGATGCCGGGGAAATGCTGGTTCAGATCCTGCCCGGCCAGGTAGGCGTGGAACTCGTCGCGTTCCACGCTTTGCGAACTGTCGAACAGCCCCTGGGCGCCGTACAGCACTTGCTGATAGGTCTGCATGCGCATGTCGAGGCTGTTGATCAGCTCATGCACACGGGTGTCGAAATCGGCCTGCGCCTCCTGTTCCGCGTCGGCCTGGGCGCTGCGCCACGACAGCGCCGTCAGCGCCAGGCCAGCCGCCAGCACCGCACCGGCCAGCACGCCGGGGCTGAGCAGAAACGGGATCAACCGGCCGCGTGGCGGCAGGGGCGGATGCGGTGTCATGAGGGGTCGTCGCCTTCGGTGAGGAACAACTTCAGCACATCGGACAGCGGATGGCAAGCTGCCAGCCGCAAGCCATGGTACGTGAGAGTTTTGTCCTGTGCAACGGCAAATTTGTTAATTTGCAACATAAGCTGCCGTACAGCAGCAAAACTCCGCGCCCGCGGTCAGGCCTGGGACAGTGGCCCGGTGCCGGCGAACTGGCGGTAGCCGCGTGCCCGCAGCGCGCAGGCCGGGCAGGTGCCGCAGCCATAGCCCCAGTCGTGCAGCGCACCGCGCTCGCCCAGGTAGCAGGTGTGGGTTTCGTCGCGGATCAGGTCGACCAGGCCCTGGCCGCCCAGCTCGGCCGCCAGTTCCCAGGTCTGGCGCTTGTCGCGCCACATCAGCGGCGTCTCCAGCTTGAAGCGCTGGTCCATGCCCAGGTTGAGCGCCACCTGCAGCGCCTTCATGGTGTCGTCGCGGCAGTCCGGATAGCCGGAGAAATCGGTCTCGCACATGCCACCCACCAGCACCGTCAGGCCGCGGCGGTAGGCCACGGTGGCGGCCACGGTCATGAACAGCAGGTTGCGGCCGGGGACGAAGGTGTTCGGCAGGCCGTTGGCCTGGGTCTCGATGGCGATGTCGTGCGTCATCGCGGTCTGCGAGATCTCGGAGATCAGGCCCAGGTCGATCATGTGGTCCTCGCCCAGGCGCGCGTCCCATTCCGGCTTGTGGGCGCGCAGTTTTTGCAGCACGGCCGGACGCACGGTCAGTTCGACCGCGTGGCGCTGGCCGTAGTCGAAGCCGATGGTCTCGACGCGCGCGTAGTGATGCAGGGCCCAGGCCAGGCAGGTGGTGGAGTCTTGTCCACCGCTAAACAACACCAGGGCGGTATCGGTAGGGAGCATTGCGGGTAATCTTTCCAACATTATGAGGACGACATCATTGCGCACTATCCGGTAACATGGCGGGAGTGTGGCAACGACAATTAACAGGACTTCGAATTTTGGCACAAGTCGCGACAAAAGTATCTGGACGACTGGCGCTGGCCCTCAGCTGCGCCCTGCTCTCCACCGCGGCATGGGCCGAGGGCCTGCAATACGAGGTCCGCATCGACGCCCCGCGCGCGATCGAGGAACTGCTGCGCCACAACCTGGACCTGGAACGCTTCCGCGGCAATCCGCGCATCGACCGCGAGCAGCTGCAGCGGCTGGTGCGGGTGGCGCCGGAGCAGATCAAGACGCTGGTGGCGACCGACGGCTACTACTCGCCGGTGGTGAGCGCCAAACTCGATCCGTCCGCATCGACGCCGACGGTGCTGGTCAGCGTGCAGCCGGGTGAGCCGATCAAGGTGGGCGAAGTGGACCTGGTGCTGCAAGGCTTTGAAGCGCCGCCCGGCCAGCCGGCCGACAAGCAGTTCGACACCACCGCGCTGCGCGCCAGCTGGTCGCTCAAGCCGGGCGCGGTGTTCCGCCAGTCCGACTGGGAGTCCGCCAAGCGCGGCATCCTGCGCCAGGTGGTGCAGACCCGCTACCCGCGCGCGCAGCTGGCCGAGACCCAGGCCAGCGTCGATCCCGACACCCACATCGCGCTGCTGCGCGTGGTGCTCGACAGCGGCCCGGAGCTGCGTTTCGGCGAGCTGCGCATCGAAGGACTGAAACGCTACCCGGCCTCGGTGGTGCGCAACCTGAACCAGATCAAACCGGGCGACTACTACAGCGAGGCGGAACTGCAGTCCTACCAATCGCGCCTGCAGGACACCGGCTACTTCGCCAGCGTGGAGGTGAGCGCCGACATGAGCGCGGTGCTCAACGAGCAGCTGGACGCGGCCGACGCGCGCGGCCAGGGCGCGGGACCGACGCCGTCCACGCCCTCCTCCACCGACGTCAGCGCCATGGCGCCGCTGCCGCTGCTGGTGCGCGTGACCGAGAACAAGCGCAAGAACGTCAGCGCCGGCCTGGGTTATTCGACCAACACCGGCAACCGCGCCTCGCTCAACTACGACGACTTGTCCGTGTTCGGCCTGCGCATGAAAAGCGCGCTGACCCTGGAGACCAAGAAGCAGACCGCGCGCGCCGACTTCTTCTTCCCTGTCACGCAGCAAGGCTACAACGACAGCATCGGCACCTCGTTCGAACGCAGCGACATCTCCGGCGAGGTGACCAGCGTGACCACGGTGTCCGGCAAGCGCGCCTGGGGCACGCCACTGCAGGAGCGCAGCGTGACGCTGGAGTACCTGAGCGAGACCAAGACCATCGGCAACGTGGAAACGGGCAGCAGCAAGTCGCTGCCGCTGACCTACGCGGTCACCTGGCGCAAGCTGGACAACCTGCTGTTCCCGACCAAGGGCTATGCATTGAGCGCGCAGCTGGGCGGCGCGCTGCTGCCCATCCTGACCGACGAAGCCTTTGTGCGCGGTTATGCGCGCGGCGTGTTCTACCATCCGCTGGGGGTGAGCAGCAACGTGATCCTGCGCGGCGCGCTGGGGGCACTGGGTTCGCGCAACAAGGAAGGCGTGCCGGCCGTGTACCTGTTCCGCGCCGGCGGCGACCAGTCGGTGCGCGGCTACGCCTACCAGCAGCTGGGCGTACAGGAAGGCACCGCGATCACGGGCGGACGCTATGAAGCCACCGCCAGCGCCGAGTACCAGTACTGGTTCAAGCCGACATGGGGCGCGGCCGTGTTCTACGACGCCGGCAATGCGGCCGACAAGGTGCAGGACCTGCATCCAAAATCCGGCTACGGCATCGGCGCGCGCTGGAAAAGCCCGGTCGGACCGATCAACGTCGACGTGGCATACGGCCACGCGGTGAAAAAATATCGGCTGCACTTCTCGCTGGGGTTCACTTTCTGATGGCTGACGACAAACACAATCCGCCCGCAGAAACCAAGCCGCCGCGCCGCCGCTGGCTGCGCCGCACCGTGGCGGGACTGGGCGTAACGGTGGTGGTGCTGGGCGGCGCCGTGTGGCTGCTGGGGCGCGAATCGACCTTGCAGCAGCTGGTGCAGCGCATCGCCAACGCCAGCGGCGGGCAGGTCACCGTGTCCGGCGTCAGCGGCTCGCTGTATCACCGCATGCACATCGCGCGGCTGGTCTATCGGGGCAAGGACAGCGTCGTCACGGCCGACAACATCGACATCAACTGGTCGCCGCTGCAGTACTTCTCCGAAGGGCTGGCGATCAGCGAGCTGCATGTGGCCGGGCTGACGCTGGAAAGCCTGGGACCATCGGAGCCGGCCAAGCTGCCCGAATCGCTGGCCGCGCCATTCCGCCTGTCGCTGTCGGACGCGCGGCTGGACCAGCTGACGATGCTCGACAAGGCCACCGGCAGCCGCCACGTCATCAGCCAGCTGCGCTTCAAGCTGTATGGCGACAAGGCCAGCTGGCACCTGCAGGACGCCGCCGCGCTGACCGAAGTCGGCCGCGTCAGCGCCGACGCCACCATAGCCGCCCACAAGCCGTTCGCGCTGCAAGCGAAGGCGAGCCTGGTGCAAACGGCGGCGGGCGGCGCTGCGCCGTCCGCGCCGTCCGCACCCGCGCACCTCGACCTGCAAGCCAGCGGCAACCTGTCGCTGCTGACGCTCAAAGCCCAAGGCGCCGCCAGCGGCGCCACCGGCGAAGGCACGCTGCTGCTGGCGCCCTTCGAACCCATCATCCTGCACTCGATCGACCTGGCCGGGCGCGGCATCAATCCCGCCGGCTACAACGCCGAGTGGCCGCAGGCGGACCTCAGTCTCAAAGTCAGCGCCAGCATCGCCAAAGACCAGCACATCACCGGCCAATTCGCGGTGCAGAACCAGACCAAGGCCGCGCCACTCGACCAGCACGGCATTCCGCTGCAGGCGATCAGCGCCCGCATCGCCGGCACGCTGACCGCCACCACCATCGACGGCGCCACGCTGGACCTGGGCCCGGCCGGCCGCTTCACCGGCGGCGGCGACGTGCACCGCAAAGGCATCGACGCCGGCATCGACACCGCCACCTTCAAGCTGCACACCGACCGCCTCGACCTGAAGCCGCTGGTCAGCAGCCTGCACAAGACGGCGATCTCGGGCGACATCACGCTGGCCAGCACCGCCACCAGACAAACGCTGGGCGCCGCGCTGGCGCAGGACGGCCTGCGCCTCGACCTGCAAGCCACGCTGGCCGACGCGCTGCTGCAAATCCACCAGGCCCGCCTGCAGGCCAGGAAGGGCAGCATCAGCGCCACCGGCCAGGCCAGCCTGAAAGACAAGCAGCCGTTCAAGGCCGCGCTGCGCGCTGACCACTTCGACCCATCGGCGTTCGGCAGCTTCCCGGTGGCCGACATCAACGCCGACATCAATGCCAGCGGCCACATCGCGCCGGAATGGCAGGTGGCGACCGACTTTACGCTCAAGCCCAGCAAGTTGTCCGGCCAGACGCTGACCGGCGCCGGCAAGCTGGCCGCCGACGCAAAGCACATCAGCGGCGTTGAGGCCCGCCTTGCGCTGGGCCAGAACACGGCCGAAGTGCGCGGCAATTTCGGCGCCCCCGGCGAACAGCTGGCATGGAAGATCGACGCCCGCCAGCTGTCCGCCGCCAGCAGCGACCTGCTGGGCGCCTTGAGCGCCAGTGGCATGGTCAGCGGCACCATGTCCGCACCGCGCAGCAGCTTCGAGGCCGACGCGCGCGGACTGGCCCTCGCCTCCGCCAAACATCCGGTGCCGGACAGCCTGCTGCATGCCAGCGGCGAAGTCTGGATCCCCGGCCCCAAAAAGGCCGCAGAGCTGAAAATCAGCGCCAGCGCCCAGCGCTTCAACCCCGTCGCCTTCGGCGCCTATCCGTCCGGCGCCATCAACGCGGAATTCAGCGGCGACGCGCGGCTGGCGTCCGACTGGCGCGCCGGCGTGAACGTAAGCCTGCTGCCATCGACGCTGTCCGGCGCGGCGCTGTCCGGCCACGCGAAGCTGAATGCCGCCGCCGGCGGCCGCATCGACAATGCCGACATCGACCTGCGCCTGGGCAGCAACAGCCTGGTGGCCAAGGGCGGCTTCGGCAGCCCCAATGTGCGGCTGGACTGGAAGCTCGACGCGCCGCAGTTGACCAACGTCGGCCCACAGTTTGGCGGCGCGCTGCGTGCCAGCGGCGCGCTATCGGGCAGCACCGAAAAGCCGGCCGTCGCGCTGACCATGGACGGCGCCAACCTGCACCTGCCAGGCCAGCAGCAAATCAAATCGATACGCGGCACGGCCACGCTGGGCAGCACCGCCAGCCTGGCGGCTAGCTCCGGCGACATCCCGCTGGTGAGCGACTTCGAACTGGCCGGCTTCGACTCGCCCAAGCTCAAGCTGGACAAGCTGCGGCTGCAAACCAGCGGCACCCGCAGCGGTCACACGCTGCAGGTCAGCGCCAGCAATCCCGACTTCGACACCGCCGTGCGCGTGCGCGGCGCCTGGACCACCGACACCTGGACCGGCGCCATCGACACGCTGCAAAACCGCGGCCGCTTCGCCTTCACGCTGCAGGCGCCGGCGCCGCTGCGCTTGAACGCCCCGGCGGGCACCGGCGTGGCCGGCCTGCTGCATCCCGAGCAGATCGCGCTGGGTGCGGCCAATATCAAGCTGCCCGACGGCGCGATCCGCATCGAAAGCCTGGAAAAAGCCGGCGCCGTATGGCGCAGCAAAGGCTCGGCCGGCGGCGTGCCGGTCAACTACCTGGCCCAGCTCTCCGACGCCTGGCGCGACAACGTCAAGAGCGACATGACCATCGGCGCTGCCTGGGCACTGAACCTGCAGGCGGCCAGCAAAGGCACGCCGCCCGCCGTCGACGGCATGCTGCACATCTACCGCGAACAGGGCGACATCACCATCACCGGCGCCGACGTGCCGCTGCCGCTC
>Ga0265314_10005929_pt1 | contig 10924 bp, 8 predicted proteins | sample 4126metaG_FD_203106 | JGI IMG/M metagenome (GOLD analysis project Ga0265314, IMG submission 203106) | Rhizosphere microbial communities from Carex aquatilis grown in University of Washington, Seatle, WA, United States - 4-1-26 metaG | ecosystem: Host-associated > Plants > Roots > Rhizosphere >... | reverse complement strand
TCCGGTCTTTAAAAACATTCGCGATGAATGCTGCAAGTATTTATGAAAAATACTAACAATCCGTAAAGCCCTGGAATTGAAAGGCTTTTCCGGCCGGGATGGTTAGCTGAAAGTAAAGGAATTAGTCCGCTTCGCGGTCGTGGCCGTGCTTCTGGCCCTCGTCATAATCGTAATCGTGATGGTCGGACTCGGCTTCGGCAGTGCCTTTTTTGTCGTGATGGTCGGCGGCGAGGATCATATAGACCGCGGGCACCACGAACAAAGTGAACAGCGTGCCGATCGAAAGGCCCGACGCGATCACGAGGCCCATATTGTAGCGCGACAGCGCGCCCGCGCCGCTCGCGGTGATGAGCGGAATGACGCCGAGCACCATCGCGGCGGTCGTCATCAAAATCGGGCGCAGGCGGATCGAGGTGGCCTCGATGATGGCTTCGCGCTTGGTGCGGCCGCCGTGCTGGAGATTGTTGGCGAACTCGGTGATGAGGATGCCGTGCTTCGAGATGAGGCCCATGAGTGTGACGAGCCCGACCTGCGTATAGATGTTGATCGAGGCGCTGCCGAAGCCGAGGCAGATGAAAATCAGCGCGCCCGCGATCGACATCGGCACCGAGATCATGATGATGAGCGGATCGCGGAAGCTTTCGAACTGCGCCGCGAGCGTGAGGAAGATGATGATGAGCGCGAAGACGAAGGTCATCACGAAGCCGCTCGATTCCTGCATGAACTGGCGCGTGAGGCCGGCGCTGTCGGTGCCGTAGCCTTCCGGCAGCGCACGTTTCGCCAGCGCCTTCATGTAGGCGACCGCGTCGCCGGTGGCGACGCCGGGGAAAATGACGCCCTGGATGGTGGCCGCATTCATCTGCTGGAAGTGGTTGAGCGATTCCGGCACGGTTTCCGTCTTGATGCTGGCGACGGTCGCGAGCGCGACCGGGTCGCCCTGCGTATTGTGGATATAGTAGTCGTTGAGCTGCTCCGTGGTCAGGCGCGAGCGCTGCTGCACCTGCGGGATCACCTTGTAGGAACGGCCGCTGAGGCTGAAATAATTGACGTAGCCGCCGCCCAGCATCCATGACAGCGCGCCGCCGACATCGGTCATGCCGAGGCCGAACTGCGCCACTTTGTTGCGGTCGAGCATAACGGTCGATTGCGGCTGGTCGATCTTGAGGTCGTTGTCGAGGAAGATGAACATGCCGCTTTTCTGCGCTTCCTGCATGAGCGCCTGCGAAACCTCGTAAAGCCGCGCGAAGGGCTGGGTCGTCGTGATGACGAACTGGAAGGGCAGGCCGCGGCTGCCCGGCAGCGGCGGCGGCTGGAACACGGCGGTGCGCAGGCCGGCGACGTTATCGAGGTCGTGCTGGAGGATCGGCTGGATCTGGTTCGTCGTGCGGGTGCGCTGGTCCCACGGGGTGAGCCGCATGCCGGAGAGGAAGCGCCCGGATGTATCGATCTGGAAGACGTGGCCGGTTTCCGGATAGCTGTTGATGATCTGGAAAATTTTCTTTGAATAAAGCTGGCGCTGCTGCAGCGTCGAATCCGGCGCGCCGGTATGCAGCGCGATGATGATGCCCTGATCTTCCTGCGGCGCCAGCTCGGTCTTGGAAAAGCTGTAGAGGAAATAGATGCTGCAGAGGATCAGCGCGGCGAACACCAGCGTGACGGGGATGTAATCGAGGCTCGAGCGCAAGCGGCGCTCGTACCAGTGGCGCAGCGCCTCGAAGCGCCGGTCGATGGCGCCGACGAAACGGTCTTCCCATGTTTTCGCCGCCGTGTGCGGGCGGAAGAAGCGGCTGCACATCATCGGCGAAAGCGTCAGCGCGACGACGGCGGAAATCGTCACCGCGCCGACGAGGGTGAAGGCGAATTCGGTGAAGAGGGCGCCGGTGAGGCCGCCCTGGAAGCCGATCGGCACGTAGACCGCGACCAGCACGATCGTCATGGCGATGATGGGGCCGCCGAGCTCGCGCGCCGCCTGGATGGAGGCTTCCATCGGCTTCATGCCTTCCTCGATATGGCGGTTGACGTTTTCGACCACGATGATGGCGTCGTCGACTACGAGGCCGATGGCGAGCACCAGCGCGAGCAGGGTGAGGAGGTTGATCGAGAAGCCGAGCGCCAGCATGAAGATGAAGGCGCCGATCAGCGAAAGCGGGATGGCGATGACGGGAATGACGACCGAGCGCGGCGATCCGAGGAAGAGGAAGACGACCAGCGCCACGATCAGGAGCGCTTCGACGAGCGTATGCTCGACCTCGTTGATGGAGCTTGAGACGAAATCGGTCGAATCGTAAATGACCTCGCCCTGCAACCCGTTCGGCAGCTGCGAGCGGATATCCGGCATGATGGCGTTGATCTTCTTCGTCACGTCGAGAAGGTTGGCGGACGGTGCGACCTGGATGCCGATATAGACGGCCTGCTTGCCGTCGAAGCCGACCCGCGATTCGTAATCGTCGGAGCCGAGCAGGACGTTGGCGACATCCTGAAGCCGCACGACCACGCCGCCTTCCTGCTTGACGATGAGGTTGCGGAACCCGTCGAGCGTGTGCAGGTCGGTCGAGGCGTTGAGGTTGAACTGCACCATCTGGCCCTTGGTGTTGCCGAGGCCGGAGATGTAGTTGTTCCTGCCGAGCGCGGCGCTGACATCGGCCGCCGTGAGGCTGTAGGCCGCCAGTTTCCGCGGGTCGAGCCACGCGCGCAGGGCGAAATTCTGCGCGCCGATGATCTCGGCGGTCTGCACGCCCTCGACCGCCTGCAGTTTCGGCTGCACCACGCGCAGGAGGTAATCGGTGATGTTGTTCTGCGGCAGGACGTCGCTCTTGAAGCCGATATACATGGCGTCGATGGTCTGGCCGATCTGGATCGACATCACCGGCTGCTGCGTGCCGGGCGGCAGCTGGTTGAGCACGGAGGTGATCTTGGTGTGGATTTCGGTGAGCGCCTTGTCGGAATCGTAGTTGAGGCGGAGAAAGACGGAGATGGTGCTGATGCCGTTCTGGCTGGTCGAGGTCATGTAATCGATGCCGTTCGCCTGCGCGATGGCGTTCTCGAGCGGCGTGGTGATGAAGCCGGCGACGACATCGGGATTGGCGCCGTAATATACTGTGGATACGGTGACGACCGCGTTTTCCGTGCGCGGGAACTGCAAAATCGGCAGCGACGAGAAGGCGCGCAGGCCCACCACCAGAATCATCAGGCTGATGACGGTGGCGAGGACGGGCCGCTTGATGAAGAGGTCGGTGAAGTTCATCCGTTAAGCCTTACTGGTCCGCCGGTTTCGGGTTGGGGTCGTCGGTCGGCTGTATTTCGTTGTTGATCTTGACCGGCGAGCCGTTGCGCAGCTTGAGCTGGCCCGCCGTGACGATCTCGTCGCCTTCGCTCACGCCGGTCAGCACGGAAACCTGGTCGCCGCGGGTTTCGCCCGTGGTGACGAAAACCTGCTTCGCCACCGGCTTCGCGGCATCCGAGCTGTCGATCACGTAAACCGTGTCGCCGTAGGGGTTAAATGTGATCGCCGTCTGCGGCAGGGTGATGTAATGCGCCGGCTGGCCGACCTCGACCTTCGCGTTGGCGAACATGCCGGGCAGGAGCTTTTCATCCGGATTCCTGAAAGTGGCGCGCACCTGGATGTTGCGCGTGGCTTCGTCGACCTTCGAATTGATCGCCGTGATCTTGCCTTCGAAGGTGTCGTCGTTGTCGTTGTCGATGCGGGCGCTTACTTTCTGGCCGACCTGGATCTGCGGCAGCGCGTTTTCCGGCAGGGTGAAATCGACATAGATCGGGTCGAGCTGCTGCAGCGAGACGATCGGCGAGCCGGGATTGAGATACTGGCCGAGATTGACCTGCCTGATGCCGAGATGCCCGGCGAAGGGCGCGCGGATGACCTTCTTGTCGACGATCGCCTGCTGCTGCGAAACCTGCGCGGCGGCTTCGGCGAGGTTCGCGATGTCGGTATCGACGGCGGCCTGGCTTATTGCTTTAGCGGCAAGCAGCTTCTGGTCGCGCTCGAAATTGATCTCGGCCAGTTTCGCCGCCGCCTGCAGCGTGTGCAGCTTCGCTATATCGTCCTCGGCGCGCAGGCGCACGAGCACCTGCCCCTTGGCGGCGTCGCTGTCGCTTTCGAAATCGATGGTTTCGACGATGCCGGAAAGCTCGGCCGAGAGATCGGCGCCGTTCACCGCATGGATGGTGCCGATGGCGGCGAGGTTCGGCTGCCAGTCCTGCAGCGTGGCCTTGGTGGACGAGACCGTCTGGGTGGGAGCCCCCGCGGCGGTCATGTATTTTTTCATCATCATGCCCTGAAACATTTTGAAGCCGAACACGCCGCCCAAAACGAGCAGCACGAGGACGAGCATTATGATCATGCGTTTCGTCATTTTAATCTCCGTTCCCGGATGGTTTGCTTATGTCTTCTTTGCGGTTCCACCAGCCGCCGCCGAGCGCCTGGAAAAGCGCCGCGGTATCGATGAAGCGCTGGGCTTCCGCCTGCACCAGCGCGAGTTTGGCCTGCTGCGCCTGCTGCTGCGTGATGAGGAGGTTGAGATAGCTGATCGAGCCCGCGTCATACTGGATTTGCGACAGGCCGAGATTCTCGTCGGCCGCGCTCGTCGCCGCCGCCTGCGCTTTCAGAGCCGCCGCGTCTGTCTCGATCGCGCGCAGGGTATCGGCCACCTGCAGGAAGGCGGCCAGCACGGTTTTCCGGTACTCCGCCGCGGTGCGCTCGAACTCGGCTTCGGCGGCGCCCTGCTTGTGGGCGAGCGAGCCGGCGTCGAAAATGGTCTGCGCGGCGTCGCCGCCGAACGCCCATATCCACGAGCCGTGCGAGAAAAGATTGTCGATGGCGTTGGCCTGCGAGCCGACATCGGCGGACAGCGTGATCTGCGGCAGCCGCGCGGCCTCGGCGATGCCGATACCGGCGCTGGCGGCATGCAGGCTGGCTTCGGCGGCCTGCACGTCGGGCCGGCGCTCGGCGAGCTTCGAAGGGACGGAGAGCGGCACTTCCTGCGGCAGCGCCAGTTGTGACAATTCGAACGTCGCCCCCGGCGGCTCGTTCGGGAATTTGCCGAGCAGCACAGAAATCTGGTGCCGCGTCTGCGAGAGCTGCTTCTCAAGCCCCGGCAGCGTCGCGCGCACCTGCTCGACGGCGGTGCGCTGCGAAAGCACGGCTGAGCGGTCGATGGCGCCGAGATCGAGCTGCTGCTGCAGCACATCAAGCTGCTTTTCCTCGTAACCCACGATCTGCTGCGTCATTGCGATCTGCCCGCGCAGGGAGGCTTCCGTAATGGCGGCGGTGACGACGTTGGAAGTCAGCGTCAGGTAAGCGGCCTCCAGCTGGAAGCGCTGGAAATCCTCGAGCGCGCCATATTGCTCGATGGCGCGGCGCGTGCCGCCCCAGATATCGAGCCCGTAGGAGAGGTTGAGCGTGGCGGTGTGGAGCGTGTAAAGCGAACCCGGAAAACTGCCGCCCGCCTGCGCGCCGACGGTCTGCTGGCGCACCGAATTCCAGTCGCCCGTCACGGCGGGGAACAGATAGCCGCTGGCGGCCGCGGTGTTTTCCTGCGCCTCGCGCAGGGAAGCCTGCGCCGCCGCGATATCGGGGTTGCCCTTGATCGCCTGCTCGACAAGCTTATTGAGCGGCTCGGAGTGGAACACCGTCCACCATTCGGCCGGGATGTCGGCACCCGGCACGAATTTCTGCACCTCGCCGTGCTCCCCTTCGGCGGCGGAGGTTTGCAGCGGCTGGGTGGCGCCGTAAGTCTTGACGTCCGGCGCCGCAGGCGTTTTGAAGTCGGGGCCGACGGCGCAGGCCGTCAAAAGCAAAAGGCCGGCGCAGGCCGTCAAAAGCAAAAGACCGGCGCAGGCCGCCGAAAGAAGAAAGCCGCCGCGCGCCATCAACGCGGTTGTCATCGGCGGTAAAAGGGGTACAGTTGAAGGAGGCAAGGCAGCAGGCCTTTTGACGGGAATGTTGGCCGGGACTATACATTCAAGAGTGTATGTATGTAAACTGTCTGAATGTAATGGCCCGTCGATTTTTCTGCATTTTAGTCATCGCAACTCGAGAGTTGGCAGGCTGTTTCGCGTTGGGCCATGTTTTTGTTAAGAAAGCCGGGCACGGCCCGCCGACCCTTGAACTGCGACAGGTATAGTTAACAGGCACGGACGCAAGAGATCATATGGCAAGACGCACTAAATTCGAAGCCGAAATGACCCGGAACGCCATTCTGGACGCGGCCGAGCGCGTTTTCTACAAGCACGGCGTCGCCTGCACCTCGATGGAGCAGATCGCCCGGGCCGCGCATGTCACGCGCGGGGCGATCTACTGGCATTTCAAGGACAAGATCGAGGTTTGCGACGCCATGACCGCGCGGGTATTCCTGCCGCAGGAGGACATGCTGAAGCGGCTCGGGGAATCCTCAAGCGGCCGCCCGCTCGAGGAGCTGCAGGCCGCCTGCATACAAGCCCTCAAACTGATCGCCACCGACAAAAGCCGCCGCCGCGTGGTTTCGATCCTCACTTTCAAATGCGAATATATCGACGAGATGGAAGAAATCATGAAGCGCCGCCACGCGTGCAAGGACGAATGGCTGAAGCTTTCGACGCGCGCCTTCGCGCGCGCGCAGAAAATGCAGCTGCTCGCGAAAGGCTGGACGCCGAAACAGGCGGCCACCAATTTGCAGGCGCTGATGACGGGCATGATCGTCAACGGGCTCGAGGGCCGCAAGGCTTTCGATCTCGTGAAAGCCGCGCCCGCCTGCCTCGCGGCTTTTTTCAGGAGCGTGAGAGCGTAATCACAGTACGGTCTTGACGAGGCCGCTGCCGATAAAGACCGCCGCGACGGTGCCGATCACGCTGGCCGCCACATAGCCCCCGAGCGTGAGATAATCGCCTTTTTCCAGCATCAGCGCGGATTCGAGCGAGAATGCCGAAAATGTGGTGAAGCCGCCGAGAAAGCCCGTGATCAGCAGAAGCTTCATCGGGTTCGGCACCGTGAGGCGCAGCGCCAGCATTTCGAGCAGCACGCCGATCAGGAAGGCGCCAAGGAGGTTGACGCCGAGCGTATGCCACGGAAAAGCGCCGCCGCCGGAATGGCGGCTGATAAGATTCATCATGCCGAAACGCGCCACCGAGCCGACGCCGCCGCCGAGAAAAATCAGCAGGATATTATTCAGCATAATAGCCCCCGGCATCGATATAGGCCTGCGTCACATCCCTCGGATTGCCGTCCGCGCGCAGATGGCCGTGCTCGATCCACAGCACGCGGTTGCAGACTTCCCGGATGAGGTTGGTGTCGTGCGACACCATCACGACGATGCCCGCTTTATTCACGAGGTCGCGCAGGCGCTTCTGCGCGCGCTTCTGGAATACCATGTCGCCCGCGCCGAACACTTCGTCGATCAGGAGGATATCGCCTTCGAGATATGTGGAGATCGCGAAAGCGAGCCGCACATACATGCCCGACGAATAAGTGCGCACGGGAAGGTCGATGAAATCGCCGATATCGGCGAAGGCTACGATCTCCTCCACCCTTGAGGTGATCTCCTCCGGCGCGCAGCCCATCGCGAGGCCGCGGTAGAGGATGTTCTCGCGCCCGGTCGCATCCGGCTCGAAACCGAGGCCGATATTGAAGAGCGCCTGAATTTTTCCGCTCACCGTGAGTGTGCCGCCGGCGATGGGATAAATGCCGGCGATCGTTTGCAGCGTCGTGCTTTTGCCGGCGCCGTTCCTGCCGATGATGCCGACGCGCTCGCCGCGGCCGATGGTGAGATCGAGCCCGTCGAGCGCGGTGACGTGGTCGCGCGGCTTATGGGCCCTATCGATCGGCTCATGGCCGAACAGGCGGAAAAAGCTCGATTTGATGCTGCCCCGGACGAACGGCCCGACGGGATAGCGCAGCACCACTTTATCGAAGCGGATCATGCAGCCTTCCTCGCTGCGGATTTCCGTGGGCTGCAACCGGGCGGGGGAAGCGGGCATATCCATATCAGTAATAGAAAACGATCTTGCGCTCGTTGCGGGCGAGCAGGGCGAGGGCGAGCAGCCAGAAGAGAAGCGCCCATGCAAGAACGAGAAGATATGAGGAGAGCGCGGGCGCGGTTCCTTCCAGCAGCGGCGCGCGGAAAAGCTCGAGCAGGGCCGAAACCGGGTTGATCGAATTCCATTCGCGGAGGCCGCGATGCTCGAAGACGGACGGCAGCATCATCACCGGCGAGACATAAAGCAGCATCTGGAGAAAGAGCGTGATGCCCTGCTGGAAATCGCGGAAGCGGATATTGACGATGGCGCTCAGGATGGCGAGCGGCGTGCCGAACACGGCGAGGGTGAGGAAAAAGGGCAGGATATAGAGCCAGTGCAGCGAGACGATCTGCGGCTTCACGGCGAGCGCGTAGAGCGTGAAGCCCGAAAAGGCCAGCATAAAGACGATGCAGCAATAGAGCGCCGATTTGAGCGGGTAGATAATCATCGGCAGCCGCACCTGCCGCACATAGCCCTCGGCGGCGATGTAGCTCATGCCGCCGATCACGAAACACCCCGTCACGAATTCCCACACGATCAGGCCCGAGAACAGATAGACCGAGTAATCGGAAAATCTCTGACTGAACACGAAGATGAAAACGCCCGACATGATGATGGTGAGCAGGAGCGGCTGCAAAGCGAGCCAGAGGATGCCGAGCCGCGAGCGGCGGAAACGCGCGCGCAGGTCTGAGAAAGCGAGATGCGTCCAGAAATGGCGGTAGCGCAGCGTATTGCCGGCATAGGAGGCGGCGCGGGAAAGGGCGCTTAAACTCATGAAATCTCTGGCATGACGGACACGGATGACGTTCGCTTTATATGCCATTGAAGCGATTCAGGCGCAACGTCCGCGCTTTACGCGGGAAGAGCCAACATTTAGAGTGCGGGCCGATGAACCGGCGCGTCTTCCTCCTTTATTTTGCGGCCCTGTTTCTGGCGGGGCTCGGCTCCCTCGCGCTGCTGCCGCCCCTGGAAGGGTTCGACGAAAGCGCGCATCTCTCGAGCCTGCGGGAAATCGCGGCGGGGGAAATCCCGGTCTATGGCGAAAGCAGGATCGACCGGCTGGTGGAGGGCTATAAAGGCCCCGCGCCTTACGGCTCGCTCACCCCGCCTTTCGATGCCGGGCTTACATATAAAAAATTCTTCGCGGATCCCGTGCAGGTGGAAACTTATTTATCGCTCTACCGCACGCCGCGCAATGCCGCGCCTTACGCGCCCGGCGAGGGGATGAACTGGGAAGCGCAGCACCCGCCGCTTTATTACGCGCTCATGGCGCCGCTCGAGCGAGCGACGGAGGCGCTTCCTTTCGTGACGCAGATTTTCATCCTGCGGCTTTTCTCGTTTCTTTTGGCGCTGGCGGGCATCGCGTTCGGCATGCTCGCTTTATGCAGGCCGCATGCGCCCGTGCAAGACAGCGCGGCGCTCAGGGGCTTTCTTTTCTATCCGCTGCTGCTGCCGATGCTGTTCCCGGAATTCACGCGCATCAGCAACGATTCGCTCTGCCTGTTCCTCGCCGGTTCGCTCGCGCTCCTGCTTTCGCGCTGGGCCCATGACGAAAAAAATACGCGGCTTTCGCTGGCGATAGGCCTTACGCTCGGCCTTGGCCTTTTGACCAAAGCCTTCTTCATTCCGATTGCGCTCGCTACGGCGCTTTTCATGGCTTTGCGCCTCCGCGAAAGCTTCGATGCCGCAGCCCTGCCGCAAAGGCTCAAGATCCTCGCGCGCGCCCTCATTCCCGCGCTGATTATCGGCGGCGGCTGGTATCTTTATAAATACATGGCCACCGGCGACATCATCGGCGGCAACGATGCCATCCGGCTGGCGCAGGAAGGCGGGCTGATGGGGGGGCTCGCAAAACATTTCTCGCTGTTTGCATTCTTGCGCGGCTTCGCGGTCGTCATCGCGTCATGGGTCTGGGCGGGGACATGGTCGCTCGCGCGTCCGCCCGCGCTCATGCTTTTGCCGCTCCTCGCCGCGCTTCTATGGGCGGTGGGCGCTTTCATCGCGGAGGTGCGGCGCAGGCCGCTTTCCGATCCCGCATGGTTCCCGGTTTACCTGTTCGGTTTTTTCGGTCTCGGTTTTTTCTGGCACATTTTGCAGAGCGTGGCGCTCAACGGCAACGGCAATACGCCCGGGTGGTACCTGCATATCCTCATGCCCTGGGCCGCGCCCGCGCTCGGTATCGGCATCGCCAAAATCAGGCAGCACCGAGCGCGCGGCGTTTTCACAGGCCTTCTTATTTATGCAGGTTTGTTCCAGCTTGCGATGATATGGGCGCAATTCGCCCTTTTCACCGGTTGCGCCGTGAAGGGCGAGGATAAAATCTACGGTTTTACGGCGCGCGGCTTTTGCCTGCCTGAAGCGCCCATGCTCATGCACCGGCTTGCCATTACCGGCTGGCCAAGCCTTGCCGCGCTTGGTTTCATTGGCGCTATCCTTTGCGGCGCTTTCCTTCTGGCCCATTTGCGGAAGCAGGATATATGACCGGTGCAGCCCCTCTTGCCAGCCCGAGCCTTGCCAGCGTGACGGCCCTCGTTCTCGCGGGCGGGCGCGGCACGCGCATCGCCGAGATATATCCCGACCTGCCGAAGCCGATGGTGCCGGTCGGCGGCAAGCCCTTCCTCGAATGGTTCGTGAGCCGCCTTGTGAAGCAGGGCGTGCGGGAAATTCTGATTTCGACCGGCTACAAGGCCGATGTGATCGCGGCATGGATCGAGAAGCGCGCGCCGCTCAAGGGCGAAAAACTCGTTTCCTGCAATGAAGAGCAGGCGCTCGGCACGGGCGGGGCCGTCGCCCACAACCTTCATCTCGTGAAAACGCCCTATGTGATGGTGATGAACGGCGACACGCTTTTCCTTGCCGACCTCAAACCTGCTTTCGAAAAACTTCTGCGCGATAAATGCGACGGCGTGATTTTTGC
>Ga0265314_10005928_pt1 | contig 10927 bp, 8 predicted proteins | sample 4126metaG_FD_203106 | JGI IMG/M metagenome (GOLD analysis project Ga0265314, IMG submission 203106) | Rhizosphere microbial communities from Carex aquatilis grown in University of Washington, Seatle, WA, United States - 4-1-26 metaG | ecosystem: Host-associated > Plants > Roots > Rhizosphere >... | reverse complement strand
CGCCCGGCACCGGCTCGAGCGCGACCGTGTGAATCCAACTGAACACGCCGGTGTTCGCGCCGAGGCCCACCGCGAGCGACAACACGATGACCGCCGACATCACCGGCGCCTTCGCGACCATGCGCAGGCCAAAACGAAAATCGCGCCCGAGATCGTCGAGCCAGGCGAACCCGCGCTGGTCGCGGGCGCGCTCCTTGATCTGCTCCACGCCGCCGAACTGCCGCTGCGCGGCGTAACGAGCCTCATCCGCGCTCATCCCGCGCTTTTCGTTTTCCGCCGCCTGCAATTCGAGATGCGCCCGCATTTCCTCGGTCATCTCGGCGTCGAGTTTTTCCTTGCGGAAGAGCGCGCGGATTCTCCTCAGGATTCTCATGGTCTCGTCACACGTCACAGGTCACTCCGCTCTGAGCGCCACCATCGGATCGATCTTAGAAGCTTTGCGGGCCGGAAGATAACAGGCGACCAACGCGATCCAGACGAGGACCGCCGTCGATAAACCTAGGACGAGATCACCATCGGTTTGCAGGGAGGGCATGATGCTGCCGACCAGGCGGGCGAGACCGTAGGCGCCGAAAACGCCCAGGCCGGCGCCGCCCAAGGCGAGACGAGCCCCGGAGCCCAGGACCATCCGGACGATGTCGGCCACGTTCGCACCGAGCGCCATCCGAATGCCAATCTCGCCGCTTCGTTGCGTCACGCTCCGCGCGATCGTTCCGTAAATGCCCAGCGCCGCCAGGGAAAGTCCGAGCAGCGCAAACGTGCCGAGGATGTTGCGCAGCAGCGTGAGTTCGAAGGCAAAGTGCTTGATCGTGGCTTCGGCGGTCATCAGCTCGCGCACTGGCAGGTCGGGGTCGAGCCCGGCGACGGCCGCGCGTAGCGAGCCCAACACGGACTCCGGCGCAACTCCCGAGGTGCGCACCGCGAACCGGGCATTTTGCCACGGCTCCTGCACAAACGGATGGTAGATTTGAAACGGGATAGGACGTTGGTAGACCGCGAGGGAACGAATGTCCGCCGCCACGCCGACAATTTCCGCCCAGTCCGGCTTTTCCTTGCCCGCCACGGCAAGGCGGCGTCCGATCGGGCTCTCGTCTGGAAACAACGTCCGGGCCATGCTCTCATTGATGATGACCACCCGGTGGCTTGCGGCGGTGTCCGTGGAGTTGAAGGTCCGGCCTCGCAGCAACCGGATTCCCGCGACGGCAAAATAGTCGTCAGTGATCCCGTTGTAAGTCGCCGCCGGCTCCTGTCCCTTGGCCGGAAGCTCGCGCCCGCCGACGAGGTAGGGGCGCGGGCCGACCGGCCCATCGTAAGGCATCCTGTAGCTCAGGCTCGCCGCCTGCACCCCGGGCACCTGCCCAAGCCGCGCCAGCAACTGCCGGTCGAAAGCGAGGATTTGCTCGGGGCCGGGATATTTGCCTTTGGGCAGCTCGAAGCTGCCTTGGGCGACCGAACTCGAATCCCAGCCAATGTGCGTCCTGAGGAAGTTGCCGGCACCGCGCGCAATGAACCCGGCCCCGGCCACCAGAGTCAGGGCCAGGGCGAATTGTCCGATGATCAGGAAATGCCGCAGCCGGTTGTGGCCGCGGCCCGCCGCCGCGCCGCGCGTCCCGCGTTTCAGCGTGTCGTTGACGTCGATCCGGATGGCGAAAAGCGCGGGTGTCACCCCAAAGAGGAGCGCGGTGAAGATCGAAACGCCCGAGGCGAATCCCAGGACGCGCCAGTCGAGCGGAAAGGTCATCGGTGGCCCTCCGCTGGCGACGCTTTGGGCGCTGAGCCAATGGGTGGACCAGACGGAAACAAACAACGCCGCGCCGCCGCCGGCCAGCGCCAAGGCCAGCGCTTCGACGGCGAGCGGGCGGACCAACTGCAATTTCGAAGCGCCGAGCGCCGCCCGGACCGCGAGCTCATGCGAACGACCGATCGTGCGGACCAGAAGAAAATTTGCCAGGTTCGAACAGGCGATCAACAGCACGCAACCGGACAGACCGAGCAGCATCGCGGCAATCGCGTTGCCATTTGAACTTCCGGTCGCGCTCAGCAAATCTTCACTGCGCCACGAGCAACCGTCATTCTCGCCGGGATACTCCGCCGCCAGTCGCTCGCCGAAAGCCGCCACGAAGTCATTGCCTTGGGTCTCGCTCAGCGCGGCGGACCGCCGCCCGATGATGTTGACCCATGACTTGTCGCGGGAGGCCCGTTCCAGGGCGGTGAAGGCCAGCGGGCGAAACAGCGCGGTCTCCCGGATGACCCGGGAATCGCTGGCCCAAGCCGGGAGCACGCCCACGACCTCATTTTCCTCGCCGTCCACCCGCACCGTCCGGCCGATCACGTCCTGCCGGCCGCCGAATCGGCTTTGCCACAACGCATGACTGAGCACTACGACCCTGTGACGCCCGTAGACCTCTTCTTCGGACCGAAAGGCGCGCCCGATCTCGGGCTCGATGTCGAGCACCTTGAAATAATCGGCGGTGACCCTCCTCGCTTCCCGCAACTCAGCCGGCTGGCCCGGTTCCGCTAGCGAAACGTCCTGCCCGGAATAGCCCGCAAACGTTCCGAAAGAAGCTTCGACGCGCTTGAGGTCGAGGTAGTCCGCAGGAGCAAAGGCTCCGTGGGAATTTTGCGGCGTGTTTCGGCGCAATTCCACCAGCAATTCCGAATGAGCGAACGGCAACGGACGCAGCAAAATGACATTCAACAGGCTGAACGTCGCGGTGTTGAGACCGATGCCCAAAGCGAGCGTCAAGATGGCGATCGAAGTGAATCCGGGTGTTTTTAGCAAATGGCGGACGGCAAACTGCAAATCCTTGCGCAGTCGTTCCAGCCAATCCCAGCCACGAACCTCTCTTGCCCGTTCCTGAATGCTCGCCACGTTTCCGAACTGCCGCTGCGCGGCGAAGCGTGCCTCGTCGGACGGCATGCCAGCAGCGAGGTTCCGCCGCATCTGCGCCTCGAGGTGGTGCCGCATCTCCTCGGCCATGTCGGCATCGAGTTTCTCCTTGCGGAACAGCGTGCGAATTTTTCGGAGGAGTTTCATGAGCTTGTCACACGTCACACGCCACATGCCATATGCCACAGGTCCCTCAGGTTTTGCTTCCGCCGAGTTTTTCCAGCGCCTGCTGCGCCGGGCGAAAATCCGACTGCTCCTTCAGGGCCGCGCGATATTCCGCGCACGCCTGCTCGGGCTGGTTTTTCTTTTCCCAAATATTGCCCAGCCGCCAATGCACGCTGGCAAACCAGGACGTGTCCTTCGCATTGGGGGCCGGCAGCTTCAGGCAGCGCCGAAAGGCTGCCTGGCCTTCGTCGAGCCGCTGGGCCGTCAGCACGGTGAGCCGGCCAAACTGGTAGAGTATCGCCGCGTTGTCGGGCGACGCGCGCAACGCCTCGTCGTATTGACGAAAGGCCAGCTCGGGTTTCTTCTCGCCCAGATAAAGCTGCGTGAAGGCCTGGCGGCCGAGCTCCGGGTCGATTTTTCCGATCTCCGCCGCCTGCCCATAAGCCTGATCGACATCGCCGCCCACGAAGCCTGGCGCCTGCTGATAATAATTCAACAGCGCCCCATGATATTTCAAATTGCGCGGGTCCAGTTCCGCGGCGCGCCGGTAAGCGGCGAGACATTTTTTGGCGTAGCCGAGTTTGGAGAAAAGCCCCCCTTTGAGCGCGGCGACGCCGTTCGCGGAGCCCCAGCCGTATTGGTAGCGGGCATCGTTGGGGTCGCTCGCCAGCGCCTTGCCTTCGAGACTCAGCGCCTTCTCCCAGTCGCCGGCATCGCAGGCGAACAATCCGGCGGAGTAGTTGGCGTCCGGGCTGTCGGGCGCGTGCGCGAGGATCTTCGCGAAGGCCGTGCGCGCCTCGACATATTTCCCCGCCTCCAGCAACGCGTTCGCCGCTGTCACCTCCGCGTGCGTTGCGGGGTCGGTCGCGGCGCCCCGGGCGGTTGCCGCGATCGTCAGCATCAGGACAACGGAAAGGAAAAGACGGCGCGGGTTCACGGTGGATTATTCCGCGCGCAACGCCTCGGTCGGGTTGATGCGCGTGGCGCGCAGCGCGGGCAGCGCGCACGCGAGCGTCGCCACGCCCGCGAGCAGCACGGCGGCCCCGCCGAGCGCGACCGGATCGAACGCGCTGACCCGGTAGAGCAGCTTTGCCAGGAACTGCCCGGTGAGCAGCGCGAGCACGAGGCCGGCGAAAATTCCCGCGGCGGTCTGGAGCGCGCTTTGCTTCATGAACAACGCCAGCACGTCGCCGCGCCGGGCGCCGATGGCGATGCGAATCCCGATCTCGCGGGTGCGGCAGGCCACGAGGTAGGACTTCACGCCATAGACCCCGACCACGGCCAGTGCGACCGCGATGAGTCCGAAGAGGCTGAAAAGCGTCGCGAGCAGCCGCACGCTCCAGACATTGAGATTTTTTCCGACGAAGTCCGCCAGCGGCTCGCAGGCGAGCACCGGCGTCTGCGGATCGAGCGTGCGCAACTCGCGGCGGAGCGTGTCGATCGCCGCCGGCACCGCGGCGCCCGGCGCCAGTTTCACGTGGAGATACGTGTTCGTCATCCCGCCGGGCGCCTGGCCAAACGGACGATAGATCCGTCGAAACGGACTGTTGCCCTGAAACGCATCCTCGCGCGGGCTGCGCACAATGCCGACGATCTCGAGTTCACGCACGTTGTGCTGGCCGTCGGCCTCGGCCTGGCTAAAGGCGACACGCCGCCCGAGCGGATCCTGCTCGCCGAAGAGCGCCCGTCCGAGGGTGTCGTCGATCACGACGACTCTCCGGCCGCCCGATTGCAGCGCCTCGGCCTCCGTGAAATCGCGCCCGCGCAGCAGCGGAATGCCCATGGTCGCAAAATAGCCGTGACTCACCAGCAGGTAGACGGCGGTGCTGCCGGCGTCGCCGTGGGCTTCGTCCCCGCGGCCCGCGGCGCCGGCGCCGACCGGGAAAACGCGCCACCAGTTGGTGTCGAAGTTGAACGGCACGGCGGAGGCCAGCGCCGCGCCTTCGAGGCCGGGTAGGCTGGCCGCGCGCGTCAACAGGGCCCGCTGGCGGAGTGGCACGGCCTCCGGCGGAGTCTTGGCGAGGTGGTAGTCGAGGTTGGCCACGAGGCGGCCCTCGGTCTCGAAACCGCGGTCATTTTCCGAATTCAACACCGCGTGCACGAGCAGGCTGGCGCTGAAGAGCAGCGCCACGGAAAGCGCGATCTGCGTCATGACCAGACCATGGCGCAGCGAGAAGAAGCGGTTCCAGCGCCCGGTCCGCGCCGGTTCGCCGGACTGCTTTTTCAAATCGTCCACGAGATTCCGCCGGGTCGCGCGCAACGCGGGCGCCAGGCTGACGACCACCGTCGCGAGCAGGCAGAGCGCGAACGTGCCGGCCAGCAGCGGCCAGTCGAGCGTCGTGCGCAAGTGGAGCACCATCGCACCCGAGCGCTGGCTGGTCAGCTCCAGCATGAGGTAGTTGGCCCACCGGCTGAGCACCAGCCCCGCGACGCCGCCCAACGTGGCCAGCAGCAAGCCCTCGACGAGCAACTGGCGCACCACCCGCCACCGCGACGCGCCGAGGCAGAGCCGGATCGCGATTTCCTTTTGCCGCGCGATGCCGCGGCCGAACAGCATGTTGGCCACGTTGAGACAGGCGACGAGCAGGACGGTGACGGTCATGCCCATCGCCGCGACGGCGTAGATGGCCACGGCGCTTTCGTCGGCCGGCCAGGTGAGATCGAGGTTGAAGCGCGACGGCGGCGTGAGCGTCAGCTCGCGCGCCTCGGTCTTCCCGGCGCCCGCCTGCGCATTCAGTTGGGCGCTCAGCGGCGCCAGCCGACCGCGGGCCGCGTCGAGGGTGAGCCCCGGCCGGAGGTCGCCGAAGAGCTGGAGCACCTGATTTCGCGCATCGCGCAGGTCGCGGCTCGCCGAGCGCTGGCCCCAGAGACCGGGCATCGTGGCCGACCACCCGAGCGGCAGCCAGGCATCGGGACCATTCGACCAGTGCAGACCGCCGAAGCCGGCGGGCGCGATCCCGATCACCGTGTAGTTCACGCCGTCGAACCGCAGCGGACTGCCGACGAAATCCTCGCGCCCGCCGAGGCGCTGCCAGAGATCGTAACTCGCCACCGTTACGGGGAGGCGCGCCGCGGGATCGGCCTCCTCCGCCGAGAAAAACCGCCCGCGCCACGGCCGGACGCCGAGCACCGAGAAATAGTTTTGCGACACGACGCACAGCAGCCGCCGCTGCACGTCATCGTCGCTGCCGACGAGACTGAAGGCGAACTGCATCGCCGCAACGTCGGAAAAAATCTCGGTCGCGCCGCGCAGCGCGGTGAATTCGGCGTAGTTGAACGGCCGGAAAGTCCGTTCGCCCACGACGCGGGCGGTGTGCAGCGCGACCAGGTTTTCCGACTGGTTGCGGATGTAAGGCCGGAGGATCATGTCGTTGATCGTCGAGAGAATCGTCGCGTTCACCCCGATGCCCAGCGCGAGAGTGAGCACCGCCACGACGGTAAAGGCGGGATTCCGGCGGAGCTGCCGCGCGCCGTAGCCGAGATCCTGGAAGAAATCGCCGAGCCAGCGGAACCCGCGCACGTCGCGGGCGCGCTCCTTGATTTGCTCCACGCCGCCGAAGCTGCGCCGCGCGGCGTAGTGCGCCTCGTCGAGCGACATGCCGGCGGCGAGGTTGCGCCGCATCTGCGCGTCGAGGTGATGCCGCATCTCCTCGGCCATCTCGGCGTCGAGTTTCTTGTGGCGGAAGAAGGCGCGGATTTTCCGGAGCAGCTTCATGGGCTCTTCACCTCTCACACGTCACGCTGGCGCGCGGTTCATGCGCCTTTGAGCACGAGGTTGATCGCGGCGGAGACCTGCTTCCAGTTCGCGGTCTCGGCTTCGAGTTGCTTGCGGCCGGCGGCGGTCAGCGCGTAGAAGCGGGCCTTGCGGTTGTTGTCAGAGACGCCCCACTCCGCCTTGATCCAGCCCTGCTCCTCGAGGCGGTAGAGCGCCGGATAGAGCGAGCCCTGCTCCACCTGGAGCACCTCGTCCGACATCTGGCGGATGCGGATCGAAATGCCGAAGCCGTGCATCGGTTCGTGCTGGAGCGATTTCAGGATGAGCAGGTCGAGCGTGCCCTGCAGGAGATCGGGCGGTTCTTTGGCCATGCGTCCTCTCCTAGATGGTCTAGGCGAACACGGTCAAGCCTTTTCATGTAGAACGTCTAGGAAGGCGCGTCGCAAGATCCCGCTTGCAGGACCAGCACCCTGACTTCATCGGACGCCCAGCGCCACGGGTTTCAAATAGGGTGTCGTAGCACACCAATCAAAGGGAGGTGCGCGTGCCCGGGCCGGTTGAATCCGTCGTGACAATCCAATCCCCAATCGTCCGCCACAATCCTGCGCCCCCAACGCGAAAGATGTCATAGTGACCGGCACCATCAACCCGCAGCAGCGTCATCTTTGTGCGAGCCGCGGCGGCAAGCCGATCGGTCATCTCCTTGGAAACAAGCTGATCCTGGGTCGCAGACACGAGCAGAATTGGACAGCGGACCGAGGGAATCTTTGCCAAACTGTCGAGTTGCACCATGGAGGCGATCCGCGCCAGCACCCGTCCGGCCAACCATGAAATCAACGGATGCCCAGCGGCATAGTAGCGGCGTAGGTCGCGGAACGTCGTTGAGGTGCCGACGATGACGAGGCCGGCGGTCTGGCGTCGACTGGAGAGATCGACCGCAGCGCTGCCCCCCAGCGACCACCCTGCGGCAAAGATTCTCGTATGATCCAAATCCGTCCGGCCTAGCACATAGTCATAAGCCGCCTCCGCCGCCGCGTAAAAACCGCTTTCGCTGGCCTGGCCGTCACTCATTCCGTAACCCGGATATTCCGGCATGATGACATTCAGCCCGAGACGTCGAAAACCCTCAAACTGCGGGGCGCTCCACCGCATGGTGCCGCCACCGGGATAGCAGTAGACGACCGTTGGACGCAGGCCGTAGTCAGCCAGCAAGGCCCCGTTCCGGTCTCTCGCCCGGCCAAACTGCGCAACGATCTTGGTGCCGTCCTTCGTTCGTAGTGAAACGAGTTCGTATTCTGAGCTTGGTGGAAGGACCGCCTTGAGGGAGCCGTGATGCGTGAGACTTTGCATCGCGCCATCCGTCACACAAGAACACCCCGCAGCCGTCACCAGCAGCAGACAACAGCACAGCAGAACAAGAAATACGCAGACTGGGGCAAAGGGATTCAAGTTTTCGAGCCGCTCCAAGAGTGAGTTTGGGCGACGCCAAGCACGATGCATTTTCCACGAGCCGCGTTTTCTGTGCTGGGAACGGCAAGAAAGCAGGTTTTGCGGCATCTCAGAAGCCAAGGTCTCCGAAATAGCGTTCCGATCGGCGCGGCGATCGCCGCCCATCAAACCCGAGTCCGGCCGAGCTGAGGTGGTGAGCGGTCAACCTGAAATTGACGTGTCCGAGGGCGGGAGGCTTGCGCCGCGTGGGGCATGGGTGGTCCTGCGAGCGCGAGCTTGCCCCATCCTTCCGCGGGCGCTAGATCCGGGGCCGAGCAAATCCGGCGGGCGAGACCGCCATCCAACTGCGGCGCCCGCGTGAACCCACCCAAGAAACTTCTGTTGATCGACGACGATCCGCTGGTCGCCCAGCTCATCGGGATGCTCGTGGAGAAATTCCGCGGGGAGTCGTTCGCGCTGGAGCACGCGGCCGACTACGCGGGCGGGTTGCAGCGGCTGTTGACCGGCGCGTATGCCCTGTGCCTGCTGGACTACCGGCTCGGCTCGGGCGACGGCCTGGAACTGCTGCGCGAGGCGAAGGCGCGGCGCTGCCCCACCCCGATCATTCTGCTCACGGGCGACACGCGCGAAGAGACGGACCTGGCGGCGATGGAGGGCGGCGCGGCGGATTTCATCGTCAAACAGGATCTCAAGCCGGACGCGCTGGAACGCGCGGTGGACTACGCGATCAAAACGGCGGCGGCGTTGAACCAGCTCCAGTCGAAACCAAAGAAGTCAGGTTGAGCGGCCAACGAAAGCGCGAAATCCAGAGAGGGAAAAAGTGGACGCCGGCCACTTGTCACGCTGCTAGATTCCGGCTTAAACGAGCGGCGTGGACGATCCTCAGCCTTGCAGGAGCTTGAGGACGGAATTCGGGGTCTGGTTCGCCTGCGCGAGCATCGCGGTGCCGGACTGGACGAGGATGTTCCATTTCGCGTATTGCGTGGACTCCTGCGCAACGTCGACATCGCGGATGCGCGAGATCGCGGAGGTGAGGTTTTCCGACTCGACTTGCAGCGTGGTCGAGGCGAGTTCGAGGCGCGACTGCGAGGCGCCGAGGGACGCGCGCTCGTTGGCGACGTCTTGAATCCCATTGGTGATGGCCCCGATTGCCGACGGATCCGTCAGAGTGAGATCATAGTTGCCGCTGAGGTCTTGATGGATAATCCCACCCATCGATCCGTCGCGCAGGTTGCTTTGCGGAATCGTCATCGTCTGGCCCACGGCCTGGCCAACGGTCACCGTAAAGCCATTCGTGCCGGGCGGCAGGAGGTCGGCCGTCACGTGGGTGCCGGGGGCAATGGGCTGGTCGGTCTGGATCGTCACACCGGGATCGATGATGACGCCATCGCCGATGATGGTGCCTGGCGCGATGAAGGCGCCGGCGCCGATCGTCACATTATTGCCGATGAGCGAGCCGTCGCCGATCGTGGCCCCGGAGTTGACGGTCGCATTCGCGCCGAGCGACACGCCATTGCCGATGGTCGGAAAGGTGCCGGGGTTGGCCGGGGAAACGGAGGTGTCGCCGGCCAGGGTGCCACCGGTGCCGATGTTAAACGTCTTGCCGGCCGCGACGGTGCGATTGGCCGCGACGACGGGAGTGATGACGGGAAGCGTGGGCGCCGCGTCGGAGCCGAAGAGCTTGATCCCGTTGAACTGGCCGAGCGGCGTGGTAATCGCGGTGCCGCCGATCTGCGCGACGGTGCCGCCGATCGTCTGGCGGAGCTGGTCTTGCAGCGACTTGAACTCCTGCCCGTAGAGCGCGACGTCGGTGGGATTTTTCGTCACGTCCTTGGCGAGGATGGCGAGTTCGCTCATCCGCGAGAGGATCTTGGTCATGCCGCTCATGAAGCCGTCGGCGGTCTGGACGAGGGAGACGGCGTTCTGGACATTGGTCGAGGCCGCCTGGACGCGGAGGTTCTGGGCGTCGAGTTTCTCCGAGACCGCGAGGCCCGCGGCGTCATCGGATGGGTTGACGATCTTCGAGCCGGACGAGAGGCGGTTGAGGGACAGGCCGAGGCTCTCCTGGCTTTGGTTGAGGTTGCGGGCGGCGATGATCGCCTGCATGTTGGTGTTGATAACGCTCATGATGAAAGGGGGGTTGGAGGCTTAGACTTTGGCGGGCGCGGGGGCCGGAGACTTGGGTGGGAGCACGGGCAAAGGACCGGGCCGGCCGTGGCGGACGGCGGCGGCCTGGTTGCTCGCAGCGATGGCGGCGAGGATTTCCTTCCGGAAAATGGCGATGTCGCGCGGCGCCTCGATGCCGATCTTCACCACATCGCCTTCGATGCGGGTGATGCGGATCTCGATCGAGTCGCCGATGACGATCGCTTCGTTAACTTTGCGGGAGAGGACGAGCATGGTGGGCTCAGGCTGTGCGGGCGACGGCAGACGCCTGCGGATTTTCGGCGAGGGAGTGGTGCGCGCTGTAGCGCGAGTAGTTGGAGATGACCAGCTGGCGGCCGATCCGCGTGCGGCGGTTGACCACGAGGGGCCCGATGAGGTTGACGGTGGCCTCGACCGGCTGCTGGCGCTTGAGGGTGACGATGTTGAGGATCATCGCCTCGGCGGGGCTGCGCAGGTCAAGCTGCAACGCATCCTCGTCGAAGAGCTCGGGCTCGTAGCCGGGGACAATCCCGCCGGGCTCGATCACGATGAAGTGGAGCGTC
>Ga0265314_10005927_pt1 | contig 10928 bp, 9 predicted proteins | sample 4126metaG_FD_203106 | JGI IMG/M metagenome (GOLD analysis project Ga0265314, IMG submission 203106) | Rhizosphere microbial communities from Carex aquatilis grown in University of Washington, Seatle, WA, United States - 4-1-26 metaG | ecosystem: Host-associated > Plants > Roots > Rhizosphere >... | reverse complement strand
CCGTAGACGGCGACCAGCGGCACGTCGGCGTTGGACACCTGCACGATCACCGGCGGCGTCGGCGACCAGGCCATGTCGATGTCGCCTGCGACCACCGCGCGCGCGGCCGCCGTGCCGTTGTCGAACGGGCGGATCTCGACGTCGACGCCGTGCTTCTTGAAGAAGCCCTGCTTCTCCGCGACGTAAGCAATGGTGACCGAATAGATCGGTGGAATGCCGGGGATCGCCACCACGATTTTCTTAGCCTGTGCGGCGGCAGGTCCCGAGCCGAGCGCGAGCGCCAGCAGCGCCGCGCCGGCTATCGTGCCGAAGCTTGTGCGGATCATCTGAATCCTCCCGTTGGATTGTTATTTTGTTGTCAGCGTTCCAGTACGAACTCGGCTTCGCGCGCTTCCCGCATCAGCGTCGACCACACGCGCTCGCGCAGCTCGGCGAAGCGCGGCTCGCGCAGCGTCTCGCGCGTGCGCGGGTTCGGCAGGTCGATGGCAATGGTCTCGTGGATGCTCGACGGCCGGCCCTTGAGCACGATGACACGGTGGCCGAGCAGCACGGCTTCCTCGATGGAGTGGGTGACGAAGACCATCGCGGTCGGCCGTTCTTCCCAGATGCGCAGCAGCTCGAACTGCAGGATCTCGCGCGTTTGCGCGTCGACCGCGGCGAAGGGCTCGTCCATCAACAGCACGTTGGGCTCGACCGCGAGCGCGCGGGCAAGGCCGCAGCGCTGCTGCATGCCGCCCGACATCTGATAGGGGAAGGCCTTCTCGAAGCCGGCGAGCCCGACCAGCTTGATGAACTCGGGAACCTTGCGTTCGATCTCGGCCTTGGGCGCGCCGGCCATGCGCAGGCCGTAGGCGACGTTCTCGGACACCGTCTTCCACGGGAACAGGCCGAAGTGCTGGAACACCATGGCGACGCCGGCGATCGGCTCGGTCACCAGCTCGCGCCCCACCCGCACCTCGCCGGTGTCGAACGGGATCAGCCCGTCGATGCAGCGGAGCAGCGTGGTTTTGCCGCAGCCGGACGGCCCGACGATGGCGACGATCTCGCGCTCGCCGACGTCGAAGTCGATGTTCCGGAACACTTCGAGCGAGCCGTAATATTTGCCAAGGCCGCGCACGCGAATCCGCGGCTCGGCACCGCCCGCCGAAAGGGGAGGCGCGGCGGTGGCTGCGGTCTGGGTTTGGCTCACTAAGGCGTTCCTCCCTGGAAACTCTTAACGGCGCCATGCATCGCGGCCGCCGCCGGCTTTTTTAACATGTTGCCGCAACCGCTTGGTCCGGGCAACGCCGCTGACGCCCGCCGCCGACGATGCCCCATATCTGCGCAGCGCATTCAACGATTTATGGCGTGGGACGCAGCCCGTGCGTCGCGTGCCGCGCGCGACGATGACGGATCGTTAGGCTAAACCGTTCGTTACTATGCGGTCGATGATACCGACCAGTATTGTTAATGGAAAGCAAGGTTACCCTAAAGTTGATCTGATCTTGGATACGCCGCGTAAACGCTACCGGTTCAGACGTCCTTCAGCATAGCTCAATTTGCGCCGCCAATTTTATCAATTGAATACTTCCTGACCTTTAGTCTCCGCCTGAAGAGACCAGAATAATTCCGGGTCGCGTCAGGGAAATTTGTCGTGCGTGCAAGCACCATCGTCATGATCGGTTTCGCCGTTGTGTTCGGCCTGCTCGCGGTTTTCATCGCGCAGGTCTGGCTTAACAACCAGGCGGCAAATCTTAAGGCCAACAACGTCGACCCGAACAACAAGCCGGTCGCGACACGCACCATCGTCGTCGCCAAGGAGCCGCTGCGTTTCGGCACTGAACTTAGCCCCTCGATGCTGCAGGAAGTGGCGTGGCCCGCCGAGGCGCTGCCGGCCGGCTCCTTCAACGCCATCAACGATATTCTCTCCGGCGGCCGCCGCGTCGTGCTGGCGGCGATCGAAGCGAACGAGCCGGTGCTCGCGCTCAAGATCACCGGCGCCGGCCAGCGCGCGACGCTGTCGGCGCTGGTCAAGCCGGGCATGAAGGCGGTCACCATCCGCGTCAACGACGTCGAAGGCGTCGGCGGCTTCGTGCTGCCGGGCGACCACGTCGACGTCGTGCTCACGCGTCAGCTCGAAAAGGGTTCGGCCACCACCGAGGTGGTGCTGCAGAACACGCGCGTGCTCGCGGTCGACCAGAGCGCCGACGAGCGTCTGTTCAAGGCGGCGGTGGCGAAGTCGGTGACCCTCGAGGTCGACACCGTGCAGGCGCAGAAAGTTTGGCTCGCGTCTTCGGTCGGCAGCCTGTCGCTCTTGCTGCGCAAGGCCGGCGAAACCGCCGAGGCCAAGACGCGCAAGATCACGCTCAAGGATCTGGGAACGAACGACGCGGGCGAAGAAAAGCCGCAGGCGACGACGGCGACGGTGGTGGTGACGCGCGCGCAGGCGAAACAGGAATACACCGTGCCGGTCGAGGGGCGTCATGGGGCCTCGATCGAAGCGGGACGGAGGCAGGTAGGATTCTAGCGCGGGGCGTCGGTTGAGACGCATGGGGAGTGTGTCGTGAAGAACAATAACGAACTCGCCGCCGGCTTCATCTGGCGGTGCACGGGCAGGACGGGTGACGGCGGCAACTGGCTGCGCGACATGGCGCTGGCGCTCGGCGTCGCGCTGGCGGTCCTGCTGCTCGGCATGCTCGGCGAGGCCTACGCGCAGCAGCCGCAGCGCGTCGTGCAGCTCGCCGGCAATATGCGCACCGCCATGGTCACGGTGGCGATCGGCAAGTCGCAGGACGTGCGCACCGACGCGAGCTTCGTCGACATCATGGTCGGCGATCCGGACGTGGCCGACGTCAACCCGCTCACCGACCACTCGTTGTCGATCCTGGCCAAGAAGATCGGCACCACGCGAGTCTCGGTCTACTCCGAGAACAAGAAGATGGTCGGCGTCTTCGACGTCGAGGTCTCCTACGATATTACGCGCCTGACCAACGAGCTGCAGCGCCGCTTCCGCGGCTCGCACCTCGAGGCGTCCACCGTCAACGGCCGCATCATGCTGTCGGGCGAAGTGATCGACGCCGCGACGCTCGACAAGGCGGTCACCATCGCGCGCCAGTTCGGGCCGGAAATCATCAATACGGTGTCGGTGATGCAGCCGCAGCAGGTCATGCTGGAGGTACGCTTCATCGAGATTTCGCGCAGCGCCAGCCGCGAACTCGGCGTGCAGTGGAACCGCTTCGGCGGCAACAGCATCGCCAATGTCGGCAACAACACCTCCGCGGCCCAGTTGCCCATCACGCCGAGTGGCGGCAGTTCGATCTACAGCAATCCGGGCGTTACCTCCGGCGGCACCAACGGTTCGGCCACCGAAATCATGCGCTCGGCCGCGGTTTCCGCCGGCGTGCTCTCGGGCGCCAATCCATTCGGCTTCCTGCTCGCGCGCATCACCGCGGGCGGCGCCAGCACTGACGTCGCCATCAACGCGCTCGAGCAGAAGGGCCTCGCCCGCAGCCTGGCCGAGCCGAACCTGGTGGCGCTCTCCGGCGACACCGCGAGCTTCCTCGCCGGCGGCGAGTATCCGATCCCGGTGGCCGGCTCGTTCGGCCAGATCACCGTCGACTACAAGAAATACGGCGTCGGCCTCGCCTTCACGCCGACCGTGCTCGGCGGCAGCCTGATCAACCTGAAGATCGAGCCGGAAGTCAGCCAGATCGACACCACGCATTCGGTCTCGATCTCGAACGGCATCTCGATTCCGGCGCTGATCGTGCGGCGCGCCTCGACCACGGTCGAGCTGCGCGACGGGCAGAGCTTCGCCATCGGCGGCCTGCTGCAGAACGACAATAAGAACCAGATCGATCAACTGCCCTGGCTCGGCAGCGTGCCGGTGCTGGGAGCGCTGTTCTCGTCCAAGTCCTACCAGAAGAACGAAACCGACCTGGTCATCATCGTGACGCCGCACCTGGTGCGTCCGGCGCGTCCCGGCGACGGCTTGAAGACGCCGGTCGACGACAGTCTGCCGGCCAACGACGCCGACATGTTCCTGCTGGGCAAGACCGAGGTCACGCGGCCGGAGGCCGGAGCCTTGACGCCGGTCGTCGCCACCATCGCGGCCGCCGGGTCGCGGCCGTTCACCGGGCACATGCTCGACCTGCCGAGGGGGATCTCCGATGCGGCCATCCAGTAGCATGCGCGCGCTCGCCATCGTGGCGCTGCTGACCGCGCTCGGCGGCTGCTCGGAATATTTCGATCGGCGTGACGACGTCGCACTCACCGGCGGCAACGCAGTGGCCACCAACAAGATCGTGCAGATGGTCGACCCCTGGCCGCAGGCCAGCGCCAACCGCGACATCGCCTTCGACGGCAACAAGATGGAAACCGCCTACGAGCGCTATCGCACCGGCAAGGTCATTCCGCCGCGCGGTACCGGCACGTCGGCAACCTACGACCAGGCGCCGCAGCAGCAGAACAACACCGCGCCGGTCGGGCCAACAGTCACGCAGCCGGCCGCGCCGGTGAAATAACGGGAATTCGTCATGGCGATGAGCCGTCGACCCAGCGCGAACCGGACCCGGGTGGTGGTGCTCACCGCCGACGAGGAGTTCGATCGTTCCGTGCGCGCCACCTTCGGCGCCTCGAATGCGATCGAGCTCGTCATGACCGGCGGCCGCGTGCACGAACTGGCCGATACGCTCGACACCGAAGGCGCTACCGTCGTGGTGGTCGATCTCGACGCCACGCAGGACGACGAGATGGCCGGCCTCGCGCGCCTGATGGCGCGCGTCGGCGCCTGGCCGCCCGTGATCGCGGTGACGCAGGCCTTCGACGAGAACGTCGCCCGCACTTTGTTGCAGATGCGTATCGCCGACTTTCTGGTGAAGCCGGTGGCGCCGCTCGACCTGGTGCGCGCCTGCGCGCGCGTGGCCAAGGGCCAAGCCGGCACCGCGGCGACGCCGACCGAGGCGCAGATTTATACCTTCCTGCCCGCCGTGGGCGGCGCCGGCGTCACCACGCTGGCGGTGCAGACCGCGATGCTGCTGCTCAACAGCGGCGGCCCGCGCGCCAAGCCCTCGACCTGCCTGGTCGACCTCGACTTCCAGCACGGCGCGGTCGCCGACTATCTCGACCTCGAGCCGCGCCTCAACCTGGCGGAAATCGAGCCGCGCCCCGACCGCCTCGACCGGCAACTGCTCGAGGTGATGCTGTCGTACCACGCCTCCGGCCTCGCGGTCGTTGCCGCGCCCAATCGTCCGGCCGAGATGCGCTCGTTCGACCCGGACGTGGTGACGCGTCTGCTCGATCTCGTGTCGACCAACTTCGAATACGTCGTCTTCGACATGCCGCGCACCTGGTTCTCCTGGACCGACAGCGTGCTGCTCGGCTCCAACAAACTGTTCATCGTCTGCGAGACCACGGTGCCGGGCATCCGCCATGCCAAGCAGCTCGTGGCGGCGGTCAAAGAGCGCCTCGGCGACGGACCGAAGCCGCAGGTCATCGTCAACCGCTTTAGTCAGCGCATGTTCTCGCCCGGCCTGCGCCTCACCGATCTCCAGCATACGCTGGGCGAGGCTTTCGCCTGTGCGATCCCGAACGACTACAATCTGGTGCGCGAGGCGATCGACCGCGGCGTGCCGCTCGACGAGATCAAACAGGGCAACAAGATCACTCAGCAGATTCGCAAGCTCGTGCTCGGTCACGTGGCCGACAAGGCCGCGGCCGAGGGCAAGCCGGCGCCGCTGTTGCAGAAGCTCAAGCTGTCCTTTGCCAAGAGCGCCTGATCCCGAAAAGTGGATTTCGGACAAGATCATGCGCAAACAAGAAATGAGACGCTAAGTGGCCGGCCGGTTCACAGCCCGACGCGTTGCCGCCCCCGACCTCCCGGTCGTCGAGGACGCGGCGCCGTCACAACTCGAGGGCGTCGCCTGGACGGTGTTTCCAGAAGCGCCTGCCGAAACCGCGCCCGCCGCTGCGCAGGCGCCTGCCAGCCCGCTGCTGTCCGACAAGCTGCTCGACGCCAAGGTGCGCCTGCACCGCCGGCTCATTGAAGAGATCAACCTCTCCGCGCTGGAGAAGCTGCCGGAAGACGAGATCCGCCGGCACGTGCAAGGGCTGGTCTCGCAATACGTGCTTGTCGAGCGCCTGGCACTCAACGGCGAGGAACTCAACGAGTTCGTCTCGGAAATCCTCGACGAGATGACCGGCCTCGGGCCGCTGGAGCCGCTGCTCAAGGACCCGAGCATCAGCGATATCCTGATCAACGGTCATGAATGCGTCTATGTCGAGCGCGGCGGCGTGCTCGAGCCCTTGGCGGTACGCTTCAAGGACGAGCAGCATCTGCTGCGCATCATCAACAAAATCGTCTCGGCGGTCGGCCGCCGCGTCGACGAGAGCCACCCGCTCTGCGACGCGCGCCTGCAGGACGGTTCGCGCGTCAACGTCGCGGTGCGGCCGATCGGTGTCGACGGCCCGCTGGTCTCGATCCGTAAGTTCTCCAAGAAGCCGCTCGGCCTCAACCGGCTGGTCGAGGTCGGTGCGCTGCGCCCGCCGATGGCCGAAGTGCTGGCGGCGGCGGTGAAGGCGCGCATCTCGACCATCATCTCGGGCGGCACTGGCTCGGGCAAGACCACGATGCTGAACGCGCTGTCCGCCTTCATCTCGGAGAAGGAACGCCTCATCACCATCGAGGATGCGGCCGAACTGCAGCTGCAGCAGCCGCACGTCGGCCGCATGGAGACGCGTCCGCCCAACATCGAAGGCAAAGGCGAAATTCGCCAGCGCGACTTGGTGAAGAACGCGCTGCGTATGCGCCCCGACCGCATCATCCTCGGCGAGTGTCGCGGCGAGGAAGCCTTCGACATGCTGCAGGCCATGAACACCGGCCACGAAGGCTCCATGGCCACCATCCACGCCAACACGCCGCGCGACGCCATCACCCGCCTCGAGCAGATGATCGGCATGGCCGGCCTGCCGATGACGGTCGCCTCGATCCGCGGGCAGATCGCCAACGCGGTGCAACTCGTCGTGCAGCTCTCGCGTCAGTCGGACGGCAAGCGCAAGGTCACCTCCATCGCCGAAGTCACCGGGCTGGAAGGCGACATCATCCAGATGCAGGAGATCTACAAATACGTGCGCACCGGCACGCTGCCGGACGGCACGGTGCAGGGCCACTTCCTGGCCACGGGCGTGCGCCCGCGCTTCCTCGGCCATCTCGCCACGCAGGGCATCAAGATTCCCGGCAGCTACTTCGACCCGTCGGGGCCCCTCTAATGGATTTCAGCCCGATCTATCTCTTTTACATCCTGATCGGCCTGTCGGCGGCGATGCTGGCGGAGGGCGGCTACCTGCTGCTCTACAGCAACGCCTCATACCGCAAGAACATCAACCGCCGCCTCAAGGTGATGGACGAGAAGCCGGACCGCGAGAGCGTGCTGGTGCAGCTGCGGCGCGAGCGCGGATTGACGTCGGGCGGCGACTACCGGCTGCCGCTGATCAACCTCAACAAGCTTCTTCTGCAGTCGGGGCTTTCCATCGGCTTCGGCCGCCTGATGCTGTTCGTCGTCATCGGCATGATCGGCGCCTTCGCCGCCACGATGATATTCGACGGCAAGCTGTCGCACGCGTTCGGCGCGACGCTGTTCGCCGGGCTGGTGCTGCCGTTCATGGTGCTGCGTTTCCTCAAGGGCCGCCGCCAGAAGAAGTTCGGCGCGCAGTTTCCCGACGCCATCGACATCATCGTGCGCTCGCTGCGCGCCGGGCATCCGGTGCCGGTGGCCATCACCATGGTGGCGCGCGAGATGCACGATCCGATCGGCAGCGAGTTCGGCATCGTCACCGACGAGATCACCTATGGCGCCGATCTTGAAACGGCGATGCGCAACTTGTTCTACCGCGTCGGCAGCGACGACCTGCCGCTGTTCGTCACCGCGGTTGCCATCCAGGGCTCGACTGGCGGCAACCTCGGCGAAATTCTGGAGAACCTCTCGGCCGTCATCCGCATGCGCTTCAAGATGCGCCGCAAGATCCGCGCACTCGCCGCCGAAGGCCGCGCCTCGGCGCTCATTCTGTCGTCGCTGCCGATCGGCATGTTCGCCGTGATCAACTTCGTCACGCCGGATTTCTACATCAGCGTCTGGGACCAGGAGCTCACCAAGATCGGCCTGGCGCTGGCCGGCTGCTGGATGGGTATCGGCAACTTCATCATGTACAAGCTGGTCAACTTCAAGGTCTGACGCGATGTTTGGCACCCTGATCGGCACCGTGTTCCGCGACCAGGACAGCCTGATCCTGGCGTTGCTGGTCTTTCTCGCCACCGGCACGATCGCTTTCGCCGCGATGGCGCTGTTGCGCGCGCGCGGTGCGGTCAAGCGGCGCACCGCCCGCATCATGGACGAGGAGGACCGGGGCAAACCGACGCGTTCGCTGCGCTATTCCAGCCTCAAGGCGGTGACGCAGCTCCTCGAATACACCAGCAAGCATTACGCGTCGTCGGACGACGGCAACGCCAAGATTCTGCGCACGCGGCTGGTGCAGGCCGGCATCTACGACCATCGCGGCGTCGCCTATTTCTTCATCGCGCGCACGGCGCTGGCGGTCGGCCTCGCCTTCGTGGTGTTCGCGTTCGGGCCTCTGGTCTTTGCCAAGGGCACGTCGCTCTACTGGCTGATGGTGGTGGCGGGCGGCATCGCCGGCTACGTCGCGCCGTCGATCTACATCGACCGCCGCATTGCCAAGCGCAAGGACGAGCACCGTTCCGGCTTTCCAGACTTCATGGACCTGCTGGTGGTCTGCGCCGATTCCGGCCTGTCGATGGAAGCGGCGCTGGAGCGCGTGGGGCGCGAGCTCGGCGACAGCTATCCCTCGCTCACCGCCAACATCCACATGACCAACCTGGAGATCCGCGCCGGCAAGAATCTCAAGGACGCGCTCGAACGTTTCGGTGATCGGCTGGCGCTGGATGAGGCGCACTCCTTCGCCACCCTGATCAACCAGTCGATCGATCTCGGGTCCAGCATTACCGATGCGCTGCGCGTCTACAGCGATGACATGCGCCATAAGCGGCTCTCGGTGGCCGAGGAGAAGGCCTACGCGCTGCCGGCGAAGCTCTCGGTGCCGATGATGGTCTGCATCTTCCCGGTGATCTTCGTGGTCATCCTGCTGCCGGTCTTCGTGCGCCTGCACACGGGAAATTTCTGAAGCGTGACGACTCCAACTTGGCAGCGTTGCTTCCGTCGTTGCGAGGAGGCGCAGCCGACGAAGCAATCCAGTCGGAAATTGCGGCTCTGGATTGCTTCGCTTCACTCGCAATGACGGAAAATCCGCGGGCGTCCCGGAATGGCACAGCGCGCGAAGCAACCGCGCCGCCGCGGGTGAAACATTCGTTAACCACCGTGCTCTAGCTTGACGGCAGTGTCCCGAACCCGGGCGTTCCGTCAGGCGTTGTCATGCGTAGTCGAGTAGCCCGAGCGCTGGTTGTTGCGATCGCGGCCGCATGGCTGTCCGGCTGCCAGACCGATGGCGCCCTCATCAATCTCGACAGCAAGACGCCGGCCGCCGGCACTGACGCCTTTGCCTCGGCGCAGGCGAACGATCCCGAAGCATTGCCGTCGCTGCCACCGAGCAGCAAGCCGCTGCCGAAGGCCGGCACCACGGTCGACGACCCCGGCCTTTACGGTGGCGATCCAAGCGACGACCTCAATCGCGGCAAGCTGCAATATCGCGCGCAGAACTTCGGCCTGGCCGAGAAATATTTCCGCCGCGCGGTTGAGAGCCACCCGCGTGACGCGGAGGCCTGGATCGGGCTTGCTGCATCCTACGACCGGCTGCGCCGATTCGATCTCGCCGACCGCGCCTATGCCCAGGCGGTCGCCATCCTCGGGCCGACGGCCGAGATTCTCAACAACCAGGGCTATTCCTACATGCTGCGCGGCGACTACGCGCGCGCCCGCGAAAAGCTGAAAGCCGCGCAGCGCCGCGATCCGAGCAACAAGTACGTCGCCAACAACCTGCAGCTCCTGGAAGACTCGGCGCGCAAGGGCAAGGCGATCGAGTGATCCGTCGCGCGCCAATGGTGCGAACCTAAAATCCAGAAGTGTCCAAAAAATTTGCGGCTGTGTTTCCGCGGTGCGGAAATGTCCGCCACCGGACGAAGTTCCATGCGTCCGTAAGGGACTTTACGGAGTTGCAGGATTTTGGCCGGGTGTTCAGCTACGGCGGATGGATACCGACCAACGGCGCCCGGCGGATTGCACCTGCAACGGCGAGGGCCTTGAGCCCGTCAGCCGCGTGCCGCGCGTTGGCTCGATGCCCGAGCTCGTCACCTACCGTTGCGAGGCCTGCGGCCACGTCGAGACGCGCGAAGAGCGGATGGGCGACCCTCGCTACTGATACTGAGCCGCTACATCCAAGGATTTGACGAAGCGCCGGGCCTGCTCCTGGCGCTTTCGTTTTAAGCGACGCCCGATGCCCCGGCGCGGGGAATGATCCGACGCGATCCGGGGTTTGCGAGAGGGGCCGGTAGCGTCCACTCCGCGTCTCGACTAGCATCCGCGCCACTTCAAAAAAGCCGATCTCAATTCGGTCATCAGGGGGGAAACTGAAAATGGCCAGTTCCGTGAACGCCGGCGCGCGTCTCGACCGGCTGCCGGTCTCGTCGTTCCACTACCGCATCTTCTGGCTGGTCGGTGCCGGCATGTTCTTCGACGGCTACGATCTCTACGTCGCCGCCGGCGTGCTCGCCTCGGCGATCCAGACAAAGTTCTCGACGTTGCCGCAGAACCTCCAGTTCATCTCCTGGACCTTCATCGGCATGACCATCGGCTCGCTGATCACCGGCTTCGTCGGCGATGCCATGGGCCGCCGCTTCACCTACCAGATCAACCTGCTGGTCTTCGGGCTCGCCTCGCTCGCCGCCGCATTTGCCCAGGACATGACGCAGCTCATCATCTGCCGCT
>Ga0265314_10005926_pt1 | contig 10933 bp, 9 predicted proteins | sample 4126metaG_FD_203106 | JGI IMG/M metagenome (GOLD analysis project Ga0265314, IMG submission 203106) | Rhizosphere microbial communities from Carex aquatilis grown in University of Washington, Seatle, WA, United States - 4-1-26 metaG | ecosystem: Host-associated > Plants > Roots > Rhizosphere >... | reverse complement strand
CGATGGATCCCGAGTCAGCTCATGAGCCCGGCTGGACGGGTTCAGTCGTTGACGCCGCCCGGTCGAACGCGTCCGACGCTGGCCGGAGGGCAGGCGGCTACGAGCCCGCCAGGAACGCCGGCGGCAGGTACGCCGCTGGCCCCGGTTACGGTGGCCAGCGCGAGCGCGGTGCCGCCAGCGGGCATGCTGCCACGGGAAACAGCGGTAACGGGTACCAGGACTCAGGCTACGGGCGCGCGGGCAACGGCGGGAGCAGGCGCGACGTGGCCGGCTACGGTGCTGCCCAGGGGGGGCAGCGGAACAGCTCCGGCTACGGCGGCAATGGCCGTCCCGGTGGCTCCGCCCATGCGCCAGAATTTACGCCTGCCGATAGCGTTGACCTAGCGGCGGACGGCCCGGCCGGGTCGCCGCGGCCTTACGGGCGGCTTTCCATTTACACACTGCATGAAGACAAAACGCGGGAATTTGACCGGCTTGCCGAGCGTGCCGCGGAAGGCGTAAGGGCGGCCGAGCCAGACACCTTGGTATACGTCATTCATGTTGTGCCCAAGGCGCCGATGCAGCGAATCATCTACGAGATCTACCGGGATCGCGCCGCGTTCTTGACGCATGAGCGGCAGCCGCATATCCGGCAGTTCACCGCGGATCGTGCCTCGTGCGTGCTCGCCACGAACGTTATCGACTTGCGGCTCAAGTACGCGAAGGTGTCGGCGCTCGGCCCGGCGGCTGAGTCCCCGATGCCGTCGCAGGCCAACCGGGTGCCGCGCACGGCAGAACCCGCCGCGGGCAGCGGCTACCAGTCGGCGGCCGCGCAGTACCAGGCCGCACAGCACCAGCCAACCCAGTACTCGGCGGCGCCGCAGGCCGGGGCGGCGAGCTTCACGCCAGCGAATGACCAGTACGGAGACACCGGCCAGCCTACGATCGGCCGCGAAGCGTACCGGCCCGCCCATCAGTACGGCGCCGGGTACGCGAATGGCGGAAGTTACTCAGGCGCCAGCAGCTATCAGAGCCCTAACGGCTACTCGGCGAGCAATGGTTATTCGAATGGCGCTAGTGTCCAGAACGTCGGCGGTTACGACGCGGCCGGCGCGCACGGGAGTAATGGCGCCGAGTCGAACGGCCTGCAGTACACACCCCGCTACCGGGAACTGACCAGCGGCAGTTCGCCGAGCGGTGGCACTGCCCAGCAAGAGAACGCCGGGCGCTACGCAGACGGCAGGCAGCCGGACCAGTCGCAGCAACCCGAGTGGTCTCCGCGTCCGCGGGATCAGCGGTAGGAGCGAGCCAGATGGCCGGGTCGCGGATCACGCTCCTGTCTCGTCCGGGATGTCACCTGTGCGACGACGCGCGGGAGGTCATCGCCAGTGTCGCCGGCGACCTGGGCGTGACCTGGGAAGAGCGTGACATCACGCAGTCGGAAGCTGACCTGCGCGAGTACTGGGAGAAGATACCCGTCACCTTCGTGGACGGCGTGCAGCACGACTTCTGGCGGGTGTCCGAGGACCGGCTGCGGAGGGCGTTGCGGTTACCTCCCCGAGACCGCCGCTCCGCAGCCTCCGGGGTGCGGTGGCTGGTCCATGGCCGCGCAGCGGCGGCTGCCGACTTTGTGCGTTTGTTCACAAACCACGTATGGTAGGTGGGTCGCGTGCTGAGCGCGTGCCGCCTAATCAACGCGGGCTGTGTCCTGGCCTGGCCCGCCACCGCGCCGAACCGTCCCCGGGGAGCGTCGCATGTCCAATGCCGCCGAGCTGTCCGACTCGGAAGCTGATCCTGGCAATACCGCAGAACGGCCGTATCCGGGCGGCATACCGGAAGCGACGGTCGCCAGGCTTCCCGTCTACCTTCGTGCCCTTTACACTCTCGCCGAGCGCGGGGTGACGACCGTGGCGAGCGACGAGCTCGCGCGGGCGGCGGGCGTCAACTCGGCGAAGCTGCGCAAGGACCTGAGCCACCTGGGCTCGTACGGCATCAGGGGCGTTGGCTACGACGTTGAGTACCTGGTGTACCAGGTCTCCCGGGCCCTCGGGCTGACCCAGCGCTGGCCGGTGGTCATCATTGGCGCAGGTAACCTCGGCCGGGCTCTCGCCAATTACGGCGGCTTCCTCGCCAGGGGCTTCCGTATCGAGGCGCTGCTTGACAGCGACCACTCGCTGGTCGGGGCGGAGCTCGGCGGCGTGGTCGTCAGGCACGTCAGCGAGCTTGAGTCGATGGTGACCGCGCACGGCATCGTCATCGCCGTGATCGCGGTGCCCGCAGGCGCGGCCCAGGCCATGTGCGACCGCCTGGTCGCCGCCGGGGTGACCAGCATCCTGAACTTCGCTCCGGTCGTGCTCAGCGTGCCTGAGGGCGTGGATGTGCGTAAGGTCGACCTATCGATTGAGCTGCAGATTCTCGCCTTCCACGCTCAGCGGCGCAATACCGCGCGGTTCGGGCCGGCAGCGGATCAGGCAGTAGCGGAAGCGTAGGCGGTGCAAGAGTGAGCGTCCTGGTCGTCGGCCTTAGCCACAAGAGCGCGCCAGTGCCCGTACTCGAGCGCGCCGCGGTCAGCGGTGACACGCTCCGCAAGCTGCTGCGCGATGTCGTGCATCTGCCGGACATCGCGGAGACGTTCATCGTCGCCACCTGCAACCGGGTCGAGGTCTATGCCGAGGTGAACCGGTTCCACAGCGGGGTCGCCGGGGTATGCGAGCTGCTTTCCAGGCACTCAGGCATCCCCGCGCACGAGCTCACCGACAGCCTGTACGTGCACTACGAGGACCGCGCGGTCCAGCACCTGCTCGCCGTGGCGAGCGGGCTCGAGTCGATCGTGGTCGGCGAGGACCAGATACTCGGCCAGGTGCGGTCGGCGCTGCGGGTGGCCGGCGAGCAGGGGACGCTCGGCCGTTCGCTGCGCGACCTCGGGCGGCTCGCGCTGCGCACTGGCAAGCGAGCCCGCGCCGAGACGGGTATCGACCGGCTCGGACTCAGCCTGGTCAGCGTGGGGATCGATCGTGCCGTCGGCAGCCTGGGCGGGCCGGGCGGGCGGGCCGGGCTGGGCGGGCGGGCCGGGCAAATACAGGACGCGACAGGACTGCTCGACGGCCTGGACGTGCTCGTGGTGGGCGCGGGCGCGATGAGCGGCCTGGCGGTGGCCACCGCGGCCCGGGCCGGCGCGGCGCGGGTGACGGTGGCGAACCGGACGCGCGCAAAGGCGGAACGGCTGGCCGCCGGCGTCGGCGGCGCGGTGGCGGACTTCGCCAGCCTGCCCGCCGCCATCGCCGCGGCCGACCTGGTCATCTCGTGCACCGGAGCCGCCAACCTGGTGGTCACTGAGGCGATCGTGGATGAGGTGCTCCACGGGCGGCCGCCCGGCAGGCCGCTCGTGCTGCTCGACCTGGCCATGCCGCGGGACATTGACCCGGCGGTCGGCGACCTGGCCGGGGTGACCGTCATCGGCATGGACACGCTGCGCGGCAGCGGCGAGGCTGCCGTGGGCGCCGACGAGCTTGCCGCCGTCCGCGCGATCGTCGACGAGGAGTTCGCCGCCTACGGTTCGGCCGTTCGTGCCGCCAGCGTGACGCCGACGGTCGTGGCGCTGCGCGCGAAGGCGGCGACGGTCGTGGACGCGGAGCTGGCCAGGCTGGCCGGGCGGCTGTCCGAGGAAGGCGTAAGCGGGCACGCGCTGGAAGAAATAGCCCGCACCGTGCAACGAGTGGTAGACAAGCTGTTGCACGCACCGACCGTCCGGGTGAAGGAACTCGCATCCTCACCCGATGGGGAAGAATACGCCGCGGCGCTGAGGGTCCTGTTCGACCTTGACCCGCGTACCGTGGACGCGGTGACCCGCGCCGAAATCGAATCCTCCAGCCTCATCAATCCGGAGGGAAAGCAGTGATGACCGAGGGACCTGGGACGCTGCGCCTGGGCAGCCGCAAGAGCCCGATGGCCATCGCCCAGTCCGGGGCCGTGGCCAGGCTGCTCACCGAGCGTACCGGCCGCCGGGTCGAGATCGTCGGCGTGACCACGCTCGGGGATGTCAGCAAGGAGCACCTCACGCAGATCGGCGGCACGGGCGTCTTCGTGAGCGGTGTGCGCGACGCCCTGCTCCGTGGCGAGGTCGACTTCGCCGTGCACTCGCTGAAGGACCTGCCGACCGGGGCCGCCCCGGGGATCGCGCTCGCCGCCATCCCGGCGCGTGACGACCCGCGTGACGCGCTGGTGACCCGGGACGGCGCCAAGCTCGCTGACCTGCCGGCCGGCGCGCGCATCGGCACCGGCTCGCCGCGCCGCGCCGCGCAGCTCATGCTGCTCCGCTCGGACCTCACCTGCGTGCCCATCAGGGGGAACGCGAACACCCGGCTGGCCAAGGTGCGCGACGAGGAACTTGACGCGGTGGTGCTTGCCTACGCCGGGCTCGCGAGGATCGGGCATGCCGACCTGGTGAGCGAGGTCTTCGAGCCCGACGACATGCTCCCCGCGCCGGGCCAGGGTGCGCTCGCCGTCGAGTGCCGGGCCGATGACAGCGAGCTCATCGAGCTGCTCGCCGCGATCGATCATCCGGCCACCCGCGCCGCGGTGACGGCCGAGCGCGGCCTGCTGGCCGCGCTCGAAGCGGGTTGCAGTGCCCCGGTTGGCGCCTACGCGGTCAGCGAGCATCCGGGCCGGATCCGCCTTGAGGGCGTCGTCCTGGGTATTCGCCCGGCGAGTTTCCCGCCGGGCGCACTGGACTCGGGGCCGGTCGAAGGCAGAATGGTAATACGGGAACGCGCTGAGGCAGACGCGACGGAGGCCGCAGGCCTCGGGCGCGAGCTTGCGGCGCGGATGCTGACGCTCGGCGCGGCCGACCTGATGCGCGCGGAGAGAACCGACGGGAATGAGACGCATGACTGAGATGGAAGGCTGGGTGGCGTTCGTCGGCGCGGGCCCCGGCGACGACGGGCTGCTGACCATCCGCGGCGCCAGGCTGCTCGGCGCGGCGGGCCTGGTGATCGCCGACGACGAGGTGGCGGACCGGGTACGGCACCTGCTGGCGGCGGATGCCGCGGTGGCCGGGCCGTCGGACGCCGCGGGGACGGCCAAGGCGCTTGTGCAGGCGGCGAAGGAAGGCCTGTTCGCCGTCCGGGTGTTCCCCGGCGACCCGCTGCTGTCTGGCGCGGCCCCTGAGGTGCAGGCCTGTGCCAAGGCCCAGGTGCGGTTCGAGATCGTCCCCGGCGTGCCTGCCGCCACTGGCGTGCCGGCCTACGCGGGGATCGCGCTGGCCGCCGACGGCGCGGGCGATCTGCGGATCATCCATGCCAACGAGGTGAGCCAGGTCGGCTACGGCCCGGGCACGCTGGTAGTCCTCGGCGCGGAGATCGCGCCCGCCGACCTCGGCAAGATGCTCATCGCCGCCGGGTGGCCCGATGCGACGCCGTTCGCGATCACCTGGGACGGCACCACCACCGAGCAGCAGACGGTGGCCACCACGCTGGGCAGGATCGGTCCGGACCTCAAGGCGGCAGGCGTGACCGTCGCCACCACCCGCGGCGGCGCCCTCGCCGTGGTCGGCGACGCCGCGGCGGCGAAGAGCAGGATGTCCTGGTATGAGACCAAGCCGCTGTTCGGCTGGCGGGTGCTCGTGCCGCGGACCAGGGAGCAGGCGTCCGTTGTCTCCGAGCGGCTGCGCGAGTATGGCGCGGTGCCCGAGGAGGTGCCGACCATCGCGGTCGAGCCGCCGCGCACGCCGCAGCAGATGGAGCGGGCCGTCAAGGGCCTGGTCACCGGACGGTACCAGTGGGTGGCCTTCACCTCGACCAACGCGGTCAAGGCGGTGCGCGAGAAACTCGAGGAGTACGGCCTTGACGCGCGTGCTTTCGCCGGCGTCAAGATCGCGGCGGTGGGCGAGCAGACCACGGCGGCGCTGCTCGACTTCGGCATCAGGCCCGACCTGGTGCCAGACGGCCAGCAGTCGGCGGAGGGCCTGGCCGATGCCTGGCCGCCGTATGACGACCTGCTCGACCCGATTAACCGCGTCCTGCTGCCACGAGCCGATATCGCGACGGAGACGCTGCTGGCCCGGCTGACCGAACTGGGCTGGGAAGCTGAGGACGTGACCGCGTACCGGACGGTGCGCGCCGCGCCGCCGCCCGCCCCGATCAGGGAAGCGATCAAGGGCGGCGGGTTCGACGCGGTCCTGTTCACGTCGTCGTCCACCGTGCGGAACCTGGTGGGCATCGCTGGCAAGCCGCACGCGGTCACCGTCATCGGGGTGATCGGCCCGCAGACGGCCAAGACCGCCGCCGACTTCGGGCTGCGGGTGGACGTGTCGGCCGCCAAGCCGTCGGTCACCGCCCTCGTCGACGCGCTCGCCGAGTTCGGCGCGGCGCAGCGCGACGCGGCCCTCGCGGCGGGCGAGCCGTTGCGCCGTCCGAGCGAGCGCCGCCGCGGCGGCCGCCGCCGGATCCGCTAGGAGGAGAGGCGTTGAGCGCTGGTTTTCCTGAGGTGAGGGCGCGTCGGCTGCGCGGTACCAGGGCGCTGCGGTCGATGGTGGCGGAGACGGCGCTGCGCCCCGCCGAGCTCGTGCTCCCGGTATTCATCAAGGAAGGCATCGCCGACCCGCAGCCGATCGGGTCGATGCCCGGCGTCGTGCAGCACACCAGGGAGAGCCTTCGCAAGGCGGCCGCCGAGGCGGCCGAGGCGGGCGTGGGCGGCATCATCGTGTTCGGCGTCCCGGCGGACAAGGACAGCCTGGGCAGCGCCGCCGACGACCCGGAAGGCATCTCACAGCTCGCTCTTTCCGGCATCAGGGCCGAGGTGGGCGACGACCTGGTAGTGATGGCCGACCTGTGCCTGTGCGAGTACACCGATCACGGGCACTGCGGCATCGTCACCCCGGCCGGAGCGGTTGACAACGACTCGACCCTCGAGCGGTACGCGTCCACGGCCGTCGCGCAGGCCAGGGCCGGCGCCCACGTCGTCGCGCCCAGCGGCATGATGGACGGCCAGGTCGGCGTGATCAGGAAGGCGCTTGACGGTGCGGGCTTCCGCGACGTGCCGGTCTGCGCGTACTCGGCTAAGTACGCCTCCGCGTTCTACGGGCCGTTCCGCGAGGCGGCGGAGGGCGCGCCGAAGTTCGGTGACCGGGCCACCCATCAGCAGGACCCGGCCAACGCGCTCGAGGCGCTGCGGGAGGTCGCGCTCGACCTCGCCGAGGGCGCGGACATGGTCATGGTCAAGCCCGCGCTCAGCTACCTCGACGTCATCCGCCGGGTAGCGGACACCGTCCAGGTCCCCGTCGCCGCCTATTCGGTAAGCGGCGAGTTCGCGATGGTCGAGGCGGCCGCGGCCAACGGCTGGGTCGACCGGGACAAGGCGATCATGGAGACCCTGACGTCGATCCGCCGGGCCGGCGCGAGCGTGATCCTCACCTACTGGGCCACGGAGGTAGCACTCCGGCTGGCTTAGCGTTGGCCGGGCGACCAAAAACCGGATGCCCTGGGCTGTGGGGCTGACTGGGTGGTGCGGGTCACGGTCATCTTCCACAGATGAGGGCGCCGGCCGAGGTACCATTTCGGCAATCCCAGAAACAGGTCAGCGACTGCTTTGGCAGCGAACCTGTCGGTCCTGGTGATGCCGGCCAGTTAAGCGCGGGTGACCGGCTCCGGATCGACCGGTTAGTCCATGGCGGGATGATGGCGACCACCAGCGATGCGGGGGCCTAATGGTAACGATGATGCGGCGACGAGGCCGCCGCCGGGCGGCGCAACGGCCGCCGGCGCTCGGCGGGACGGCACAGGAGTACGCGGCGCTCGGCTGGCCGGTATGTCAGGGGGCAAGCCCGAGCCGTGGACTCGACGGGATCGGGATGCCCGAGCCGGGGCGCGCGTGCTCGTGCGACCGGGTCGGCTGTCCGGCACCGGGCGCGCACCCGGTCTCGCCGACCTGGCAAATGCAAGCGACCGTGGACGCGGCGGTCATCGGACAGTGGTGGGAAGCCCGTCCGGAGGCGAATGTGATACTCGCCACCGGGCGGGTTTTTGATGTTCTGGATGTTCCCGCGGTCGCCGGCGCGACCGCGCTTGCCCGGATGGCCGCGGCCGGCGTGGATACCGGCCCCGTCGCGGTGCAGGGCACGGAGCGGATGCTGTTCTTCGTGCTGACCAGGGGCGCACCGGACGACGAGGACGAGTGGTGGTCATGCGGCCTTGACGCGTCGCCCGACCTGTCCATGCAGACCGAGGCGCTGCGCTGGCATTGCCGGGACAGTTACGTGCTCGCCCCGCCGTCCAGGTACGGGTCAGGCCAGGACGTACGCTGGGTCCGCCCGCCCGCCGGGGCCCTCCCGGACGCGCTGCGCTTGCTTGAGTACCTGGTTGATGCCTGTGAGGAAGAAGGCTAACCCTGTGACTAAGGATCGTTCCGCCGAGCTGTTCGCCCGCGCCGTCGAGGTGACCCCGGGAGGCGTTAACTCCCCGGTCCGCGCGTTCGGCCCGGTGGGCGGCGTGCCCAGGTTCATCGCGAGCGCCGCGGGTCCGTACCTGTTCGACGTGGACGGGCGGCAGTACGTCGACCTCGTGTGCTCCTGGGGGCCGATGATCCTCGGGCACGCCCACCCGTCCGTGCTCGCCGCGGTCTCCGACGCGCTCACCCGCGGCACGTCGTTCGGCGCCGCTACCCCCGGTGAGGTGGAACTCGCCGCCGAGATCATCGCGCGGGCACCCGTCGAGCAGGTCCGGCTGGTCAACTCGGGCACCGAGGCCACCATGTCCGCGCTCCGGCTGGCGCGCGGCTACACCGGCCGGGCGCTCGTGGTGAAGTTCGCCGGCTGCTACCACGGGCACGTGGACGCGCTGCTCGTAGCGGCCGGGTCCGGCGTGGCCACCCTCGGGCTGCCGGACACGCCCGGGGTGACCGGGGCGTCCGCCGCCGACACGGTGGTGCTGCCGTACAACGACGCGGACGCCGTGACCGCGCTCTTCGCGGCGCGGGGCGGCGAGATCGCCTGCGTGATCACCGAGGCCTGCCCCGCGAACATGGGCGTGGTGCCGCCCGCCCCCGGGTTCAACCAGCTGCTGCGCTCGCTGTGCGACTCATCCGGCGCGCTGCTGATCATGGACGAGGTGCTTACCGGCTTCCGCGTCAGCGGCTCGGGCTGGTACGGGCTCGACCCTGTCCGCGGCGACCTGGTGACGTTCGGCAAGGTGATGGGCGGCGGGCTGCCGTGCGCGGCGTTCGGCGGGCGGGCGGACGTCATGTCGCGGCTCGCCCCCGTCGGCCCGGTCTACCAGGCGGGCACGCTGTCGGGTAACCCGCTCGCCACGGCGGCGGGCCTGGCCACGCTGCGCGCCTGCACTCCCGAGGTGTACCGCACGGTCGACGAGTTCGCGGAGGCGCTGCGCGCGCACGTGTCGGCGGTCCTGGAGAAGGAGGGGGTACCGCACTACCTGTCGACGGCGGGGAGCCTGTTTACCATCTTCCTCGGCCGGACCGGTCCGGTGCGGGATTTCTCCGACGCCAAGGACCAGTCCACCGCCGCCTACGCCGCGTTCTTCCACGCCATGCTCGACGGGGGCGTCTACCTGCCGCCGTCTGCCTTTGAGGCCTGGTTCGTCTCGGCCGCGCACGACGACGAGGCACTCGCCCGGGTCGCCGACGCCGCACCCGCGGCCGCGCGCGCCGCTGCGCGGGCCCTTGGCGCCTACTAGGGCCGGCCGTCCCGGTAGGCTGGCGGAGCCATGGCTGAGATTACTGTCGTGCACCTGCTGAGGCACGGTGAGGTGCACAATCCGAATCACGTGCTCTACGGGCGGCTGCCCGGGTACCACCTGTCGGCGAACGGCCGGATGATGGCCGCCGCCGCCGCGGACTACTTCGACGGCCGCCCGGTCGCCGCCGTCTTCGCGTCACCGCTTGAGCGGGCCCAGGAGACCGCGCAGCCCGTGGCCGACCGGCTGGGCTTGCAGATCGTCACCGACGACCGGCTCATCGAGTCGGGGAACGTGCTTGAGGGTAAGTCCGTCAGCCTGGCCAGCCTCGCGGTGAACCCGGCGAACTGGAAGTACCTGTGGAACCCGTTCCGGCCGTCGTGGGGCGAGCCGTACACCGAGGTGGTCGCCCGGGTCAGGCAGGTGGTCGACCGGGCCCGGGAGGCGGCCCGCGGCCAGGAAGCCGTCTGCGTTAGCCACCAGCTGCCGATCTGGGTCAGCCGCCTCGCCGCCGAGCACCGGCGGCTCTGGCATAACCCGAGCACCCGCCAGTGCGCGCTCGGCTCAGTGACCAGCTTGACCTTCGACGGTGACGAGCTCACCGGCGTTTCCTACGCCATACCGCCCCGGCGACCGGTCCCAAACCCGGATAGGGCACAATAAGCTGAGTACTACCCCCCGTAGGAGTGCGGGGGAAGTGCTACCCCCGTAGTCTGGGGGACCGGAATCACCCCGAGCTTTTCCGGGGGGTACGGGGGTCACCCCCCGGATGACTACTCCGTTAGGAATGGCTGGTGTTCAGAGCCAAGCGCCGGACGGTCGTCACCGTGACGGCCGTGGTCGCCGTGCTGCTCGCGGGCGCGCTCGCGGTGACCTTCCTGACCCAGGGCAAGGGCAACGCGAGCGATAGCAACGGCACCGTCGAGTATCAGGCCGGCCACCGGCCGCTCGCGCCCGACTTCACGGCCGCGTCGCTGACCGGGAGCTCCATCAGCCTGTCCAGCTACCGGGGCAAGACCGTCGTGCTGAACTTCTGGGGATCCTGGTGCCCGCCCTGCCGGGCGGAGTCCCCGACCCTCGCGGTGCTCTCGCAGCAGTACAGTTCGAAAGGCGTCGCCTTCGTCGGCGACGACGTGGGTGACACCCCGTCGAACGCGCTGGCCTTTACCCGCAGCGTTGGCATCACCTACCCGAGCGTCAGCGATCCCTCCTACCTGATCGTCCAGAAGTTTTCCCAGGTCGCGCCGGTGAGCGACACTCCCACGACT
>Ga0265314_10005925_pt1 | contig 10935 bp, 10 predicted proteins | sample 4126metaG_FD_203106 | JGI IMG/M metagenome (GOLD analysis project Ga0265314, IMG submission 203106) | Rhizosphere microbial communities from Carex aquatilis grown in University of Washington, Seatle, WA, United States - 4-1-26 metaG | ecosystem: Host-associated > Plants > Roots > Rhizosphere >... | reverse complement strand
AGACGCCACTGGGCCCGGGCCTGATCGCGGACCGTGAGGCGGGGAAAGGTTCGCCCGTATGGCTTGCCGGTAGCCGCATTGCGTGAGATCGGGCCGGTTGTGCCGTAACAGCTGCCCAGCAGATTCATGCAAATGACGCCGAACTTGTCCGTGTCGAGGACCTGGCCGGCCCCGATCAGCGGCGCCCACCAGTCGCCGGCGGCATCGGCCGAGCCGGTCAGGGCGTGGATGGCCAAGACCTGGGGCGCCGTGTCGGGCCCCGGTCCGTCGTGCCGGTAGGCGATCGTCAGATCGTCGAGGGTGATGCCGGATTCGAGCTCGAATGGGCCGCTCGAGAGCGCCTCGAGCCGGCCCGTCCCGAGGGCCGGCGGGGAAGTTGCCGTCCCCGCCGAGGAAGCGCCCCCGGGATGGGAATTCGGGCCAGCGGCTGGCCCGCTGGTCACGCGCCGGCGCCGGCGAGCTCGGCCGCGCCGGTCGTGATCGCACTGCCCGTCGCGGCGGCCAGCGCCTGGTCGAGGTCGGCGATCAGGTCGTCGACGTTCTCCAGGCCGACCGACAGCCGAACGAGGTCGTCGGTCACGCCGGTCTGGAACTGGTCCTCGGCGCTCAGCTGGGAATGCGTCGTCGAGGCGGGATGGATGATCAGCGACTTGGCGTCGCCGACGTTGGCCAGGAGGCTGAAGATGTTGACCGCGTCGATCAGCTTCTGGCCGGCTTCCACGCCGCCCTTCACGCCGAAGGTCACGATCCCGCCGAAGCCGCCCTTGAGGTACTTGACCGCGTTCTTGTGAGCGGCGTGCGTCGGCAGGCCCGGGTAGCTGACCCAGGTCACCGACGGATGGCGCTCCAGCCAGCGGGCAACGGCAAGCGCGTTCTCGCTATGGCGCTGGATCCGGACGGGCAGGGTCTCGAGCCCCTGGATGAACAGCCAGGCGTTGAACGGGCTGAGCGCCGGACCGATGTCGCGCAGGCCCTGGACCCGGAGCTTGAGGATGAACGCCAGCGGTCCGAAGGCGCTGGTGTAGCTGATCCCGTGGTAGCTCGGATCCGGGTCGACGAAGTCCTCCCTGAAGCGAGGCGAGGCCGCCCAGTCGAAGGTGCCGCCGTCGACGACGACGCCCCCGATCGAGGTGCCGTGGCCGCCGATCCACTTGGTCGCCGAGTGGATGACGATGTCGGCGCCGTGGGCGATCGGCTGGGTCAGCAGCGGGGCGAACGTGTTATCGACGATCAGCGGCACGCCGTGGGCGTGGGCCACGTCGGCGATCGCCGCGATGTCGTGGACGTCGAGCCGGGGATTGCCGATCGTCTCGATGTACACCGCCTTGGTGTGCTCGTCGATCGCCGGCGCGAACGTCTCCGGGCGCGTTCCGTCGACGAAGCGAGTGGTGATCCCGAGCTTGGGCAAGGTGTACTGGAACAGGTTCCAGGTCCCGCCGTAGAGGCTCGAGCTGGAGACGATGTTGTCACCGGTCCGGGCCAGGTTGAGGATTGCCAGCGTCTCGGCGGCCTGGCCCGAGGCCAGCCCGAGCGCCCCCACGCCGCCTTCGAGGGCAGCCACCCGCTGCTCGAAAACATCGGTCGTCGGATTCATGATCCGGGTGTAGATGTTGCCGAACTCCTGGAGGCCGAAGAGCCGGGCGGCGTGGGCCGCGTCATTGAAGACGTAGCTCGTCGTGGCGTAGATCGGGACGGCGCGGGCGTTGGTCGTCGGATCCGGCTTCTGGCCGGCGTGCAGGGCGAGCGTTTCGGGGCGGAGCTTGGGCTGGTCGCTGTCTGCCATCGGATACTCCTGTGCGCTTTCGTTATGCCTTGATCGAACGGGGGAAAAAGAAAAGACCGCAGATCCTTCCTGGATCTACGGCCCCGGGACCGATCTGCGGTCCCGCTACCTGGTGCTCAGGATGTGCGTGACCTCAGACCCCATCCTCCACGCGGCGGGGCCGCCAGGGCATACACATCGACATCAGGGCGCGGATCGGCTTCACGCCGGGAATCCTGCGGGAGGCCGCGAAGATCGTCAATCCCACAGGCCGGTGTAGAGGGTTCGGGCGGTCGGGCCGGGCCGGGCCGTAGAATCCCTCGATGGCCCAGCTGCCCGCCGAGTTCCAGGCCTTCGTCGCCGAGCAGATCGGCGATCGCGTGGAGCGCGGCGTTCGCCGCCTGTCGATGACCGACCTGCCGCCGGGCGAGGTGACCGTCCGGGTGGACTGGTCGAGCGTCAACTACAAGGATGCCCTGGCCACGATCCCGAACGGGCGGGTGGCGCGGATCAACCCTCTGGTCCCGGGGATCGACCTGGCCGGCGAGGTTGTGGCCAGTGACGACCCGGAGATCGCGGTCGGGAGCCCCGTGCTTTCCCACGGCTACGACATCGGCGTCTCTCGGCAAGGCGGCTATGGCGAGTACAACCGCCTGCCGGCCGGCTGGATCGTGCCCCTGCCCGAGGGGTTGTCGGCACGGGAGGCGATGGCGATCGGCACGGCTGGCTTTACTGCCGCCCTGTCGGTGGCGCGGCTGGAGGCACGCGGCTTGTCGCCTGTGAACGGGCCGGTCCTCGTCACCGGGGCCTCGGGCGGGGTCGGGCGGATGGCCGCGTCGATCCTCCTCGAACGCGGCTACGAGACGTGGGCCTCGACCGGCAAGCGGGCCGTCCATGAGGACCTGCTCGGGCTGGGCGTGAGCGGGATCCTGTCCCGCGAGGAGGTCACCGCCGAGAGCTCGAGACCGCTCGAATCGGAGCGCTGGGCCGCCGCGGTTGACTGTGTCGGTGGCGCGACGATTCCGTACCTACTCCGGACATTGCGCTACGGCGGCGGCATCGCCGCTTCGGGCAACACCGGCGGGGCGGCGTTCTCGACAACGGTCTTCCCGTTCATCCTGCGCGGCGTTGCGCTGATCGGGATCGACTCCGCGGCGGTGCCGATCGACGAGCGGCGGGCCCTCTGGGAGCGGCTCGCGTCGGACCTCCGTCCGCGGGCCCTTGGCGAACGAGTGACCGAGGTCACTCTCGACGACCTGCCGGCCGCCCTCGACGCGATCCTCGCCGGGCAGGCGCACGGCCGCTGGGTCGTGCGGGTCGGGCACTGAGGCGCCGATGAGCACGCTGGAGATGATCACGGCCCGCGGTGGCGAGTCCCTGGCGCTCCGCCACTGGCCGGCCGCTGTAACGCCTCGGGCCAGCCTCCTGATCGTCCACGGGCTGGGCGAGCACGGGGGCCGCTACGAGCGTGCCTCCGGGATCTTCGCGGCGAGCGGCATCGATACGTGGGCCCTCGACCTGCGCGGCTTCGGCGCGTCGGGCGGCCGCCGGGCCTACGTCGATCGGCTGGACGTCTGGCTCGATGACATCGCCGATCGCCTCGCGGCGTTGCGTGGGCTCGGCCGGCCGGTCGTCCTGCTCGGTCATTCGATGGGCGGCCTGGTCTGCGCGGCCTATGCCGAGAGCGACCGGGCGCAGCCAAACTTGCTGGTCCTGAGCGCCCCGGCGATCGCCGGCAACGTCCCGGCCTGGAAGCAGGCCCTCGCCCGGATCCTTGGCAATGTGACCCCGACGCTGGGAATCAAGAACGCCCTCGACGGCTCGATCCTGTCGCGCGACCCGGCGGTGGGCGCGGACTACGTGGCCGATCCGTTGAACGTCCATACGACCACGGCCCGCCTCGGAGTGGTCCTGCTGAACGCCCAGGCGCCGACGATCGCGAGGATTGACCGGATCCACGTCCCGACCCTGGTGATCCACGGCGGCGCGGACCATCTCGTCCCAACGGCCTCGTCGGAGGTGTTCGAGGGCCGGCCGGGGATCGAGCGGCGGGTGTACCCGGGCCTGGCCCACGAGACGATGAACGAGCCCGAAGGACCCGAGGTCGTGGGCGAGGTTGCCGCCTGGATCGAGGCCCACCTGCCGGCCGCGTAGCGCCGGCCCCAGCAGACTGACCCAAGCCGAGATCGCCGGGTCAGTCGAGCTCGCCGCGCAGCTGGGCGAGTCCCCGCTCGATCGTCTCCTTCGACACCTCGGCCGGCCACGGACCGGCGGCGACCGCGGCGGTCAAGCTCAGCTCCCCGGCATGGACCCCCCGGGCCAGGTCGGCGATCGCCTCGAGCTCGGCCAGCGAGCGCTCGACGAACGCCCGGTCGCCGACCGCACCGTGACCAGGCACGACCGCCACCGCCCGTGAGCCCGCGGTGAGGGCCAGGATCGCGGTGGCCGTCAGCGGCCAGTCGAGCGGGTAGCCGTCGCCGGTCCACGGTGGGGCGCCGTTCTCGAGCAGGTCGCCGGCAAAGACGACGCTGGCGTCCGGCACCCGGATCACGAGGTCGTTGTCGGTGTGGCCGCGACCCAGCCAGCGCAATTCGAACCGCCGTCCGCCGATCTCGATGTCGGCCCCCTCGTCGCCCACGGTCTGGTCGGGCGGGTCGGGCACGACGTCGGAGATCTGGTCGGCGATCCGGGGATACTCCTCGGCGACCTCGGCCTGGTTCGCCGCGTGAGCCGCCGGGTCGTCGACCATCCGCTGGATCCGGCTGGCACAGCGGACGTGGCCCCAGATCGGCGCCGGACGGAACTCGTGGTTGCCGTAGGTGTGATCGAAATGGTGGTGGGTGTCGATCACCGCAGCCACCGGCAGCTTCGTCAGCCGGCGCAGGTCGTCGATCACCTCGCGGGCATGCCCGACGGTGCTCCGGGTGTCGATCACGACCGGTCCGGCGTCGGTCAGGATCGCCCCGATCTCCTGGTCCAGGAACCGGTAGCGCCGGACGAACACGCGCTCACCGATCTCGAGCCACGCGCTGCTCGCCACCATGCCATCGCCCTCGGGCATCGATTCCTCCTCAAGCTCGCTCGATATCATGGCCTCCCTGGAGCTTGCTGGAGGGCCCGCCGTGGCCGGCGGTCGGACGATCGTGTTCTTCCCCGAAGGCGCCTTCGGGCCGACGAACAACTGTGTCGGGATCGGCAACGTCCTGCGCGCACGGGGCCACCGGGTCGTGTTCATCGTCGAGGAGTCGTTCGCGGGGCGGCTCGAGGCGCAGGGCTTCGAGGAGCGCCTGATGCGCCTCGGACCGCCGCCGGCGGAACCCGAGATCCCCGGCCAGTTCTGGATCGATTTCATCCGCGACACCGCGCCCGTCTTCCGCAAGCCGACAATCGAGCAGCTGGGCGAGTTCATCGCCCCGACCTGGGCCGCCCTGGTCGATGGAGCCCGCTACGTCGAGCCGCGCCTGCGGGAGATCGTCGACGAGCTCCAGCCCGATGTGATCGTCGAGGACAACGTGGTCGGCTTCGCCGCCGTCGTGGCCGCGGGCAAGCCCTGGGCCCGAATCGTCAGCTGCAACCCGGCCGAGATCAAGGATCCGGCGATCCCGCCATTCTCGAGCGGCTACCCCACGACCGATCGGAGCGAGTGGCGGCCGTTCCTTGAAGAGGTCCGCCGGACGCATGGGGACCTGTGGGAAGGCTTCGACACGTTCATGCGCGAGCACGGCGCCCCGGGCCTCGAGTACGGCCACCTCGGGCCGGAGTTTATCCACGAGTCGCCCTACCTGAACCTGCTCCTCTACCCTCCGGAGGCCGACTACGCCCGGAGCGAGCCGCTCGGACCGACCTGGCACCGGCTCGATTCGTGCGTCCGGGACACCACCGACACGTGGCGGCTCCCGGATGAGCTGCTGCGGGGGGCCGGCGGCCGGGACGGCGCCCTGCTCTACCTGTCGCTGGGCAGCCTGGGCTCGGCCGACGTGGCCCTGATGCAGCGCCTGGTCGACATCCTGGGTAGCACGCGGCACCGGGTGATCGTGAGCAAGGGCCCCCTCGCGGACCAGCTCACGCTGCCCGCCAACATGACCGGCGCGGCGTTCCTGCCCCAGCCGGCGATCATCCCCCAGGTCGACCTGGTGATCACCCACGGCGGCAACAACACGGTTACCGAGTCGTTCCACCACGGCAAGCCGATGGTCTGCCTGCCCCTCTTCTGGGACCAGGTCGACAATGCCCAGCGGCTGGCCGAGACGGGCTTCGGCGCCCGGCTGCCGGCCTATGCCTTGGAGTCGGCCGAGCTGACCGGAGCGATCGACCGGCTGCTGGCCGACGCCGCCCTCCGGGCCCGACTTGCCGCCGTCGCGGCCCGCCTCCAAGCGCAGCCGGGCACATTTCGCGCGGCAGACCTGGTCGAGCGGCTGGCCCGCGACGGGCAACCGGTCCTGGCCTGAGCCGCCGCCCCGGTTCGCGGGGCGGAACGGCCTTCCCCGGCTGGCGCACAATGCCAGCACGACAAGAACACTCGCGCCCAGCCGCGCGCACGTGCCCATCGCCGAGCCCCGTCAGCCAGACCTCCCGGAGGACCCCACGACGTGACCGACACCATCGAGAAGACGACCACCCGCCAGCAGTTCATCGGCGGCGCCTGGGTCGACAGCGCCGGTGGCCAGACCCTGGCCGTCGAGAACCCGGCCAACGGCCAGGTGATCGGCCACGTCCAGGCGTCCGGACCGGAGGACGTGGACCGGGCCGTCAAGGCCGCCGCCAAGGCATTCGAGACGTGGCAGCACACGACGCCCCAGGAGCGCAGCCTGGCCCTGCTCAAGCTGGCCGATGCGATCGAGGCCCGGGCCGATGAGCTGGGCCGGCTCGAGAGCCTGAACGCCGGCAAGCCGGTCGGTGCCGCGATCGACGAGATCCCGGTGATGGTCGACAACCTGCGCTTCTTCGCCGGCGCGGCCCGGGTGATGGAGGGCAAGGCCGCCAACGAGTACATGGCCGGCCACACCTCGATGATCCGGCGCGAGCCGGTCGGCGTGGTGGCTTCGATCGCGCCCTGGAACTACCCCCTGATGATGGCCGGCTGGAAGATCGGCCCGGCCCTGGCGGCGGGCAACGCAGTTGTCCTCAAGCCGTCCACCCGCACTCCGCTGACCTCCCTGGTCCTGGCCGAGATCGCGGCCGACATCCTGCCCCCGGGCGTGCTCAACGTGATCACCGGCACCGGTGGCGCGATCGGCGATGCCCTCGTCGGGCACCCGGGCGTCGGGATGATCTCGGTCACCGGCGACACCGACACCGGCAAGCGCATTGCCCGGACGGCCGCCGAGCGGGTCAAGCGGCTGCACCTCGAGCTGGGCGGCAAGGCCCCGGTGATCGTCTTCGACGACGCCGACCTCGACGCGGTCAGCGAGACGATCAAGCTCTTCGGCTACTGGAACTCGGGCCAGGACTGCACCGCCGCCTGCCGGGTGATCGCCGGTCCGAAGATCTACGACAAGTTCGTGGCCAAGCTGGCCGACGACGTGAAGACGATCAAGTGGGGAGATCCGGCCGAGGGCGACCACATCGAGATGGGCTCGCTGATCTCCGGACCGCAGGTCGACAAGGTCGCGGGCATGGTCGATCGGGCCAAGTCCGGGGCCGAGGTCGTCACCGGCGGGCATCGCCCGGATCGGGTCGGCGCGTTCTACGAGCCGACGGTCATCGCCGGCCCCGACCAGCACAGCGAGATCGTCCAGGACGAGGTCTTCGGGCCGGTCGTCACGGTCCAGCGCTTCAGCGACGAGGACCAGGCGATCGCCTGGGCCAATGACGTCCGCTTCGGCCTGGCCGCCTCGGTCTGGACCTCGGATGCCGGCAAGGGGATGCGGGTGGCCAAGGCGATCCAGTTCGGGACGGTCTGGATCAACGACCACTTCATGCTCGTGTCCGAGATGCCCCACGGCGGCTTCAAGGAGTCCGGCTACGGCAAGGACCAGAGCATGTACGCGATCGAGGACTACACGGTCGTCAAGCACGTGATGCTCAAGCTCTGAGCGCGGCACCGACTCGCCCGGCGGGACGCCTCGACGTTGGGGCGTTCCGGCGCTCCGTCCTGGATTGGTTCGGCGCGCGCGGTCGGACGTTGCCGTTCCGGGGCACGACGGACCCGTACCTGGTCCTCGTGTCCGAGACGCTCCTCCAGCAGACCCAGATCTCGCGTGGCGGACCGGCCTGGGTCCGCTTCACGGCCGAGTTCCCGACGGTCGAGTCGCTGGCCGCCGCGACACCCGCGGCCGTCCTCCGGGCGTGGCAGGGCCTCGGCTACAACCGCCGGGCGATCAACCTCCAGCGCGCGGCCCGGATCGTGGTGGGCGAGCTGGGCGGCGTCTTCCCGAGCGACGTGGACGGCCTCGAGCGGCTGCCCGGAGTCGGGCCGTACACGGCCCGCGCCGTCGCCTCGATTGCGTATCGGACGCCGGTGGGGGCGGTGGATACCAACGTCCGGCGGGTCCTGGGCCGAGTGCTCAGCGGCGATCAACGCGGGCTGACGGTGCGCGAGCTCCAGGACGCGGCCGACGAGCTGGTCGATCGCGAGCAGCCCGACGGCTGGACCCACGCCCTGATGGACATCGGCTCGACCCTGTGCAAGCCGGCCCGGCCGCTGTGCGCGGACTGCCCCGTGGTGTCGTTCTGCCGGTACGCGGCGGGGGAGCGGCCGGCTCCGCGGGCGGGCCGCGCAACCGGCCGGCGCTCCGCGGGATCGGCGGCCGGCGATTTCGCGACGACGACGCGCTGGCTCCGCGGCCGGATCCTGGACAGGTTGCGCGACGCGCCCGGGGAGGCCTGGACAGGCTTCGCGGAACCGATCGGCGAGCATGGCGCGGCCGCCGTCGAGACGTCCCTGCGGGCGATGGCTCGGGACGGCCTGGTCGAGCTGCGGATCGACGCCGACCGGCCGGCAGTGCTGGCTCGCCTTCCGATCGCCTGAGCGCTACGCTTCGGGGGTGTCCGCCAGCGTCGTGCCCGCTCGCAAGCCGGTCGCCCACGTCACCCTCGATCCCCGGACAGGAATCATCCTGCCCGCCGAGGACCCGGACCTGCTGATGCTCGGCCTGCGCGACCTCGTCAAGCGCTGGGCCGCGGCGAAGGACCTGCCACCGATGGCCGCCGAGGCGATGACCGGCGCCGACCGCAAGGCCCAGCAGCTGGGCGTCCCGGGCGGCCGCCTGATGGAACAGGCGGGCACCGCCGTCGCGGCCGCGGTCAGGGCGGTGGCCGTCGACCAGGGCCGCCTAGGACATGGTCCGATCCTGGTCCTGTGCGGGCCGGGCAACAACGGCGGTGACGGCTTCGTGGCTGCCCGCCGGCTGGCCCATCTCGGGCTGGCCGTCCTGGTCGTCCTCGTTGCACCGGAGTCCAAGCCCGGGACTCGCGATGCGGCCGTCAACTGGGACCGCCTGGCCAACGAGCCCACGGTCACCCGGATCCACGCCCCGTCGCCGCGTGACCTCGCGATCCTCGGCCAGGGGATCGAGAAGGCCAGCGTCATCGTCGATGCCCTCCTCGGCACGGGTGTCCGGGGCGCCCTCCGTGCCCCGATCCGGACGGCGGTCGAGATGATCCAGCGAGCAGCCGCGGCGGGCGTCCCGGTGGTGGCCATCGACACGCCCACGGCCGTCGACCTGACCAGCGGCGAAGCCTCCGATCCCGCCGTGCGGGCCGACCTCACGGTCACCTTCCACCGGCCCAAGACCGGCCTCCTGACCAAGCGCGGGGCCGCGCTGGCCGGCAAGGTTCTCGTGGCGCCCATCGGCATTCCCCTGGAGGCAGACCGTGCCTGAACCGACCACCGCCCGGGTCTATGGCTGGCGCGAGGTGCTGCTCGTCGGCGGGGCGATCGTGGCGATCGTGCTGGGCATCTCGCTGGTCACCACGATCCTGCCTGACGGCGCCCGGTGGGTCGTCTTCCAGTCGCCGCTGGCGATCATCGTGATCGGCGTGGGTACCGTCCTGGTGCTCGCCAGCCTGCTCCGGCGCTCGAACCTGCAGTAGCCCGTCCGGCCGCCGCCGGCGGGCCCCGACAGCGTGCTCAGCCCGTGCGTGATTTGCCCTATGTACACGCGCACGATCGGGGCCTAGACTCCCGCCCATCAAACGCCACGGCCCGCGGTCGTGACCAGAGCCCGTAGCACGCTGACCGAGCTCCTCCCAGGCTGACGCGAGGAATCGACGGCTCGCGAGGCTACACAGAGGAGTGTTCGTGTACGCCGATAAGACCCTTGCCTGCGCCGACTGTGGGCAGGAATTCGTGTTCACTGCCAGCGAGCAGGACTTCTACGCCCAACGCAACTTCACCGAGCCCCGCCGCTGCTCGAGCTGCCGGGCCAGCCGCAAGGCCGCCCGCAACGCCTCCGATGGTGGCGGTGGCGGCTACTCGGCCGATGGCGGTTCATCCTCGAGCTACGGCGGCTACGGCGCCGGTGGCTCGTACAGCGCCGGCGGCTACAGCGGAGCCCGCGATCGCGGCCCGCGCGAGATGTTCACGGCCACCTGCAGCAACTGCGGCCGCGACGCCCAGGTCCCGTTCCGCCCGACCAGCGGCAAGCCCGTCTACTGCAGCGACTGCTTCCGGACGATGCGCGGCGCCTGAACCGCCCTTCGCCCAGCTGACCGCCGCCAGGCGGTCCTCGACCTCCGCCCAGGGCGCCCCGTCAGCCGGGCGCCGATCGGAGCTTCGAGGCCATCCGGCGGCGGTTTCGATTCCCGGCCCCTCTTCCGTGGTCCCCGGCGTTTGCGTGGGTCGGGACGCGGCGCGTACCATCGATCGGTCCCCCCACTCCATCTCGCGAGGTTGCCCCACTCGATGGCTGTCGGCTCCAGCAACGACTTCGACCTCGTCGTCCTTGGGGCCGGCACCGGTGGCTACACCGCCGCGTTCCGGGCCGCCCAGCTCGGCCTGCGAGTCGCCCTCGTCGACGAGGACAAGGTCGGCGGGACGTGCCTCCATCGGGGCTGCATCCCCACCAAGGCGCTCCTCGAATCGGCCGAGATGGTCAACCGCGCCCGGCACCTGAAGGACTACGGGGTCGTCCTGCCCGGCGAACCGGAGATCGACTACCCCACGATCGCCGGCCGCCGCGATGCGGTCGTCAAGCGGATGTGGACCGGCCTGAAGAGCCTGGTCGACAAGA
>Ga0265314_10005924_pt1 | contig 10935 bp, 10 predicted proteins | sample 4126metaG_FD_203106 | JGI IMG/M metagenome (GOLD analysis project Ga0265314, IMG submission 203106) | Rhizosphere microbial communities from Carex aquatilis grown in University of Washington, Seatle, WA, United States - 4-1-26 metaG | ecosystem: Host-associated > Plants > Roots > Rhizosphere >... | reverse complement strand
GCGCTGCCGTCTTTGCTCAATTTGTGGGACAAGACCCACGGCACCGCCAATGAAGTGAAGGCCGTCGGCACGGTGTCGAACGGCGCCATGGTGCTCTACACCATCAATCCCAACGTCAAGACCATCGTGGATTTTACCGAGAAGGACCGCATCGCGGTGCCGTCGGTGCGCATTTCGTTCAACGCCATGATGCTGGAAATGGCCGCCGAGAAGCAGTGGGGTGACCCTCACAAGCTCGACCATCTGACGGTCGGGCTCGGCCATCCCGACGCGGTGGCGGCGCTATCGGCCGGCTACGGCACCGCGACGATCACCTCACATATCGCGGTGCAGCCCTTCACCGATCGCGGACTGAAACTTCCCGGCGCCCACGTCATTGCCGACAGCCGCGAGGTCTTCGGCGGGCCGTTGACGCAAATCACGCTGCTGGCAACCAAACAGACCAGGGACAAGAACCCACTGCTGTTCAAAGCCGTCGCCAATGCATTGGAAGAATCGATCAAGGTCGCCAATGCCGATAAGCGCGCCGCGGCGATACTCTGGAAAGACGCCAACAAGGCGACCGAAAGCGTCGATGAGCTGGTGGCGTTGCTCAGCGATCCGGGTTTCGAATTCACGGCTCAGCCGCACCGCATCGCCTACTTCGCCGCGTTTCTCAATCGCATCGGCAGCATGAAGTCCAAGGTCGGCGACTGGAAGGACCTTTTTTGGGAAACGGCCTACAATCAGAAAGGCGACTAATTCGCCCCCTCTTGCGAATATGGGCGAAAACCGCCGGTAATTTGTTGCGCTGCGATATGGCGATATCGTGGTGACGCTTGCTTGTGGTCTGCCCCGCCAATCGCACCGCACCCAAGATGCCTCGATAAGGGAGCCGTGAATCATTTGTGACGGCAGGAATTTCTTTTTAGAACGATTGTTGATTGTACGCAGGGCGATTACGCTTGCGCATCGGAACGCGGCTGCCCGTAAGGCGGCCGGCATAAAAATCGGTCCCGAGGGGGAAACATAATGATCAATCTTACCATCAATGGGAAATCGCATAGCGTCGACGTCGAGCCGGATACACCGCTGCTGTGGGTGATTCGCGATAACATCGGCATGACCGGCACGAAATATGGTTGTGGCATCGCGCAATGCGGCGCCTGCACCGTGCATATCGACGGCCAGGCGGTGCGCTCCTGCGGCATGACCGTCGGCGACGCGGCCGGCAAGAAGATCACCACCATTGAGGGCCTCGCCGAAAACGGCGTGCTCACCAAAGTGCAGAAAGCCTGGATCGAGCACGACGTGCCGCAATGCGGCTACTGCCAGAGCGGCATGATCATGGCCGTGTCGGCGCTCCTCAAGGAAAAGCCGAAACCGACCGACGCCGACATCAACGAGGCGATCACCAATATCTGCCGCTGCGGCACCTTCCAACAAGTTCGCGCGGCGATCCACGCCGCCGCGAACGGCAACGCGTAAGGGAGGACAGCATCATGAATTACATGCCCAAACTCGATCGCCGTTCCTTCCTGGTCGGCTCCACCACCGCCGGTCTTGCCCTCGGTTTCCATGTCCCGTTTGGCGGCAAAGCCGCGGCGCAGGTCGCCGGCCCCGAAGTCAACGCCTGGGTCGTCATCAAGCCCGACGAAAGCGTCGTCATCCGGGTCGCCCGCTCGGAAATGGGGCAGGGCACGCTGACCGGTCTGTGCCAGCTCTGCGCCGACGAGTTGGAGTGCGACTGGTCCAAGGTGTCCTATGAATTCCCGACGCCGGGCCAGAACGTGGCCCGCAAGCGCGCCTGGGGCGACTTCTTCACCGCCGGTAGCCGTGGCATCCGCGAGTCCAACGAGTTCGTGCGCAAAGGCGGCGCCGCCGCGCGCATCATGCTGATCCAGGCCGCCGCCGATCAATGGAAGGTGCCGGCGTCGGAATGTTCGGTGTCGGAAGGCGTCATTACCCACAAGGCGTCGAACCGGACGACGACCTACGGCAAGGTCGCCGACGCCGCCGCCAAAATCGAGCCACCGAAGGATATCCCGCTCAAGGATCCCAAGGACTGGAAGATCATCGGCAAGGGCGTCAAGCGTCTCGACACCGCCGACAAGGTCAACGGCAAGCTTGTCTATGGCGCCGACATCAAGCTGCCCGGGATGCTTAATGCCTCGATCAGAGCCTGTCCGGTGTTCGGCGGCACGGTCGAAAGTTTTGACGCGGCTAAGGTCGCCACTATGAAAGGCGTCAAGAAGGTCGTGCAGGTCGGCAACAATGCGGTCGCCGTCGTCGCCGATACGTGGTGGCACGCCAAGACCGCGCTCGATGCGCTTCCGATTGTCTGGAACACCGGCGCCAACAGCAAAGTGTCGAGCGAGTCGATCGCCAAGTGGCTGGCGGAAGGCCTCGATGCCGAGCAGGCGCTGGTCGGCAACAAATCCGGCGACGTCCAGGCGGCGCTGTCCGGTGCGGCCAAGAAAGTCGAGGCCGTCTACAGCTACCCCTATCAGCACCATGTCACCATGGAGCCGATGAACGCCACCGCGCGTTACACCGACGACAAATGCGAGGTTTGGGGCCCGAGCCAGAATGGCGAAGCGGCCCTGGCGACGGCCGCTGAGGCGAGCGGCCTGCCGATCGCCAAATGCGAGTTCTACAAGACATTCCTCGGCGGCGGTTTCGGCCGGCGTTCGACCTCTCACGACTACGTCACGCAAGCGGTGCAGATCGCCAAGCAGATGCCCGGTACGCCGGTCAAGCTGCTCTGGTCGCGCGAGGAGGACATGACGCACGGCTGGTATCATCCGGTCACGCAGTGCAAATTGTCGGCGGCGTTCGATGCCGACAAGAAGCTGACCGGCTTGCATATCCGCATTTCCGGCCAGTCGATCCTGGCGACGGTCATGCCGCAGCGCATGTCGAACGGTATCGATCCGGCGACCTTCGCCGGCTTTTATCCCGGCGGGCCGGAAGCGGCCTTCGGCTACACCGTGCCGAACATCCTGATCGACCACTCGATGCGGAATCCGCACGTCCCGCCGGGCTTTTGGCGCGGCGTCAACATCAACCACAACGCCATCTACATCGAATGCTTCATGGATGAACTCGCCAAGGAAGTCGGCATGGATCCGCTCGAGTTCCGCCGCAAGCTGATGGCCAAGACGCCGAAGCATCTCGCGGTGCTCAACGCGGTGGCGGAAAAGGCCGGGTGGGGCAAGCCTGCGGCGGCCGGCGTCTATCGTGGCCTCGCCCAGCACATGGGCTTCGGCAGCTATGTCGCGGCCTGCGCCGAAGTCTCGGTCGATGGCAACAAGGTAAAGATCCATCGTATCGTTGCGGCGACCGATCCCGGCAACGCGGTCAATCCGGCGCAGATCGAACGGCAGATCGCCGGCTCGTTCATGTACGGCCTGACGGGCCTGTTCCTCGGCGGCTGTACCGTCAAGGATGGCGCCATCGAGCAGACCAACTTCGACAGCTACGACTCGATGCGGATCGCGCAGATGCCGAAGGTCGAATCGATCGTGATGCCGTCGGGCGGCTTCTGGGGCGGCGTCGGCGAACCGACCATCTGCGTCGCGGCGCCGGCGGTGCTCAACGCCATTGCGGCTGCGACCGGCAAGCGCTATCGCACGTTCCCGCTCAAGGACCACGGACTGACGATGGCGTGATAAGGCGCGGGCATCGCGCCCGCCGTTGCGTTACGAAGCGCGTCATCAAACTCGGGATGCGCCATGAAAAATGATCGCGCGACAAGACGCGACATTCTGAAAACTGCAATGGCGGCTTCGGCCGCCATTTTTCCTTTGCCTGCGATCGGCCAGGCCGCCAAGGCGCGCGTCCTTGTCGTCGGCGGCGGCTTCGGCGGCGCGGCCTGCGCCCGCGCGCTCAAGCGCGGCGACGCCAAGCTCGCGGTGACGATGGTCGAGCCTAATCGCGTCTATACTGCGTGCCCGGGCAGCAATGCCGCCATTGCCGGGCTGCGCGAACTCTCCCTGCAGGAGTTTCGCTATACCACCCTCGCCGCCGAAGGCGTCGACATGGTCTATGCCGCCGCCGAAACGGTCGATGCCGCCGCCCGCGCGGTGACCGTGACCGGCGGCCAGCGGCTTGACTACGACCGGCTGGTGCTGGCGCCCGGCATCGACTTCATGTGGCAGGCGCTGCCCGGCTATTCCCGCGAGGCCGCGGCGGTCATGCCCCATGCCTGGAGCGGCGGCGACCAAATCGCGCTGCTGACCCGGCAGATCGCCGCCATGGACGACGGCGGGACGGTGGTGATTTCGGTGCCGGTGACGCCGTCGCGCTGTCCGCCAGCGCCCTACGAGCGCGCCAGCCTGATCGCGCATATGCTCAAGACCAGGAAGCCGCGCTCGAAGGTGATCGTGCTCGACGCCAAGGATTCCTTCACGATGCAGCGCCAGTTCCAGACGGCCTGGAAGCAGCTTTATCCGGGGATACTGGAATATGTATCGCTGTCGGACGGCGGGCTGGTCACCGCGGTCGACGTTTCGAGCAAGACCGTCACGACCGATTTCGACAAATACACTCCGGCGGTCGCCAACATTATCCCCCGCCAAATGGCCGGACAGTTGTCCGGCATTGCCGGGGTTGCCGACCGCACGGCCTGGTGTCCGGTCGATCCGGTGACGTTCGAATCGCGGCTGCAGCCGAACATCCACGTCATCGGCGACGCAGCGATTGCCGGCGCCATGCCGCGTTCGGCGTCGGCGGCGAATTCACAGGCGAAAATATGCGCGTCCGCGGTGGCGGCGCTGCTCTCCGGCAACACGCCGGCGATGCCGACGCTGACCAGCACGTGCTTCAGTCTGGTTGCGCCGGACTATGCCATCTCGCAGAGCGGTCGCTACCAGCCGGTGGGCGACAATTATACCGAGGTCGAGGGCAGCGCCGCGATTAGCCCGGTGGACGCGGGCGGAGATTTGCGCGCCAAGGAAGCGCGCGACGCCGAGGTCTGGTTCGCCGCCATCACCGCCGAGGTGTTCGGATGAGCCTGCGGGGCGCGGCGGCGTTGGTTGTTGCGCTCGCGGGCGCCGCTCGCGCCGACGGACTGCGCGAATATCAAATCAAGGGCGACGCCATTCCCGCTTCGCTGACCGGCGCTCCCGGCGACGCGGTCCGAGGCCGCGCCATCGTGCTTAACCGGACGCTGGGGCTGTGCCTGCTATGTCATTCCGGCCCGTTTCCGGAGGAACGGTTCCAAGGCAATCTGGCGCCCGATCTGAGCGGCGCCGGCGCGCGCTGGTCGGCGGGGGAGTTGCGGCTGCGCCTGGTCGACAGCCACAAACTCAATGCCGACACGATCATGCCGGCCTATTATAATATCGATGGACTCGCCCGGGTGGCGCCGGCCTTTCGCGGCAAGCCGCTGTTGAGCGCCGAGCAGATCGAGGATGTCGTGGCCTATCTTGTTACGCTGCGATGAAGAAAGTTCGCATGCCCTTGGAAAAGACAACGCGACGCGAAATTTTGATCGGCGCCCTGGCCGGTGGCCTGGTCGCGACCGTCGGCCTTGAGCCGGCGCGATCGACGCCAGAGACGATGCGCGCGGCGATCCGCAAGGTTGTGGGCAGCGCGCAGGTGCGCAAAGGCCGCGTCGATCTCGATGTGCCGCCGCTCGTGGAAAACGGCAACACGGTGTCGCTCGCCATCACGGTCGACAGCCCGATGACCAAGACCGACTACGTCAAGGCAATCCACGTCTTCAATGAAAAGAACCCGCAGCCCAACGTCATCAGCGCGCATCTCGGCCCGCGCGCGGGCAAGGCGAAATTCGCGACGCGGTTTCGGCTCGCCGACACGCAGATGGTCACGGCGATCGCCGAAATGAGCGACGGCAGCTTCTGGTCGGCTTCGGCCGACCTTATCGTCACCATGGCTGCCTGCGTGGAGACGCTCTGATGGCTCGTCCGCTCATCAATGTGCCGGCCAAGGTCAAGCGCGGCGAGCCGTTCGAGATCAAGACGCTGATCTCGCACATCATGGAGACCGGCTTCCGCTTTACCACGACAGGCCAGCGTATCCCGCGCGATATCATTACCTATTTCTCGTGCAGCTATAATGGCGAGGAGGTTTTCAGCGCCGACTTGTATCCCGCCGTATCGGCCAACCCGTTCCTCACCTTCTACACCACGGCCACCGACAGCGGCACGCTGGAATTCAAGTGGATCGGCGACAACGGATTTTCCGAATCCGCTACCGTGCCGGTTACTGTCGAATGACACGGCTGGCGCCTTGCTGGCAGGCCGCCTGCGTCGCCGCGGTAGCCGTGCTGATCGCGGGCGTGGCCTCTGGCGCCGATATTCCGCTCGAGCAGCGCCGCTCTGGCTATGCCGATCTCGGGCGCGACACCAAGGCGATGCAGGACGACGACACCGCCAACCCGGCGACGCTCTGGGTGCTCGACGGCGAGGCGCTGTGGAATCGGAAGGCCGGCGGCACAAGCTGCGCCGATTGCCATGGTGACGCCGCCGCGAGCATGAAAGGGGTGGGGACGCGCTATCCGCTTTTCAATGAGGCGCTCAAAAAGCCGATCGATCTGGAGCAGCGCATCAACTTGTGTCGGACGGAAAAAGAGAAGGCGCCGCCCTTTGCCTTCGAGAGCCGCGAACTGCTGGCGCTGACGGCATTCATCGGCCGCCAGTCGCGCGGCCTGCCGATCGCGGCGGCGGACGAGAAGCTGAAGCCGGCCATCGAACAAGGGCGCAAGCTCTTCACCCAACGCATGGGCCAGATCGATATGAGTTGCGCGCAATGCCACGACGACAACTGGGGCAAGCATCTTGCGAGCAGCCTGGTGCCGCAGGGCCATCCGACCGGCTATCCGATCTACCGGCTGGAGTGGCAAGGCCTCGGTTCGCTGCAGCGCCGATTACGCAACTGCATGATCGGCATGCGCGCCGAGCCGTTCGATTATGGCGCGCCGGAAGCCGTCGCGCTTGAGGCCTTTCTGATGTGGCGCGCGCGGGGTCTCACGATCGAGACTCCCGGCGTACGTCCCTAGCCGAACCGCGGCCGAAAGCCGGCTGCGGTTTTGTCGATATAACCGGCGAACGGCGCGCCGACGTGGCCTGGAAACACCATGGCGCCGGTCGCGGCGCAATCCTCGAACACGCGGCGGCGGCTGACGCGGGCCTCGTTGACGTCGGAGTTCTTGGGAAAATTCCAATCCGGGTAGAAAACCTGCAGCAGGTGATGAAAAACATCGCCGGTTAGCATCGCGGTGCTGGAGCCGAAATTCATCTTGAACACGAAATGCCCCGGCGAGTGGCCTCCCGCCGGCAGGATGTCGATGAACTCGTTGAGCTTGTGCGGGCCGGTGACGAGATCGGCACGGCCGGCATCGACCACGGGGATAACGCATTCGCGGAAGGTGCCGAATTCCGCCGGCGCGGTGGCCGGATCGGCGTCAAGTTTCTGGAAATAGTCGAAGTCGAGCCTGGAGAACACGTAGCGGGCGTTGGGGAAAGTCGGCACCCATTTGCCGTCGCGCAATTGCGTGTTCCAACCGACGTGGTCGTGATGCAGGTGCGTGCACATCACCATGTCGATTTCGTCAGGCCGGGCGCCGGCAGCCTGAAGGCGATCGAGCCATGGCGTGTTGAGCATGTTCCAGGACGGCCGCAAGGGACGCGACTTATGATTGCCGCAGCAGCAATCGATCAAGATCTTGCGGCCATCGACCTGCAGCAGCCAGCTGTGGACGCTGAGTGTGATTTTCTTGCTGGCGATGTCGTAGTGGTGAGGCGCCAGCCAGTGGCCGTGCTCCTTGAGGTCGGCTTCGGTGAAGTCGGGGAAAATGTCGGCGATTGGATAAATCGCCTGATAGGTTTCCTCGATACGCGTGATCGTGGCCTTCCCGACTTTGTAGACTGACACGGCTGCTTCCTATTCCTTGACGGCGCCGGTCATGGCCGAGACGTAATGCTCGACAAAGAAGGCGTATAAAATCACCAATGGGAGCGAGCCGATCATGGCCCCGGCCATCAGCGAGCCCCAGCGATAGATATCGCCGTCGACCAGCGCGGTGACGATGGCCACCGGAACGGTCTTGTAGTGTGCCGAATTGATGAAGGTGAGGGCATAGATGAATTCGTTCCAGCACAATGTGAAGCAGAAGATGAAGGCCGAGATCAACCCCGGTATGGCCAGCGGCAGTACGATCTTGGTCAGGATTTGCCAGCGGCTGGCGCCGTCGATCAGGGCGCATTCCTCGAGCTCGAACGGGATGGTCTTGAAATATCCCATCAGCAGCCAGGTCGAAAACGGAATGAGGATGGTCGGATAAGTCAGGATCAGCGCGAAGGGTGTGTCGAACAAGCCGTATTGGAACACGACGGTCGACAGCGGGATGAACAAAATCGACGGCGGGATCAGATAGGCGAGAAAGATCGCGCCGCCGACCCATTGCGCGCCCTTGTAGCGCAGCCGCACGATCGCATAGGCCGCCAGCACGCTGGCGACGATCGAAATGAAGGTCGCGCAGACCGCGACCAGCATCGTGTTCCACAGCCAGGTCGGATAGTTCGTCTCGAACAGCAATTTGTAGATGTGTTTGAACGTCGGGTTCCAGGTCCAGAACGGGTTGAACGTCTCGAAATCGAGCAGTTGTTCGTCCGGCTTGATGGAGGTCAGCGCCATCCAGTAGAACGGAAACAGCAAGACCAGCAGGATGATCGTCAGCGGCAGATAGAGCGTCACCAGCCGGCGCGGCACATTGTGCAGATAGCTCATGCCCTCCGACATATCGGCGGTCGGCGCCGAGGCGTTCAGCACGGCTTTGGGATCGGCCGCCTTGGCGGCCAGCGATTCGGCGAGGGAATCAGTCATTGCTTTCACCCTGCTGCCATTTCCTGCGCTGCAGGCCGAACCAGGACACCAATATCGCGGCGAGCAGGAACGGGATCATCGCCGTCGAAATGGCGGCGCCTTCGCCGAGCTGGCCGCCGAGAATGGCGCGTTGGTAAGAATAAGTCGCCATCAGGTGCGTGGCGTTGACCGGACCGCCCTTGGTCATGACCCAGATGAGCTGGAAGTCGGTAAAGGTGAACAACACCGAGAACGTCATCACCACGGCGATGATCGGTGTGAGGAGCGGATAGGTGATATAGCGGAAGCGCTGCCACGACGTCGCCCCGTCGATGGTCGCGGCTTCATAGAGCGACGGCGATACGGTCTGCAGGCCGGCCAGCAGCGTGATGGCGACGAAGGGCACGCCGCGCCACACATTGGCGAAGATCACCGACCACCGCGCGTTCCAGACCTCGCCGAGGAAATCGATGTTGGTCGTAATGAGGTGCATCTTCTTCAGCGACCACGAAATAATCGAGAACTGCGGGTCGAACAGCCACCAGAAGGCGATCGCCGACAGCACCGTCGGCACGATGAAGGGGATCAGCACGACGGCGCGGATGATCGCCTTGAACGGCAGCCGCTCGTTGAGCAGCAGGGCGAGATAAAGGCCGACGGCGAATTTGATGATGCTGGCGACTCCGGTGTAGAGCAAAGTGTTGAACACCGAGAGCCAGAACGTCGAATCCTCCCACAAATATTCGTAGTTTTCGAAACCGACGAAGATGCCGTCACGGCCCAGGCGTGCGTCGGTGAACGACAGCCAAACACCGAGACCGAGCGGATAGGCCAGAAACAGAATGAGGAATGCCGCCGCGGGCAGCATGAACCAGATGGCCAGCCAGTTCTTGTTGGTCTTGAGCCGATCCCAAGCCGAAATATCCGGGTAGTCGGACTTGGCCTGGTCGAGAGCGACGGTCATAGCGGCTACTAATGTCCACTGAGGCAGAAGCAGAACCGGCGGGAAGGTTGGCCCCCGCCCGCCGGTTCGTTTGACTAGCGATAGATGCGCTTCAATTGCCGCTCGGCAACCGCGATCGCGCCCTTGGGGTCTTCGCGTCCCGTGCAGACATTGGCGAACATATCGACGATGATGAAGTCCGAAATCGCCGTCGCCGCTTTTTCGCCGACCGAGCCGAGGCCGCCGGCCGTACGCGTGCGCTTGCCGACGTCACGGAACGGCGTCGTTTTCGGATCGGCCGTCCACACAGGGTTCTTGTCGTAAGCATTGAGACAATGGGTCAGGTACCCTTTGGCCGACTGGATCCACGGGTTGAAGTTATCCGCTTCCAGCATGAAGGCGATCAGCGCCTTACAGGCTTGGGGATATTTCGTGTAGGTCATGCCGAGCACCGGATACATCAGATGGAGTTCGGTCGGCTTGCCGCTGACGCCGACCGGGAAGTAGGCGTGATCCATATCTTCGGCAATCGCCTTGGCGCTGTTTTGGGCCGCGACATAGATCGAGATGCCGTTATTGGTCCAGTTGATTTCGCCGGCCAGGAACGCCTTGTTGTTGGACGCGTCGTTCCAGGAAGCCGTGCCCGGGATCATGTTGCCGTAAAGCGCCTTGGCGTATTCCAGCGCCTTGACGGTTTCCGGCGAATTGATTGTGACCTTGTCGTTGGCGTCGACGGACTCGCCGCCATGCGACCACAGGCACCAGTGAACCCAGCTGTTGCCGTCGCCCGAGGCATGACCTAGCGCGAAGCCGCCCGGCGTGTTCTGTGCCTTCATCGCCTTGGTATATTCGAGGAAAGCGTCGAGCTTATCGGGAAATTTTGAAAAGCCGGCTTTCTTGGACGCTTCGAGACGATAGTTCATCAAAGCGCCGGAATAACAGATCGGAATGCAGATCCACTTGTTGCCCGCTTTGCCGTATTTGACCGCGCTGTCGACCCAGCCACCGTATTTTTTGCCGAGATAGTCGGCGACGTCCGTCATATCCATGCACTTCTGCGGGAACAGATGCGGCAGCGAATAGAGGCCCCAGAATAGATCGGGCCCGGCGCCGGTGTTGGCGGCGACCGAAGCTTTGGGCTGCACATCTTCATAGGACTCGCGCGAAATATCGACTGCCACGCC